>Ga0074046_10005230_pt1 | contig 10405 bp, 14 predicted proteins | sample BogForMeECP23OM3_FD_94441 | JGI IMG/M metagenome (GOLD analysis project Ga0074046, IMG submission 94441) | Bog forest soil microbial communities from Calvert Island, British Columbia, Canada - Bog Forest MetaG ECP23OM3 | ecosystem: Environmental > Terrestrial > Soil > Wetlands ...
CCAGCCGTTCGCGCTCCGCCGAACTCATCGCCAAAATCCCCTCGCCCATTCATGTCCCCAACTCTTCCAGAAGGGGACATTCCTACTTTGCTAAAAGGGGACATTCTCATGTTGCGCTAACACCCCAAGGAAGGGGCTTGCGCCGATTCAAAATTTCAGGGAAGATCAGGATTGCTACGTCACTGAGCTTCCCCCGCTTTGCCGGGGACACCGGCCCGCCCTCGTTGGCGGGTTTCGTGTTTCTGGGGCTTTTCCCCTCCAAAGTCAGGCGCGGTGATTCGCGCCGTCCGGCAAACTCGGCTTATTCACGATTCGCGTCAACGCGGGCGCAGGAGCGTGGCGTGACGACGGGGCACAGATGACCAGAGCGGAACTGCATGCCGACGCCATGGCACTACATGACGGCCCTCGACGCGCTCGATCACTGGCAGAGTCTCGCGGCGGGGTTGGTCGCGGTGGCGGCAGCGGTGATCGCCGTGGGTGGCCAGGAATTCTTCGCCCGCTGGAAAGAGCGGCGGGAAATCAAAGCGCTCCGCGACTCGCTGGCGGTGGAAATACGGTCTTTCCTCAACGTCCTGATCGACACTCACAAGGTCCTCAGTTCGACGGAGTTTATGACGGGGGAGAGCGTCATGTCGGCGGCCGAGCCTCCTAGACCGACCGTGTATCCGGCGACAGCGGACAGGATTGGGCGCTAGGATTGCGCCACGGTACAGGCTGGAGAGCCGATGACCGCGCACGGGCATAGCCCTGAAGCCCTCGGCGGCAAGCCGGGGGCTTCATGCGTCTGCCGCCGAATTCTCGCCTTGCCCTCTTATCCCGTCCGCCGCCTGAAGATTGACCATCCCCGCCGCTGCGATTCCGCCTCGGCGTGCTGCCTTTGATTGGTCAGAAGCTTCATGCTGCCCGCCTGCTCCTCGATCACCTTCAACAGCCGGTCGCGTTCTCCCTTTAAGTCCTCGCGGTCGCGGCGTAGGTCCTCGATCTGGTCCGATAGCTGGTGGCGCTGCTCGTCGCTCGTGCGCTCAAGGTCGGTCAGTTTCTCACGCAAAAACTGAATTTCCTGCGCCAAAAGACTGTTTCCGTTGTGGTTTCCTTTCGTATCCTTTGGCTCTTTGGCACCGGTTTCCGATGCTGGTTCCTTGGAAACTGGCGGGTAAACGCGGTGCAGCTCGCTGGGGTCGACCTGCCATTCCCCCAATTCGTTCCTTGTGGCTGAAATCCTGCCGCTCTTGATGGCTTTGAGGACGGCGGGCTTGCCTTTCCCCACGGCCTCGGCGGCCTGTCGCAAGCTGTAAGTCATGGCGTTTCCTATCGTTCACCGGAAACTGTAGGAAACCCATAATGGGTTTCCAAATAGGAAACGCTCGGTCGATGGAATTATCACAATGTTTCAGTGTCCAATCCGTAGGGGAGGAGGCGGCAGCCCGCTTCATCGAGACCGCCGAGGACGCCGGCGGACGGGCAGGAACGTCCAGCTGAATCTCAAGGTGTAAGTGCCCTCACAGCGGTTTCATCTTGGTTGGGGTACGCCAGGTCGGTCCAGCATGGCGCAGACCGTAAACCAAAACGCGCAGCGCCAAGATGCAGGAGAAAGCGCGATGACCGAGGCCGCACAATGTATTAGAAAAACAAAAGTGAGACTATTTTACATCCCCCCGGATTCTCCTAAGGAACCAGCGGATTGCAGATCAGCACGGTTTTACAAGAAACCGGAAATACGTTACGATACGGATTACAAAAAAAAGATCAATGGCGAACTTATACAGGCATATTACGATTTCATTTGCCCCATCATTTCTACGGAAGGTGTTGGATCGATAATTGCTATTGTCCAAATTGGCGTATTTATTGAATTTTATGTTACGTTTCGCGATAAAGCGGGAGCGGACGTATACGAAACGCATCGAGCTGTTGCCGTTAATAATGCGGATCGTACATTATATTCTTACAGCTATGGCGAAAATAGGGGAGATAAGTGAGCTGGAGGACACCATCTCCAGCTTGATTTGCTTAAGAACGGAATGTGCGCGGACACAATGGTGATATTCAAAACCGCATTAGAGAACTTGGAAAAGATGATGCGCAAGATGAGAGATGCCGCCGCCTCAGAAGTTGATGATGACGAGTTTGACGGGCGGATAGTCAGAATTATGAACTGTAAGCGAGATTTTTACTCGTGCTTTGCTGGTAATTCGCGTGGATGCAAAACGCGTATTCGGTAAATAGAGGGAATCTTTCGCGCCTCTCACAAAAACGATCCTTTTTGAGAAACTGACCTTGGCGTTGCGGTCGAGCGGGCGCGGGCGGCGAGGCAAAGAGCACCTGTTTGATAGTCAGGTGCGCCACGCCGACGGCCAGGTCGAAGTTGACCCGCATCAATGCGCTCCCGCGGCGATCTGCGATGCTGGTGACGTCACTCGATCCATGGGGAGGCGGAATGTCCGAGATTTCGCTAGGCATGGAAACGGGCAAGGCGGCCGAGTTGCTGGTCAGCCGGTACGGGACGGAACTGGCGCTCCGCAAGACGGTCAGCGAAAGATCCCATGCGCGTCGCGCTCGAAGTCGCAGAAAGTTCCACTTCTGGTCCGCGGTCGCGGCGCAGATCGAGGCGCTCGGTCGCCACAACGCCGACGCCGCCAACGACGACTGCCGCTCGGCGAACTAGTGGCAAAAATTCGAGCTTCGACGTCGCTCGTGAAGCGTAGACAGCGGATGCTGAAGCCCTGTGTCAGCCTCGATATTTTCTTACCCGCCGAGGCCTTCGGTTTGCAGAACCCGGGGGCAGCACCGACGAGACCCTGCCACGCTGTGGTTGCCCTATGCGCCTTCGTCTCCCCCGGTCTTCGTCGCACTTGTCGCCGGCGCCCCGTGCGCCGACCGGATCGCGTGGAGAACGGCTTGCGGATTGGCAGGCTGCGCCATCGCTTCCGCGACTACGTCGCGGTGGTCGCCCTGGTGAGGGTCGTTGCGGCGGAATTCTTCCAGCAACGCAATGATTTTGGCCGATTTCTGCTCTGAGAGGATCGCGAGCTCCAGCGTCAGTTGATCTCGCCGCGTCGCGAGTTCGTCGTCGTGGCGCTGCGCGATCAGGATCATGGCCGCCAGATAAAGGGCAAGCGTCGAGACGGCCGTCGCGAGCAGCGGGAAAGGAAACGGGTCGGGTGCCGCGCGTCCGAACGCGGGCAGAGCAAAGTTGAGCGCCGCCCAGCCCGCGATGGCGACGGTGATGACGATCAGCGTGCCGGGCCGGGCGACCGCGCTAGTCGCGCCCGATACGGTCCTCTGTAGCGCGCCGGCCTCGCGATAGTGCGCGGCGTGAAGCTCGGCGATCGCCGCAACCGATTCTTCGACGAGCGGCGGGACGTTGGGGGCATCAGACATCGGTTCTCCTCAGCGGGTGCGCCTTTTTCGTCGCGGCGGAGCGCGCGGCCATTCACAGCGGAGGTCCACCCAAAACCATGCCCGGCACGAGAGAGGTCCGATCGTCACGCAAAGAACTGACCGACCTGATCCAGCGCGCCAACGCCGAGGCGGTCGCCACGCTTACCCACCGCTTCACCGAGACGGTGGACGAAGTGCGGGCTCTGACGTCCAAGGTCGACCCGTCCAAGGTCGACCATGGAGTAGCGACGGGGGGCCGCACGGCCCGGAACCACCGTTGAAGCGCCGCCGCCGGCGGTCCAGACCGGTCCGAGAACGTCGCTCGCAAGAATCGCCACCGGCCCGCCCCTTCAGGCGGGTCTTCGTGTTTCTGGGGCTTGGTTCTCCGAAAATCGGCGCGCGAATCACTTGCGCCGCGCGTCACTATCGCGCGCTACCGCGCAACCGCAGAGCATTGGCGCGCATTGGCGCGCAGCTGTTAGCAAAGCATTAAGTTTCTGGGATAATGCTCTTTCGACGCACGCGGCGGCGGCTCCGGCGCAACGGCAAGGGCGGCGCTCGGCGCGGCTTTGTCGTCGAAAACAACGAAAGAGATTAGCCTTTACTGCCTTGGTCATCATGCGGCCAGGGGCGGCGCTCTTGTCGATCCCAGCTCCTGCGAGCAGGCCGTAGCAGAGACGCCCTGCTTTTGCCGATCGGCTCATTCGTCGATCGGCAAGTCGGGACCGAATAGGATCCTAACTGTTGGAGACTCAGCAATGTTCGCTGTTTATGTGTTAGGGGGTACGTGGCGCTTGCACGCGACGTTCTCGACGCGAGACGCGGCCGAAAGTCTCGTCGCCCGCCTAGTCAGTCGGGGAGTCCGCGCCAAGCTGTTCCGCACGGCCGAGACGCAGAGGGGGGCAGCCTAATGGCTCAGTCAAGGGGCTGTCTTGAATCCGGTTTGGAAAGGCGTGCGGGAATTGAGGACGGCCCAGAGTACGTTCACGCGCCTTCGTGCGAGGGCAATGACGGCTTGGTGGTGACGTTTACCCTCGCGTCGCTTGCGTTCGTAGAAGGCTCGGCTGTCGGCATGGTTGAGCGAGCAGAAGGCGGACTGGTAGAAGACGCGTTTGAGCCCCTTGTTGCCGCCGTTGGGTCGGCGCAAGAACCGGGTTCGGCCGACTGTCGCAGCACCGGCGCCATTCCAGCGGCCGCGGCGAGTGCGTCGGCGGAGCGGAAGCGGGACAGGCTGCCTGCCTCGGCGATGAGCTCTGCGGTAAGCACGGCCCCCATGCCGGGCAGGCTGCGGATGAGGGCCGCGTCAGGGTGGCGTTGGAGCAGCGTCTCCAGCTCGCGATCGAGCTCGATGAGGCGGGTGCGGCTGGCCAGCGCCTCATTGGCGAGTTCGCGGATCAGGCGCGCGGTCATGCGCTCGGCCGGGACGGCGACGGTTTGCTCAGCCGCGACAGTCAGGACGAGGTCGGCAAGGTCCTCGACCTTAGGCAGGCCGCCGGCGGCTTGCAGGTGGCGCACCAGGCGCTTCTTGCCGGCGGCGCGCAACTCGGCTGGCGTGACGAACTTGGTCAGCAGGTGCAGCGGCCCTTTGGCCTTGAGGTCGAGGCAGGCTTCCAGGCCCGGAAAGACGCCGACGAGCAGGTCGCGCATGCGGGACAGGCGTTGGGTTTGCGCCTGCACGATGTCGCCGCGACGGCTGACGAGCAGTCTGATGTCGAGGTCGAGTTCGGTGGCCGGCTCGATCGGGCGCAGGTCCGACCGGGTCCGGACCTGGTCGGCGATGGTGCGGGCGTCGCGCGGATCGGACTTGTTCTCGCCGCCGACCGTGCCCTGCCGAGCCCGATTGACGGCAACGCCCGGCACATGGACGAGCGCGAACCCGGCCTCAGCGAGCATGGCCTGGGCCAGACCCGCGATGCCGCCGATGACATCCAGGCCGATGCGGACCGTACCGCGCAAAGCAGTCAGTTCGTCGGACAGGGTCGCGATATCGGCGGGCGTATTGGGCAGTTTGCGGTCGATCTGCACGGCGCCGTCAGCGTCGATGGCAGTGACCCAGTGTATCTCCTTGGCGATGTCGATTCCGACGCTGATTCGCATGGCGCCCCCTGGCGGTTGAAGGTTCGGCATCCCGCCCACGCCGTCTTCGCCCTACATAGCGATGAATCGCAGAGCCTAATCAGCGGTCGAGGCGGTGTAGCGGTGTCGGGGGAATTACCTCCCGAGCCATCGTGGGCAGCCAGCATGAAAACCATCCCGACACCGCCGCCGCGCCGTGATCCTGGCATGCCAGGACCACGGCGTCAGGCACTGCTTACGCAGCATCTCAACGGTAGGGCGGCATGAGAGGCTGAGCGAATGCCGGCCTCAACAAAGGCGAGGCGCGCAACGCTCTCGCTAGAGCGGTGTTTTTTCATCGCCTCGGCGAAATCCGCGACCGCGCTTTCGAAAATCAGTGTGAACTGCGCGAGGCGCGGGATGCTTAGCAGGCGCGCTTGAGCCGAGGTAGTCTGCGGCAGCTCCCTCGTGACGGCGGGTAGCCGATATCGACCCCCAACCCCCCATTTTTCACCCCCCTCTTAAGGAGAACATAACGTCCTTATGTCTTGCTATTTTTTGCTGAATTTGTTACGATTTTTGTATGGCAAATGACCTGATTGTCACGAGGACTGAGACGCTTATTCCGGTCCAGGTCGCCGCGGCCGGGGAGCAGGCGGCTATCCGGTTTATCGAGTTCTTCACAGCCAACATCCGCAACCCTAACACCAGGGCGGCTTACGCTCGGGCGGTCTCCGACTTCTTCCGCTGGTGTGAGGTGCGGGGACTTCACCGGCTCAATGCGGTGCGTCCGGTGCATGTCGCAGGCTACGTCGAGGAGATCGGCAAGACACGGGCAGCCCCAAGCGTCAAACAGCACCTGGCGGCGGTCCGCATGCTCTACGACTGGCTGGTTGTCGGCCAGGTGGTGCGATTGAACCCGGCATCAGTTGTCCGCGGACCCAAGCACGTTATCAAGCGGGGCAAGACGCCTATCTTGTCGCCCGAGGAGGCGCGGGAGCTGTTCGACGGGATCCCCACAGACACGCTTGTCGGGCTCCGGGACCGGGCATTGATAGGGGTTTTGATCTATAGCTTCGCCCGTGTGAGCGCTGCGGTGTCGATGCGGGTCGAGGACTATTTTCCTCAGGGGAAGCGCTGGTGGCTCAGGCTCCATGAGAAGGGCGGCAAGCACCACGAGATGCCGGTGCACCATACGCTTGAGGAGTACCTCGACGCCTATATCGAGGCAGCCGGGATCAAAGGCGAGCCCAAGAGCCCGCTGTTCCGGGCGTCAAATGGGAAAACCAAGATCCTCTCGAACCGGCCGCTCGACCGCAAGGACGCCTTTGGAATGGTGCAGAGGCGGGCCAAGGCCGCCGGGATCGAGACCAAAATCGGCTGTCACACCTTCCGGGCAACGGGGATCACAATCTATCTGACCAACGGCGGGGATCTCGAGAAAGCTCAGCAAATGGCGGCGCATGAGAGCCCGCGGACGACGAAGCTCTATGACCGGCGGTCTGACGTGGTGAGTTTGGATGAGGTCGAGAAGGTGGTGTTTTAATGCGCGCCTCGGCCCGACCCAGTAGGCTCGAGAAGGCGACAAGGTAGTGATCTCCCCGTTCGACCCGTCTTATGCGCCGGCGATTCCTCCAAAAGTCGGAGGGATCTGTCCTCCGTTGTCTCTCCCCGGTCACGCGCCCTTCGCGGGGTCCCCAAGTAACACCAAGAGCCGGTCGAGGCGGGCGGAGGAAAGGCGGATCACGCCGGAATAGGGGTGAGAGAGCTCCAGAATCAGAAAAACCGCGCTGGCGACGGCGATCGCGCCGAAAAAATGCGCGGAGACGGTGACCGCGTTCGGCGCGGCGACGAGGCCGTTGCCGAGAAAAAGCGCGGAGGCCCACAAGACCACGACGATGAGCAGGTGCGGGGGGAACGGATTGGCGAGCTGCCGGGCCATCAGCATTTGCGTCTCAGCGAAGGTCTTCGCGAGGTCTTTGGCTGAGGTCAGCAGTTGTCGCTGCCGGTCCGTCGAGGGCTGAAGGGTGTCGAAATAGGTGTTCATCCAATGCATCGTCGCCCGGGTTTCCTCGAACGTGTGGGCCTGCGGACCATGTTTCAGGTCGCCAAAAAACCGCTTCCGCGAGCGCCCCAAGGTGCTCGGCGAAGGCGAAGCTGAACTGGTTCGCGCCGTCGAGCGGGCCAGGATCACACTAAGCGCGGCCGCGAAAGCGACGGAACTGTGCGCCGAGCTACAACGCCAAGTCGCCGAAAAGGCCTTGGCCGGCGACGCCAAGGGAGCGCGCACGATCATCGCGCAGGCCTTGCCAGCGCGGCGGCCGAGGGCCGAGCCGCTGACGCAGAAAAGGATCAATGCCGAACTTCGCAAGGCTTTGGAGGAGGCCAACGCGGACTTCATCGCCCTGCGCGACCAGCTCCCCGCCGAAGTCGCGGCAAGAGCAGCGGAACTGGCGGCTTTAGTGGTCGCAAACGACGTCGCGGCGCGGGACGAACTCTCGGCGCTCGCTCTCCGGTACCACTGGCGCTTGCGCGACCTCGTCGCGGAAAGTTGCCCGCATTCCGAGTCGGCCCATCCGAGTCTTGCCGTGACGGACGCTGACGACGAAGGGAGCGTCGCATGACCTTGCGGCAGCCTCTTCGACCCGCAACGCAGCGCTCCCACGGCGGCGCACAGCCTGTGCCGCGCACCCGCCCGGCGCCGTCGGTCCCCCGCGACCGCGCTCAAAACCGCCCTGCCCCGGACATGACCGCCTGGGCGAAATCTTTGATGACTCTGGGCTTCAAGGTCGTGCCACTTGCGCCGTCCAGGAGGGGCGTCGATCGATCCGGCAAGAAGCCGCTGACCGAGCACGGCGTGTACGACGCGACGACCGATTTCGCGGCCTTCAGGCGGCTTGTGGGGTCGGCGACCGACTTCAACATCGGCGTCGCGACGGGATCCGCGAGCGGCGTGGTCGTCATCGACGTCGACCCTCGCAACGGCGGGGGTCGGGCGTGCGCGCAGCTGAAACGGCACCTTGGCCCGCTGCCGCGGACGCTCACGTGCCTCACTGGCGGCGGCGGATGGCACCTCTATTTTCGGCTGCCGCCTGGCGTTGAGATGAAGAAGAAGGTCCTGGCCCCCGGTGTGGAGCTGCTGGGCTGGGGCTGTTACGCGGTCGCGCCGCCGTCGCTGCATTCCAGCGGACGGTGGTACCGATGGGCAGTAAATCTGGGGCCCCGGGATCTGGCGATCGCGTCTCTGCCCGATTCATGGCGGCAGTTCGTCTCCGCCCGCGATCAGGGGCGGAGTGAACCGGCCGCGACCGACGGCGTGGCGATCGCCGAAGGCTCTCGCAACAACGAGCTGACGCGCGTCGCCGGCCAGCTGCGGCGCGCGGGCCTCTCTGAGGCCGACATGCTTGCCGCCCTGCGCGGGGTGAACGAGAGGCGGTGTCGCCCTCCCCTTGACGACGGAGAGGTCGCGCAGATCGCGCACAACGTCGCCCAATACCCGGCCGGGGCCGAACCTCGCGACGAAGGACAGAAAGTCGCGCAAGCTCTGCTGGACGCGGAATTCTCCGGAGGCCGGTGGCTCCGCTACGAGGCCGACGGCCATTTCTGGTCGTGGACCGGCACGCACTGGGCCATCACGCCCGACAAGATTCTGCAGCAGAAAATCCTAAAGATCGTCGTCGCGAAGTTCTCGTCGGCGAGGCCGGCGAAAACGCTGGTCAACGAGGTCTTCGCGCTCTTGCAGATGATGCAGGCTTGCGACGACGATTTGCTGCATTTCGCCTCGGAGCCGCCGAATGTCGTCAATGCCGCGAATTGCGAGCTGTGGGTTCGCGACGACGGAACCGTCGAAGCGCGGCCGCACGATCCCGCTACCGGCATGCGGCACGTCTTGAACGTCCGTTACATCCCGGACGCGACCTGTCCCGAGTACGACGCGGCGGTGCAGCGCATCTTCGAGAGGGCGGAATATCCGGGAACCTTGATCGCGTTTTTCGAGGAACTCATGGGCTACGCCATCCAGCTCCGCCGCGACATTCCGCTCATCGTGCTGATGATCGGCGAGGGAAATAACGGCAAAACCAGCCTCGTTCGAGTCCTGACGGAGCTGGTCGGATCAGACTTCGTCCACTCGGGCCGCATTGACGACCTCGACGAGCGCTTCGCAGTCGGCAGCCTGTTCGGTAAGCTTCTCTTCGTCGACGACGACGTTCGCGCCGGCGCCAAGCTCCCGGACGGGGCGCTGAAGAAGATCAGTGAGGCGAAGCGGCTGACCGGCGAGCACAAGTTCAAGCCCACGTTCAGCTTCGTGAACAGGGCCTTCCCCATCATGTTGTGCAACAATCTGCCCTCCCTGGCGGATCTGAGCCACGGGATGATGCGCCGCCTTCATGTGATCCCGTTTGACCGGACTTTCGAGGAGACCGAGATCGACAGACATCTCTTCGAGAGGATCATCAAGAACGAGCTGTCGGGGGTGCTGAACCGCGCGTTGATGGGCTGGAAGCGGCTGAAGCGACGCCGGGGATTCACGCAATCAACCGACATGTCGCGCGCGCGATACGACCTTCTGGTGCACGCGAACCCGCTCAAGGGATTCATCGACGAATGCTGTGAGGCCGATCCCAAGGGCAAGCTCACGCTCCAGGCGTTCTACGACGCCTATCGCGAGTGGGCGACGCGAAGCGGGTACTCGATGACCCAGGTCAGGTCGACCGTGAAGAAGAACCTCCTGCACCAGGGGCACCCCATTAAGCGCCACGGCGAGGGTCTCGTCGTCATCGGCTTGAAGCTGCGACAGCCCTGACGACCCGCCTGGACGCCACCCCCCGAAGGGGGGCAGTGTCGATAGTGCTGATTTTTTCAATTAGACTTAATTAAAAACTGGAGTCGTTGGGTAAGGGTATATCCAAGAATCTCAGCATTTTTGACACTAACAACACCCCACGGGCTCGGGGCGGGCAGCGTC
>Ga0074046_10005231_pt1 | contig 10403 bp, 9 predicted proteins | sample BogForMeECP23OM3_FD_94441 | JGI IMG/M metagenome (GOLD analysis project Ga0074046, IMG submission 94441) | Bog forest soil microbial communities from Calvert Island, British Columbia, Canada - Bog Forest MetaG ECP23OM3 | ecosystem: Environmental > Terrestrial > Soil > Wetlands ...
GACGACTAAATAGACCACAACCATCGTGAAAAGATGCGAACATGTGCCGCAAAGGTTCAGCTTCCCTCCGAATGCCGAATTAGCCATTCGTCCCAGTCCACCTATTTTGATGCGGTGGCCCTGGTTGGGAGGTATGTCATGATCCATCGGCGTCGGGACGGGCTCGATGATTATTACAGACTCATGGTTGCGGAGGGGTTGTGGACGACAGAGCCCCGTCTTCGGCTCTACACCGAGTTCTTGTTCAGGGGGGTCCCACTGGCCGGGAGGTCCGTTCTGGATATCGGGGGCGGAACGGGGGTTTTCAGCTTCTTCGCCGCGGCGAACGGGGCCTCCCGTGTCGTCTGTCTTGAGCCGGACGGAGCCGGGAGTACGAAGGCCCAGACCGCCAAGTTTGCGCGAGTTGCACAAGCTCTCGGCCGCCAAGACGTGATGCTCGCCCCGCAGACCCTGCAAGAATTCGATTCCGGGGGTTTGACATTTGACGTCGTCCTCATGCTCAACTCCGTAAATAACATTGATGAATTGTCATGCGTAAATCTTACAATATCAGAATTAGCTGCCAGGAATTACCAGCAGATCTTCTTCAGGCTGGCGCAACTCGTGACCGAGGAGGGGTGCCTGATCCTGGAGGACTGCTCGCCGCGGAACCTGTACCCCCTGCTCGGCCTTAAGAACCCGCTCGCGCGGTCGATTGAATGGCACAAGCATCAACCGCCGGAGGTCTGGATCGGGCTCCTCCAGGATTCTGGGTTTGCCGACCCCGAGGTCCGCTGGACCACGTTTAATTGCCTCGGCCGGGGCGGGCGGGTGCTTCTCTCTAACCGGTTTGCGGCCTTCTTCCTGAAAAGTAATTTCTGCCTCCGGATGAAGAGAGCCCAAGCGCAATTGGGGCAGGGGGAACCGTTCCCACCGGCGCCAGGTGGGTCATGAGGTATCGCTCGTCAGTTTATCCCAAACCCGCTGCTGGCGCTATCCCCGCACCACGAGCTTGGGCGGATGGCCGCCCGGCTCCAGGTCGCGCTCCAGGTGGCATCATTCTACTGAGCTTCTGTGTCTTCGTCTTCTCTGTGCCATTCAGGGAACTAACAGCCGGACTGGGAGAGGACTTCTCCATATCGAAGCTCACGGGCTACCTGCTGATGTTGGCCGCAATAACCCGGCCACGGATCTGCCTGAGCAGGCCCCCGGGCGCGTTCTGGTGGTTCGCCCTGTACCTGCTGTCCTATGGGCTCCTGACGATCCCCCTCGAGGAGAAATATCAGGCTCTGGCCATCGGCCGAATCTTCTCGTTCGCGCAGCTATTGGTACTGTTCTGGATCTCCCACAACCTTCTGTATCACGAGCAGGTCTTGGACGGCTTCTTGGGAGCGCTTGTCGCCGGTACCGCAACCTTGGCTGCCCTCCTACTGACGGGTATCGGAGCTACTGAAGATTTCAGCGAAGGCGTTCCCCGGGTTACGGTCTTGGGCGAGAACTGGAACGAGCTCGGCATGTGCTTCGTAATGGGACTTCTGTGCCTGATCGGTCTTTTCGCCCGGCGTGGTCGGAAGGGCCTGTTCTCCTTGCAAGCGTTGTTGCTGATGTACGGTCTTGTGGGGGCGGTGCTCTGCCTGCTAGCGACGGCGCTGCTATTAACCGGATCTCGTGCCGCGGTTCTATCTCTTGTGTGCGGGCTGATGATGATGATAATAATGGAGGGGAAGACACTCCGAGCCAAAATACGCAGCGGCCTGGTCGTTTTGTCGGTCCTCGGCATCCTCCTAGGCCTGAAAGCGTGCTCATCGGACCTCGGGTCCGCCTTCTACCGGGGCCATCTCTTGGAGGGTTCGAAAGAAGAGTTGAGGGATAAGCTCTACAGAGAGGCGTGGGCAATGTTCCTGGAGAGTCCAATGCAGGGTGCCGGCCCGGTTAGATATACCTACCAGCTCTCAGATTGGACGGGGTATACGCAATACAACGCCTTTGGGAGGCAGGAGATACCCGCCCATAACCTAGCTCTAGCCGTCTTGGCGGAGACAGGTCTGATCGGGTTTACACCGTACTTTCTGGGCCTGATCTCTTGTACGGCCGTAGCGTGGAAGTATCGCCGCGCGCATCGGATGGCCCTGCCTCTCGCTTTGCTGTTCGCCCTTCTGGTTTATAATGTGACGCACACATGGGATTATCATAAACTGCACTGGATCGTGCTGGCCCTCGCGACCGTACGCGGCGAGCCACCCGTCGGCTCAGCGACCGGACTGCGGCCAACCTCTCGAGGAGAGATCCCCCATGGCCCACGGACGTAGACACGAGACTACTGCAACGGACCACCTTCGCATCGCCCTGATTGTTGGCAATCTCGGCCGGGGCGGTGCGGAGAAGCAATTGGTGTATATGGCCCGGGCTCTGCGAGATGCCGGTGCGGATGTGCGGGTCTACAGCCTGACACGGGGTGGATTGTACGAGCCACACCTGCGCGACCTCGGCATTGTGCCCCGCTGGATCGGCTGGTTTGGCAACCCCCTCCTACGCCTCGCGTCGCTCACCGCCGGGATTGGCCGGTTCCGCCCCCATATCGTGCAGTCGGCGCATTTCTTCTGCAATCTCTACGTAGGCATCTACGGACGCCTGTGCGGTGCCCTGGCCATTGGGGCTATGAGGAACGAGCTGGCATTCGAGCGGCAGGCTTGCGGACGGTGGACCGGGCCGCTCCTCCGCGTGCCGTCGGTGATCATCGCCAATTCTCGGGCGGCTCGGCGCGGGGTGGACGGGTTCGGAGTCCGCCCCGATTCGATCGTGATCCTGGACAACGCGATCGACCTCAATGATTTCGACCACCGGTCGAGCAGTGGTACGGTCACCTGGAGCGCCGGTGGTCGGCCCATCGCCATGGCGATCGGGCGCATGTGCCCCGAGAAGCGGTTCGATCGATTCCTAGAGGCCTTGGCGCGGGCACGTCACGCGGCGCAGGAGTTGCGGGGGATCATTGTCGGGGACGGACCGGAGGAACCCGACCTCCGGCGCCGCGCGGTGGACCTCGGCCTCCTCCCCAACGACGTCCTGTTCCCAGGATGGCGGGACGACGTGCCAGCCTTGCTGAGACAGGCCGACATGCTCGTTCTCTCCTCCGACTACGAGGGTTTTCCCAACGTCATCTTGGAGGCCATGGCGGCGCGGCTGCCGGTTATCACGACCCCCGCGGGCGATGCGGGTGTCGTGGTGGAAGATGGGATCAGTGGCTATGTCGTGCCATCCGATGATATCGCGATGATGGCCGATCGCATGGTTCGTCTCGCTTCGTCCCAGGAGCTACGCCGAGAGCTCGGTGCCGCCGGGCGGCGTCGCGTGGAGCAATGTTATAGCTTCGATGGCCTGGCCGAACGCCTAATCACCGCTTATGAGACGGTCGCGCGACGACTCGACCGACCGGATGTCCTCGCTGCGATCGCCGGCCTGCGCAGCGCGCTCCGCCAGCGTCCTGGAGGCGGTCGGGGACCAGATAGCATGATGAATGCCCCGTCCGAGGTGAGCACTCTCCAGTCCCATCCCAGGTCATTATGACGGTGTACCATGAAGATAATATACGTTACAGTGAGGTGCCCCTTCGGGATTGGTGAGACCTTCATCATTTCCGAGTTGCTGGAATTGGTACGGCTCGGCCAGACGGTCCTGATCGTGCCACGCTCGCCAACGAATTCATTAGTAAATCAAGATGCTGCCGAACTGCTGGATCTCACCGAATCGCGCCCGCTGTTTTCAGGCAGTATTGCCTGGGCGTCCCTCGTGGAATCCGTGCGGGGGCCAGGCAGGGTGATCAGGGCCTTCGGCCTCCTCTGCCATAGCAGGGATCCCGTGATTTTCCTGAAGAACCTCGCCGTCTTCTGCAAAGGCCTCTGGCTTGCCCAGATGGCGCGGCGGTGGGGGGCCGCGCATATCCATGCACACTGGGCCGCGACGAACGCCACGATAGCCCTCGTCGCCAGTGAGGTCTCCGGCGTACCCTGGAGCCTTACGGCCCATCGCTGGGACATCGTGGAAAACAACCTCCTCGCCCTGAAGGTTCGAAAGGCCTCGTTTACCCGCTTCATCTCATCCAGCGGGCTGCGGTTGGCCCGGGCCCTAGACATCAGGGATTCGGAGAAAACCGTTGTATTGCACATGGGAGTGCAGGTTCCTATCGATACATCGGAGGTACGCGAACCAAATGATTGTCCCGCCATCATCCTATGCCCGGCCAACCTCATCCCTGTGAAAGGGCATCGATATCTCCTCGACGCCCTCGCCATCCTCGGGCAACGCGGCTTGCGGCCATGTCTTTGGCTGGCCGGCGATGGCGAATTGCGCGAGCAATTACGAAGGCAGGCCGATGATCTGGGGATCTCCGACAGGGTCCGCTTCCTGGGCGTCGTCCCCCATGAAAAGCTCCTGGATCTTTACCGATGCGGCAAGGTCTGCATGGTCGTCCTGCCGAGCGTGGATTTGGGCGACGGGCATCACGAGGGTATTCCGGTCGCTCTCATGGAGGCCATGAGCTACGGCATCCCGGTGATCTCCACGGCAGCCGGCGGCGTGCCGGAACTCCTTTCCGGAGGAGCTGGCCTGCTGGTGCCGCCCGGCGATCCTTCCCCCTTGGCTGATGCGATCGAGAGCATGTTGAGGGGCCCTCAGTTGAGGGAGCAATACGGTCGGGCGGGCAGTGCGAAGGTTGATGATGAGTTCAATATTAAATCTATCGCAATTAAACTGATGCAACAGTTTCTGCGGCTAACCGAAGAACCGGAGGGCGACGTGCAGCCCGGTGATTACTCGCGCGTTCGAAGGCCGCTGGACCGTCCATCTGATGGGGGACGTGGTCAGGGTATCGGTGGGGGCGCTGGGTAGGGCCTTCGCCCTATTAAGGTATATGTCAATATGTTTATATGGAGAATGTATTTGAGTTGGGCAAGTTGGGAATTGCTGCATCCTGGAGGTTGGCCGGACTCGCGCCCCTTTCGTCAAACATCGTCGTCCTCATGTACCACGGAATCCCTCGACGCAGTGATGGTTACGGGGTCGAGAGTGCAGCCTTTGAGGAGCATCTACGCATCCTGACGAGTAACTTCGAGTTGGTGGATCCCAAGCGATTCAAGGCCACTCGCTCGCGTGGGGGCTGTAACCGTGTTGGCTCATGTAACCAATTTGGTGGTTGGCCCTTCCAAGCCACCTGCCGTTGTGTTCTCTTGGCCATCGGGTGTATCGACGATAATCTCCTGGGAGTTGACCTCATGGACTTCCCGATCCTCGACCTGATGGACCAGGATGGTTGCTACCACAAGCTCCTGGACCTGCTCCATCCCGGCGGCTTGGCCTGCCCCCGTTGCGCCACCCGGGACGGGCTGAACGTCCATCGCCATCGCCCCGAGTCTGCGGTCCTCGACTACCGCTGCAAAGGCTGCCGTCGGGTCTTCAACGTGTTTACCGGCACCCCCTGGCAGGGTACACACCTCAGCCCTGGCTAGATCCTCTTGATCCTCCGGGGCATCGCGCAGGGGGTGCCTACCGCGAAACTCGCCCATGAGGTGGGGGTCAGCCGCCAGCATCCGCTGCGGCTGCGGCACGTCATCCAGGCCCGCGCCCTGGCCGCCGCGGACCGCTCGCCGCTGCCGGACGATCAGGCCGAGGCCGACGAGATGTACCAAAACGCGGGGGAAAAAAGGGGTGCCGCACACCGATCCACTCGACCCTCCGCGGCGGCGGGCGAACCAGGCCAAGGGCCACGGCACTTGGGACACCGACCGGCCCCGGTACCGGCCCCGGCGGCGGTCGGCCGCACCAGTGGCCGGCTGTGGGCCCGCGTCGGGCAGCGGAGCCGGGCCCGAGGAGTCGGTCGACGCCACGGTCCTGCCGGCCACCAAGCCGGGGGTGATGGTGTCCACCGACGAGTGGAGCGGGTACAAGCCGCTGGCCCGTCGCGGCCGGGGGCACGCGACGGTCAACCATAACCAGGGGGAGTACGCGCGGGACGACGACGGTGACGGGGTCCGCGAGGTGCACTGCAACACCATGGAGGGGATCTGGACGGGGCTGCGGAACTTCCTCCGGCCGTTCCGGGGCGTCAACAAGGAATATTTAGAACAATATATCATCATGTTCCAATGGTCGTACAACCTCAAGGCGGTCACCGACGTGTTCCTGCGGTGCTTGCTCGGATGTTCAGTGGCCACCGAATTCGTTACGTGAGCCAATGTGTCTTTGAACTCTCATGATCGAGGAGGGCCGATGGCCAGCTCAATCCAACTATTCCGATCCCATATCGCCCTAGGCGTCCTGGCGGGTCTAACCGCGCTCGGAGCCCTTGTTGATCACCCGGCCCTCGAGACCCGATTGCTGATGGCGACGGGGGCGGGGGGCACATTTGCGTCAGCTTCGACTACGATTCAAGGTGATTATTTTGTCGCCACCAACGGTTCCGATAGCAACCCCGGCACGATAAGTCAGCCCTTCCGGACGATTGCGAAGGGGGTCAGCATGCTCACCCCCGGCAAGACCCTGCTCGTGAGGAGCGGGACTTACGCGGAGTCCCTCCAGAATACCATCCCGGGCGGGACCTCGTGGAGCAGTCCCGTGACCGTCGCGGCATACCCTGGGGACACCGTGACGATCGAGCCTACTTCCCAACAAAACGCGCAGAGCGTACTCATGTTTTATGGTGCTAGCGAGCAATATATCATCGTACAAGGTTTCATAATCAATGCGCAAAATGTGACCCACGATGCCGTCAAGATCACTAATTCCAGCTCGGCGGGGGCAGCGAGCCACATCAGGATTACCGACTGCGAGGTCGAGAATGCACCCCAGAATGGCATCCTTACCTCGAATGGTGCCGTCAGCAACGAGTTCCTGAACCTTCTGGTGCACAACAACGGTTCCACCAACTATTTGTACCATGGGTTCTATATTTCCACCCAGAGCAATACCGTCAGCGGAAGCACATCTTATTCCAACGGCGGTCGTGGCATTCAGGTCTACGCGGAAGGCTCGACCACGAAGTGCAATAACAACGTCATCAGCGGGAACAAGTGCTACAATAACGGATTGAGCGGTCGCGGCCCGGGGATTTCCGTCGCATCGGGCACGGGGATTCAGGTCTACAATAATATCTGCTATGGAAATACACTTGGTATTCAGGTCGATTACTGGAACCCCACGAACACCAGGGTCGTCAATAACACGGTCGATGGCAATGGAAGTGATGGGGGGATCTACATCGGCACCGTGGCCACGGGGACCCTTGTCGAGAACAACATCGTCTACAACAACACCCTGGTAAACATGGGGATTTCGACAAGCCTGGCCATGAACCTGGTCGGCGTCAACCCGCTCTTCGTCAACCTCGCCGGCCACGACTATCACCTCACGAGCGGCAGCCCGGCGATCGACGCGGGGACCGCGACCAATGCCCCCTCGACGGCTTTCGACGGGAGTACGCGACCGCTGGTCGCCGGCTTCGACATTGGTGCCTATGAGTGGGTACCGCCGACGGACACAGTACTGCCGACGTCACATCGCGTCTTGCACGCCGCTCCCGTCACCCCGCTGCCGATCGGTAGGTGATCTCGGCGGTGGCGGCCATGATCCAGGGACCGAATCCGCTTCCGCAAGTAGGTGTAGGCATTGCGGTATCGCTGGCGCTTCGCACCCACCACGATCCGCCGCCGGATCGCGGCCGCCGAGTGCAGGACTCGGTAAATCCCCCGCGGTTGGGTCTTCAGCCACCGGCACATCTTCCGCGCCAAACCCTGGGCGTCCTTGGCGTCGTGAAACAACGCTTCCGATGTCTTATATTTATACTAATATTAATAATCGATCACCCATCCCCACTTCAGCCGCCGGCCCGGGTGATGAGCTCTCGTGGTCGAACGCCACCCTTTGCACCGTCCCACGGGGCTCACTGGCTATCCGGTAGTCGATCGGGTCGGGGGTGACGGAGGCGGCGTGCCAGGTGATCGTCAAGCAGCGGCTTTGTGGCTCGGGGATGAAGGGGAAGGGACCCGGTGCGTCGGCAGTGTTGAGTGTGCGGTGCCTGACGTACACGACCGAGCGTTGGTCTCAGTTCCCTCTTTGGGGACGCCACACCGCTCGCGACGTCTCCTGTCCTTGGCCCACACCTGCGGCAGGTAAAGCCGGACATCGACCAGGGCGTGCTCCCGACCCGAGACATAGCCCATGAAGATCCCGACCTGGCCGTTGTCTACTTTGGAGCCGCTCGAGCCCTTGGCGTTTCCCCTCGACCGAGGCGGTCCCCTTCTTGGCGAATACCGAAGAATCGAAGACGATGACCCCCTCCGCCTCGCCCAACTCGGTTCCGACCTGACGGGCCAGCTTCTCCAGCAGGGGCAAGCTCCCAGGAGGAAGAGCCGACGAAGTGTTGCAGGCCCGGCGGTCTAGGTGTCGCTGGCCGGGTTGAGCCAGTCCGCCAGTCTCCTCGGGCGATCGCGTCCGGGTCTTTCACTCATGGAACTTGTCCTCGCGACCCTCCTTGCTAATCTGGTGTCCTGTCGGCCGAACGCCGCAGTACCAGGGTAGAAGAGAATGGCTTGCGGCAAACGGCTCGCGTCCAGTCCGTTCCGAGGTGAATTGACGCAAGCCATCCTCTTTCTATGACCGAGGGTGAACCACTGTCGGAGTATGAAATATCCGGGTTAAGGGGCCGGACGGCGTTGACGAGGTCAGACAAAGAGGTTCAGTTCGTGGATGCTCCACCACCGGACGGGGTCGCTTCCCGTCTGCACGATGCGCACGTAACGTTTGGTGACCGCGGCGCCGAGCGTGATCGTGGTCACCGGCCCGGTGCCAACGCCGGTAGCGACGGAGCTGAGGCTGCTCCAGTCGGTGCCGTTGTCAGAGACGTACACGGCGTAGCTGCGCGGATAGTCGTTGGGCGAGTTTGTGCTGTCCAGCACCAGCCGCTGGAAGGTCTCCGCCGAACCCAGGTCCAACTGGAACCACTGGCCGGGCCTCTGGTGTGCCCCCCCGTACTCCAGCGCGTGCCTGCGTTGCCGTCGATGGCGTTGGCGGGCGAGCCCCCGGATGTGGTGGAGCTGGCCGACGCCGACCAGCCGGTATGCGACAGCGCCGTGGTGAAGCCCACGGCGACGTTCACGTTGGTGAACGTCGCCGTGTTCAGAGCGTTGTTGTTGTACGCCGTCACCGCCAACCCCGCCTGGGCGGTGGTGCCCATGGCGATGGCCGTAGTGCCGCCCACCTGCGTCCAGTGGGTGCCGTCCGTGCTATAGTAGCCGGCGAAATTATTGCCCACGCGCGTCAGCTTCACCCACATCGAGCCCGTGATGCCGGTGACGCGTTGGTGTGGGCGTTGGTGTGGGCGTTGGTGTGGGTGTGGGCGTTGGTGTGGGTGTGGGTGTGGGTGTGGGTGTGGGTGTGGGTGCCACAGAAACGTACTCATAGGCACCGATGTCATAGCCAGAACCTTGCGATCGCGTATTCCCGTCGAAATCCGTCGGTGGGGAATTGGCCGCGGTCCCCGCGTTGATCGCCGGGCTGCTGGCCGTAAGATGAAAATTGTCGCCGGCAAGATTAACGAACAGCGGGTTGACGCCGAACAGGTTCGTGACCTGAGTTGTCGAAGTTCCAGCATTTGTAAAATCGCCACCGGAATTGTTGTAACAAATGTTGTTTGCAACCAGTGTATCAACAGCGGCGCTCCCAACATAGATCCCGCCACCACTGTTATCTACACATGTGTTATTAACAACCGTAACATTTGTAGGGCTCCAGTAATCGACCTGGATACCAAGTGTATTTCCATAGCAGATGTTATTGTAGACTTGAATCCCAGTGCCCGATGCAATGGAAATTCCTGGGCCGTCACCGCTCAATCCATTGTCGTAACACAGGTTCCCGCTGACGACGTTGTCATTGCAATCCGTGTTCGAGTTCTCCGAGTTGAGCTGGATGCCTCGGCCGGCGTTGGAATAAGATGTGCACCCACTGATAGTATTGCTCTGGGTGGAAATATAGAACCCATGGTACAACTCGTTGGTTGAACCGTTGTTGTGCACCAGATCGTTCAGGAACTCGTTGCTGCCGGCACCATCCGAGGTGAGGATGCCATTCTGGGGTGCATTCTCGATCTCGCAGTCGGTAATCTTGATGTGGCTCGCTGCGCCACCCGAGCTGGTGGTAGTGATTTTGATGGCATCATTGGTCACATGTGTCGCATTGATTGTGAACCCTTGCACGACGATATACTGTTCTTGAGCACCATAAAACATGAACACGCTCTGCGCGTTTTGAGCGGAAGTAGGCTCGATCGTCACGGTGTCCCCAGGATATGCCATGACAGTTACAGGATTGCTCCACGAAGTGCCGCCAGGGATGGTAGCCTGGAGGGACTCCGCGTAAGTCCCGCTCTCCACGAA
>Ga0074046_10005232_pt1 | contig 10401 bp, 10 predicted proteins | sample BogForMeECP23OM3_FD_94441 | JGI IMG/M metagenome (GOLD analysis project Ga0074046, IMG submission 94441) | Bog forest soil microbial communities from Calvert Island, British Columbia, Canada - Bog Forest MetaG ECP23OM3 | ecosystem: Environmental > Terrestrial > Soil > Wetlands ...
CACAACCACAGATTGCTCACCCGGCCGGTGAGCCCAAGGAGACGAAGAGTCGCGCTTCATGCCCTTGAGAATGCGCGATTCTCGCCCTCACGCCAAAACCAAACTGCCGTTTCTAGGTTGAAAAGGCTCGATTCGGACTCGGATTTGGCAGGCCCCTGGCTCGCGAGCGCGACGCCATGGCGACGGCGAATGGGGCGACCGCGACGAGCCGGTACGCAACCCGTCCGAGGGTGGGCTCAGAAGAGCGAGCCCTGTCCCTCTCCCTCCTTGCCGGCGCGCGGGCGCCTCATCCGCGATGGCGGCGTTGAGGGCGGGAGGACCGCCGCCTCCGGGGTCGGCCCGATTCCGACGACAGCGGAAAGCGCCCCGTCGGCGAATTCGATCGTGAGGTTCTGGCCCCCGTGCGTTTCGGCTGCCCGGCGCAAAGTCCGATTGGCCTCGTCGCGCACCAGGGCGAAGCCGCGCGCCAGCACGCCGCGGTAGCTCACCGCGCCGACGTGCCGCCAGAGCGCGGCGACGCGCGAGCGGCGCATCTCGACGCCTTCCGCGTAGGCGCGCGAGAGCCGCGCCGCGAGCCTCCGAAGATGGTCGGCCTGCTCGGTCCGACGCCGGCCGATCCGGGCGCCCTCGCGAGCGAGGCCGCGAGCCGCGGCTTCGGTCTCGCGCCTAGGCCGGTCCATGAGGATTGGCCCGAGCCGCTCCAGGCGCCCGGCGAGTCCGCGAACCCGCTCGGTCAGGCCCGCAAGATGCGCGCGCGGCGAATGGCGGGCGAGCCCGCGGGCCAGGCCCGCAAGCCGCAGGGCGCGGAAATCGATCGCGCCGCGCACGCGTGCGGCGAGCGTCTCGCCGCCTCGGTCGAGCCGCTGTCGTGGGCCCTCGATGAGCGCCTCGCCGCTGGGCAAGGCGCGAACGAGCGCGCGGAGGTCGGCGCGCCTCCGCTCGCTGAGCCGCCGAATCGCTCCGCGTCGGCGCGCCTCGAGCTCGGCGACGCTCGCGACGAGCTCGGCCCGGACGGGGACGGCGAACTCGGCCGCCGCGGTCGGAGTCGGGGCGCGCAGGTCGGCGACGTGGTCTATCAGCGTCCAGTCGGTCTCATGGCCGACCGCGGCGATGACCGGAATGGCGCTCTTCGCCGCCGCTCGCACCACGATCTCCTCGTTGAAGCCCCAAAGGTCCTCGAGCGAGCCGCCGCCACGGGCTACGATCAGTACGTCCGGCCGCGGCGCAGGACCTCCCGGCCGGAGCGCGTTGAACCCGTCGATCGCCGCGGCGACTTCCAGCGCCGACGTCTCGCCCTGCACCCGCACCGGCCAAACCACCACCCGCATCGGAAAGCGGTCGGCGAGCCGATGCAAAATGTCCCGGATCACCGCCCCGGTCGGCGAGGTCACCACGCCGACGACCCTCGGCAAAAAGGGAACCTTGCGTTTTCGCGCGGCGTCGAAGAGGCCCTCTTCGGCAAGCTTTTTCCGCCGCGCCTCCAGGAGCGCCATCAGCGCGCCGACTCCGGCGAGCTCCAGTTGCTCGATAACGATCTGGTAGCTCGACTTACCCGGGAAGGTCGTGAGCCTGCCGGTTGCGATGACCTCGAGCCCCTCTTCCGGCTTTACCTTCATGCGCGCGAGCGAGCTGCGCCAGATGACCGCGTCGAGCCGCGCGTTTGCGTCCTTCAGGCAGAAGTAGGCGTGGCCGGACGAATGCGTCCCGCGATAGCCGGAAATCTCGCCGCGCACGCGGACATAGCCGAAACGGTCCTCGATCGCGCGCTTGAGCGCGTTCGAGAGTTCGCTGACGGTGATTTCGGGCGCGTTGCTTGCGCGGGGGGACTCGTCCGGCTCGGCCATCGCCCGAATATGCCCGATCGATGAGGCCGAGGCGAGAGAAGGACTGCGACAATAAGGCCACGCGCGGCCGTCGACGAAACTGGCGCGCATGCGGTAAACTTCGCAGGCGGCGTAGCCGGCGAAGGCCATGGCCGACCCGATCGCATTCTGGTGCCTCGCCTGGGCGGCGGCGCTGGCTGAGGGCTCAGAACATATTTCCGAGGCCTTCCGCGGACTCCTGCCTCGGAACGTGTCGCCGCCCGGCGCCGTTGATATCAGCGCGCTTCCGACGCTCGGACGGATTCGCATGGCGCTTTCGACCATGCTGCTTGTGGAGGAGCGCGAAACCGCTTCGGTGCGCAGCCCGGCGACCCTGATCGTCGCGCCCTATGCGATCCACGAGGCGTCGATCGCCGACTTCGCAGTCGGCCATAGTCTTGCTCAGGCGCTCGTCGAGGGGGGCGCCGGGCCGGTCGCGCTCACCTACTGGAACTCGGCGACGCATGAAATGCGGGGTTACGGCATCGACGCCTATCTAAGCGATCTGAACGTGGCGGTCGACGACCTCGGGGGCCGTGCTTCGCTCGTCGGACTTTGTCAGGGCGGCTGGCTCGCTGCGGCTTTCGCTGCGCGCTTCCCTGCCAAAGTCGCCAAGCTGGTCCTCGCGGGCGCGCCGATCGACGCTGCGGCCGCACCTTCGAGCATCACGCGAGCGCTGGCCGCGATAACGCCGACGGCAATCGCGGGGGTCCTCGCCATTAACGGTGGACGGGTGCTCGGCGCTCTTGCGTTTTCCCTTTGGTCCGACAGTTTCTCGCCGGAATTCACGGCTGAGGCCGTGCTGCAACGGGGCGACGATCCGGCCTTGGTCCGACTGTTCAATGAATGGAACCGGCGTACGGTCGACTTGCCGGGCGTTTACTTCGTGCAGACCGCGGAATGGATCTTTCGCGAGAATCGCCTCGCGCGTGGTGCATTCCGGGCGCTCGGGCGCGAAGCGCTGCTTTCGGCGATCGCCGCGCCGGTCTTCGTTCTTGCGGCCGCGGACGACGAGGTCGTGTCTTTGCCGCAGGCGACTGCGATCAGGACGCTCTGCCCGCAGACACCGGTAACGGTGCGGGTCGAGCGCGGCCGCCACCTGTCGCTCTTCATGGGGCGCCGCACGATTGCGCACGCCTGGCGCGATATCGCCCGCTGGCTGGCCGACGCGGACAGCGCCCGGCCGCGACCTGGGAAGAGGGCTCGAGCCCGGATTGCCCCGGCGTGCAAGTTGACGCAGGATGGGACAAAGGCCGCCCTCTGAGGCCGCGCGGTCCGGCTCGGCCGCAGCGGCGCGTGGCGGGGCGTGAGGTGGAGAACGGGGAGTCGCTTCGATGCCTTTTCATGTCTGCAACGGCGCGACGATGATGTGCTCGTTCGGGATGGCGCCCAGCACCCTTGTGGTGCTTCCGATCCATCGCATGCTGACGAGCGACCAGCCGGCCGCAAACATCAACGACCACGTTCCGATGCTAAACATCATGCCCTTCGGGATGTGCACGACGCCGAGCAACCCGGAGGTCGCATCCGCGACAGCCGCGGCCTTGGGCGTGCTCACGCCGATGCCGTGCATACCGGTCACGCCGGCGCCTTGGGTTCCCGGCGCCGTTTCGCCTCCGGTGATCCTCGACGGCGTGCCCGCTCTCGACGACATCAGCATCCTCATGTGCACGTGGGGAGGAGTCATCAAGATCGTCTATCCCGGCGAGGTCACCGAGATGATCTCCTGAAGCGCGTCGATTGAGGATCTCAAGCGGCTCCGGATCGCGCGAAGACCGGCGGGGCCACCTTTGCGTCCCCCCCGTCGGCAAAGCGGACGCCAGCCTCTACGCAGGCCCGGATCCAGGCTTGAACCTCGGCCATCGGCCGTTGAGCGATCGCGAGAATGAGGCCGGCTTTGAGGTTTGTCGCGGTCGCCTCGGCCCAGGCGTGGACGGGCGGGGCGTTTTCGGGCGCGATGCTCCCGCCGGAGTGGCCGGCGGCAAGCGCGAGCCAAGTGGTCGAGACGCCGGTGTCGCTCGATGTTCCGATTTGCAGCGCGGCGCGGCGCTCGGCTTCTTCCGGCTTCCGCACCCAGGCTTCCGCGGCGAGGAGGGCGTCGTCGGTCCGCCCTCCCCTCAGCGCGCGCAGGCACTGACAACCCCACCAGACCGCCTCACGCCGCGGCAGCACGGATGCAACGTAGACGATCGGGTCGAAGCCGCCCCCGCGCGACAGCAGCCTTCGGGCAAAATCGATCGGCGCCTCGTCTTCGGCCGGGCGGAGGCTTATTTCCGACGTCACTCGAGGAAACGCTTCGAAAACTTGCGCGGCCGCATTGAAACGAAGACGCGTCGACATGCCCTGCTCCCCTAGATGTCTCGATACGCCCCGCCGACGCCCTTGAGCGCGGCACCGTAATCCGGATTCGAGCGGCGCCGGTCGACAGGCGTTTTTCGATCAGCTATTGATCTGGACCATCGGCGCGGTCACGCTGACGGTCGCATTGCCTGTCTTGGTGATTTGGGTCGACTTCTCCGCGGTCGACATGGTGTTCATCACGATCTGACTCATCGAGCCGCTCGGCCCCACGTTAAGTGTGATGCTGGAGGTGTCCATGATCAGCTGCGTCATCGGCTGACCCTGCGGGCCGACATTGATCGTCACTTTGTTGAGCACGTTGAGCGTGAGATTGCCGCTGCCGGGCGGGCCGCTGCCCACGGGGAAGCCGACATTGATCGTCTCATTGTTGCCGACGTTTTCGGTCTGGTCGTGCACGATGTCGCGCTTCTCGTCGTTGAGCGCCTTGAACATCAGGTCCTTCTGGGCGCGCAGCTTCACCTTCTCGCTGCCGGCGGTATCGTCGAACAGGAACATGTTGTAGCCTGAGCCGCCGGTGCTCGAGAGGGTGAGGATGCCGGATTTGACCTGCTTGTCCGGCAGCGTCATCGGCACGGTGTTCTGACCGTTGTAGACCGAGCCGACGACGATCGGCCGGTCCGGGTCGCCCTCTTCATATTGGATGAGCACCTCGTCGCCGACCCGGGGCGTGAACAGCGCGCCGCGATTGGCGCCCGCCCAGATCTGGGCCACGCGCACACGGCGGGAGGGCTTGCTCTGCCGGTCCCAGTAGAACTGCACGAGGATCCGGCCGAGGCTGTCGACGTCGATCTCCGGGCCGCCGTCTTTCTTGATGACGAGCGCGGACTGGACGCCGACGATCTCGGGTTTGCGGGTGACCAGCGGCGCGCGGAACTGGCGGCTGCTCGGGGTCATTTCGTAATTGCCGGTGTAGCCGAGGTCGGCGTCGGCACCGGAGCGGAACCCTTCCTCCTCAAAATCGTGTGTGCAGTGGGTCACCAGATATTCCTGGTTCTCCCCGCTGTCGGGATGACTCTGAAGCGTGACCAGCGCGCCGGGAAACAGCGAGGCCGCAGCCCCCATCGACGACCGGCGCTGGTCGAGCGACTGCGCGGCCTCGAGTTTGTACTTCGCCAGATTCTCGCCGACGCTCTGGACCTGGAAATTGTTTCCCTCTGTGTCGACGTAAGCGTAGGGATAGTCGAACATCTCCATGGAGTCGTGCCCATATCCGCCGGCGCCTTGCTTTTGCGCAAGCAGGTTGGTGGACGGCGCCTTATATGGGTAGTCTTTCAGGACAAAGACTCCGCTCTGCGCCCGACGCCCAAGCGACCAGGTCTCGATATATTGGGATTCTCGCCGCCCCGCATTGTCGACCGGGTTGTAGTCCACGGTAGAGAGCCCAGGGGCGTCCGAGTGGCTCGACTTGGCGTCGGCGAGTACGAGGGTGTGCTTGCCGTCGGCGTACTCGAAGAAATAGTAGACGCCGAACTGCTCCATCAGCCGGCAGACAAAATTGAAGTCCGTCTCGCGGTACTGGACGCAATATTCGAGCGTCGGCGGCGATCCGGTCGTCGCATCGCGGTAGTCGGAGAAACCGCGATCCGAAAACACCTGCTTGATGATGGCGATCGCCGTCATTTGGGCGAAGATCTTGCAATCCGACGTGCGGGTGAGGAACCATAGCCAGGGCCGGAGGACCATCTGGTATAGGTAGAGGTCTTCCTGCGTTCCGGCCCAGCGCGCCTCGGTCATCAAGCCGTGAAAATAGCGGGTCTGATTGTCCTGAGTGGTGAACTCGATCGTCGCGCCCAGCCCGAGCGCGGAGGAAAAGTCGAGGTTGGCCTGTTTGCTCGCCGCCTCGATGCGGATCTCGAACAGTTCGCTTAGCCCCTCGATGGCGCTGAAGCGTGCGAGCCCGAGCACGTCCTTGCCAAGCGGCGTGGTGAGCTTGCCCTGTTGCGCGTCCTGGGAGATGGACATCAGGTCCTCGTTGCGGCTTTTGGAAAGCGGCGCCGATCATAGCCAAATTCCGCGTCGCGTCGATGGGAAGAATGTCCGGCGGCGCCGCGCGCCGGCGCGGAAGCCGAGGGCTTCCCGCACGGTGTCGAAGCACCCGACTGTCGACCGACTGAGGGGCGATCCATCCATCCATGGAGGCCAAGGAGCGCCGGTCGCTTGGACGCCGTCGGCGCGCAACATTTGGATTTCCTCAGGCGTGCGCAGGGCTGCGTCACGGCTCCGCAAATTCTGGGGTTTCGGACGTTTGGATTTCCTTGGATTTCCTTGGAATCTCTCGACCGAAACAAGCCTTTTCAACGGGTTACGCGCGCAAGCGCGCGGGTTTATTTCGTCATGGGGCCCCTTCCGCCCAAAACGGCCGCGTCCCGTCACGACGGCGTCGACCCGCTTGCGGTTCGTCTGATGCTCGCATGAATTGATCATACCGAGCTTTCTGCTTTTTCGCAATCGAAAGTCGCGCCGGCGCCTTTCTCCATTCCAAAAGGACCGGCGCAGGCCGTGTCCCCGGCGCCCGGATCGCTTTGACGCGCGCGAGGACGCGGCGGAACGCGGCCCGACCCCATCAGGATAATACGGCCGCCGGCGCTCCTGCTCGCGCCTCTCGCGATCGCTACCGCCCGCTAGCTCTTTGCCGAGCGACCCAAGCGGCAGGGAACGCCGCGACATGGCCGGACTGTCCCCAGCCATCCTCGTCCGAGGCGGCGGCGGCGAACAGCGGGCGCTATTGCGGATCAAGCTGCTCAGGCGTCTTGCCGTGACGCGACCGGCTCGAAGCCGTTCCAGCGGTCGACGCGCTTCTCGCTCAGAACGCCGCCGGCGTTGCGGTAGACGTGGAAGCCAAAACCGTCCTCGGCATCGCAGACGAATTCCTCGACGCTGGCGAACCATTGGCCGATCTCTCCGGCGTTGCAGGTCGGCAGATAGACGCGAAAGACGCGCGGGTCCCACCAGCGGAAGACGACGATCCGGCCGTCCGGGAGCTTCGCTTGGTTGAAGGTCCGAAGGCGCTGGCGCAGCCGCGCCCGCTCCTCGCTCGAACGCAGGAAGATCCCCCAACTCTCGCCTCGCCCTTCCTTCCGCCACGCGTCGATGAGCCGCTCCGCGTGCTCGACCGGCACAAGATAGGGAGCGTTGCGGCCCATCGGGGAAACCACGTCGGTCGCGAACAGGCAGGCCGGAAACAGCGCCTGATGGACGAGATCGTAGATGCGCCGGTCACGCGCGGCGTCGACGATGGCGTAAAGTGCGCTCATCAGGGCCCTATGCGTGTCACGCCCACGGACGCGGGAATCCGGAACCGCCTCTTCCGCTGCGCTCTCGGTTTCCGCTTACACGAGATTGGCGCAGCGAAGAAAGCTCAGGCCGCGTTGCGCGCCGCTTTTGCGGCGCGGATCGCCGCACGAGCGCATGGCTCGCAGAACGGCGTCCCATCCTTGGCCGCCGCCCGCAATACGGCAATTTGCGCCTCCTCGTCTTCGAAGTCCTTTTGGGCCTGGTCCGTTGACCGCACCTGCGTCCGCTGAGGCGGAGGCGCCGATGCGGACGGCGGCGGGGGCGGCGGCGCGGCGGGCGGCGGGCCCTTGCCGATCTGGTGGAGGCCGAGCAACCCTTCGGCGAGCGGGCCGCGCGGATCGTCGCGGAAAAGGGGGACGAACCGCGCGACGAGGCGGCCCGTCTCGATACAGTGTGCGACATTCTCCTGCAACTGATGGTCGCTCCAATGCCGCCGGTGCGGATGGTCGATCCCCCAAGCGAGCGCCGCGCGCCGGAGGCGCCACGAGTCTATACGGTGAGCGAGGAGGCTTTTGAGCTGCCACCGATGATGACCGTCGCCGTCGCCCGATTCGCCGGCGAACGCCTTCAGACTGTGCGCCGGCCCGATCAGCAGCGCGCCGTCGGGGAGCGGGAGGACGAGGATGTCGGGACGCATGACTACTTCTCGGGTGGCGGCGGTCTAGGCTTGACATATCAAGTGCGGCGCATGCAACCTGTAAATAAGAGCCGGTGCCGGACCAGCTGGCAACCCCAGACGCTCTGTGGGCAGCCGAAGAGCGGCCTCGTTTTGCCGTCGAGCATCGGTCAGACGCTGTGGACGATGGAAACGGTCGCCCATGCGTGCATTTTGCCGGCGAGAAATGAATTGGGGTTGCGTAAACTGTCACCGTAAACTCTGTCACCGTAAACTCGTAACCTTAAACTGTCACCGTAACCTTCCGATCAACGACATACCTCCGGTCACGGATACGGCCAGAACGTGGGAGATCATTGCGTACTGGTAGGGGGCGACAAAATTCGACCTGGACCCAATACATGATCAAAGCCCGTTACAGGAAGACTTCGACGCTAGGTCATGGCGCAGACCGTTCAATTATTCCGTAAAATTATCAAGGAAGTCGTTGTGTATGAGAATCCAATAACCGCTTGGTCGTTGCTCCACAGTGAACGTATCGCCCCAAGTCACCGTGATTTCGGCGTTCGACATGGTATCGGCCGAAATAAGTCCTAAGGAGCTTGAAAAACCTGGATTTTCAGGATTGTTCCCAATGGCTTTCAAAGCCTGCGCACGGCTGACCGGCTTGTAGGAGAGATTCACGTCAGAGAAACCTACTTTTGCGCCAAAGCATTGCGCAATTGTTTCTAGCAGTGGGTAAAGCGATTCGCGAACGGTTCGCGCCATACGTCGGATCGCCCGGAGGTCAAGATCAATATAAACGTTGATCCACTCTGTAGTGCGTCCAACTAATACGTAGGCCATGAGATCCTCTGACCACACCTCAGTCGCAAAGCCAAGCCACTCCGCAACACTGTTTCTGGCCGACAAAGTTTGATTGATACTAAGAGGCGCGTCGGCCGTTTCGTCGAACACACCTCGTTCGCTATCGAATTCAACGCGGCAGAGCCTCGGGTCAAGTCTGAAACCAAGATCCGCGAGCCTAATCTCTACGCTGAGGATCAGGTTGGTGGAGTCAGCTAACGGTGCGACCAAGACAGTCGTGAACTCTTGCGACATGTTTACTCCAGATCGGTCATTTTACTATTTCTGTGTCGACATTACGGGCCGCATAATAATCCTTTGATTTATCGGCGTCATCTAGATCACCATCGATCTTCGCAAGCGGATTCTTGCTCGAGTCCAACTGTTTTTGTATTTGGCGCAGGCGCTCCCGCTGTTTACTGGCGCTCTTCACACCCTTAAAACTACGTGACATTGCTTCGGCAATTTGATATTCGCCCTGTATGTCCACTTCCTGACTCTGCCCGCATCTTCTGCACACGTAGGAAACAGATGTTTTTTGAATTCTCAATTTTTCCATGTTGGCGTTCATTGCTTTTACCTCAAATTTATAGCCGCGCATAGCGATCTCTTGACTAGGCTTGTTAGCATTGCCGCTGACTAAATTTTCGTTCTTCTGAATCGTTTGAGTCGGGGTTTCAGAATTTTCCTCCACCCACTCGTGCGGATCACAGGATGGAGGTTGAGCAGGCAGCGCAATCGGCGGCGGCTGGCTACACGGTGCCTCTACAGAGTCTCCGCTACGACTTCCATCACCTGCACTCGGAGACGGTGTTTTCTTGCCGTCAGTCACGTTCCCGGACCTTGACTTAGCCTTGCGAGCACACGGTCAAGCCAACTGATCATCTTCCTTTTCATTCTGACCGCGCCCGCGGCGGAGTCTACGATCCGCTTGTCCGTGAGCGTTCGCGAAATCCAGGGGTAGAGTGGATCGTGCGCGCAGCCGTGGCCGAATATGAATTTGAGTGTCGTCAGCAGAACCACAGCCTCGGGCGCCGACAACCCGTAGGTGCGCGCATCGGCGTACGCTTGACGGATAAGGGCCGCCAAACTTTCGTTTCCCAAATACGCTGCTCTTTGAGGAAACGCTCGAGTCATTTCCTGCATCAGGCTCGTGTCCAAGTTTCCCACTGAGATAATATTTTCGTCACGGAGGAATCTCGAAAGACTCTCCCATGATTTATGGACATTGATGTTGTCAGGGCCGCACACTCTGTCCAGATAGTAAACGTATTGTTCGTGAATGCGCTCGGCCCGCTCCATCTGGAATCTCATGAATCCCCTCATTTTCGCGGGACTCGAAAGGGCCTGAATTTGAGAGTCTCCGCTTTGCCGGATGGAGAATCAGCCGGCTGGGGGACGTATGCGCGCGCCGAAGGAGCG
>Ga0074046_10005234_pt1 | contig 10400 bp, 10 predicted proteins | sample BogForMeECP23OM3_FD_94441 | JGI IMG/M metagenome (GOLD analysis project Ga0074046, IMG submission 94441) | Bog forest soil microbial communities from Calvert Island, British Columbia, Canada - Bog Forest MetaG ECP23OM3 | ecosystem: Environmental > Terrestrial > Soil > Wetlands ...
ACCCAAGCGGCGCCGCGTGGGCATTGCAGCCTGCCGCCAGGGCCAGCTCAAAGTGATAGTTGGGATCGTAGCCTGCCGGGTTGACAGCAAAACTCCGAGCCGGACCGTGTTCAAACCCCTGGTCAACAGGCAGAATCACAAACTTGCCGGTTCCCGCCAGCCGGCCGGAGTTCAGCAAGCGCGCGATATTTGTCTTGACCCCGGGATTGTCACTTTCGTACCAGCTTAGGATCTCCTTTACACGGGCCGTGTTTCCATACTTCTCACCCATGGTCACTACTGTCTTCGCAACTGCCATCTTGTCGCCTCCTCTTAACAGAAAGCATTTGTACTTCTATAAGATTACAAGGAAAGTCAAAAAGGAGACAGGAAACTTTTAATTTCAGGGGTGTGCCAGAAGCAGATTGCAGTTATACGGGCGCGCCAGGCCGCAGTCATTCCCGCGAAAGCGGGAATCCACGCCGCAAACCTTCGCAAATGCGCTTTCCACGGACTGGATTCCCGCTTTCGCGGGAATGACTGGCGTTTCGAAAGGGATGAAATTTCAAATGACACCACTACCGAAGAGCGAAGCTAGTTGCAGAAAGAGTTATAATGCTCACTCGCTTCAAAAGCCCCTTGGAGGAGTCATCATGCCTGACGAGATTAATCGCCGTGAATTCTTAAAGACCAGCGCCCGTGGAGGAGCAGGATTGGCCGCGCTTGGCGGCATCACTTTCCTGGCCCATCCGGAGCGGGCGTTTGGCGCCAACGAGCGCGTGCGCGTGGCCGTGGTTGGCCTGCACGGGCAAGGTTGGTCGCATGTGGGTGAGTATGGCGCAATGAAGGACGTGGAACTCGCCGCCTTCTGTGACGTGGATGAGAACGTCCTCGACCGGCGACTGGCGGAGGCCGAGAAGATGGGGATCAAAAGGCCGGCGCGATTCACCGACCTGCGCAAGCTGTTGGAGGACAAGTCCATTGACGCCATCTCCATCGCCACGCCTAACCACTGGCATTCGCTCCAGGCCATCTGGGGATGCCAAGCGGGCAAGGACGTTTACGTTGAAAAGCCTCTCTCCCACAACTGGTGGGAAGGTCGCCAACTGCTGCGCGCGGCACAGAAGTATGACCGCATCGTGCAGCACGGAACGAACAGCCGCTCCGGCAAAGCTATCATCGAGGGAATGCAGAAGATGCGCGAGGGCTTGATCGGGGAGGTCTATCTCTCCCGCGGGCTTTGCTACAAGTGGCGGGACACCATCGGACACGCCCAAGAAGAGCCCGTGCCCTTGGGCGTTCACTACGACCTTTGGACTGGCCCGGCTCCCCTGAAACCCTTCACCAAAAACCGCTTCCACTACAACTGGCATTGGATCTGGGACACTGGGAACGGGGACATCGGCAACCAGGGCATCCACGAGCTTGATGTGGCGCGCTGGGGGCTGGGCGTTAAGTTCCCGAACAAAGTCTCGGCCCTGGGCGGGCATTTCATGTTCGAGGATGACCAGCAGACCCCCAACACGCTCAGCGTCGCCTGCCAGTTCGATATGCCGGATGGCAAGCGCCGTTTGCTGGAGTTTGAAGTCCGCCACTGGATCTCGAATCACGAGGCAGAAATCGGCGCGCCGGCATTTGGCGGGAGTGAGGTGCCTGCCGCCTTGGGCAACGCGGCCGAGACACGGCGCCAGAGCAGGGGGCCACTGAACACCATCGGCAACATTTTCTACGGCTCCAAGGGCTACCTCGCGATGAACGGATACGATTCCTACAAGTGCTGGCTTGGCGAGGAGCAGGAGCCCGGACCTCACGCTCGAGCCGGAGGCAACAACTGGCGGAACTTCATCGACTGCGTCCGCAGCCGCAAAAAGGAAGACCTGAACGCGCCGGTTGAAGAAGGCTATATCTCTTGCGCGCTTTTGCACCTCGCCAACGCCTCCTACCGCCTGGGCCGCACGCTGAACTTTGATCCTGAAAAGGAGGCGGTGATCGGCGACGACGAGGCCAACCAGCTTTTGCGCGATGGCGACCGCGGCTACCGCGACCCCTACGTGGTGCCCGAGGAGGTCTAGTGCGGCGTCCCCGCCTAATTCTTTACAACAACCACCCCCTACCCCTCCTTACTAAGGAGGGGAGCTAACTCACTGACTCCCCTCCTCTTTGAGGAGGGGGCTAGGGGGTGATGAACGCACGTGGCCGGTAAATGCATATTTGGGATACCGTGGGACACCGCCGCAGATTGACTCCGGACTTGGGCAACGGTAATCTTGAATCTACGGGGCCAATCTAAAACGTGGATTTCGGTAAGGAAGCTCCAACCCCAAGGAGGCAGAAATGGGTCTTCTCAAGATAGCGCAAGTTCCTCCACCGCTCGTGGAGTTGGGCGCGTCCGCACTGGAAGCGGTGGAAGTGATGGCCGAGCGGGGTGTGGGCGCAGTGGGCGTGGTGGAGAACCGCATGTTACGGGGCATCTTCACGGAGCGCGATGTGATGCTGCGCGTAGTTCTCAGGGGACGCGACCCCAAGCAGACGCCGGTCAGAGATGTAATGACCGCCCCGGCCGAGGCGGTCTCCGAGGACACCACGGAAGAAGCAGCACTCGTTCACATGGTGGAGCGGCACGTCCGGCACTTGCCGATTGTGGCGAAAGACGGAAGGCTCCAGGCAATGCTCTCCATCCGCAATCTGCTCGAACATCGAGTGGACGAACTGGCGCGCGAACTCCATTCGCTCGATCAGTACCTCTTGAACGACGGGCCGGGCGGATGATGACTGCTACTTCACCTTCGTCGCTGTCACTTCAATTTCATAACGCCGATTGGTTACGACATCGTCCATGCTAGCGACAAGTGTGGGCTTGCCGGGTGTCACTATGGGAGTGACTCCAGTGCTCTGCGTGCGGAAAACCGGGTTATACGTCGGCGCCGCCTCTCCCTGTGGTACGACGCTTGAAACTTCCACATTGATGGTAAGTTCTATACCGCTCTCGCGATCGCGAGGACGGCAGTCGATGTTCATGCCGACGTCATGGTATTGGTACTGTTTTTCGCTAGTCTGGTACGGCACTCTATTGCCGACTCGAATCATGCCCCGATTGCCCTCGTCAACCACCATCATGTAGTTTCGGGAATTCAATCGCTTCCCGTCCTCGATCTCTCGCACGTTGAATTCGATGCGGTATGCCACGAGGGGTTTCTGCTCCGTCGTGGCTGCCTCTTTCCCTTTTTCTTGCTGAGCAGAGGCTGGGTTCGGAATCAGCGGCAGGCAGAAAGCCATTACCGCGATTGCCAATCTTCTAGATACGGCCCTTTTCATAAGTTCCTCCTCACTTTTCCTGTTCGGATTGAGAGTCATCGAGCGGCTTTATTTCCAGGCCAGCAATTTTGATTCTTGGGATTTCCAAGTCACTAAATGATGCCTCCTCTGTCTGACTAGTTCCTGCAACTAAATCGGGCTCGGTTGCTTTGTCGAGGTACGTCAACAGGAGCTTCTCCTGCTCCGTAAGTACCAAGGGAGTGGGAAATTGCTCCGGACGTGAAGGGGGCGCCGCAACCCTGCGGACCTCACGCGCAGGTCTGCGAGGGCTCAACAGCGGTTGCGCTCGAGAAACCATGGGTGGCGCAGGCCGCGTGGTGGCCGGCTGGGGCAGCGAGGCGCTGGATGTGGGTTGTCGAAATCGGGTCGGGGCGAAATGCAGCGTCAAAGCGATTACAGCCAATATTCCTGCGCATACCGCTGCGGCCCAACCCAACCAGCGAAACCGCGCAACGCGCGCTCGGGTCCGAACCCCCGCCAGGATTCGCGTCTCGAGCCCTGACCGTGGCTCTTCGCCTCGATATTGCCTCAGCGAGGCCTCGAGCAATTCGTCCACGAATGAGTCTGGTTCGTCATCGCGCATGTTTATGCTCCAACAGGGCCGCGAGTTTCTCGCGCAAGATTCCGCGTGCCCGCAGCAATCGGGTCCGGACTGACCCTTCCGGGATTCCTAGCACCTGTGAGATTTCCGCAGACGTGAGCTCTTCTGTCGCCGAGAGAGTCAACGCCTCGCCGAGGTCCCGGGGAAGTGAACTGACAAGCCGCTCCAGCAGCGACATCATCTGACGGCTCGCGGCGATTTCATCCACCGGAGCGCCATCTGCCCGCAGTTTGCTCACAACCTCTACCGCCTGCTCGAGTGCGACCTCGGCCGGCATCCTCTTTCGATCCAGTGCCACCCGCCACGCCACGGTCGCCAGCCAGGCGCGCCGGTCGCGTATCTCCGCCCAGTGTTTTCGGTGTCGCAGGAAACGCAGAAAGGTCTCTTGCGCAACGTCCTCCGCGTCGTGATGGTTGCGCAACACCGAGTACGCAATTTTGTAAACGAGCCGGGCCTGTTCCCGAACTGTGGCCTCGAGCTCGTCCCCGCTGGCATCAGTTGTCGAAACGGACTCGCTCAAAATCACCTGCCCGGCATCGATCATCGCGGCCCTCTTATAGAAAGACGGCATTACCCACTGAAGCGTTCAGATAAATCTGCCCCGCTGTCAATCGGCAATCGGCAATCGAAAATCGCCAATACCAGCCCTCCTCGGCCGAACGAGGGGTCGCCGAGATACTTCGAAAGCAGAAAAAAGTCTGAGGCCGGCGCTACAGCGTGGCCAGCAAAGCAGCCAGTAATGCTGCCCGCCGGGGCAGTTCGGGGATGAGGATGTGCTCGTGGCGCGCATGGGCGCCATCGCCGACCGCGCCCAGACCGTCGAGCGTTGGGACGCCTAGCGCCGCCGTAAAATTGCCATCTGAGCCGCCGCCGGTTGAGGCTTCGGTTAGATCCATGCCCATGGCCCGCCCCAACACGCGCGCCTTTCGGAAGAGCGCTACCGCCATCTTCCTCTCCATAGGCGGCCTGTTGATGCCGCCTTCGATCTCCAGTCGCGCTTCCGGATGGCACGGCTTCAGTCCGCGAACCTGATGCTCGATTACCGCTCGGTCGCGTAGCCGCGGGATGCGCACATCTATCCACGCCGTAGCGCGCTCAGGAACAACATTGGACCGGGTGCCGCCTTCGGTTCTGCCCACGTTGATCGTCAGCCCTTGCCGCGGGCGCGCCATCGCTTCGACGCGCAACAGTTGCCGGGTCAATTCCGAGATGGCGTTTACCCCAGCCACCGGATTCACTCCCGCGTGCGCGGAGCGGCCATGAACGGTAATCTTGAACTCGCCCACCCCCTTTCGGGCAGTCTTGAGTGCGCCACCGGCCGCGGCGGGCTCCAACACCAGCACGGCTCGCGCGCGCCGCGCCTCCGCCAGAATCTCCTTGCGAAAAGCCACACTGGACACTTCTTCGTCGGAGTTCATAAAGAAGTGAATGGGACCAGTAGGCGAAATCTTCAGCGCTTGCAGGGCTCGAATCGCCCAGAGACCGATCACGATCCCGGACTTCATATCGAAGATTCCTGGCCCGAATGCCCGCTCGCCGCGCACTCTGAAAGGCATCTGCGCTAGAGTCCCGATCTCCCATACTGTATCCAAGTGGCCGAGCAGCAGAATCGGCTTCTGGTTACGTTCATCTGACCAAAACTCAGCCGAAACAGCGGCTCCCGCCACGGGATGTCTAAGGAGGTGAGTCTTTCCTGCGCACTGCCTGCATTCCTCAGCGATGAAGCGCGCAAGCCGGTCTACCCCAGGCTTTGAGCTGCTCGGCGATTCTATCTCTACGGTTTGCCGGAGGCACTGAAGCATGGGCCGCAGTTCTGATTGACATGTGTCGAGCAAAGACTTCACATCCATCGTTCCACCTCCGGCAAAGGACATTGCCGATTTTCGATTGCCGATTGCTGATGTTCGAAACTCGAAACTAGAAATTCGAAACTCGGAAAAGACACCGTTGCGACCTACTGGAGCCGAGTTTCGAGTTTCGATTTTCCGCCCCCACAATCGTCAATCGGCAACCAGCAATCGGCAATCGTTGCGGCCCTCGGCCCCCGCTGTACTACATTTCTTGCTGACAATCCCCCAAACTTCATCTTATTCTAAATAGTCAGGAAACCACAGTGGTCACATGGGGGGATTTGGGCGTCACAGGAAGGAATCCTAATCTTGAACAAAGTGTCGTTCGCTCTTGTAATCCATTCCCACCAGCCAGTGGGGAACTTCGATAACGTCATCGAAGAGGCTTACCAGAGGGCTTACGCGCCCTTCGTGCAAATCCTCCTCCAGCATCCTCGCATCCGGCTCAGTCTTCATTACTCCGGGATATTGCTCGAATGGTTGGAGAAACGCCACCCGGAGTTTTTCGATCAGCTTCGCGAGTTGTCCGAGCGAGGACAGGTGGAGCTTTTTGGGGGCGGCTACTATGAGCCGATACTGCCGTCCATTCCTGACGCTGATAAGATCTCGCAGGTCCGCAAGTTAGCGGATTACCTTCAACAGCATTGGGGAACAGCACCCCGAGGCGCATGGGTCGCGGAGCGGGTCTGGGAGCCGGGTCTGGCGGGTCCCCTGGCCACAGCCGGCGTCGAGTACGTGGTGCTTGATGACACTCATTTTCTGGCAGCGGGACTGGAGCCGGCGCGCTTGCACGGGATCTACATCACAGAAGACCAGTGTAAGCCACTCCGCCTGGTGCCCAGCTTGAAGTCCTTCCGCTACACGATCCCGTTCCGGGAACCGGAAGAAACTCTGCGGATACTCCGTGAAGGCGGGAATCAACCGGGCCAGCTTTTCGCTATGGGAGATGATTGCGAGAAGTTTGGCGTATGGCCGGGAACTTACGACCATGTGTACAAGAACGGGTGGCTTAAGAGATTCCTCGAAGCACTTGAAGGGGCCGATGAATGGCTGGAAACGACCACCGTTTCGGATTACATTGCTTCTCATGCTCCGCTAGGACGAGTCTATCTTCCCACCGCTTCTTACGCCGAGATGATGGAGTGGGCTTTACCCACCGCTACGTCCGCTGAATTGAGGGCCTGCCTTGATGATACCGAGAAGATGCATTCCGGAGAACGCTTCCGGCGCTTCCTTCAAGGTGGATTTTGGCGCAACTTCCTGAGCAAGTATCCCGAGTCCAACCAAATCCAAAAACTCATGTTCTCTCTGAGCCGGCGCTGGCAAGAACTAAGCGAGGCCCGGCCTGCCGATGAAGAGAAAGCACGCCTCCTGACCGAGGCGCAGACCCATGTGCTTGCTTCGCAGTGCAACGACGCCTATTGGCATGGAGTTTTCGGCGGCCTTTATGCCCCCCACCTCCGCAACGCCTTGATGCGCAACCTGATTCGGGCCGAGGTTTTGTTAGACAAGGTCGAAGGCATCACCACTGATCCTCCCATGCGCGTCAAGCAGGAAGACTTTGACGTGGATGGGCATGAGGAGATCCTGCTCGATCATCCGACGGTCGGGATGGTAGTTCGTCCCGCGGACGGCGGGACGGTCTCCAGCCTGCGTTTCAAACCAGCACACGTCGAGCTGGTGAATTCTCTGATGCGCCGCCCAGAAGCCTATCATGCCCTGGTGCGGAAGCACGTAGGATCAAAGGAACCTCCCAAAGAAGGGCCTGCTTCCATTCACGATATGGTTTTGAGCAAAGAGGCCAACCTCGAGGCCTTGCTGCGCTACGATCGCTACGCACGACACATGTTTCGGACCTACGTTTTCTCCGCCACGAAGGGGTGGCGTGATTTCAGTTTGCTGCGCCTAGACGAAAATGAAGTCCTGGCCTGTGGACCCTGGAAAGAGTCGGTTGGCCGCACTCTTTCCGGCGTCCTGCGGCTTGAGAACTCGGCGGCTATCCAGCTCGGCGATTGCGTGATGCAAATTGAGGCGCGAAAGACTTTGACCACCAAGGTGCAGGGCACCACGTGCTGGATCGAATGCAAATCGTCACTTTCTGCAGACCAGCCCTGCCCGGCTAAAACGGCGCTGGGCATGGAACTGGTCATCAACCTTCTGGCCCCGGCTGCTCCCGACCGTTATTTCACTGCCAACGGAGTGCGGCGGCAACTCGATTTCCGCGGCGAAATTGATTCCTCCCATCTCACATTCGTGGATGAATGGCAACGCGTGAAAATCTCCCTGGAGGGCCAACCAAGACCCCGCTGGTGGATTGTCCCCATTGAGACCATTTCCCAATCGGAACTGGGTTTCGAGCGGGTTTACCAGGGCTCCGCCATTCTCGCCGTGTGGAAGATCGACCCAGCTTCGTGGCGAGACGTCACGGGCGTGCTGCGGACGGAGGTGACTCCTTGGGCCGGACCTGCTCAGGACGACAATGCAGCGTGAAAGCTTGAAATTCCCGCGCCGGCCTGATAAATTGCATGTAGCGCGGGCGTCTCGCCCGCTGTCGCGTGGGCATCCTGCCCGAGTGCTCTTGTGGGAGCGGGACGCTCCCGGCACTGCGGGCGAGACGCCCGCGCTACACGGCCAGGGAGGCTGATAATGGCCATCGCGAAAGAGCTGCTGGATATTCTTGTCTGCCCGTTGTGTAAGTCGCCGGTTAAACTTACATCCGACGGTCAAGGGCTCAAGTGCGGCCAATGCCGGCGCGTCTACCCCATTAAGGATGACATTCCGATAATGCTGATCGATGAAGCCACGATCGAGGCGGAGTGAAGGCAGCGAGGCGCCCTCCTGGGTCTAAAAAGTTATGACGCCGGCTTCCCTTCTCCCCGACCTTCCTGCCGATTCCCGAATCCTGGTCATCCGGCTCCGCTCGATTGGTGACATCGTTCTGCTTACGCCTGCCTTACATCTGCTTAAAGCTTGGCGGCCCGAACTACTCGCCTCCGTGCTTGTGGAGCCGCGCTTTCGGGAACTTCTGGAAGGCAATCCGGACGTAGACGAGATTCTCTCCCCTGGCGAAGGTCCCATCAAAGCAGCCTCACACCTGAACGCGGCGCTGCGGCTCCGCCGGAAAAAGTTTGCGGTTTGCATTAACCTCCACGGCGGCCCCACCAGCAGGTTCCTGACCAGGATGTGCGGAGCCCGCGTTAAGGTCGGCTTTGAGCACTTCCGCTCGGCAGGTCACTATCAAATCTTAGTCCCCGACGCCCGCCGCATCCTGGATCAGCCCACCATTCACACTGCCGAACATCAAGCTTGTGCATTCTTTTACCTCGGCTTGCCCCGCCAGGAAATCCCACGCGCCCGGATCTTTGTGAGCGCCGAGCACAAAGCATGGTGGAAACACAGGCGCGCCAGCCTTGGTCTCGCCCCCGGCGATGGATACGTTCTGATTCACCCCACGGCGCTTTATACGACCAAGCAATGGGCGGCGGAGCAGTTTGCGCAACTCGCTGTCGCCCTGGAACGAGAAATGGGCCTCAAGCCCGTTCTTTCTTGTGGCCCTGGTGAAGGTGCAATCCTCGACGCTATCCAGAATGCTTCAGGTTCTCCTATCAGGCGGCTGGAGGGTATGCGCCTGGGTCAATTCGCTGCCGCCTTGGCTGACACGCGCCTATTCGTTGGAAATGACAGCGGACCCGCGCATATGGCCGCGGCCCTATCGCGGCCCCTTGTGGTTATCTTCGGTTCCTCGAGTTCGACCATTTGGGGACCTTGGCCGCGACACATCCCAAATCCTCCGGCGCAAGTGGTTCAGAACTCTTATGAATGTAACCCCTGCCCGGGCGACCGGTGCTACCGCTTTGATCGCCCGGAGTGTATCCTTTCAGTGAGTCTTGAGCAGGTCAAGTCAGCCGTAGAAACAGTGCTGGCGCAGTCAGCACGCAATAGCAAATAGTGAATTATGAATTGTGACTATTCATAATTCTGCTTGTCTGCAGATTCGAGGCACCATGAACAAACAGCAAGTGCGCCTTTCGCGCATTGTTCGAGGATTCCAGGGGCGAAGGGTCGCCGTCTTAGGCGATTATATTCTGGATGAATTCCTACGCGGGGAAGCCACCCGCATCTCTCCAGAAGCGCCGGTGCCGGTGGTTCTCATTCAGGATCCCAGCACGGGAAGAGACTATCCGGGGGGCGCAGGGAACGTGGCAGTTAATATCGCTTCACTGGGCGGCAGGCCAATTCCCTATGGGGTCGTTGGCAATGATCAAAGTGGCAAGCGACTGCGGGCGTTGCTTCAGAGTCGAGATATCCCGACCCACACGCTCTTTTCCGAACGCCGGCGGATGACTCCTCACAAAGTCCGCATCGCTGCCATACAACATCAACTCCTCCGCCTGGACTTCGAGAGACCGGAAGCCATAACAAGGCAGACTGCAGAAAAGCTCGCCCGGAATTTCGCGCATGAGGCGGGACGGCTGGATGCGCTGATTATTTCCGATTATCGTAAAGGAACAATAACAGCCGAACTCTGCAATCAGGTGAAAGTCCTGGCCCGCCAGCGCCGCATACCGATGTTTGTGGACCCCAAGCCCGAGCACCCGGAGATTTGTCGCCACGCCACCGTGGTCACTCCAAATCTGCACGAGGCGGAATTAATG
>Ga0074046_10005235_pt1 | contig 10397 bp, 12 predicted proteins | sample BogForMeECP23OM3_FD_94441 | JGI IMG/M metagenome (GOLD analysis project Ga0074046, IMG submission 94441) | Bog forest soil microbial communities from Calvert Island, British Columbia, Canada - Bog Forest MetaG ECP23OM3 | ecosystem: Environmental > Terrestrial > Soil > Wetlands ...
CCGGAGTTCTGAGCCTGTTCGAGGTTAAGCTGAACAGAAATCAGCAACTTGGTTCGTTTTGCGCTTCCTTTTGTAGCCACTAAATATGTGATTTTGCCCTTGACATTGCTACATTAGCATGCTATCCAAAGGTATGCCATCTAGAATTGGCGCTGTTCATGTAGCCACAACGACCCGCAAGTACAAAGGCCGGATCTACCAATCCCACCTCCTCCGCCGCACCTTCCGCGTCGGCAATCAGGTCCGCCACGAAACCCTCGGCAACATCTCCCACCTCCCTGCTTCCCTCATCGACATCATTCGCCGCGCTCTCGCCGGCGAAGCCTTCTTCCCCGCCGCCGAAACCTTTCATGTGCTCCGTTCCTTGCCACACGGTCATGTCGAAGCTGTGCTGGGCACCGTACGCCGTCTCGAACTCGAGTCCCTTCTCAGTTCCAAGCCTTGCCGAGAACGCGATTTGGTGCTGGCCATGCTGGTCGAACGGCTCCTGCATCCTGCTTCCAAACTGGCCACCACACGGCTCTGGCACAACAGCACCCTTGCCGAAGAACTTAGCGTGGAAGACGCGCAGGAAAACGAACTGTACCAAGCACTGGATTGGCTGCTCGCCCGACAAGCGCAGATCGAAAAGAAACTCGCGGAACGACATTTACGCGAAGGCAGCGAGGTGCTCTATGACATCAGCAGCAGCTACTATGAAGGCCGTTGTTGCTCCCTGGTGCGCTATGGACACAATCGCGATGGCAAACACGACCGCCCGATCATCGTCTACGGAGTCTTAACCGATACAGAGGGCCGCCCGCTTTCCGTGGAGGTCTACCCGGGTAACACCGGCGATGCCACCACCGTTCCGGGGCAAGTCAAAAAACTACGCGAGCGTTTTGCTCTGTCCCGCGTGGTGTTGGTGGGAGATCGCGGGATGTTGACGGAAAAGCAGATCGCTCAGCTCAAACAACATCCTGAACTCGGCTGGATCTCGGCACTGAAAGCGGGAGCGATTCGGCAGTTGGTGGAAGCCGGGGCGCTGCAGCTTTCTCTGTTTGATCAGCAAAACCTGATTGAGATTCACACGCCACTGTATCCCGACGAACGGTTGGTGGCTTGTTTTAACCCGTTGTTGGCGGAGGAACGCAAACGGAAGCGCGAGGAATTATTGCAAGCGACGGAAAAAGAGCTGGAGGCGATCCGGCAGCAAGTGGCGCGGCGCAAGAAGAAGATCTTGCGCAAGGAAGAGATCGCCCTCAAGGTCGGCCGCGTGGTGAACCGCTTCAAGATGGCGAAACACTTCGCACTCACCATCGAAGACGGAAGATTTCATGCACAGCGTAGGGAGAAGGAGATTCGGGAAGAAGGGCTACTGGACGGTGTGTACGTGATCCGCACCAGTGAAAGCAAGGAAAACCTCGTGGCTCCGGACGTCGTGCGGCATTACAAGAATCTGACGAACGTGGAACGCGCGTTTCGTTGTTGGAAAGGAATGGATATTCGGGTACGGCCGATCTATCTGCGTACCGAGGAACATGTGCGAGCGCATATTTTCCTTTGCCTGCTGGCCTACTACGTGGAATGGCATATGCGCACAGCACTGGCGCCATTGCTGTTTGAGGAAGAAAAGCTGGTGGAGTATCGCCAGCAGCGGGATCCGGTAGCGCCCGCCGAACCCTCCGCTGCGGTACAGGTCAAAAAACAGCACAAGCAGACCAAAGAGGGATTTCCGGTGCAGAGCTTTTCCACGTTGCTACAAGCGCTGGCCACACGCTGCCGCAATACCTGCCAGGTGCAGGCGACGAAAGAAGCACCCACCTTTGAGCAAGTCACACAGGCTACCCCTATGCAAGCGAGGATTTTTCAACTCCTGGGCTTGTAGCCAGAAACCCCAACAGCCCGCTTGCTTTTCTCCTTCAAAACAATCTACTTGTCGCTAGAAGAAGCGAAAACTCCGGTTTAATCGAAAACATCGAATCGGACAAGCCGCACTTGAATGAGCAGTATTTCATCGACCGCGCAATCGCAAAAGCGGTCCAAGTGTTGGAACGGATTGATGCGAAGTTTCCGACGACAGCTACCTGACGCGTGTGCGGAAATGGTGGCGTTGCCCAAGAAGCCGAGGAAATAGACTGTGGGTGTCTAGGGATTCCCAGCCCTTTCCCTAAGATGGTTTCCTAGAGTTGGATTCACTGAGGAATACCAAGAAAGTTGTCCACGAAGCCTGGATACATTTTTCCTCAAACGATTGGGTGTTGATATAAATCGCAAAGTCTGCGTTCGAATTAGCTCTCTTTTCTCTCCCGGAAGATTGATTTTATTGTTTACGACGATCTTAGCTACAGTTTGGCGCATGCCTGCGTGCATGCATTGTGCGAATTTTGTTTGGATTTATCATGAAACCCTCATCCTCGGCAATTCTGCGCACGAGATTTCGGAACGACAAAAGTCGCCTGGAACCAGAAATGGCCAGATCATCAACAAATCTGGTGTAATCAAAGTCCCACTTGTTAGCTAGCGTATTTAATCGAACGTCGACGCGCGTCATTGCCAAGTTCGCGATTCCTGAACTAGTCGGAACACCTTGCGGCAACATTAACGACGACAGGTTTTATCTGGAGGGGCAATTCGAGCGCAGAAAGGTGGTTTTAGTCCCAAGGAAGGAAAATTCTGGAAAAAGTTTTCGAGGAAAGTCGACCCGGGGGAGTCCACCGGTCGTACCTGCCCCATACGTCAGATCTCCTCATTTGGATGTAAGCGTGACAAAGCTCGATTTTCTCCGCCTTGTGGCGTGACCTCTAGCGCTTCGTTGTTTTGTTTGTCTCAAACGCTTAGTGCACACAACTATTTCGTACGAATAAGGCAGGCGCTATTCTGGTGGTTTGTTCTCAGTGCGGTGGGAAAGGGGCCGCCCGAGCAAGTTGGCGAGGAATAGCGGGCTGGTGCAGCTTCGCGTATTCTGTTTTGGCTTGCATCAAGATGGGGATGTTGGGATCGGCCTCCTTCCACAATGCGAAGAAGTCCTGGTAATGCCTGCGAGCCAATTCGTGATTCGCGCTCATTTCTTCCGCACGCGCCAATTGAAGCTTGGCCAAGGCGCCAGTGATCGAGAACCCTACGACACCACGATGATCCATCAGTTTCTGAAATTCAGCTGCAGCTTCACCACCTTTTTTCCGCGTGCGTTCGTCAGTCTCTAAACCGGATGCTAGTGAAGCGTTCGTAGCGATTCCCTATCGCAACTATTGGTTTTGGGTTGATGACCGCGATCTAGCGTCCAAGCGTGGGCTAGGCTTCTTGATGATACTCTTCACACTCGTCGAATCGGGGCCCGCAGCCGCTCCGCCTGTTCTCTCAATTTCAAAGCCCTGACTTGTCTACTCGATGCGCGTTAGTCCACAATCACCGGACGATAGGCACGAACAGACCCAAATCGCTGCGTGAAATGGCGTGCTGTTAGTGGCCAAGGTGTGCAAGAGCGGCACGAAGTGGAATGCTCGAAATTTGAATCAGCCCTCCGTACGGCCTGTACATCTCCATAATTAAGAAGATCGCGGCGGAAACTGACACTGCAGAGACGAGGATGCTCCCCACTACGATTATGGTCTTGGGAGCAAATAGGCCGAAGCTGAAGAAGAGAACTACAAGCCAGAAAACTAACACGACGAGAAAAGGCATTGAAATGGAGGCTCCTACCTGCTCGTACATCAACCAACGAGTTTCCCCAAGACTTATCGCTATATTTAAGGCCTGCGCTTGGAGGGAACGTTGAGCATCATTTTTCGGCGTGAGTCCCTGGATTTTGTCAAAAATAGCTTCAGTGCTTGCGGACTGCGGTTCCAACTGAGACGAACTCTCGTTTCCTTTCGACCACATTTGAGTAATGGTTCGAGCGACATTATCGCGTAGCAAATCGCGGATTTCCTTCGTATCCGGACCATAATGGGCCAACACGCGATCCAGTAGGACAATTTTTGCCGACATCTGTGTTAACTCTATGGCCTGTGCGTCGTACGAACTTTTCGCGGAAGCGATCAGCAAACCGAGAACAAGTGCTGTCATCGTGGCTATCAAAGCTAGAGCTACCTTCGAAGCGTCTTTCGAATCAGCGGTAAGGTGATGTTCGGGGAGAGCGGCACGCAGAACCATACCCAACATCCCGGCACCTAAGAGGCATGCAAGAACAATCGAACCCACCGCGATGGCATTCATTGTCGCCTCCCATTGGCTTCCAGTTGTACGTTTTCACTGGATCGATGTTGCGGGAATCCTATGTGCCATTAGAATGCAAGTCAATGAGTTTGACCATGAGTTGACCATGAAGCAAACTTAGGACTTCTGAGGGAGTCGGCACGGGTGCGGACACCATTATTTCCTGCCGTTTATGTCGCGTGGCCGGGTAGCAAACAAGAGAACGACACCGGCAACGAGCGCGAGACCTCCGAGAAGCGGAGGAACCAGATTGGTCTTGTGCGGTACGATGTCCTGAACCATGAGTCGTATGGGCGAGGCAAAGTATGCGAGCGAAGCGATTCCCAAGGCAATCAAAAACGCTCCAACAATTGATGCCGTTCGCATGAGACGCCCCCGTTGCAATCGTTAGCAGTGCTGGCGCGGATTAACTAATGGACGCAATGCATGGTCACCGGGTTACCGGATAATTGTGTTTCAAGCGCCGATGCCAGTACGGGTCGGCGCTATTTGTGCTTCGCGGGGGCCGCCGGCTTCAAGTCTTCCTTACTGCACGACGGTTTCCGAGCGACCCATTTGATTGTTCGGTTGCTTCGAAGGATGGCGATGTCGATGTCACCACCCAACGTCTCTTTATATTTTCCAACCGCATTATTCATTGCAAATTTGATGGCCTGTTGAGCGAGGTTCACATCTGACGCGGAGTCGAATCCCCGCATCTTTCCAGCAGAGAACTTGTTCACCAAATCGGTGGCAACGCCAAGCGCGACCATAGCTCCAGATCCGTAGCTATAGAGTTGGGCGAGAAGCTTGTGCTGAGTGTCATCGTAAGAAAGAACTGCACCCTGAACTGACAAGACGTCGCTCGTATCAGCTGCAATAAATCCCTCGGTCACAAGCATCCTCTTTGGCGGCTCTGTTATGGCCAAGAAGTTCTTCTCTTCCAGTCGAGAGAACCAGTTCAATGCCCGCGCTCTCCAAGCGTTAGATAGATTCAACGCATTGCGTTCTTGGGAATATTTGTAGACTGCACGAGCCGCACCTTGGCTGTTCCATGAGCTTCCTCCAACGATACTCGCTGACGAATTCCCAGCCTCATAAAACAAAATCTCCCCGCCGAGCGAGATGATCTTGCAAGAATTGTCGTTGAGACGATTCCCATATTGGTCAACATTACGGCTCTCCGCTGCGATTACGACGTAGTCAGCCCGCTGGGAAACGATAAGGACAACCAAAGTCCCGCTGCGTACTTGAACATCATTTGTATAATCCGCTTTCTGCGCTCTTAGCTGTGCCGTGCCAACAATAGACATCGAGAAGATAAGAGCCGTTCGCAGGATTTTCACAGCTCGGGTGCCTCCATTCCGCCGACACTATCACGGCCGAATCCCACTGCCCGCAGCTGAAACCGTAACTTCTGACAGTATCGGTGAAGAGGAGTTTTCCATAATCTACGACTACTTCAACACCCCAACCTTCGGCGGGGGCAGTCGACCAAATGCCCCTCCTCAATCCCGCAATTTCCTATCGCCGCTCTGTACAAAAACTCCAATTTCTCTTTCGCCCTAATCTTCGGCGTCTCCGCCACTCTCGCCTGTTGAAACTTCGCTTCGGTCTCCCGCTTGAACGCTTCCACATCCATTACCAAATGCAGCTATGTCTGACCCCAAACATAAGGAGTTACGGACGATCTATGGACAATTGGAAAGGCTAAAATTGGTTTGGCGGCTCGTAAACGACACCAAAGAAACAACTTGGATTTTTCGATCCTGCTGCCACGAACCAGAAGGTCGGGAGTGTCTCGCGCTCACCAAATCATTACATTGCGCCACTTTTTCGATTTCGATTTTGACCACCCTTTTACGGACATTACGGAGGGACGTTCTCCGACAATGACTGGCTGATTGGTTCGTCGCGCTCGGGGCGCACGATGCAGTTGAATTTCATTTTCCCGGCAATGAGGCTCTTCTGGCCTAAGTCTATGCCTTCGCTGCCTTGGCTTCAGCCCGCTTAAGAATTGGGACCGCCCTGTCGACCTCCGTGACGCCGAAGAAGACCAGAGGAGCATTCGTTCCGGGCTCTAAGCCGCAGTATGCGTAGTTGATACTGATATTGGCCTCTACCAATAGGGAAGTTACACGCGCGATCTCGCCGGGCCGGTGCGCAAGCCTGACGTGGACGATTTGTTCTTCTGCGAACGTCACCCCCTCGGCGACCAGCACCGTCTTAGCTGTCTTCGGGTCGTCTACGATGAATCGAGTCACATTCTTCCCCCCGATTGGGAACGATTGAAGAGCGAGAATATTCACGTCACGGTTGGCGAGCGCTTGGCAAACCTTACCTAGCGCGCTTGGACGATCCTCCAGTAACACGGTGAATTCCTTGGTAATGATCATGGCGGGGACCTCCTTTCCGTCGATTTCAGTACTGCGGTTATCATCCCGCAAGCGACAATCTCATGGCCTCGCGCTTAAATTATTGCCACAAGCTGGGGTAAATAGCAGTGACTCAGGACATGATTTTAATCATTTTCTGAAGGCGGTTGTTGACGTCGTTCCCCAATTGTCAAGCGAGCAACAGAGAGAACGCCTCGCCGATATTGAATCTCTAAGACGGGACAGACTCATCCCAGCGCAGCCGCTCATTTTGGCCGGCCCAACCAGGAATACTGCCACGCCACGGAGACGTTCTGATAGTTTCCGCCGAAGATAATATATGTGCCATTGCTATAGCTGATTTTGATTGATTGGTGTTTGCTGATCGGTAATGAAGCCGTGCCTCCAATGCGCGACCCGGTCTGCTTGGTCGCAAGGTCTCGTATGCCGCTCAGGCTAGTAATGCCGCCCGACCAGAAGTTCGCGTCCAGCGACACCCAGAGGCGCTGCCTCACGTCATAGCTCAGATGCCCCTCCAGGGCGCCGATCGGCGATTCATTCTGTGGTTTGGTGACCGGTCCGTCGTAGAACGCGGAGTTTGTGGTGTAGAACCACACTCCAGCGTAGCCATCGAGCACCCAATGGCCCCAGCGTTCGGAATAGCCAATTTCCGGTTTGACAGCCCACCGATTGCTGCCCCAGTTGATTAGTTTCGTGCCGCTGTATTGTCCAGTGGGCGCAACCACCTTGACACTCAGTCCTAACAGCCTTTTTTGCTTCCACTTCGCAAACTCTTTCGGTTGCATTGCCGGGCCGCCCATCAGGTTCACGGAAAAGCGAAAATTTGAATCCAGCAGACCCGAACGGTATACCGATCTGGATTGCTCGGAGACGTCACCCTGAAAAGTCCCCACTCCGTAGGGGAGCGAGGCCGTGATGTTTGCCGAGCGTCCAAAGAAATCCAGCGCGTGGTAGTAGCTGAAGACCGATACGTAGTAGGTGCCTGTGGCGTTGGAGACCGGTATAGTTCCATTGAAGTTCAGTCCGCCGTCATAGAAGGCCCAGGTGATCGTAATTGCGTTGGAATGCACTGCCGTTATTACGTAGGCTCGAGGTGCCAGGTCTTGCGCGGAAAGCTGCGCAGCCACCGACGCGAATAAAACTAGTAATGCCATCACGAAGCCAATTCGCATTTTTATTGATTGCCTTTGCAATCCCAACTTTCTGTACCCTCGGGGATACTAAGAGAATAACGACCGCAGGACTGTACTTGCATCAGATGGAGGGAGAGCCAATATTCCCTGTACATCTCGGTGACCATTTCGCACACCTTTTTTCTTTCAGAACTATCGCTTGCCGTTCCTTGAAGGATGCTTAGGTCTGAACCATATTTCTTCCTTAAGTTTATTAGAATCGGTTGCAATAACTCATTTGATTTCATTCCGTCCGGTACCTGTTGAGGTTTTTTTACCGCTGAAAGAATGACGTTTTCTAAGAGTTACAAAGTCTTATCTCCCGCCTCTGGCGACGGATAGCTTGTGGCAGTGCCAGCTTCCCCGTATCGTGGGAACAAGTAGGAATAACAAGTCGGGATTCGTGTGATCCAGTGCGTCCAGGGAAGTGACCACATATCTGGCGTATGCAATGGCTGATTCATCGGACGCTTTCGGTATGTACCTAGGCAATATAACTATCAGTTGGTCAGCGATTTTTAAATCTGCTTTTTGTTTGATCTCGCCGTCTCGGGTGGCTTCGATGGTCAATGCCTCGACCTGTTGGTATGTCACCGGGTCATCAACTGTTGGCTCTTTGTAGAACGGCATGGCCCTAATCTCTCGCTTCATCTCCCAGACGCGGATTTTGGACTCGACGTTACTCGTTGCTTCTCAATATCATCATTGTGCGAACTTGCTCGCGTTAGGAGTAGGTCAACTGTCGCGGTAGGGGACGTGGCGACGGCGAGAACGAAAGGAGAAGGTGAAATTAAAGGGACCATGGCCTTCGACCGCAAAGAATTCGGAATGAACAGTGGCATCCCCTTTCATCCTCGTAAAAGTGCCGGTCACTGGCCAGAATCGTTCTAGGAAGCCGGGCTGCATCGCACAAACTCACGAGATGTATAAGAAGTGTTTTTTCATTTTCCTTTATTGTCCAATTGAGCTGGTGCAAGAATCGTAGAAATCCGCCAAATCTAGCGTTTTTGAAGTAAATTACAAGCTTCGCTGTCCAGTTTATCCGCTCGGGCTTTGTTTAGGTCTCATTTAGGTCTCACTGCGAAAAGAAGGGGGCGTGCGCTTTTATTCGTAAGCGACACGATTTTGACCATGTCCTCCTATGAACCAAAAGGTCAGGAGTTCGAGTCCCCGCGGGCGCATCACCTATGTCTCAGGTCGCTCATTTAGTCTTTTGCACTGCAGGAACAGATCTGGTCCTTATCCTCTTGATCGGGTGAAAACCTGATCGCGGATCCGGATGAACTTTTTCGACAAAGGTTTCACCAAAGGCGCCGCACGCCATAGATTTCAAAGGATACTTCACTACTGATGATTGGAATATTCTCTGCCTGGGCCTGAGCTATGAGCATACGGTCAAATGGATCCTTGTGAGGGCCGGGCAAGAGTCCGGCTCGAATGCCATGCTCTGCAGAAATAGCTAAAAGTTGAAAGCCTTCGCGTTCGAGTTGGCCAGAAAAATCTGCGGCCAAGTCAGCGGCCGTCGGCAACTTTCCCAGTCTGACCTTGATAGCGATTTCCCAAGCTGAAGCAGCACTTGCTATCAGAATGTTTTTGGTTTCTGCAATAATTTTTCTTGCAGTTCTCGTAAGTGCTGGGTCATCGGAGAGCCACCAGAGCAAAGCATGGGTATCGAGCAGAGCGCGCAAATTAGATTACTCCCAGCTCGACAATTCGCTCATCGGTAGGGGCTCAAAAAACTCAGGTCCAACATGCAACGTCCCTTTCAGCGACCCTGGCTGTCGCTTACCCTTTATCTCCCCGATCGGAACGAGCCGGGCTACGGGTTTTGACCCGCGCGCAATGATCACTTCCTCGCCCTCGGAAGCCTTCTCAATTAGTCGAGACAGGTTTGTCTTGGCTTGGTGAATAGTGACAACACTCATTGCAGCTCCTTAGCTAACCTAGGTTAGCTTACCAAAGAATCGAATGGATAGCAAAGCTCACTGAAAGGAGTTTTAGAAACGCAATTGATTTTCAAAATGTTGGGAGGCGGCAACGAAGTCACCTAGAAAAGTTCTAAAATCGTCCCCTTGGGCGCACCACTTCTAACCAATAAAACAAAAGCGATCTCGAGTTTAGGAAAATCGGTACTTTTTGCTAATTTGCTGTAGGCTACCGCTTTGCTAGCCCGGGTACTGTGATGAATACACGAAAAAGAGACAATTTAAGGAAAATATCACCACGATTCAGGTATTCTTTCTCAACGGAGTGTAAAGGTTAGGCATAAGGAAAAGTTACGCATTCAGCCGGCACCTATCCAATCGCACAACTGCGATATCCGTGCCGGCGTTTCGATCGAGGAAGGTTCGTGGGGCTACCGTCTACTGGTGGTCGATGATCCCGACGGCAATCAACTCTTCTTCAACTACCCGCACGAGACTGCATCCGACAAGATTGTTAGAGATGAAGCGTAATCGTGAGCCCCGAGTGTTGTGAGCCGCATCATCGTCTCGACGTCTCGACTCTTAGTCAGGCGTAATCAATCAATCAAATCTGTCTTTTGCCACGTCAGGCGAACTTGGCTACACGAGTGGCAAATACATATCGAGCTATAGAGACGCGACCGGGAAGCGTGCTACGGACAAAGGAAAGTATCTCACCGTGTGGAAGA
>Ga0074046_10005236_pt1 | contig 10396 bp, 10 predicted proteins | sample BogForMeECP23OM3_FD_94441 | JGI IMG/M metagenome (GOLD analysis project Ga0074046, IMG submission 94441) | Bog forest soil microbial communities from Calvert Island, British Columbia, Canada - Bog Forest MetaG ECP23OM3 | ecosystem: Environmental > Terrestrial > Soil > Wetlands ...
AAAGGCGATTCAGGCGATCGTTGGGGCGGCGCGGACCGGGCGCATTGGCGACGGCAAGATCTTTATCAGCCACGTCGACGAGGCGATTCGCATTCGCAACGACGAGCGCGGCGAAAACGCGCTGTAAGCCTTTGGCCGCGTGAATGCGCAACGATCTTTGGGCCCGTGCAGGCCTGGAGTCCCGCACTGCAGCCGGTCGGGAGACCGGCGGTACAGGTCGTGAGCCGGCGCCACGGTAGTGCCCTTTCAAATCATCCGCAAGCCCGGGGCTGCGCGCCTATCGCTCTTGTTTTGAGAGAGCGCAGTGTTTTAGTGTGTTGATAAAGCAGTAACCATCGGCAAAGGAAGAGCGCACATGATCCCCCGGTCCGTTTACCTGGTTGCCGCGCTATTCGGCGCGGCCTCGTGTCTGGCGGCGCAGGACACGCGCACCGTGATCGAGCCATTTTTCCCGCAGCTTTGCACCACCCTGGACGCGCAGTTGCAGAGCCACGGACACACCCTGGCGCCGGAGGATGAGCAGAAGCTCGATACCGCGCGCATTCAGAAGGCGATTGATAAATGCGGTAAGGGCCGCGCCGTGCTGCTGCACGTGAACGAGACCAACGACGCATTTCTGAGCGGGCCGCTGGAGCTGAAGTCCGATGTGACGCTGATTGTTGGCCTGGGCGTGACGCTTTATGCCTCGCGCGATCCTGCGGTTTTCGCGGTTTCGCCGGGAAGCTGCGGCATTATCAGTCACGGAGGCGGTCGCGGCTGCAAGCCGCTGATCACGGTGGATCACGCGCCCGACTCGGCCATCATGGGTGACGGCACGATCGACGGCCGCGGCGGCGAAAAGATACTGGGCTCGCAGTACTCCTGGTGGGACCTTGCGCAGCAGGCACACGACGGCGGCAGCCAGCAGGTGCCGCGGCTGATTGTGGCCAACGATTCCGACAACTTTACGCTCTATCGCATTACGTTGAAGAACTCGCCGAATTTCCACGTTTCTTACAACCACGGCAATGGATTCACGGTATGGGGCGTGAAGATCGACACGCCGCAGCGGAAGACCGACGTGGCGGAGCCGCTGTCCCGCAACACGGATGGCATCGATCCCGGCAACGGCACCAAGAACGTGACCATTACGCACAGCTTTATCCGCGACGGCGACGACAATATAGCCATCAAGGGCGGCCCGGGCGGAGCGACGAATATGACCATCAGCCACAATCATTTTTACTGGGGCCATGGCATGTCGATCGGCAGCGAGACGAATGGCGGCGTGAGCAAGATCCGCGTCTTCGATCTGTCGCTAGACGGCACCGACGCCGGCATACGGATCAAGTCGAACGGTTCGCGCGGCGGCCTGACCGAGGACGTGGTCTACGACGATTTGTGCATCCGCAATTCGCCGAACCCGATCACGCTGGACACGGCGTATTCGGCCAACGGCCCGCTGCAAGGCAATTCTCCGCCAACCATGCGCGACATTACGCTGCACAACGTGCGCGTGAGCGGCGGCGGCAAGATCACCTTCAACGGTTACGGGCACGATTACCGGATCGCGGCCACGCTCAACGGCGTACAGATTACCGACGAGGCGAAGTACAGCTATGTAATGAACCACGCCGATGTGACGCTCGGTCCCGAGCCGACCAATTTGCAACTGCCCACGGGAGAGGACTCGACGATCAAAGGCACCCCGGCGGAGGGCAACCCGGCCTCGTGCGCGGACAAATTTGTGGCGTTTCCGCAGTGAGACAGGGACCCAGGGACTAAGGAACTAAGGGAACAAGAAAACCGGAAAGCGGGCGCCGTCAGCGCCGAGCCAGGTCCTTGTTCAGCGGGACGCGCACCACAATTTTGTTTCCGGTCCTTACTACCATCCGCGAAAACGATTCGCCGGCCACGTTTGTGAGCGAAATGTACGATGCATTGAGGGCCGTTACGTCGCCGCGAAGGGGCGCGTCGGGATCGGCGGGCAGATTGAAACTGACGCGCACATCCGGTTGGCCGTCGCCGTCGAGATCGATCTCATCGCTCACGCGCGGGGGCAGCGCGTCCGCGGGCTCGAACACAATTTGCACAAAGGGTTCGATACGCTCGAGCAGACGCGGCTGCACCGGGGGGTAAACCCCAATCCGGTAACCGTTGCGCTGGATGGTTCGCGTGATCGTGCCTCCGCTATAAGCGGCGTCGATGTGCAGCCCGGCGTGGGCAAAGGCGTTGCTGAAGGCTCCCATCAGGACAAAAGGTACGCAGATGGCGACGGCGAGCGTTAGCCCCGCGCCAGTGTAGACCAGAATCGAGAGAATTCGTGTGCGCATTCGCTCCTCCTTCACTTCCAGGGCAGGAATCCGACAATCGTGGCGACGGAGCCCGCCAGAATGCTGCCGCCGAACATGGTGGCCAGCGCCCAGGCGCCGTAAAGAAACAGCAGGCGGGCGCGCTCGGGTTTCACGCCGACGGCGGTTCCTTTCAGGTGCCACACGGCCGCGTCCTTTTTGCAAACGTCGACGCAGGCGCCGCACTTCATGCAATTGAGCAGGGTTTTCCCTTCACGAATCGACTCTTTTGAGAGCGCCACCGTGGGACAACTGGTTTGGCAGAGGCTGCAATCCACGCACTTCTCGCGGTTGAAGCGGATTTCAAAGAGATTGATTTTGTTGAACAGCGATTGAAACGCGCCGAAGGGGCAGAAGAATCCGCACTGCGTGCGCTTCTTGGTCAAATAGGGCAGCACAACGACCAGGCCAACGAAGAGCGCGACGAAAACCCCAAATTGGATCGCGGTTTCCAGATTGCGGACGGCGGGAAACTCGGTAACGGTTTTGAACGGGCACAACCACATGCAGTAGACGGGCTCAAAAAGCGCCGCGGATGCCAGCACAACAAAGACCAGAATGGCCCACGGGATGAGCCGCAGGATGGAGCCGTACTTCGTGACGAAGCGGTGCAGGCGGCGGCGTTTGGGAAACGCGGCAAAGCCCTCCTCGATGCCGCCGAAGAAGCAGGCATAGCTGCACCAGGCCTTGCCCAACACCAGTGTCATGGCGAACCAGACGCCGATCATGGCTGCGATCGAATGGGGATGGTCCGCGGACGGGAGGATCGACCCCGGAAAGATGATGGTGCGCGCGAACGCCGCAGGCAAAATGATGGACGGAGTGACCATGAAGCAGAAAGGCGTGTCGCCCGAGACCATACGGCCGATGGGAATGCTCATGGTGCCGCGCTCGGCGATCAAGGCGGCGATGAATCCCACCGGGAACAGAAAGCCCAGGGCGACAAAGAAGATGCGCCGCCAGCGATAGGTTTCTCCGGTGCGCATCATCAGAAAGAAAAGCCCGGTCATGAAGAGGATGACCGCGGCGGCGCCGATGCGGTGATCCCGGCCTGCCCGCTGGAACGAGGGTGTGAACATCAGCAGGGACCACAGCGCGATGGGCAGCGTGAGCAGGATGGAGCGGCCGACGCTGCGAAAGGCCGGCGGGCGCATGAGAGCAGAGGAGCGACTAGCCATACATTGTCCTCTCGATCAGGATGGAAATTCCGGAAAATCCATACCAGACGGCCAGCAGAAGCGCGACCATGCGAGCCACGGCGACGACTGCCGGCGTTCGTTTGAGGAATCCTAAAGATAGGAACGGAAAAAACCAGACTGCGGTTCCGGCGAAGAAGCAAGAAAAGAACAAAAGCGCCGCGGATAGGTGGGCGAGTTGCGCAGCGCGGACGCCGGCTACGAGAAAAGGCGGGCAAAGATTGATTCCGGTCAGGAATCCCAGGGCCAGCGCTCCGGAGCGCTTCGCAACCGGCGCCTCGCCGATCTGCACCAGATTGGCGGTTGTTTTCGCCACGACGCATCGCCGGTGCGGCCATCCGGCGGCGTACACCACGAGAGCCGCGGCGAGCAGGATCTGGATTCCGCCCATAAGCCAGGAGCGCCCGGTCCATGCGTGCGGAATGGCGTGGGGAATCGCCGACCCCACGAGCCATACTGCGCATGCAAACACCAGATAGCCGGCCAGGCGCGCGGCCAGAAAAAGAAACAACTGGCGGCTGTGACCCCGCACTCCCTGGGGCTGAACCAACATCCAGGGCACCACCACCGGCCCGCAGGTTGCCAGGCAGACCGGCCCGGTTGCGAGTCCGAGTACAAGCGCCTCCCCGGCGCTGGCCGAAAAAGAGAGTGCCGCCATCTCGCGTGCAGTGTACTCATCGCCTTGGCATTCTCCCGTGACTGGGGTCACGGTTTCGAGCGGGCAGGAAATGGCCTGCGGCATCTAAGCGCGCGACGCGAACAGTTTCAAGCGATGTTTTGGGCGTAGAAGGCGGGTGGCAGCGCATGAAAAACGCCATCGTGCGCGGCGATTCTCAAGCTGCGGCACGAAAACCTCCTCTCTTGGGCAAAGATCGCTTATTCTTGTAACAATTCCTTCTTGCTTCGGCAGGCCAACCAAACAACCCTATGAGTGCAGTCGTTTTGACGGTAGACGATCTTCGGGAGCAGTATATGCGGGAGATGGCGCTGGTGCGCCAAACCTGTGATCGCACCGGAGACGGCACGGCTGCGATCCGGCGGCGATCCGCGGTGGTGGACCGCATTCTGATCGAGATGTGGCGCCGGGCGTTTGCCGAATTGCCTGCGCAGAACGTGGCCCTCCTGGCAATGGGCGGCTACGGGCGCAAGGATCTCTTTCCCTATTCGGACATCGATGTGCTGTTCGCGTTTGCCGACGAGAAGACCGAGGAGAATTCGAGGGAAGCGGTGCGGGCCATCATCCAGGGCATGTGGGACATTGGCCTGCGCGCCAGCCCCAGCTCCCGCACCGTGAAGGAGGCGGGACGGTTCGATCCCGACAACCTGGAATTCACGCTGGCCACGCTCGACCGGCGTTTTCTGGCCGGGCAGTTTCCGCTGTACCAGCAGCTTCACCAGGTCACTTTCCCCGGCCTGGTGCTGAGCGAATGGTCGACCATTACGCAAAAGCTGGGCGAGGTTGCCCGTGCGCGGCATGCCAAGTTCGGCAACACGATCTTTCATCTTGAGCCGAATATCAAGGACTGCCCTGGCGGTTTGCGCGACTACTCCCTGGCCGTCTGGTTCGCGGTGCTGTTCCACTTGAAAGAGACGAAGGAGTGGCCGCGGCAACGTGGCGGAGTGTTCCAGAGCGCGCGCGGCGACGCGGAAGCGGCATTCGACTTTCTGGCGGCGGCGCGATGTTTTCTGCATTTCCGGCACGGGCGCGACGACAACACGCTGGACTGGCAATCGCAGGACGAGGCTGCGGCGCGATCCATCGGCCTGGAGACGCGCGGGACGGCCGACCCCTCCTACTGGATGCGCACCTATTATCGTCATGCGCGCGTGGTGTATCGCCGCGCGGCGTTGCTGATGGAACATCTGCCGGCACCGGTGAGCTTCTACCGTCAGTTCCGGCGGCGGCGCACGCCGATTGCCGGAACCGATTTCCTGCTCGATCAGGGGCGCATCGACATCCTGCCCGGCGCGCAGTTCAATGACACCGCGGCTATCCTGAGAATCTTCTCGCTGATGGCGACACATGGATATACATTGTCGCAGGCGGCCGAGGATCGCATTACGGACGCGTTGCCGGTGCTGGCGATCTCGATTCCCGAGGGGCCTTACCTGTGGAATGCGCTGCGCGAGGTGCTGCTGGGACCGCACGCGGCGCACGCACTGCGGACGATGCACGCGCTGGGCGTTCTGGAGATGCTGATCCCGGAGTTCCACGGCATCGATGCGCTGGTGATCCGCGACAGCTATCACCGCTACACCGTGGACGAGCATACGTTCCTGACCATCGACAACGTGCACGGATTGCGCCAGCCGGGACACGACTACGAGCAGCGGTTGGCCCAGTTGCTGCCGGAGATCGACCGGATGGATCTTTTTTTGCTGGCGCTGCTGCTGCACGACACGGGCAAAGCGCGGCGCACCGGCGAACATGCGGTGCAAAGCGTGGAATTGGCTGACAGTTTCCTGGCCCGCCTGGACTTTGATGCCGAAGAGAGGGAGATGATTCTGAAGCTCATCCGGCTGCATCTGGAAATGTCAGTGGCCATGCGCAGAGATATCTTCGACCTGGACAACGTGAAAGCATTCTCCGAGAAGATCGGCAGCCCGCAACTGCTGAAAATGCTGACCCTGATGACATTTGCCGACATCAAGGCGGTGAATCCCGACGCGCTGACGCCATGGAAGGCCGAGAATCTGTGGCAGTTCTACATGTCCACATCGAACTTCATGGATCGCTCGGTGGACGAATCGCGCTACCACGCCGCGATCGATCCCACGCTGCTTAATCGCATCCGTTCGATGGTTCAACCAGGGCAGCACGACGCGCTGAAGCAATTCCTGGAAGGACTGCCGCAGCGCTATCTGCAAACCCGCTTGCCCGAGCAGATTCGCCATCACTTCCAGATGGCTCTGAACCTGGACCAGAACCCGGTGCAACTGGACCTCAGGCCCAATCGGCAGCTCTTCGACCTGACCGTGATTACCCGCGACCGCTCGCGCTTGTTTGCCGACGTAGCCGGAGTTCTGGCGTCGTGGGGCATGAACATTGTGCGCGCCGGAGCGTATTCCAACGATGCCGGTGTCATCGTCGACAGCTTCCATTTCTCCGATGTATTCCGGACCATCGAACTTAACCCCAGCGAGAAGGAACGCTTCCTCGCCAACATCCATGACGTGGTAGCGCAAAAGCTCTCGGTGCAACAACTGCTGGACGCGCGCCGCCACCTGAATCATCCCACCAATCTCAAGGTAGAGGTGCCGACGAAGCTGGAATTCGACAACGAGGCCTCGAGTCATTCCACGCTTCTGCAGGTGATCGCGCAGGACCTTCCGGGCCTGCTGCGCCAGATCGCGCTTACGCTCAGCTCGCACCAGTGCAACATCAAGATCGCTCTCATCGACACGGAAGGCGAGACCGCGATTGACGTTTTCTATCTGACCAGCCGCGAGGAGAAGCTGACCGCGGAAGCGCAGGAAACCTTGGGCAAGGACCTGACAGCCGCGCTGGAAGCGATGCGGGTGCCGGCGTAGGGCAGTTCAGAGTTCCTAGTTCACAATGGACGGGCTACAACTGCTTTATTCGTGCGATATCGGATCGTGCACGAGAAATGTCCTTGCGCCGTCCCTACGGGACTCCAGAGTTTGATTATGGAAATCGCTTCCCCCACGCTGTAGCGCGGGGCTAACAAACATTGCACCTACGGCGCGGCTGCAAGAACATTAGTTATGCAGTTCTCAATAGCTGCCTCGCAGCAAGATTCTACTTTTCGCTCTTCTTGACGAGATACTCGTCGACCAGGACGGCGACGAGCACGGCAGTAGGGATGGCGACCAATGCGCCGACGATGCCTTCGATTGCGGAGCCGAGAAGCAACGCGACGAGGATGGCCAATGCCGGCAGGTGGACGCGGTTCTTCATGATGCGGGGAACAAGCAAGGAATTCTCGATCTGAATATAGATGAGGAAGAAGATGGCCACGCCGAGCACGCGGCTCCAGGAGTCGATGGCCGCCACCAGGAGCGCGAGCACGATGGAAACGGCCGCGCCCAGCACAGGAATTATGTTGAGCAGACCGGTGAGTACGCCGAGGCCATAGGCGTAGCGGACATCGAGTGAAAGATAGAGGATGGTGCTGGCCAGTCCTAGTATGAGCATGAGGCTGGCCTGGCCGACAAGCCACTTTTCCATGCGCGCGGCGGCGCGCTGTAATGTGAGGTCGAGACGGTGGCGAGGCCGCGGAGGAAGAAACGAGAGAAACCAATGGTAAGCGACGTCGCCTTCGAGGATGAGATAGAGCGTAAGCACGAATCCGGCGGCGACCTGGACGAGCGCGCCGGCCCAATTGGTGAGCGAGAGCAGCAACCCGGCGGCGGCATTGCTGACGGAGCCCTGAATCGAGGAGATGAGTTGAGTGGAGTTCAGGCCGCCCACGAAGGGAATTTGCTTAAACCGGGCCAGCAGCGCGGGAAGGCGGGTGGGTAACTCGCCATTGAGGGCCTGCAGATCGCGGATGACGGGCGGGATAGCGAGAAAGCCGAAGGCCGTGAAGGCTCCGGCCACGATGAGCAAGAGGAAAAAGATGGCCGTGGCTCCATGGAATGGATGCCACCGGCCAATGCGCAGCCGGGACGTGGCACGCACCACCGGCGTAAGGACGACGGCGAAGAGCGCGGAAACATAGAGCAGGACCAGGACGCTGCGCAACAGCCACGCAACATAGACGGCGAAGGCAAGAGCGAAGGCAAAAATGATATTGCCGCGAATGCTTTGCGAGGAGTTTGACGCGGGTTGATTCATAGGAGGCGATCCTTGCAAGCCGAGTTCGACAGAGAATGTGAATAAGTAAACGAGTGAAAAAAGTGAAGGAGTGAAAGAGAAATCTACTCTGGAACAAAGTTCACTTTTTTTATTCTTTCACTTCTCTCGACTCTCTGCTCCCTGTTACTGGCCTCCGGTGATGATCGAGCCGACGATGCCGCCCAGCAATCCCGCGCCGCCCGCCTGCTGCGCCGCCGGAGCCTTAGGCAAATACTCGTAGATCTGGTGGGCGAGGCGCGAGATGGGGAGCGTCTGCAGCCAGACTGCGCCGGGACCGACCATCTGCGCGAGAAAGATTCCATCGGAGCCAAAGATCATGTTCTTGATGCCGGGAACCATAGTGATCTGGAAGCCGACCGAGGCCTGGAAGGCGCCTACGTGGCCGGGATGCACGCGCAGGACTTCGCCCGGCGCGAGGTTTTTTTGGACGAGCTCGCCGGAGAGCTCCAGCCACGCCGTGCCCATGCCGCCAATCCGCTGCAGCAGGAATCCATCGCCGCCAAAGATGCCTGCGCCGAGCGACTGCTGAAAACCCAATGTGATGGTGACCTGCGGCGTGGCGCAGAGGAAGCCGTGACGGTGCACCAGGTACTCCTGCCCCTGGCCGAGCTCGACGGGCACGATGTGGCCGGGGACTTTGGTGGCGAACGAAACCGAGCCTGGATATTGGACGGCGCGGTATTCGGTCATGAAGATGCTGGCGCCGGCTGCGGCGCGCTTGAGGACGCCGAAGAACCCGCCGCCGCCACGCATTTGCGTGTGCGTGGTCATCCCGATAGATGCGGTCATCCACGAGAGCTCGCCGCTCTCGGAAAATACGCTCTCATCGGGATTGAGGTCAACTTCGAGAACCGGCATGGTGGTGCCGAGAATGCGGGTTTGCATAGGAAATGCCTCCTGTTCAGGATCAGTGTATCGAAGACAGGGAGTGAAGGAGTGAAGATAGTGAAGGGAGTGAGAAGACAGGAGCTGCGGGACTACGGGGCTGCGATCATTGTTCGTTGCGGTGCGCGATAATGTCGTCCTTGATGCGATCGTAGACGTCGGCGGGAAGCACGCCGTGATCGAGAAGGTCCCCCTTGGTGCGGTAGGGGCGGAAACGGACGATGCGGGCGGCCCAGGTGGGCGTCATGCCGGGAATCTTGAGCAGTTCCTCCATGCTGGCGTGATTGATGTCGATGCGCGCGGCGGGTGGTGGAGCGGGTTTGGATTTTGGCGCGGCTTGCGATGCGTTGGACTGCGCAAGGCTGGGGATGGCGCGCAGGCTCACGGCCAGAAGTAGAATCAGGAGCGCAGCGAAGAACACCGTGAACGGCTTGCGGAGTTGCACGCATTCATTCTCCGCCTGCTCATGGGCGGGCGGCAAGAAAAGGATTTGACAGCGACGGCGTGATTCCCGTAGTTTGGAAAGAGATGCAGAGCCTCCGCCATTACGGCCACCACCATCATCATGGGACATCCATGCCGGCGGACTGCCATGGCCTGAAGTAAACGGCCAGAGAGATCAGAAAGAAGTTAGTGAGCCCGCCGGCAAAGATGCTGGTGGGCTTTTTCATGTGCCAACAAAAATCTGAAGGGAAGCCAAAACGAAGATGAGTAATCTACCGACAATCGATTTTGAAAAGATGGATGGCCTTGTGCCGGGGATCGTGCAGGACGCGCGCACCGGCGAGGTGCTGATGCTGGGTTTTCTGAACGCGACAAGCTACGCGAAGACGCAGGAGAGCGGGTTTGTAACCTTCTGGAGCCGTACGCGCCAGAAGCTGTGGATGAAGGGCGAGACCAGCGGCAACCGATTGCGCATTATTTCGGCTGCGACCGACTGCGACAACGATGCGCTGCTGTTTCGCGTAGAGGTGGAAGGCGATGGGCTGGTGTGCCATGAGGGCACGGTGAGCTGCTTTACAAAACCCATCGCGATCGACGCGGAGGTGAACCGTGGCTAACAAACTGAGACTGGGAATTCCCAAAGGCAGTTTGCAGGATGCGACCATTGCGCTCTTCAAGCGCGCGGGATGGAATATTTATGCCGACGGCCGCTCCTATTTTCC
>Ga0074046_10005239_pt1 | contig 10392 bp, 11 predicted proteins | sample BogForMeECP23OM3_FD_94441 | JGI IMG/M metagenome (GOLD analysis project Ga0074046, IMG submission 94441) | Bog forest soil microbial communities from Calvert Island, British Columbia, Canada - Bog Forest MetaG ECP23OM3 | ecosystem: Environmental > Terrestrial > Soil > Wetlands ...
CAGGGTCTTCACGGCGAAAAAAGGCGGCGATGGCCTGTTCGAAGGCTCGACCGAAGAGCATGGTGGCACGCGTGTCTTTCTCCTGCCATCCATCGAGGTAGCGGTGCCGGTAACGGCGTGGGCAGCTAAGGTACTGGCTGATCTGGGTATAGGAGTAGGTCATCGGGTTGCCTCCTCGGGGTTGGAGCGAGAAGCAATCGATACCGGAGCAGCGGAGAGTTCTTCCCACTGGCTGGCTGGGGCGAAGCCCTCCAGGTTGATGAGCGAAATGCCGTTGATCACGGTGTGGCTGATCTTGACGACGCCGCGGAGTCCGGGCAAAGCTTTCTCATCGACCTGTTCATGGGCTAGCAGTTCCGGGTCGTAGAGAAAGTCCCGCAGGAACCAGCCCAGCTTCCACATCGCTTTTTGCGTACAGTAGAGCCGACCGACAATGGGCTGCCCAGCCAGTGTCCGGGGCTCGATAACCGAGAGTCGGAGGACGTAGAACGGCTTGCTGGCATGCCAGCGGAACCGGGCGCCGTCGACGCGCACAAGAAAGACGCCGTTGGGAATCTCTGGGCGAGAATCGCGGGCCGTTTCGGCGAGGCCTGGAACTTGGCGTTTCACGCGACCCCCTCCTGCTTCGGCTCCGCATAGCTGTTGAGTTGGCAGAGAAGCGCAGTGCGATCCTTTTCGGCACAGTCCGCCAGTTGCAGGACGAAGTTTTCAACCTGTTCCCTGCTGGCCTCTCGGAGCGTCCTGGCGCCGCAGAAATCGACAGCATAGGCCTTTACCAGTTCGGGATCAAGCTTATGCTGGCGGATGATCTGGCACAGACGGTCGCGGACCTTAGGGCCAGTGCCATGCCCGTTCCCATTCGCGTTTTGCGGAGGAAACTTTTCAACCGGATTCGCAATCGTTCCGATTTCCTCGACTGAGCAGATACCGATGCCGTATGCCTTGCGTAGGGCGCGATTGACGGCTCGAGTTTCAGCCACCCGCATTTCCGCGCCACGGACGAGCGAGGAAACGTTCGAAGGATCTGCGTCGCCGTAGCCGACAAAGCCCGACGAACGCTTGGACGGGAAGACCGTTGCCTTAAGGACAAAGCGATTTGCCCCCGAATCACACAGCGAATCGACGGCTTCAACATGGATGCCGCTGCATCTCTTGCGACGCGCCAGCCCAATTAAGCCTGTGTGGGTGACGTACCAACCGTTGTTTAAGTAGATTAGGTCGCCGGCAGCCACGGAGAAGCCGTGTTGAGTTGCAATCTCTTTGAGTCGAGTAAGAGCTTCCCGAGAAAGGTTGGTCCAAAGCTTTCGAGCCGGACGGGTGCTCGTCTGGCCTGCGGTCTCTTTCCTCTTCATGAACAGCCTCTTGTCATACTCAGCGCTTAGTATACTAAGCGCTGAGTATGACTGTCAATATCGAATTTGCTTTTTCCAAAAAATAAAACTAACTTTGAACCTGTCCAATGTCCGACAAGAGAGAGAAAAATCCTAACGCCGTAGCCTTGGGTCGCCTCGGTGCAAAAGCGCGCCAGGAGAAGCTAACCCCTGAACGACGGCGAGAGATTGCCCAGAAAGCGATTCGTGCCCGTTGGGCGAAAGCAAGAAAGAAGAAGACTTCACGTTAATTGAACGCGCGAGGACGAAAGAGCGCACTGGTCAGCAGCGAAGTCCGGATCCGACCCGCACCATTTTCCACCGGGGGCCAAGGCCAAGAAGAAAGTGGACGCGGCGGCGTAAAAATAGACCGCGAGCCGGCAATTGACCGTTGGCTTGTGGCGGGGTAAAAGTAGACCACCTGCCAGATTAGCTTTCACAAACAAGCCAACTTTGTCGGAGCGGCGAACGAGGTTCGTCGCTCGTAGGAGTCGTGTTCTCTGTGGGATACCGGAGGCAAGTTCGTGGTGGAACTCTATGTGGGTGTGCGTTTTGTAGTGCTGGTGGAAGGCCAGTGCCAGCTTGTGGATAGCGCGGGAATTTGGTCTCGCGCGCAAGGCGGTTCGGAAGATGATGGAGTATTCTTTGCCACCCGGCTATCATCGGCAGCTGCCGGTGCGGCGGCCGAAGCTGGGGCCGTGGCACGGTATCATCGACGCGATCCTGATCGATGACAAGACCAGACCGGCCAAGCAGCGTCACAGCGGCTTAAGGAAGAACATAGGATCTCCGGCGGCAAAACTATCGTCAAGGACTATGTGTGCGGCGAGGAACTGCGCGGCCGGAGATGTTCGTACCGTTGGTGCATCCGCCCGGTGAGGCACAAGCCGACTTCGATGGCAACGGTGCAGTTTGAAATTCTGCAGACAGAAACGCCCGACTTTGAGGGCCGGGCGTTTCAGCAGACTGAGAAAGGATGATGCTTGGAGTTGTTCATTCGCTCTAGGCGATGGCTTCACTTTACTCTAGTTAACCTTGTGTGGCAATCCTCCTTATCTGCGTCCCAAACTAACCCGGCAGCCGCAAAAGTCGGTTCAGCCGCACGCAAATGCGTCCGCCGCCGCAGCGGCTTGGTTCAAGTCGACTTGGTAGAAAGGTCTTCCCGGGGGTCTCCGTTGCTCCCAGCGTACGACGGGTAATACAAAGATCGGTCTTGCTCAGACCTGCATCAGGAGCATTTGGTCCAAGCCCACTTACCACTATGTGGCCTCTGGCTCTCAATTTGGCGTGCTTGTTGCGACTCAGACCACCAGCAGACCAGCAATTCTTAAGACGTCGGTAAACACACAGGCCCCGGGATCTGATGCCCCAGGGTCTTTGGTCAACGCATTCTAGCGGAAAAAGAGATCACACTCCAAAGGACGAAATCTAGTACTATTCTCCGCGGCATGCAGTGATGTGGATAGGATTTGCTTTTACTTCGCCTAAGCTTCTTGCATGACTCAGGAGGAACGTCACTGGATATACACGCCCTCCCAGTGCCGCAATGGCTGGGCAGTACTTGCGGTCGCGGTGTTTACCTGGCATCGCGGCGGACACCTCTAGAATTCGCGTCGGGCCACATTCTGCGATACCGAGGATCCCGGGTTCCTTACGCTCGCGCGACCGCAAAGCTCTGCCCTGCCGTGCACCCGGCTCCGAAGACGGTCTTGCCCTCGACTCCCTCAAAAACTCCGCTGCGCACGCGCACCGGTATTCCGACAGATACGTGCGGATGAGGACGTAACAGGCAGCCGCTCGCCAGCCCGTCCCGGATTCTGTCGATCTCCTCCGCGCTGGCCGCATCGCTCTCGCAATCGCCAAGGAGGCGGATTCCACCGGGCCTAGAGACGACGGAGAGCCTGGCATGAAGCGAGAAACGGACAAATACATACCCCCTGAAAAGTGAAAATTCCCCCCAGTTCAAATTTGAGCACTACCGCAGATCAGACGCGGCGGCCTTTCCAGACGGTTGGAAGGAACCGACTCCCACCCATTCGACTGCGCGAACCGCAACTCAACGGAGTGGTAGAATCCACAGAAACGGCACCGAAAAAGAAGATTTATGTTTCGTACTAAAGGGAGATTTCTGGCCGAATGGAGGCCCTTGGGAAAATGTTAAAGAGTCATCTGCCTTCGTTGGATGGTTTGCGGGCATTCTCAATCCTTCTAGTGCTTATCGCTCATGGCGCTGGCGCCTTAGGCTATCAAAGCGGGTACTGCGGTTACCTTGGCGAGCTAGGTGTGTCTATATTCTTCGTAATCAGTGGGCTTCTGATTACCTGGCTCATGATCAGGGAGCGCGATGTTACTGGGTCGTTCTCGTTACGCAATTTCTATATCCGGCGCTGCCTTCGCATTCTGCCCGTATTCTGGCTGTTAATTCTTGTCGTCTCTGCGCTCAAATCCGCACAGTTAATCTCCATCGGTTGGCCCGACATTCTGCGTGCCCTTACGTTCACGCACAACTATCCGCCCTCACTTCGCCATCCCCACGGAAGTACGTACGGATGGTGGCTCCACCACACTTGGTCTCTGAGCTTGGAGGAGCAGTTCTATCTCATTTGGCCTAGTTTATTTGCCCTCTTGCCCAGAAGGGCGGCGCCCCGACTGGCCTTAATTCTGGCCTTCTCCGGACCCATTCTGCGCATCCTGAACTACTATTTCCTCCCATCACTTCGAGGCTATGAGGAAGGCACATTTCAAACCAGCATTGACATTCTCATGGCTGGCTGCGCTTCAGCGTTCCTCTTGGAATCGCCTGTCTGGCGGGAGCGGATCGTGAAGATCCGCGTTTGGCCGACCCTGGCGGCAACCGCGTTTTTCCTGCTCGTGGCTGACCCCATCCTTGACTATCGCTTCGCGGCTCCTTCGTTCGCCCGTACCGTAAAACACACCACTTTCCCCACAATCGAGGCGGCGGCGATCGCGGTTACCTTGCTGGTCCTCGTAGCAGGGAGGCAGGGTGTGATTTTCAAAGTGGTGAATTTGCGCGCGGCGCAACACGTCGGCAGGCTATCTTTCAGTCTCTATATTTGGCAGCAACTCTTTCTGGTGCCCAGCGTTGGCACAAGCGCCCCTGCATTCATATTGCACTCATCTGTGCTCTATCGCTGGTCCCTTCTCTATCTTGCCGCATTCTGCTCGTTCAACTTTCTTGAGCGACCGCTTATCAAGCTGCGTAGCCAATTTCGGCACGGGGTATCGGTGTAAGCGCGGCGGGGGGCGCATGACGTTTTGAAGTGGTTTAGGGAATAGTACGCCTTCCAAGTCGAGACCAACTGGACCACAATAAGAGCATGAGCCAACAGCGCAAGCCGGGGGCAACTGTGAACCTTCGAAGGCACCAGCAAGCTTGCTCTGTCTGCGCGCCCGCGACGCGAAGAGATAGAGGCGGCATTCATCGGCTGGCGCTCTCCGACAGCCATTGCGGAGGGATTCACCGGGCCAGCGTCTACCTGCGCGCGCTTGGACTGTTACAGAAGCGCCAGCGCGACGTGCGGGCGGCTCTGGAGCGGATTATCGAAAATGCGGGAGAAGTGGACGTGACTGCTTCCGGAGTTGTTGCCGCCGTTCAGGCCTAGGGGTCCAGACCCGGATCGTGGATGTCCGGAGACAACACGCCCTCGCGAAGGTTGTCCAGGACCAATGCAACGCTCCCAACTGCGCGGTCTGCACCCTGTGCAGGTACGCAATAGAAAGGGCGAATTTGAGACGGCTGTTCTTGAACTACGATTTCAGCGCATGGTGGTCCATCCACCGATCGGCAAGCAGAAGGATTATCCAGCGCTGGTTCTCACCGCGATTCGCGCTCAGGAGAAGAAAACGCCCGCCGGGCGAGACAGGATCGACTGGAAATTGCTCACGGACCTGCCGGTGCATTCCTGCCTTGATGCCACCGAGAAACTGGAATGGCACGCGCAAAGATGGAAGCTCGAGACCTTTCACAAGATCCTCAAATCTGGATGCAGGGCTGAAAAAGCGAAATTGCGAACCGCCGAACGCCTCGTGAGTCTCATCGCGATCCTGACCATCCTCAGCTGGAGGATTTTCTGGATCACGATGTTAGATCGAACTCGGCCCCATGCGGTACCGACGGAGGCCTTCACCGATCTTGAACAGTATCTGCTTGACGAACTAATTCCAAACAAGGGTTTAGTTCACGCAAATCCTTCGCTCAGCCACTACATCATCAAGCTCACGCGACTCGGAGGCTATCTTGCTCGGGCGCATGACCCTCCGCCTGGAAACACCGTCATCTGGAGAGGGCTCTCCCGACTAACAGACATTGAACTCGGCATCATGATCGGAGCTCAACGTGTGGGTAATTGAAAGAATCGGCGCACGCTTACGGATCAAGCGCCTACCTCAACCTTTCCGTCACTTTATATTACATATCCTTTGATTTCGGCTACTATTTGATTGGGGGATCGTCGATGGGAGCCTATGTTTCTCGATATCTGGAAGAGGTTGCTGCGATTGCAGGACAGATTGATCAACAGCAGGTGGAACGGATTATCGATGTGCTGGTCGAGACCAGACAATGCAATGGACGTCTGTTCATTCTGGGTGTTGGCGGTGGCGCCGGCAATGCTACCCACGCTGTCAACGATTTCCGCAAGATTGCCAACATCGAGAGCTATGCACCAACCGACAATGTCAGCGAACTGACGGCGCGCGTCAACGACGACGGCTGGGATTCCAGCTACTCGCGCTGGTTGCAGGGCAGTCGTTTGCGCGAAGGCGATGCGCTGCTGGTCTTTTCAGTCGGCGGCGGCAATCTAGAGAAAAACATTAGCGCAAACATCGTTAAGGCTCTTGAGCTGGCGCGGAAGGTTGGCGCCAAGATCACAGGCATCGTCGGACGCGACGGCGGTTACACTGCCAAAGTTGCAACCGCTGCCGTCGTGATCCCGACGATCTCGGACGACACTGTTACGCCGCACGCCGAGAGCTTCCAGGCTGTCGTATGGCATATGATTGTCACCGATCCGCGGCTGAAGGCGAACGAGATGAAGTGGGAGTCAACTAAGTAGTTGACTGCTGTCGGCGTGAAACGAGCGGATTGCACGCATTATGCCATCCGCTTGAGATCCAGTCTCACTAGGACCTGTTAACACTATCTGAGGGCTTCGACGATCAGGGCGAAAGTTAGAAAGCCGAGAAAGAGCAGGTCCAGCTTTTCGAAGCGCGAAAAGATTCGCCGGAAGCCCTTCAGTCTGCGGAAGAGCCGCTCAATCTCGTTGCGTTTTCGGTACATGGCCTTGTCATACTGCCAGGGCTCGAGGCGGTTGCTCTTGGGCGGGACTACTGGGATAAAGCCGATATCCAGCGCCAGTTGCCGGGTTTCGTTTTCTTCGTAGGCGCGATCCACGATCAGATGAAGCGGAGCCGGCAGCGGGCCAATGCCAGCCAGCAATTCGCGTCCTTCAGCCGCGTCGGAGGCCTGGCCCGGCGAGAGGGCGAAGGTTATAGCCGTTCGAGCATCCGCGGCAACCATATGAATCTTGGTGGTCCAGCCGCCGCGGGATTTTCCGATGGCCTGAGGACCGTTTTTTTTAATGCCCCAGTGCCGTCCGGATGCACCTTCACGACGGTGGAGTCCATCTTGACCGCCTCGATCTTAATGCGTACGATCTGTTCGCGCTGCAACAACTCGAAGACCTGATCCAGAACGCCACTCTTGGACCAGCGATTCATGCGGGTATAGATGGTATGCCAGGATCCGAAGCGCTTGGGTAATCCACGCCATTTACAGCCTTGCTCAGCAACGTAGAGCACGGCGTTGAGAAACTGCAGGTTGGTCACCTTTACGTTGCCTCGCTGGCGCGGCAACGCTGCATCAATGCGGCGAAACTGCTCTTCACTGATCTCCACTTACATACCATAACAGAAAAATCATTTAGTGTTAACACGCCCTAGCATTTCGGTATGGCAAATGGCGCTAACTGGAGATGCAGTGTGATCAATAAGTCGACCTCGGGACTCTCAAGGAAAGTTAGCACTTGATTGTAAATTTGCTCGCCGCGGCATCGTTATAGAACATCTTCACGGTGTCGAGTGAGAACTCGTCGAGATCATATCCGACATTGGCAAGCTTCTTCAGCAGGTCGTGGGTGACGGTGATGATGTGCGTTCCAATCTTGTCGGCCTGGAAGATATTGAGCAGTTCGCGAGGGCTAGCCCATAGCAGCTCGGCCTTGGGGCGCGACTTTACGATCTCCAGCGCCTCCGTCATCAACGGCTCCGGGTCGACGCCGGTGTCAGCGATGCGTCCGGCAAAAACCGAGACGATCGCCGGTGTCCCGGCATCTAGCGCTTCGGTGACGCGCTTCACCTGGTCGAGGCTAAAGACGGCCGTGACGTTCAGCTCGATGCCATCGGCTGACAGACGGCGAAGCAACTCGCCGCTGAATTCTCCCTTTGTGTTGGTCACAGGAATTTTGACGTTGACGTTGCTTCCCCAACTGGCGATGACGCGAGCTTGCTTCTCCATACTAGCGAAGTCATCGGCAAAGACCTCAAGAGAAATCGGCCGTTCGGGAATAGCGGCCAGGATTTTTCTGCCGAACGCCTCGTAATCGTCAATGCCGGCTTTTCTCATCAATGTCGGGTTGGTTGTGAAGCCCTTGATGTAAGGCTCGGCGTACAACTTCATCATGCTGTCGTAGTCGGCGCCATCGGCAAAAATCTTGATCTTCAAATCGGCAATGTTTGGCATACCTCTCCCTATTTGTGATTCTACGTTGGGTTGCAGCGTCGGAAGAAATCCCGTAATCCGTCCGCAAGGATTTAGGGAGTTGGTCGGATAGGTGGATGTGTTTATGTTGATCTTGCCGGTCGCGGGATTTGTCCTGAGGTAGTGATCGATTCAGCGGTCGTCGTCATCCAAAATTGCAATATACTTGCCGAGCGCAGCCTCCAGCGCCGCATTCGAAACTACCGCGGTGCGGCCGGTATGGGCAGCTGGAGATAACGGATGCGCGGCTCCTTCGCCTCCCACTCTCTGAGCACCTCTGCGGTGTTGTCTGTGGATCCATCATCTGCGATGATCAACTCCCAGTCGACCAGGGATTGGCCGATCACACTTTCAATTGCCTGGCTGATCAGCGAGGCCCGGTAGTGTGCGGGATTTTGTGTAAACGTCGTTCCTGATTGTTTTGTCCTGAGCAGAAGTTTTCTTTCTTTCCTTTGCCCCGGATTATTGGATTATTTGGCCGGATGCGACCGCTGTCAAGGGCGCGCGTTCTTCAGCGCGTTCATCGGAGCGAAGCGCAGACCCTTGACAGCGGTCGCATCCGGCCGTATCGAAGATCATCCGGGGCGAAGGAAACTGTGCTACATTCCGGTCGCCGCGCGGATACGATCTTCCCACAGCAGAGTGAAGCAATTCAGCGCCGCCTTCCAGTGGATCGAGTGTTCCCATTTGCGGATCACGTTGCGCAGCGCCAGGTACATCACCTTCAGCGCCGCCACTTCGCTGGGGAAGGCCACGCACAGCTTCAGTGCCTTGCGCAGGCTCATGTTCAGCGATTCGACCGCGTTGGTCGTGTAGATCACCTTGCGGATCTCCGCCGGGAAGCTGAAGAACGGAATCACCTGCTGCCACTGTCGCCGCCACAGCGCCGCAATCGGAGCATACCGGCTGTCCCATTGCGCAGCGAATTGGGCCAGCCGTTGCTCGGCTTCTTCGGCGGTGGCCGCGCGGTAGGCGGCTTTCAGATCCGCGGCTACCTTCTTGCGCTCCTTCCAGCCCACGTAGTTCAGGCTGGTCCGCACCAGGTGCACGATGCAGGTCTGCACCTGAGCCTGCGCAAAGACCGTCTCGATGGCTTGCGGAAAGCCCTTCAGCCCATCCACACAGGCGATGAAGATATCCTTCACGCCGCGGTTACGGATTTCGGTCAGCACCTGTAGCCAGAATTTGGCCCCTTCGCTGGCGCTGGTCCACAGCCCCAGAACGTCCTTGCGGCCTTCCAGATCGATGCCCACCGCCACGTACACGGCCCGGTTCTCCACCCGCCCCTTGTGCCGCATCTTCACCATCAGCGCATCCAGAAACAGGATCGGATACAGCGCCTCCAGAGGCCGGCTCTGCCATTCCTTCACTTCCTCGATCACCGCATCAGTGACGGAGGAAATCAACGACGGCGACACTTCCACACCGTAGATCTCTTCCAGATGTCCCTGGATCTCGCGCGTTGTCATCCCCCGCGCATACAGCGACAGAATCTTCGCGTCAAACCCCGTGAAGCGCCGCTGGTGAGGCGGCACGATCTGCGGCGTAAAAGTGCTGTTGCGGTCCCGCGGCACCTCGATCTCGGCTTCTCCAAAGTCGCCCTGCAGTTTTTTGCGGCTGGTGCCGTTACGTGAGTTGCCGCTCAACCGTCCCGCGGCCTCATGCTTCTCGTAGCCCAGGTGGTGGGTCAGCTCGGCGCTCAATGCCCGTTCAACCAGTGCCTTGTTCAGCTGCTTCAGCAGCCCATGCTCGCCGATCAGGTCCTCCGGACCCTTGTAGTCGGCCAGCAACTTGTCGATTAGCTCTTTGTCGATTCCCATCTGTTCCCCTCCAGTATCGAGGAACAGACGCTTACACAAAAATCAAAACACCCTCGCCCGGGGTTATAAGTCGCCATGATGATGCTTACAACTGGAGTGTTTGATGTGTGCATGTCTCTCAGCTTCCTGGATGATTGTCCACATTGACGCCGCCGCCGAGCCCGGATTCGCGCAGATAAGCTTCCACTTCATTCCACTTATCTAGAGTATCGACTCCCTTGGAGTAGTCGTGGCTAACATATCCGTAAAAAGATTGTCCCTCGGCAATTACAAAAGGCAGAAGGTCCCTGCCAATTTCATAGTATTTGCCGGCTGGCACACCAGCAAGTATTTCGCGCCGCAAGATGAACACACCGCGCATTCGGTATGCATTGGAGTAGGTTGTGGTGTGGGGCTTGGGATGTACTGCTACGATCTGCCCGTC
>Ga0074046_10005243_pt1 | contig 10388 bp, 5 predicted proteins | sample BogForMeECP23OM3_FD_94441 | JGI IMG/M metagenome (GOLD analysis project Ga0074046, IMG submission 94441) | Bog forest soil microbial communities from Calvert Island, British Columbia, Canada - Bog Forest MetaG ECP23OM3 | ecosystem: Environmental > Terrestrial > Soil > Wetlands ...
GCCCAACACATCGGCGATGACGCCGTACTCTTCCGCTACTTGTTGGATTCGCGGCAAGTGGATTGGGTCGCAGCTTAGTACGACCCGGCTGGCGTCTTCCGCGAACAGCAGGAACTCAAGCGCCAGGTGCTGCCCGGGCAATCTGACGCTCAGGCCCACTCCGCCTGGCAGTGCCGACTCCACCAGCGCCACGGCTAACCCGCCATCGGAGCAGTCGTGAGCGGACTCGACCAGCCCCGCCCGGATCATGGCCACCAGAGCGCGTTGCAGAGTGGCTTCGTTCTCGAGATCCAAATCCGGCGGATAGCCCCACACCGCTCCGAGGATTTCTTTCGCGTACTCGGACGACCCAAACTCCAACTGGGCGTCGACGGCGTCGCCCGTTTCATTCGCGTGCAGCAGGACGATCTTCTTCGGAACCTCGCCACCGCTTGGCCCGAAGTGCATCTTGGTCGTTTTGCGAACGTCTTCGAGAATCCCAACCACTCCGACCACCGGGGTCGGGTAAACTCCCTCGCCGAGCGTTTCGTTGTAGAAGCTGACATTGCCGCCGGTAATCGGCGTATCAAGTTCCTCGCAGGCTTTGGTCATACCGTCAATCACCTGCGAAAACTGCCACATAATGTGCGGTTTTTCGGGGTTGCCGAAGTTGAGGCAATTGGTGGCGCCGATCGGAGTCGCTCCGGCGCAAGCCACCTTGCGAGCAGCTTCGGCGACAGCGTGCATGGCGCCCAGCCGCGGATCGAGATAGCACCAGCGCCCGTTGCCATCGAGCGACATGGCCAGTCCGCGATTGGATCCCTTGATGCGAATCACGCCGGCATCGCCCGCTCCGGGCGCTTCGACCGTGTTGGTCTGCACCATGTGGTCGTATTGCTGCCAGACCCAACGCTTCGAGCAAATGTTCGGACTCGCCAGCAATCGCTTCAGATTTGAAGTGAAATTGTCAGCACCGTTTTCAAGAGCCGCCCTTGAAAAGTCGGCGCCGCCATCAAGAAGAGGTCTTGGGAAGGGCACGGCTTCAGCCGTGCCGCTGACCGCTCCAGAACCCGTGGGCTTCAGCCCCTGAGGGCCGCGAGGAAATGAGAGCTTGATATGCTCTGGCATTTCGCGCTCAACCGGCGGTTCCCAGCGCGTGAGCGGACGTTTATAGACCGGCGCGTCATCGGTGAGGGCGGCGTTCGGGATTTCAGCCACGACTTCGCCGTGTTCGAGCACGCGCATCTTTCCATCGGCGGTTACCCGGCCGATTTCAACCGCATCGAGTCCCCACTTCTGAAAGACCCGGAAAACTTCTTCTTCGCGCCCTTTCTGCGCGACCAGCAACATGCGCTCTTGCGATTCGCTGAGCATGATCTCGTAAGGAGTCATGCCGGTTTCGCGTTGTGGGACTCGGTCCAGTTCGATTTCGACTCCGCTCCCGCCGCGCCCGCCCATCTCGCAGGTCGAGCAGGTCAGCCCGGCGGCGCCCATATCTTGAATCCCGACGATGGCGCCGGTTTGCATGGCTTCCAGGCAGGCCTCCAGCAGCAGTTTCTCGAGGAATGGATCTCCCACTTGCACGTTCGGGCGCTTGGCTTCCGATCCTTCGCTGAACTCCTCGCTCGCCATGGTGGCGCCGTGGATGCCGTCGCGCCCGGTCTTCGAGCCTACGTAAATTACTGGATTCCCCTCGCCCGATGCGCGTCCGTAAAAAATCTGGTTGCGGCGGACCAGGCCGAGGGCAAACACGTTCACCAGCGGATTGCCGGAGTAGCAGGGCTCGAACTTCACCTCGCCGCCAAGATTGGGGACACCGAAACAGTTGCCGTAAGAAGCGACGCCGGAGACCACGCCTTCCATGACGGAGTGATTCTTGTGGATCTCCGCCTGCGTAGGCAGATCTTGTGTGGGAGCGGGGCTTTGCCCCGCTCGGACGGGGCGAAGCCCCGTCCCCACACTAATCGGCCCAAAGCGCAGCGAGTCCATCACCGCCACCGGCCGCGCGCCCATGGTGAAGATATCGCGCAGAATGCCGCCAACGCCCGTGGCCGCTCCCTGAAACGGCTCGATAAACGACGGATGGTTGTGCGACTCGATTTTGAACGCGCAAGCCCAGCCCTCGCCAATGTCGACGATGCCGGCGTTTTCGCCCGGCCCCTGCACCACCAGCTTGCTGCGCGTGGGCAAACGCTTCAGATGAACGCGCGACGATTTATAGGAGCAGTGCTCGCTCCACATCACGCTGAAGATGCCGAGCTCGGTCCGGGTGGGTTCGCGTCCACCGAGTAGTTGCTTGATCTTTTCGAATTCTTCCGGAGTGAGGCCGTGCTCCCGTATCATCTCCGGCGTAATGGCAGAAATCGCAGAGGTGGTCATCGGGGAATCTTTATTGTCGCATCTTCACCAACTTTTCGCATGTGGATTCGTATAAAGGTTGAGGGTGCGGACATTCTTGTCCGCCCGCACATCCGTCTATACTGTCGCTGATGAAGTCCGTCATCGTCGGCACCGCCGGACATATCGATCACGGCAAAACGGCGCTGGTGAAAGCCCTGACCGGCATTGATGCCGATCGCCTCGAAGAAGAGAAGCGGCGCGGCATTACCATTGACATCGGCTTTGCCCACCTCGAACTTCCTGCGCCCGATGGCGGCAGGGTTCGGTTGGGCTTCGTCGACGTCCCGGGCCACGAGCGCTTTGTGCGCAACATGCTGGCGGGCGTGGGCGGCATCGACCTGGTGCTGCTCGTAATCGCCGCCGATGAAGGCATCAAACCGCAGACGCGCGAACACTTCGATATCTGCCGCCTGCTTGCGGTCCAACGCGGCATCACCGTGCTCACAAAATCGGATGCGGTGGATGCGGAGACGCTCGAAGTGGTGCGGCTGGAAGTTGAGGATTTTGTGCGCGGATCATTTCTTGATCCGGCAAAATCGCCGATGGTCGCTGTGAGTTCGTTGACCGGCGCTGGTCTGAACGAATTGAAATCCGCGCTCGCCAAGGTTGCATTCGAAGTTGCGGCGAAGGACCCGGCGGCGCTGGCTCGCTTGCCCATCGACCGCGTTTTCACCATGAAAGGGTTCGGCACGGTCGTAACCGGCACGCTGGTTGCCGGAACGATCCGCAAAGAAGAAGAGCTCGAAGTTTTCCCCGCCCGCAAGCGCGTGCGAGTTCGCGGCGTCGAGGTTCACGGCTCACCCGCGGAAGCCGCCGTCGCCGGCCAGCGCACCGCGCTGAACCTCGCAGGCGTTTCTACCGGGGACCTGGCGCGCGGAATGACGCTCGCGTCCGCCGACACTTTTCGTTCCACGTCGCGAGTCGATGCGCTCCTTTCGCTACTCCCCTCGGCAAAGCCGCTCAAAGACGGCGCGCGGGTGCACTTTCACGCCTACACGACGGAGACGATCGCCGAAGCGCGGCTGTATGGAACGAAGCAACTCAAACCCGGCGATGAACAGTACGTGCAACTCCGATTGTCCGAGCCGACAATGCTCCTGCCGGGAGACCGTTTCATCGTGCGGCAGTTTTCGCCGGTAGTGACCATTGGCGGAGGCATTGTGCTGGATGCCTCGCCTGCCACTCGCAAGCAACGCGCAGAAGATGCAATCGCATTTCTCAAGATCATGCGCGATGGTTCTCCGGAACAGGTGCTGGTAGCGCGCGTCATACGGCGAGGAACCCTCGGCCTGCGTTTGGATGACATCCCTGGAGAGATGAACATCCGCCGTGAAGAAGCGACGAAACTGGCTGCAAAGGCCGAGTTGGTGCGGTGCAATCAAGTCTTGGTTTCTCTGACGGCGTTCATGGAAGCAAAGGCCGCTGTGCTTCAGGCCGTCAAGAAGTTCCACGATGCCAACCCTCTTGTCGCTGGAATGAGCAAAGAAGAACTGCGCGATCGCGTCAATCTGGGCCCCGAGGTCTTCTACAACGTGCTGGGAAGATTGGTGGAGGGAAAGAAACTCGAAGTCGCGGGCGAACTCGTCCACCTGCCCGGCCGCGGCGTGGTCATGAAAGACGAAGAGGCCGAGTCCAAGAAAATCATCGAGCAGGCGTTTGCTTCCGCAGGACTGAAAGTTCCGTCGCTGAAAGAAGTGCTGGCGAGTCTGAAGGTGGATAAAATCCGCGCCCAGAAGATTGTCACTCTGCTTTTGCGCGACAAAGTTCTGATCAAGATCTCAGACGAACTCGTTTTTCACCAGAGTGCGCTCATGGATCTTCGCCACAGAATCGCTGCACTCAAGAATACCGCGCCGAAAATTGACGTCGCCCGCTTCAAAGATATGGCCGGGGTCAGCCGCAAGTATGCGATTCCGCTGCTTGAATATCTGGATCGCGAGCGGGTAACAAGGCGGGTAGGAGACGAGCGGGTGATCCTGTGATTGTGTGGTGACGGGGCTCTGCCCCGTCCACGGCGAGCACCGTGGGGCGGACGGGCCGGGCCGCCGTGCGCCCTATAATAAACAGATTCGGCGCTGTGCGGCGGAGTCGCATGAAGCTGTGATCATGAAGAAAGTTCGCATCGTCGGCGCTGGCCTGGCGGGGTCGGAAGCGGCGTGGCAGTGTGCCCGGCGCGGCGTCGCCGTCGAGCTATTCGAAATGCGGCCGGGGCGCGCGACTCCTGCCCATCAGACGGACAACTTCGCGGAACTCGTCTGCTCGAACTCTCTGAAATCCGAGAGCGAAAACACTGCGCCCTGGCTGCTGAAGGAAGAGCTGCGGCGAGCGGGTTCTCTGCTGCTCGAGATCGCGCGCGAAACTGCGGTGCCCGCCGGGCACGCTCTGGCGGTGGACCGGGCCGAGTTTTCACGAAAGGTGACGGAGGTGATTTCGCGCGAACCGCTCATCACGATTTGCCGCGAAGAGGTCACAGAAGTCGAAGATGGCACGCTCACGATTATCGCGACCGGTCCGCTGACTTCGGACGCGCTCTCCCAGGAAATTGCGCGGTTGAGTTCTGCTTCCTCTTCGGCGGAAAATGCCAGCGCCGATCCTTTGCGGGGCGAAGCCCCGCCACCACACAGCAATCTCTATTTTTACGATTCAATCAGCCCGATCGTCGAGGCCGATTCCATCGACATGAGCAAGGTGTACCTGGCGGCCCGCTACGACAAAGGGTCCGCCGACTATATCAACTGTCCAATGTCGAAAGACGAGTACGACCGTTTCTACGACGCGCTGCTCGCGGCGCAATCGGTGGAACAGAAGGATTGGGAAAAGCTGAACTACTTTGAAAGTTGCCTGCCCATAGAAGAAATCGCCCGGCGCGGACGCGACACGCTGCGTTTCGGCCCGATGAAGCCGGTCGGACTGAAGGACCCTCGCACCGGCAGGATTCCGTACGCGGCTGTGCAATTGCGGCAGGAAAATCTGCGCGCCGACTCTTACAATCTCGTTGGATTCCAGAATCACCTGAAATTTGGCGAGCAGGCGCGCGTGCTGAGTTTGATTCCCGGCCTCGGAAACGCGCGGTTTCTGCGCTACGGGCAAATTCACCGCAACACATATATCAACGCGCCGGCGTTGCTGAACCCGAGGTTACAAATGAAGGCGCATCCCCACGTGTTGTTCGCGGGACAGATCTGCGGCGTCGAAGGCTACGTCGAATCGATCGCGACCGGCCTGATGTCGGGAATGAATGCCGCCGCGCTCGCCACCGGCGGCGAACCGGCGCCTCCACCGCGAGCGACGGCATTTGGCTCGCTGGTGCACTACATCACGCAGGCGGAGAGCAAAACTTTTCAGCCCGCCAACATAACTTTTGACCTGCTGCCCGCCCTCGGCCGAAGGGTGCGCGACCGCAAAGAACGCCATCGGCTGCAATGCGAACTGGCCCTGCGCGAGTTCGAGAATTGGCTGCGACCGAGCGCCCTTGAACCCGCCTCTGCTTAGGTTACGACGAAGACGCAGCAAGCCGCGTCTGTACAGGCAATTTTGTTTCCCGGCACTTAGAAACTGGAACCAAACCTCTTTATTTCTCGTACCTCTAAACAGGGCGCCGCGCTTCCATTCCCCGGCGAGCCGCGTCGAACCTCCAGATGTCATTTCGCGATCTCATCCAGGACGTCTTCCGAACCCTCTGGGCGCACCGCGTCCGCACCCTGCTGACCATGTTCGGGATCGCCTGGGGAGTGGTCTCGATCGTCTTGATGGTTGCCGCCGGCGAGGGCCTCCGCGTCGGCCAGGAAAAGCAGGCCGAAACCCTGGGCCGCGACATAATGATCGTCTTCCACGGCCGCACCAGCCTGGAGGCTGGCGGTACGCGAGCGGGCCGCCTGGTGCGCTGGGTCGATTCCGATATTCCCCATATTCAGGAAGAGGCTCCCGATTGCCAGTATGCGATCCCGGAGCTCGAACAGGAGACGGTGCGTTCACACACTGCTTACAACGCTGCCGCGTTCTCCGTAACCGGCTCGATGCCGGAGTTTGCCGCCATTCGCAGTCTCGGCATCAGCGAGGGCCGCTTCTACGATCAGAATGACATCAGCGAAGGTCGGCGCGTGGCCTTCCTCGGTTCCGATGCGAAAAAACAGCTATTCGCCAGCCGCCCCGCGGTAGGGCAGTTCGTCTACCTCAACGACATGCCCTTCACCGTTATCGGCGTGATGTCATCCAAGAAGCAGAACTCGAGTTACAACGGGTGGGACATCGACAAAATCTTCATCCCTTTTTCCGCCATGCGGCGCGACTTTCCCGATAAGCCTCCGGGTACGCCCTACACCTTCGACCGGTTGCTGGTCGTCCCCCGCTCCGTCGAGCACCACGAAGCTTGCAAGGGAGAGATCCGGCGCGTGCTGGCTAGACTGCACGGCTTCGATCCCAGCGATAAGGAAGCTTGCTCCATCTGGGACACCATCCAGGAAGCAAAAGCCTTCCGCACCATGACCGATGGCATGAAGTACTTTCTCGGCGCGGTCGGCATCGTAACCCTGTTCCTCGGTGGCCTCGGCGTCATGAACGTGATGCTGGTGGCGGTTAGCGAGCGCACCCGCGAGATCGGAGTTCGCAAAGCCATCGGAGCTCCTGCGAACAGCATCCTGCGGCAATTCTTTCTGGAAGCGCTCATGGTTGCGCTGATCAGCGGCGGCGCGGGGTTGCTTATCGCCTTCGGCGTGTGCGCGCTGGTCAACCTGCTGCCGATGCCGGAGTTCTTCGCCGGCCTGTTGCCGACATGGCAGACCGGGACGCTGGCCTTGGCCGTTCTCGGAACCATCGCTATCCTGTCGGCTCTGTATCCCGCTCGCCGCGCTGCCGCCATCGATCCCATCGAAGCCTTGCGCCACGAGGCAGGTGGCTAACATGATCTATCAGATCCTGAGTGAGGCTTGGACGGCGCTGCGGCGCAACCGCACTCGCAGCGCGCTCACCATGCTCGGCATCGTGTGGGGAATCGCCACCGTCACACTGCTGATCGCATACGGCAGCAGCTTTCGCGAAATTCTGCTCACCGGCTTTGACGCCTTCGGCAAAAGCGCCGTCATCGCCTTTCCGCAGCAGACCAGCGAACAAGCCGGCGGCCAACGCGCCGGCAAGAAAGTCGTCTTCGAGCAAGCCGACCTCGACATGATCAAAGAGACGGCCAACTATGTACGCCACGCGTGTCTCGAGACCATGCGCCGTCCGAGCATCGCCTACGGAAACCGCATGGTAGGCAGTGCGGGCGTTCGCGGAGTTTGCCCGGAATACGGCGATATGCGCAACGAGCAAGCTTCGGAGGGCCGCTGGATCAACGCTCTCGACGAACTCGAGCGGCGCCGCGTCGCGTTCCTGGGAGCGCGCGTGCGCGAGCGGTTGTTCGGCGGACGCCCCGCCGTGGGCGAAACGATCGCCATTGCAGGAGTGCGGTTTACCGTGATCGGCACCATGGACCGCAAAATCCAAATGAGCAACTACTTCACCAGCGAAGACGAGTCGACGTGGATTCCCTACTCCGCGGCAAACGATCTTTGGAACGCGAAGTACGCCGACGTACTCGTGTTTGAACCCATCGCGCCGCAGTTCGAGGAGCGCGCGCAAGCGCAGGTTCTCGCCGCGATCGCCACCCGCCAGCGATTCTCGCCCAGCGATAAGAAAGCCATGGAGATGATCGGCCGCAAAGAGTTCCGCCCCATCATCGAGGGCATCACCATCGGTCTGCAAGTGCTGCTCGGGTTTATCGGAATCCTCACGCTCGGGATCGGCGGCGTAGGCGTCATGAACATCATGCTCGTCTCCGTCGATGAGCGCATTCGGGAAATCGGCTTGCGCCGCGCTGTCGGCGCTCGCAAGTGGCACATCAAAGCCCAATTCCTTGCCGAGACGCTGCTCATCATGCTGCTCGGCGGCGCCATCGGGATCGTACTGTCCTACGTGATTGCGGTTGCAGTCGGAACGCTTCCGCTGATGGGCCCGCTGTTTGACGACGACTCTGGCAAAGCCGACATCCATCTCAGAATCTCATTCTTTACCGTGATGATTTCAACGCTGGTGCTGTTGGTCGTCGGCGTGCTGAGCGCATTGATCCCCGCCTCACGAGCGGCGAATCTGGATCCCGTCGAGGCGCTGCGCTACGAGTGATGTCTAGTGGAGCGACGGGCGTCTCGCCCGTTCGGCGGTGAGCTTCGAGCCGCGAGCAACCGGTTGGCTCGTAGCTCGTAGCCCGTAGCTTCTCTTCTCCATTGACGCCGCAACTTCCCACGCGGTACCTTGGCCGCGTGAGTGCGAGGTAACCCGATGCCCGTCTCTGCCGTCGATTGCGTACAGCCCGCCCTGCAGCACGCGCGGGAACAACTCTTCACTCATTTCCGCTTCGGGCAATGGTCTCGCCTGGCGCTGGTTGGAATTCTGGCGGCGGAACTGCATGTCGGTGGATGCAGCTTCGGAAACTTCGGGCACACCTGGCCCCGCGTCCCCCACAAGAACGGGAACGGGTTTCTGACGTTTTCGAGGCTGCCATCTGCCTGGCCTCCCTTCAATCCCGGGCACATTTCCGGGCACATCGCGCCGTTCATCGGATTGATCGTGGTTGGAATCTTTGTCGCCGTCGTGTTGGCATTCGTCTTCCTGTACATCAACAGCGTGTTCCGGTTCATCCTGTTCGACTCGGTGCTGCGGCGCCAATGTTCGATTGGCGACGGCTGGCAGAAATGGCGTCGCGCCGGCGGCCGATTCTTTCTATGGCAGCTTGTCTTTCAGATTGCGGCCGGGTTGTTTTTTATGGTCCTCGTCGGCTTGCCGTTGGCCCTGGCTGCGGCTGCAGGGTGGATGACAAATCTGCGCGAGCACGTCGGGCGGATGATTGTCGGAGCAATTCTTCTCGTCGGCCTGATCGTAGTGTTCGGACTGGCGGCCGCTGTGGTTCACGCGCTGGCTAAGGATTTTTTGGTGCCGATTATGGCTCTCGAGGACCTCGATTTTGCCGACGGCTGGCATCGTTTACTGGCGATGATGCGGATCGAGAAGGGACGATACGCCGTTTACCTGCTGCTCAAGCTGGTACTCTCGATTGCGGCGGCCATTCTGTTCGGCATTATCGCAATCATCCCGGCACTGTTCGTCGTGGTCCCGGGCGTAGTGGCCGTGCTGGCTGGTCACGCCGCGGGGATGGGATGGAACGTGACCACCATCAGTCTGACGATCATCTTCGGAACCTTGTTGCTGTTCCTCCTGATCTATCTGGTCGCACTGGTGTGCGTGCCGGCTACGGTCTTTTTCCCGGCGTTCGCGCTGTATTTCTTCGCCGCTCGATATCCGACTCTCGACGCGCTGTTGCATCCGGCCCCCGCGCCGTTAGCGCCGGAATTGCCGCCAGTCCCGAACTCTCCGCCGCCGTTCGAACCGCCTCCGCTGCCGCCGTCGGCCGAGCCCATTGGCTAGCAGGCTTCACCGGTCCCGTGAGTTCGCGCACAAACCTACACTGTCATCCTGAGCGAAGCGAAGGACCTATGTATTTCGAATTCGCGAATTAACTGGACATCAAACTTGAACTACTTTTTACTCGGGGCTCGGTTTGCGCTCATGCCCCCAACTGAAGCGCCGTCCGATAATGCACTTTACGATCAGATGATCGGCGGAGTTGGAGACGTCCACGCCCACGCCGAAATTAAATTCCCAGTTCGGCGAAACATTAAGGTCAATCGTGGGAAAGATCTGCTGCGATTGTTGAGAAATGGGATCGAACTGTGAGACAGGCCCGAGAGCGCCGTAGTATTCAAACCCGCCGGCGATCTTCTTGGTGAAATCAAAACTGACCTTCACATTCGGAGAAAATTCCCACCCCTTACCCGTGTTCCTCCCATGCAGCGCCCGGTCAAACGCCGGATTGAAGTCGAAATACCAGCGCCCAATTTTCTTGTCGATGATGGGACGAAGCTCGTAGTTCCAACTATCCTCCGCAAACTTCCGCCGCTGATAGCCAATTTCCTGCGAGA
>Ga0074046_10005248_pt1 | contig 10381 bp, 10 predicted proteins | sample BogForMeECP23OM3_FD_94441 | JGI IMG/M metagenome (GOLD analysis project Ga0074046, IMG submission 94441) | Bog forest soil microbial communities from Calvert Island, British Columbia, Canada - Bog Forest MetaG ECP23OM3 | ecosystem: Environmental > Terrestrial > Soil > Wetlands ...
CATGAACGGCGGGGCGCGCCGCCCCTGGAGCCCATATCGCCAACCTCCAACGCGTAAGCACGTTCCTATTCCTGATCAGCCCGCGGGCGGCTCCGCTCGCGGCCAGCCCAGGCGTGTTCAGCACAGCAACCGGACCTCAAAGGCTCGGGTCAGACGCATAAGAACGGCTAGCATTGGCCGGAAAGCCGTAACAGGGAGGAACCGCCAAGTGCTTCGTGTATTGCACTAGCTCAGGAGCGTGCTGTGCGTAGCGGTAAGATTGCACACGAAAAGCCGGCCAGGCACTTCGCCAACCAAGTCCAAACCGTCCGAGCCTTTCATCGTACCGGACGACATTTCAGGACAGCGCGGCGTTCCCGAAACGCCGCAAGGGTGGTGAACACTCGTGGCAATCCTGATCGCTGTCCTATAGCTTCGCTATCATTAGCGGTGAGTTGAAGCGATGCTGAAACACCGACTCGTGGGCATCGTAGGGTTTAGCGCGCGCTACCGATGGTTCGTGCTCGCCGTCGCAGTGGGGTTAGCAGTTTACTCCGGCGTCTTCGTGGCCCGGCATTTCGCGATCGACACAAACATCAATGATCTGATTTCGCAGCACCTTCCGTGGCGTCAGCATCAGGCCGCTTATCAAAAAGCGTTCCCCGGTGAGGAGACGATGATCCTGGCGGTCATCGATGCACCAACGCCGGAACTCGCGCAAAGCGCCGCGGATCGGCTCACGAAAAGGCTGCAGGAGCGCCACGAGATCCGCAGTGCAAATAAAGGAAACGGAGCCTCCTTCTTCCGCCGGAACGGTCTTCTGTATCTTCCCGAACCGGAGCTTGCTTCAACTCTTACTCAGCTTTCACGTTCCGGCCCGTTGCTCGGCCGCCTAGCCGCCGATCCAAGCCTGAGGGGGGTCATGGACTCGATCAACCTCAGTCTGAGCGGAGTTCGGTTTCGCCGCATTTCCCTGGACACTCTCGCGCCGGAGTTCCAGGCGTTATCAGACGCGATCGATGCGGTGCTGAAGGGCCAGCCGGCTTATTTCAGCTGGAGCAGCCGGCTCGAGGCTGGTGCATCCAAGCCTCCGACGCGCCAATTCCTGACCATATCCCCAGTCCTTAATTTCACTGCTTTGGAGCCCGGCGAGGAGGCCGAAAACGCCGTCAGGCAAACGGCTGCCGATTTGAAACTGCCTGAGCAAGGTGTGACCGTAAGGCTTACAGGGCCGATTCCTATTGCCGATGATGAGTTCAATACTCTGCGGCAGGGCGCCGTTGGGAATGCGATCATCACGATAGCTGCCGTTCTTTTCATCCTTTGGCTTGCCCTTCATTCGATCCGCATCATCCTCGCCGTCTTCTTCAGCGTGGCGGTTGGCCTTGCTGTGACAGCCGCGGCTGGGCTTGGTCTCGTTGGGGCGCTGAATCTGATCTCGATCACCTTCTTTGTTTTGTTTGTGGGCATCGGCGTCGATTTTGGCTTGCAGTTCAGCGTAAGCTACCGGGCGGCGCGCTATGAGCACCACGGTTTGATGCGATCGCTTTTGGAGACTGCCGCGACCAATGGCGGGCGTCTTGTCATGGCGGCGCTCGCGACGGCTGCCGGGTTCCTTTCCTTTCTGCCGACGGCGTATAACGGCGTGTCCGAACTCGGCGAAATCGCGGGCATGGGCATGATCATTGCGCTCGTCACGAGCCTGACCGTGCTCCCGGCGCTTCTCAGATTGCTGGACCCTCCGGCAGAGGCAAGGCCGCTTGGCTATGCATTCCTGTGCCCGCTCGACCGCTTTCTTGAGCGGCACCGCGTCGTTATTGTTGCGGGAACCGTGGCGTTGGTCTTCTCTGCGCTGCCACTGCTCTACTGGCTCCAGTTCGATTTCAATCCGATGAACCTGCGCAACCCGAAAGTGGAATCGGTCGCGACCTATCTCGACATCAGCAAAGACCCGGAAATTGCGGGACGCACGGCCGAGATTCTGGCGCCATCGCTTGGGCAAGGCAATAGCATAGCGAAGACCTTGCAGGCGCTTCCCGAGGTCGCTCGCGCGATTACGCTTTTGAGCTTCATACCGGAGGAGCAGGATCAGAAGCTCGCGGCGATCAAAGAAAAAGCCGATCAACTCCGCGACGACTTATACCCCGAGCAGGTGAAAGCGCGCCCGACCGACGCCGAACTTGTGTCGAGCCTTGCAGCAACCGCAAAATCTCTTGGCGCGCTTGCGGGGAAGCGCGAAGGCCAGGAGGCGCAAGCCGCCAAAAATCTATCGGAAGCTTTGCTGAACCTCGCAAAGGCAAGTCCCGAGACGCGCCAGAAGGCTGCGGACGTGCTCATACCGCCGCTCGATATCACGCTCGATAATCTCAGGATGAGTTTGAACCCGGAACGCGTAACGCTGGACAATCTTCCGGCGGCCCTCGTAGCCCATTGGAAGACACGGGACGGCAGGGCACGCGTCTCCGTGACGCCGAAAGGAGATGCGAACGACAACGAGGTTCTCAGTCGCTTTGTCGACGCGGTGTTGAAGGTGGAACCAGCGGCGACCGGTGAAGCGGTTGGCATTCAGAAGGCGGGCGAGACGGTTGTGGGCGCCTTCATTGAAGCAGGGACTTGGGCTCTCCTTTCCATCGCGATCCTTCTCTGGCTGTTCCTGCGCAGGTTGTCGCATGTTGGGCTCACGCTCTTCCCGCTCATCCTGGCCGCGCTTGTGACACTCGAAATCTGCTCGGCCATCGGCTTCAAGCTTAATTTCGCGAACATCATCGCGTTGCCTGTCCTGCTCGGCCTGGGCGTCGCCTTCAAGATCTATTACATCGTCGCCTGGCGTCAGGGCCAAACCGATCTTTTGGCCTCGCCCTTGGCGCGCGCCGTGTTCTTCAGCGGCTTGACCACGGCTGTGGCTTTCGGCAGCCTGTGGATGTCGAACCATCCCGGCACGTCGAGCATGGGGCAGCTGTTGGCGCTGTCGCTTGCCTGCACAATGGCGTTTGCGATCCTGTTTCAGCCGCTTCTTATGGGGCCGCCGAGAAAAAAGGCGGAACCAAGCCCAGCCACCGAGAAAGAAGCTTCGTTGCAACGATAGGCGGGCCGCTCGTTGTCCAAACAGACAGATAAGAGCCTGATCTCAAAAACGTGTTGGGGTATCTGTTGGTAACAGAGCGGTTAAAGGGCAGCTGTGGCCGGACCGCACTTGTATCGTCCGTATTCATGCCGGAATTTCATTAGCCAGTCAGTCATTGCTGAGCCGGGCATTTTTGGCGCGACCGTGGAAGGCATGTTTCCGACCTGGTGCGCGCTTGCGAGCATTGCGGCTTCTTCGCTCGCAGGGGAAGGAAAGTGATGAGCCCAACAACGCAGCGCGAATTCCACATCGTGCTTATCAAGCCGGCTCACTATGATGACGAGGGCTATCCCATCCAATGGGTTCGATCGGCCATCCCCTCCAACACGCTTGCCTGCCTGAACGGCCTGGCGATGGATGCGCAAAGTCGCAGCATCCTTGGTCCAGACGTTCGAATCCAGATTCATACCTTCGACGAAACCAACCGGCGTATGCGGCCCGACAAGATCATCCGGATGATCTCTGAAAGGGGCGGCAAAGCGCTCATCGGCCTCATCGGGGTGCAATCCAATCAATTCCCGCGCGCGGTCGATATTGCCGGCCCCTTCCTCAAGGCGGGCCTCCCCGTCTGCATCGGCGGTTTTCATGTCTCCGGCTGCATCGCCATGCTGCCGGAATGGCCAAAGGATATGCGCGATGCGCAGGCGTTGGGCATCTCGTTCTTTGCCGGCGAGGCTGAAGACGGCCGCTTCGACCAGGTTGTGCGCGATGCCTGGGAGGGGAAACTCGCCCCCCTTTACAACTACATGGACCAGCTACCGGCGCTGCAGGGCCAACCGGTACCGATCCTTCCACAACAGCATCTACGCCGCACGGCCGGGGCTCTGTCGAGCATGGATCTGGGGCGCGGCTGCCCCTATCAGTGCTCGTTCTGCACCATCATCAACGTGCAAGGCCGCAAGAGCCGCTTCCGCACAGCAGACGATCTTGAGAACATTATTCGCGAAAACTACGCTCAGAAAATTTATCGCTTTTTCATTACCGACGACAATTTCGCCCGCAATCGCGATTGGGAAATGCTTTTCGACCGCTTGATTGCGCTGCGCGCAAACGGGTTTCCGAAGATCGGGTTTACGATCCAGGTCGATACGCAATGTCACAAAATCCCGAACTTCATCGAAAAAGCGTCGCAAGCCGGAGTTCGCCGCGTCTTCATCGGGCTGGAGAACATCAATCCCGACAATTTGCTCGCCGCCAATAAGCGTCAGAATAAAATTACGGACTACAGGGAATTGCTCCAGAAGTGGCGTAACCACGGCGCGATCACATGCGCTGGCTACATTACCGGGTTTCCAGGAGACACCAAGGAGTCGATCCTGCGGGATATCGAGATTATTAAAAGCGAATTACCGCTCGATATCCTGGAACTGTTTTTCCTCACGCCCTTGCCTGGGTCGGAGGACCACAAACTCCTCTTGGAAAAAGGGGTGTGGACCGATCCTGACATGAACAAATACGATTTGAACCACCGGGTTACTCATCATTCCAAAATGAGCGACACCGAATGGGAAGAGGCGCTGCGGGAGGCCTGGGCCAGCTTTTATAGTCCAGACCATATGCGCACGATCATTCGCCGGGTTGCCGCCAACCCGAAAGGGCGGCCAGGGACGACGCTATCGACGCTTCTCTGGTTCAAGCTCGTGCATTCTCACGAAGGCGTTCATCCGCTCGAAGGCGGCGCGTTCCGCTTGAAATTCCGCCGCGATCGCAGGAGCGGACTTCCGATCGAAAGCCCCTTCGTCTTCTATCCGCGCTATTTGGGCGAAACCGTCCTCAAAGCTTGGCGCTATTGGGCCGATTACAGGCAATGCAAAGCAATCCTGAAAGAGGTGCTCGCTGCGCCGGAGCGATTGACTTATACGGACATCGCAATCGCTCCGCCAAAAGCCGACGAGTTCGAAGCCCTGGATCTCTACCATGCAACATCCGGGGCCGAGGCTGCGCTCGCGCGCAAGCAACTCCACGACAACATTCGATCAAAAACAAGGGCGGCTGCCGCAGCGGAAGCGGCAATCGGGGGGTAGTCTCAAGGTTTTGCCCGAACTCAAGCGCGGCCTTTCACAACCTCATGGAGGGAGGAGTAATCGAGTTTTGTCTCCTGCCTGTCGGCGGCCGCGGCGGCGATGTCCGAAAGCGCCTTTACGAATGTCTTTGCCAGGGGTGAGAGGTGCGCGACCTCGCCAAAGAGTTTCAGGTCTTTCATCAAGTGTTCCGCCGGAAAGTTCGGATTGGCGTATTGCCCCGCCATCATTTGATTGAGCTTTTTGTCGAAGGTCGGTGCGTAGAGCGCACTTTCGCGCAAGAGACCCATGAACTGACCGACATTGATGCCGTTTTCCTCGACAGCGTTAAGAGCCACCGAGAAAGATGCGGTTAAGGCCCCAATCAGAAAATTGAATATCAATTTCAAGGCGGAGGCCTGACCGACGGCGTCGAAGAAGATGCTCCTGTTTGAATAGATACGAATGAAAGCGCTGACCTCATCGTCGATATTCGCGGCCGGTCCCGCCATCGCGATCAAGCTCCCGCTGCGAGCCTCGGGACGGCTGCCAAGAACAGGATTTTCTACGTATCTGCCTTGACGGGCCTTCACCTCCTTCTCGACAACCAGGCTTTGTGACGGCGATAGGGTTGAGATTTGTATGAACGTCTTGCCGTCGAGGCGATCGATATCCTGAAGAATATCGATGATGGATGCGAAATCCGAAGTTACCGCTAGAACAAACCGGGCACCATCGATCGCCTGACGCACGTCATTGAAAAAATGGATGTTATTGGTGCATTCCGGCGGGGGGCGCCTGACAAAGACGCTGACGCGGCTGCACACTTGACTGAGCCGCTCGGTGAGAGCTTCCGCCAGGCGTCCATAGCCCAACATGCAAATGCGAGGCGCGATATCGTCGTTACTTTCGCTCATTTCAGCTCCAACCAAACCCGCGTTCGGAATTACAGCGCCGCCGCCTTATGACAGCGCATCGGCTGCCGGAGATAATCGCTAACCGGCATGCGATCACGTTGTACCACCGCAGGGAACCGCCGCACCCCTGGTTGCGTACGGGCTTCGATCCTTTTTCGCCTTGGTTCGTCTGCTGCGGTTCTGACGCCCTAACGCAATCCGGCCGGAAGTTGTTCTTTAGCCGACAGTTGCGATCCAATATTGTGGGCAACTCGTGAAATCTGCCATCATACGGCCGGTTGCCACCCACAGCCCTGAGTCGCCATGACCGCTGACACCTTTGACCTGATCATCCGCTATTATTCAGCCTTCAACGCAGGAGACATGGCTACATTTTTATCGTTGCTGACCGATGATGTCGTGCACGACATCAACCAGGGCGCGCGTGAAACCGGCAAAGTTGCGTTTGCGGCCTTTATGGAGGGCATGAACCGCCATTACAGGGAAAAGCTGGTAGACAACCGTGATGGCTGCGCCGGACGGTGCCCGGGCTGCGGCTGAATTCACGGTGCTGGGTGAATATCTCTCGACGGATGAGGGGCTGCCGCCTGCCAGCGGACAAACCTACCGCCTGAATGCCGGCGCATTTTTTGTTATCCGCGACCGTAAGGTCGCCCGCGTCACCAACTATTACAATCTTCAGGATTGGATCAAACAGGTGGGCGGCTGAACGTTGCGCGCGCTTTTACGCGGATGCTTCGAGCAACGCTCCCGGGCCGTTCAACATGGACTAGGCGGACGGGGCGGTGCGGTTGATGCAGATGCCTTGACTGATGCCGGTCAACGAACTTGCCCGACCTAGATCCAGTGTTCCGGGCGATACGGTTTTCCCATTCAAGATGTCAAAAGACCGCGTCGACAATAGTTGTGCTAAGAGCCTATGTTGCCAAAAAGAAAAATGCATTTCAGGAGGGAAGCCATGTTGAGGACAAATTCAAGACTCATGCGTCCAGCCCGGCCGCAAGTTCGTTAATCAGCCATCAATTTGAATTGCCGCTTCGGGTTGAGGATACGCCGTTTTGGCCGATCCCGCACAAATACTTGTCGTCGATGATGAACCGGAAGTCCGCCGTGTTCTACGGCAGGGTCTGGAGGTTGAGGGCTTCACCGTAGTGGAAGCAGGCGACAAGGTTGCTTGCGTGCGCTGCCTTGAATCCTACCCAATCAAGCTGATGACGCTCGACCTGAAGCTTGATCATCAAGATGGGCTTGAGTTAGCTCGGGAAATCCGGAGTTCTCACAACGTCCCGATCATCATGATTACGGGATGCGACACCCCGCTTGACCGGGTTACAGGTCTCGAACACGGCGCCGATGATTACATCACGAAGCCGTTCCACATCCGAGAGATCGTGATACGGGTCCGGCGGGTGCTCGCGATCTACGGGCGTTCGGATGAAGCGGCCCTTAAGGATGACGAGCCGCACCTTTTGAGCTTCGATGGCCTGCTTTTTGATATTCGAAAGCGCGAACTCAAAACGATCGGCGGCGCTCTCATCGAGCTAACGGAAACAGAATTGCGGCTTCTGGAACTGTTCTTAAGGTACCCTGGCCGCGTTCTGTCGCGCGATGAGATCACCCAGATGTTAAGGGGCCATGATTGGTCGCCCCTCGACCGCGTGATCGACGGGCATGTCTCGCGGCTGCGCCGAAAGGTCGATTTTCTGGGCGAAGAAGAGCCGAGGCTCATCAAGAGCGTGCGAGGAGTGGGTTATGTCTTTACCGGGGAGGTCAGTCATATTTGATTGCTGCGAGTAGCGTCCCCGCCAAATCGCTAGCTCGCCGGAAGGAGAAACGCCATGCCCGCCACGCCAGAGTCCGAAGCGCGCACCCGCGCCTTCGCGCGCGTCATCGGCCCCTTCCTCGTCATCGTTCCCGGCATCGTCGGTGTCCGCGCGCCGGACATGGGTGTCCAGCTATCGGCGTCTTCGAAAATGCCGCGCTGGTGTGGATAACGGGCGCCCTCCTGGTCTTCGGCGGCCTTTTGATCATCGCAAATCATCAATACTGGTCGAGCGCGTCGGCGATCCTGATTTCCCTGTTCGGCTGGTTCCTCGCGCTTCGAGGGCTGGCGCTCCTGATCGTACCGCACCTGTATGAGAAGGCTGGCATCGAGGCGATGAACGCGATTTCCCTCGTGCGGATCGGTTTCAGCCTGCTTGTCCTCGCCGGTCTCTGGCTGACCTATACGGGCTGGATCGCGAAGCCGCCGCGGAACCCTTAAACGGTCACATGCAGTCGAGCGCGAACATGACCTTCGGCTTTCCTTCCTCCGGATTGTCGAAATCCGTGACCTCAAGATAGCAGTGATCCTTGCCGCTGAAGGTGCTGCCGGCCTCACCGGAGCTTGACCATAAATAGCGGCTCTTCAGATCGATGCGGGCGCCGACGCCAACGGTATAGGATTTTCCGTTCAGCGATATATTGATGGCCCGGTTTCCAAAAGGATGCGGCCAAACCTGGACAAACTCCAACGGGATATGATCCCCGGTCAAATCGGCACACTCGCCGCGGTTCAGCGTGAATATGCCGAAATCGAAATGACGCGATCCATCTTGAGCCTGCGCCGCAAGAGGAGGACCGCCTGCCAACACGATTGCGAACGCCGAAGCTGCCAGGGACTTCATGCTTTTGCTCCTTCATGAGAGCCGAAGACATCTATCGGTGGCGAAAGAATACCTTGCCCCTTCCCGGAAAACGCAAGGCGAGCCGGTAACTGGATAGGTTACTATCCTTCCGTTTAGGTTGAGTTGAAAGACTTGGACCAATTTTCGCTGTTATCCGTCAGAGAGTTGAGTGCGCTTCTCTTGAACCGCGATTTTAGGAAAAAGCGCCTTTCCGAGAGGTTAATCCAGACAACTCACTGATTTAAAAGAGAAATTTATGGGGCACACTTGCCACGACGAGACGATAAAGGCTGCTACCACGGTTAACATGCGCGGCCGCATTATATTTAACGGACTTTAGAGCGTCCCATTTCCGCCAAAAATACATTCGATTAACCCTGGTGAATATTGCTCAGTTTCAATGGGTTGAGACCAATCTGCCTAACGCTGCCGCCACTCGTTTTACGCTCTTATTAACCAACTTGGGGCAATTTTGGACCAGAAATAAATTCCCCCGCGCCGCCGTTAACCATCTTTCCGTTAATGTGCAAGCGACGCGTGAGTCCAGGCGGTGCGCGGCTCGCGGAGCCGCAGGGAAAACGGCGCTATCATGAAGAAAACAGTCAAAACTGAAGCGGTCATCGATTGGAGCGTTGCCGACGCCATGACGGACGAAGAACGGCGCGCCGCCGCGATGGCCGATCCAGATGCGATTCCGATGACCGATGTGGAGTGGGCCGAGCGCCTCGCGTGGCGCAAGTGAAAACGATCCGGCGTGCGCTCAAGCTTTCGCAAGAGGAATTTGCGGCTTCGTTTCATATTCCAATCGGGGACGCTTCGGGATTGGGAGCAAGGTCGGAAGGAGCCGGACGCGGCGGCGCGCGCCTATCTGCGCGTGAGTGCCCGCGAGCCGGACGTGGTGCGCAGGGCGCTCGAACCATTGCTGCAGCCTTGATCGGCACCCCACATTTCAAGGGTTTTTTGCTGGACGCGATGCGCTTCCCAAATTTCGCGGTGCTGCGCCAGCGCCTGTTCGGTGATGCGCGCATCTCCCCCGGCAAAAGACAGTTGAGGCCGCTAGATGTGATTTTGCGGAACGTGTAAACAGCTGAGGCTCTTGGACGAAAAGTCCTATTGTTGAGACCATTCAATCCTTCCTTGGCGGATTTCAAAGGCCCGATTGCTCAACTTCTTTAGATAACTAGGAAGACCAGGCCCGTATAGTTTTGGCCGAGAGCCATTAAAAGCGTAGCTGGCTTGAAGTTGTATATTCCCATTGAATGCGCCGACAAGCGCATCAAGTTGTTCATCGCTCAATTTCTCGATTTCAGGCAAAATTGCGGCCAGCTCGTTACCTCTGTATACGTCTGGACATTTCCTCAGCGCAATTAGATATGCAGCAAACATGCGGTCATTCTTGATTAAGAGCCGGGCAATTTCACTGGGCGCGCTTGCCCATGTGCAGCGCAAGGCTTGAAACTTGCCGCCCAGGCGAGCGGCTATTATTGGTACGCCGCGCGCGAAGGCATAACCAATTTCCTGGTCCGTCCACTCACTCTCATGAAAATCCTCGGTCATGAGCGCAACAAAGCCGTCCATTGTTGCAAGGGCATTTTCTGCTTATCCCTCTGAACCCAGTTGGGCGGATAGCTACCATATGTAGGTGACGGAGCAGGCGGCGGATGGTAAGAACATACCATGAACAAAGGCACCGGA
>Ga0074046_10005250_pt1 | contig 10373 bp, 8 predicted proteins | sample BogForMeECP23OM3_FD_94441 | JGI IMG/M metagenome (GOLD analysis project Ga0074046, IMG submission 94441) | Bog forest soil microbial communities from Calvert Island, British Columbia, Canada - Bog Forest MetaG ECP23OM3 | ecosystem: Environmental > Terrestrial > Soil > Wetlands ...
CGATTGGGGGAAAGCCAGATCGTCGCGCTGGTGGATGTCCATAGCCGCCATGACGGGCAGACTCTAGCCCTCGTGGGTGTCTGTGTCAACCGGATAGGCAAGCATCGTAAGACGCATAATCACAGGAATGGTCGCTCGTTCTGTCGTATGGTTCGTGCTTGATAGAATTAATGATCGAAACACAGAAATCTAGTCTCAACAATAGGCCTGATGTACGCATTTATATTCCTGATTTCAAGGCGATTGCGATATTTTGCCTAAGTGTTTTCTCATTTTTCGGACGCACTACTGTTTATATACATAAGATGCCGTAGGACCAAATTTTACGTGGCGAAGTTGGTTTGTAACATATAGGGCGACACCTGTATCTCAATGTGGTTTTCGCTGCGCTGATCGACCTCCTCTGCCTGTTCCGGCTGTTTTCCTCCCTGCTGCGTCGCGGCTGGGGTCTTTTGTCCGATCCTCTACACCTTCTCCTGCAAACGGCCCAGTTTTCAGGGCCGAAACCTAAATCGTTAACGGTTGATTAACCAAGATGGATTCGAAGGGCGTGGAAGGAGGACCACGCCATGGGACTTGGTTTTTTGGATCAAATGCGAGCGTGCCGTTTGCGAATGGCATTGCGACGGCGCAGACCCTCCGCAAGGTGTTTCGGCTGCTTGACTCGCAGGCGCTCGCGCGGGGCTTCGCCGCCTGGGCGGCTTCCGCGCGTGGCGCCGCCGAGGGCGAGGTCATCGCCGTGGACGGCAAGACTTTGTGCGGCTCGAAGACGGCGTCGGATGGCACAGGGGCGTTGCATCTGATTTCGGCTTATACCACCGAGGCGGGGGTTGTGCTGGCCCAGCGCGCAGTCGACGGGAAGTCCAATGAGATCACGGCGATCCCGGAGCTGTTGGACATGCTCAACCTCGAGGGCGCAATCGTTTCGATCGATGCGATGGGGACGCAAAAGGAGATCGCCCGGCGCATCGTCCCCTATCTTGAAAAATAGTTCGCCGACAGCGCCTATCAAGGGCCGATCTTCGCCGATGCGCTCGCCAAAATCCTGACTCGGGTCAAGCTCGAGATCGTCAAACGATCCGATCAGGCGAAAGGCTTCGTCACGATGCCCAAACCATGGATCGTCGAGCGACGATCACGTGGCTCAACCGCTGCCGAAGACTGGCCAAGGACTGGGAGAACCTCAACTTCACAGCCCTCAATTTCCTTCGCTTCGCGTCCATCCGCCTCATGTTGCGAAGGATCTGCAATCCCGCATAAACTTTCGAGTCGGACTCTTAGCTTAGCGGAAGGCGGATCGATGCGGCTCCGACTGGCCTTCGGCGACGGATTGCGTTAATTGAGCCTAAACACATAGCCTCTAATTCTCGTTTCGAGGGGTACCAAGGCGTAAGCATAGGCGAGGGATGCAGGGGATAGACGCGACATTTGACGAGGTTTCGTTCGATCGCGAACGCAACACTCTTAACGTTCTTGGGCAAATCGTTCTTGGCGCCGTAGCCCTGGCTTCGATTGGGTGCGTCGCCGCGTATGTCATGCACAACCGGCCGCCAGCCCGGCCGGACGTAAGCATGGCGAGACCGGCCGCGGCGCCGCCCGCCGAGGTCGCCTCAAACCCGTTTGGCGAGATGATCATCGAGCCTGGCTGGCTCCCCAAGACTGCCTCGCGAAAACGCGATCTGTCTCCCGAGCCGGGCCCCGACGCCCTTCCGCCCACAGCCTCGGCATCGATTTCGCAGTCGGAAAACATTCCGCTGCCGAGCCTCGAAGCCTTTCCGACCGCTCCCTCGGCTCCGTCGGTGATGAGCGCGCAGCCGGAGAACGTCCCGCTGCCGCCTGAGCGCGACGTCGCCCGAGTCGAGGACAGCGCGCCCTTGCCGCCGCCCCGTCCCGCCGAGTTCGGCCCGCCCGCTCCGCCTGCAGCGGACCGTCGCGTGGCGCAACCGAGCGCGGGCCCCGCGCCCGCTCCAGCCGACGGTCGCAATCTCTTTCAGAAGCTGTTCGGGTTGGGGCAACCTTCAGGGCCGACCGTCGCGTTTAGGCCGGCTGCGGTCTCTCCGCCGGCAAACGCGTCAAGGCCCGCCGCCGTCTCTGCGCCGGCCGTGGCGTCCACAGTGCCGGAAGGCCGCGTCGGCATCAAGTCGTTCTTCGGCTTTGGCGGCTTTGGCGCGGCCGCCCTGTCGTCGGGTTACGACCGATACACGGCAATCTACGACATCTCGGCGCGCACCGTATATCTCCCCGACGGAACGAGGTTGGAGGCCCATTCGGGCTTGGGCTACGAGCTGGACAATCCCCGCTACGTGAGCGAGCGCATGCGCGGGCCTACGCCGCCGCATCTCTATGAGCTGACGTTGAGGGAAGCGTCCTTCCACGGGGTCCAGGCGCTGCGCCTCAACCCGATCGGCGAAGGCGGCCTCTACGGCCGCGCGGGACTGCTCGCGCACCCCTATATGCTCGGCCCGAATGGCGATTCCAACGGTTGCGTATCCTTCAAGGACTATGAGGCCTTCCTGCGCGCCTACGAGAGCGGGGAGATCAAGCGCCTGGCCGTCGTCGCCCAGCTGTAGGCGCGATCCTGATCGCGCCTGCCGCGCTCCATAGGGCGTTCGGAAGGACGCCCGTCTTCGACCGGCTATGGAGCGCGGCTACAAGCCCTCACGCCGCCGCCTTTTGGTAGTCCTTGACGTCGGCGAAGGCGATCTTCGGCCAGCGCTCCTGTTCGTAGCGCAGGTTGAACGCGCTCGAAGCCATGAACACGGGCGCGCCGTCGAGGTCCGATGCAAGCGACGACGGGTAGGCGCCGAGGAACCTCTCCAACTCCGCTTTGTTGTGCGAGGAGACCCAGCGGCACACCTCGAACCGGCTCTGCTCGAGCGAAACCGGCAGGCCGTATTCGGCGTTGAGCCGCTCGACGAGCACGTCGAGCTGCAATGCGCCGACGACGCCAACGATCGCCGCCGCCCCGTCGAAAGGCAGGAACACCTGCACGACCCCCTCTTCCGCCATCTGCTGCAACGCCTCGCGCAGCTTTTTCGCCTTCATCGCGTCGGCGAGCTTCACGCGGCGTAGGATTTCCGGCGCGAAACTGGGCACGCCGCGAAAGACGATCTCCTCGCCCTCGCTCAGCGTGTCGCCGATCCGGAGAAGCCCATGATTGGGAATGCCGACGACGTCGCCGGCGAAAGCTTCCTCCGCAAGCGACCGGTCCTGAGCGAAGAAGAACTGCGGCGCGCTCAAGGTCACCGGCTTGCCGGTGCGAACGAGCTTTGCCCGCATGCCGCGTTGGAGCTTGCCCGAGCAGACGCGCATGAAGGCGATGCGGTCGCGGTGGTTCGGGTCCATGTTCGCCTGGATCTTGAACACGAAGCCGGTCATTTTCGCTTCGTCCGCCTTCACCATGCGGCTCGCCGCGGCCTGGGCGCGGGGCGAGGGCGCGAATTCCGCCATCGCGTCGATCAGGTCCTTGACGCCGAAATCCTTCAACGCGCTGCCGAACATCACCGGCGTCAGGTGGCCCTCGAGAAAGGCCTGCCTGTCGAAATGCTTCAGACCTTCGACCGCGAGGTGGAGTTCGTCGATCGCCTCCTGGCGCTCGTGCTCGGGCAGGAGTCCGACGACCCGCGGATCGTCGGGGCCGGAGACGGAGATCTCCTCGGCGTCCCTGCCGAGGGCGCGGAGCGTCTTGCGACGGATGTCGTAGGCGCCCGCGAGCGAGCGGCCGCGGCCAATCGTCCAGGTGAGCGGCGCCGTGTCGAGCGCCAGCGTCTTCTCGATCTCGTCGAGGAGGTCGAACGGATCGCGCGTCTCCCGGTCCATCTTGTTGATGAAGGTGACGATCGGGATATCGCGCAGGCGGCAGACCTCGAAGAGCTTGCGCGTGCGCGCCTCGATGCCCTTGGCGGCGTCGATCACCATGACGGCCGAATCGACAGCGGTCAGCGTGCGGTAGGTGTCCTCGGAGAAGTCCTCGTGGCCGGGCGTGTCGAGCAGGTTGAACACGCAATCTGCGTATTCGAAGGTCATCACGGAAGTCACGACAGAAATGCCACGCTCGCGCTCGATGCCCATCCAGTCCGAACGGGTCTGGCGGCGGTTGGCCTTGGCGCGCACCTCGCCGGCGAGCTGGATGGCGCCGCCAAATAGCAGAATCTTTTCGGTGAGCGTTGTCTTCCCGGCGTCGGGGTGCGAGATGATTGCGAAGGTGCGCCGCCGGGCGACCGGGTTCGTTTCAGGCATTGGTTCAAGTTTTCCGGAGAGAGCGGCGCTTACTTAATGCGGACCCGGCGTTAGGGGAAGGGGCTGCAAGGCGCAGCCTTCCGGGCGCGTATGTCGGGCTGGACCGTCAGCTCTGTTTGCGCCCCGGTCGCCATGCTTCAATCTGAAAGAGATCTGGCGGCCGAACACCGTCCCCGCTCAAGCCGTTCGAGTGATGGCCGAAACACTCATCCCGCGGTTCTCCAAAGCAAGAGACCCGAAGGAATTGCTTCCCTTCGCAGGACCTTTCCATCCACGGCGGGTCGACGAGCTCCATGCCCGCCGGGCATCCCATCATCTGGAAAATTCGGTTTTTGATCGGGCGAATCAGAAGCAATGGTATTCGCTTCGATCCGTCCACCGTCTCGCAGGAAGGTTGCCTTGATGCTCGATCGTCCCACCACTCGCGAAGGCTGGCGCCGCGGCGCTCAAGATCGAAGGCCGCGCCTTCATCGACGGCGCCTATGTCGACGCGCTGGACGGCGCCACCTTCGCCAAGGTTTCGCCCATCGACGGCAGGGTCTTCGCCCATGTCGCCGATTGCGGCGCGGCCGACGTCGACCGGGCGGCGAAAGCGGCCCGCGCCGCCTTCGAGAGCGGCGTCTGGCGCGACGCCGACCCCCTCCACAAGAAGAAGGTCCTGCTCCGCCTCGCCGAACTTATCCGCGAGAATGTGGACGAGATCGCACTTCTGGAGACACTCGACGTAGGCAAGGTCATCGCGAACTCGATTTCGGTCGACGTGCCATCCTGCGCCAACTGCATTCAGTATTACGCGGAGCTCGCCGACAAGCTCTACGACGAGGTCGCGCCTACCGGCGCGCATGACGTCGCCATGGTGCGCAAGGAGCCCCTTGGCGTCGTCGGCGCGATCGTGCCGTGGAACTATCCGCTCATCCTCGCGGCCTGGAAGCTCGGGCCCGCACTGGTCGCAGGCAATTCGGTGATCCTGAAGCCGGCGGAGCAGTCACCTCTCGGCTCGCTCGTTCTTGGGCGCCTCGCCAAGGAGGCGGGTTTGCCGAACGGCGTGCTCAACATCGTGCCAGGCTTCGGCGAGAAAGCGGGGAAGCCGATCGCGCTACACCCCGACGTCGACATGATCGCCTTTACCGGCTCGACCGAGGTCGGCAAGCTGATGATGGTCTACGCAGGTCAGAGCAACATGAAGCGGGTCGCGCTCGAATGCGGCGGCAAGTCGCCGCATGTGGTGATGCCTGACGCTGATCTCGACTCCGCCGCGGAAGCGATCGCGTGGGGCATTTACTACAACCAGGGCGAAACCTGCCATGCGGGCTCGCGCGTGTTGGTGCACGCCTCGATCCGCAAGGCCCTCATCAAGAAGATCGCGGAGGCGCAGACAGCGCAGATACCGCTCGGCCATCCCTTCGACGCCGGCGCCCAACTCGGCGCGATTGTCGAGGAACGGCAGATGGAGCGCGTGCTGAGCTATATCGAACTCGGGGTCAAGGAGGGCGCGCGCGTCGCGCACGGCGGGAGGCGCGCCCTCGCCGAGACAGGCGGCTTCTATATCGAGCCGACCATTCTCGACGGCGCGACCAACGCCATGCGTATCGCTCAAGAGGAGATTTTCGGCCCCGTCGTTATCGTCATTCCGTTCGAGACGGAGGCGGAGGCGGTGGGGCTCGCCAACGATACGATCTACGGACTCGCGGCGGCGGTGTGGACGCGCGACATGCGCGCCGCGCATCGTCTGTCCCGCGCGATTCGCGCCGGCACCGTCTGGGTCAACACCTACGACCGTTCCTCGCTGACGACGCCGTCCGGCGGCTTCAAACAGTCCGGCTTCGGTCGGGACCGTTCGCCGCACGCGATCGACAAATACACAGACTTCAAGACGATCTGGGCTAACTATCAGTAGACCGGCGCTCCTCGAATGGCGTGAGGGTCGTTCGTCGACCGGACGACAGTCGGAGGCCATTTCGCTTTGGATTGGTTGGCGCGGCCGTATTGTCCGACGGGGTCTGCATGCGTTATGAGATTGTTTTCAACGCACTCACAATGGCACAAGAGATGAGGCTCGTGCGGCGCGGGGAGGACGGATGGATCGCAAATGGTTGCCGCTGAACGCGCTGAGAGCGTTCGAGGCGGCTGGACAGCACCTCAGCTTCACCGCCGCCGCCAATAGCCTGACGGTCGCTCAGAGCGCGGTGAGCCGGCATGTGATCGTGCTGGAAAACTTCCTTGGCGTTGCGCTGTTCGAACGGCGTCCGCAGCAGCTCGTGCTGACGGAAGCCGGAAGGCACATCCTACCCGTCGTGTCGAAGTCCTTCGACCGCATCGATCAGGCGCTTGGCGAAGTCATTAAGGAAAAGGGCCGGCCGAAGCGCGTGCTCAAGGTCGCGCTGCCGACCTCCTTCGCTCATCGGCTGGCGATCCCGATCCTACGCGATTTCCGGGCCGAAAACGCCGGCATCTCGCTCGAGATTGTTTCCAAGCCGACGACCGGCCCTGAGGTCGACGGCGACATCGACATCGCCATTGTTTATTCCGAGCCGCGCGTTACCGACGCCATTCATGACCTTCTCTGGATGGTGCGCTCGACGCTGCTGTGCAGTCCGAAGCTTCTCGAATCGATTGACGCCAGCGATCCCGCCAAGCTCATCGCCGCGAGCGACCTTCTTCATCTCAAGATCGATGGGCGGCCGCGTCACTTCTTCTGGGAGATGTTCGTGCGCTCGATCGGGCGGCCGGATCTAGCCGTCGACCGCGGACTCGTGTTCGACACCCAGCAGCTCGCAGCGCAGTATGCGATGAGCGGCGATGGGCTCGCGCTGCTAGATCCACTGCTCTTCCATGAGGAGATCAAGGCCGGCCGCCTGGTGCGCCCGTTCGACCTCTGGCTCGACGAAGGCTACGGCTATTATCTGACGACCCACCCAGAGGATCTCAGCAACGAGGCGGTCGCGCTGTTCCGCTCGTGGCTGATCGCGCGCTTTTCCGCCGGCCGCGCGGGCGACGCCGAAGCCGCCGCGCCAGAGCCGGCGAAGCTGCGCGCCGCCAAATAGCCTGTCGTCGAAATTGGCATGTCGCGATGCCATTTTGGCGCGAGGCTGACGAACGCCGCGTAGCTAGGCTGAGCCAATCCAACGAGTCCAGGGGAACTCATGTCCGCTGAAACCCAGCCGCAGGAGGTCGGGCGCCGGCGCCGGCGCGGTGCCGAACGCGCCGGCGAGCCCGGGTCTGCGCAACCGCCCACCCAGCCACAATTGCCGTTCGCGCCGCTCGAGCTTGTCTCGACGGACGAACTCGAATCAATCCATCAGGCGGCTTTGACGGTGCTGAAGGAGATCGGCGTCGACTTCCTGCACGACGGGGCGCGGGCGATGCTCAAGGATGCCGGCGCTGATGTCGATCCGGCCTCAAAGCGTGTCCGATTCGATCCGGCGCTGGTCGAAGCGCGGATCGGGCTCGCGCCGAAGGAATTCACTTTGCACGCGCGCAATCCCGCCCGCAATTTGGCGGTCGGCGGCAGGCATGTCGCCTTCGGCTCGGTCGCCAGCGCGCCCAATTCCTCCGATCGCTCCCGCGGCCGCAGGCCGGGCGCCATCGAGGATTATCGCAACTTCATCCGACTCGGCCAAACCTTCGACGTGATTCACTTCTGGGGCGGCTATCCGGTCGAGCCGGTCGACGTCCATGCCTCGATCCGCCATCTCGAAGCGTTATTCGACATGCTGACACTATCCGACAAGCCGATCCACGCCTACAGCCTCGGGCTTGAGCGCAATCTCGACGCAATCGAGATGATCAAGATCGCCCGCGGGATCGACGATGAAACGCTCGAGCGCGAGCCGTCGCTGTTCACCGTCATCAATTCCTCCTCGCCGCTCCGACTGGACGGCCCGATGCTCGAAGGCGTGATTCAAATGGCGCGGCGCAATCAGGTCGTCGTCCTGACGCCTTTCACCTTAGCCGGCGCGATGGCGCCGGTGACGCTCTCTGGCGCGCTTGCTCAGCAGCACGCCGAGGCGTTGGCCGGCCTTGTCATGACGCAGGTCGTGCAGCCTGGCGCGCCGTTCGTGTACGGCGCCTTCACCTCCAACGTGGACATGAAATCCGGCGCGCCGGCGTTCGGCACGCCGGAATATATGAAGACGGCGATCGTCGGCGGTCAGCTCGCGCGGCGTCTCGCCGTTCCATACCGCTCCTCGAACGCCAACGCCGCGAACGCGCTCGATGCGCAGGCGGCTTACGAAAGCGTGTTCTCGCTGTGGGGCGCGATCATGGGCGGCGTCAACTTCCTCATGCACGGCGCCGGCTGGATGGAAGGCGGTCTGCAGGCCTCGTTCGAAAAGATGGCGCTCGACGCCGATCTTCTCTCAATGGTCGCCGAGTTCCTCCGCCCGCTGCCGGTCGAGGAGAAGGAGCTGGCGCTGGACGCGATGCGCGAGGTTGGCCCGGGGGGCCACTTCTTCGGCGCCGAACACACGCAGTCACGCTACCGCACCGCCTTCTTTGCGCCGATGATCTCCGACTGGCGCAATTTCGAGAGCTGGCGCGAGGCGGGATCGCCGACCGCCGCCGACGCAGCCGAGCGCATCGTCGCCGAACGGCTCCGCGGCTACGCGCCGCCTCCCTTCGAGCCTGAGCGGCGCGACGCGCTGGAGCGGTTCGTCGCCCGGCGCAAGGCCGAGGGCGGCGCGCCAACCGACTTTTGAGGCCGCTCCGCCGATGCGCGAGACGATGAGCGTCCACGCGACGGTCGCCGGAGTGTTCTTCGCCTTCGGCGTCGGGATCGGCTCGTGGGGCGGCGCTTCGGGCGGCATTCTGGCCCGCTCCGGCGTCGACGCGGCGGAGCTCGGAGTCATTCTCACCGTCTAGACCGCGGCCTATCTCGTCGCGATGTCGGCGGGCGGGGCGCTCGCCCATCGATTTGCGGTGCGCCGGGTAATGGCGATCGGCGCGATCGCTTTCGGTGCGGCGCTCTTCGTCCTGCTAGACGCCTGGACCGGCGTCGCGGTCGCGGGCGGGCTCATCGTCGCGGGCGCGGCGCCCTGGGCCTCCAGGCTTGGCGCCGCGACCGGCCTGGCTACGGCCGGCCTCGCCTATGGCGGCGGCGCCCGCAGCGAAGGCGCGGCGACGCCGGCGGCGGCGCTGGCGCGCGGCCTTTCCTTCACCCCGGCCCTGATCGGGCTCGGAATCGTCATCGGACTCTCGGTCGCCGCCGAGACGGCGGCCTCGCTCTGGTCGACGCTGCTTCTGCGCGCTGAGGCGCCGAGGCTCGCGGCGATCGCTGGCCTCGGCGCGGCGTTCTTTGCCATCTGCCACCAGGCGACACTCCGCTTCAATGCGGATTTCATCCGGCTGAGGTTCAGCGATCAGCGAATCATCGTCGGATCCTTCGCGCTCGCCGCCGGCGGGTTCGCCGTCGTCGCGGCCAAGGGCGGATTTGTGGCGAGCGTCGCCGGCTTCGCCCTCATCGGTGTCGGCACCGGCGCGATCGTGCCTTGCAGCTTTGCCCTCGCGGCGCTGCGGACAGGGATCCAGCCGGCGGTCGGCCTGTCGTCCGCGTCGTTGTTCAGCGCGTTGACCCGCCTGCCGGCCCCGCTCGCGATCGGGGCGATCGCGCAGAGCTTCTCTCTTCCACTCGCCATCGCCGCCTTCGCAGTCGCGCTCGCTACAGCATCCGGCAGCATGGCCGCCTTCGCGCCGTCCGGCGGAAGGGCGCGGGCGGCTGGAAAGGTGTAGAAGCTAGGCATTGCGTTGGCCGCGCGACTCCCGCAAAACACGCACCATCTGCGCCAAGGAGCGCAACGACTCTATGAGCAAGATTCAGCCGGTGATCATGTGCGGCGGCTCCGGCACCCGGGTCTGGCCGGAATCGCGCGAGAGCCTGCCCAAGCAGTTCATTCCGCTGATCGGCGTCCGGTCGACCTTTCAGTCGGTCGTTAGCTTGGTCGGCGACCGCGCGATCTTCGAGCCGCCGGTCATCATCACCAATTTCGACTATCGCTTCCGCGTCGCCGAGCAGTTGAAGGAGATCGGCGCCGCGGCGCCGATCCTGCTCGAGCCGGAGCGGCGCGACAGCGCCGCGGCCGTCGGCGCGGCCGCGGCCTGGGCGGCGGCGCGCGATCCCAAGACGGTGGTCGCGGTGC
>Ga0074046_10005252_pt1 | contig 10370 bp, 10 predicted proteins | sample BogForMeECP23OM3_FD_94441 | JGI IMG/M metagenome (GOLD analysis project Ga0074046, IMG submission 94441) | Bog forest soil microbial communities from Calvert Island, British Columbia, Canada - Bog Forest MetaG ECP23OM3 | ecosystem: Environmental > Terrestrial > Soil > Wetlands ...
GCGTTCTAAGCTGCATGAAGGTCAACAGTTCGCCCGCACGCCGGGCCGCTTGGCGCGCCGCATCCATTTCGGATCGGGCCTGATCGAACTTCTCCTTCGTTGCCCATCCTTGCTTCAGGAGCGCGCCCGCGCGTTCGAACTGCTGCTCTGCGTATTTCGCCCTGGCTTCAAGCTCGCCAACCGAAGCGCGCAGGTCGTTATCGTCGAGACGTGCCAGAACATCGCCCGCTTTAACAGTCTGCCCCTCGTCGGCCTTCAATTCGAGAATGCGGCCGGCAACTTGCGGCGCCACGCGGATGGTCACCGAGGCCTCCACCGTTCCGGTCGCGTAGACAGCTTGAATGGCAGGCCCGCGCACGGCCTGCACGACGGTCACGGTTCGCGGGAGCGAAGCCTGCCAGGCCCCGGCCAGCACTGCGGCCATAAGCGCGAGCATCATCGCTGGCCGAAGCAGACTGCGCCGGCGCGGCCTGCTTGCGACAGGAGTGTCCTGCTTCATAACGGCCTCAAGAAAGTCTGGGAAACATGCCGAGGCTTATGATCGTCGAATATTGCTTAAGCCGCCGCTTTTCTTAGAACGCATGCATGGCGCTATTTAGACGCAAGCTTGCGTGCCGGCGCGCCAAAAGGGAAGGACAACCTATCGAAGCCGCGCTATTTTATCGCTGAAAGCAAAAAATTAGGGAGGGGGCCCATGCAGGCCGAAATGATGAATTTGCCGCTAAACGTGTCGTCGATTTTGCGGCATGCAGAAACAGTTTACGGCAATAACGGGATCGTCAGCCGGCTCCCTGAAGGCGGCATTTGGCGCTATACCTATTCGGCTGCAGCATCGCGCGCCCGCCGCCTTGCCAATGCACTCATCCGGCTCGGCGTGCGGCATCAAGACCGGGTGGGAACGCTCGCTTGGAATACCCACCGCCATTACGAGCTTTATTACGCCGTCTCGGGGAGCGGCGCGATCGTACACACTGTCAACCCCAGGCTGTTTCCCGAGCAAATCGTTTACATCGTCAACCATGCCGGCGACACGGTCCTTTTCTTCGACATCACGTTTCTGCCGCTTGTCGAAAAGATCGCGCCGGAGCTAACAAGCGTGCAGCACTTCGTGGTGCTTGTTGACGCCGCGCACATGCCGCAATCGAAGCTGCCTCTTACTTGCTATGAAGAGTTGATAGCTGCGGAAAGCGAAAGCTTCGATTGGCCTGTGCTACATGAAAGCCTTGCCTGCGCGCTGTGTTATACGTCCGGCACCACTGGACATCCGAAGGGCGTCCTGTACAGCCACCGCTCTACGGTCATTCACGCCATGTCCTCCATGGCCGCCGATGCGCTTGGCGTAACGAGCCAGGGCGCGATCTTGCCGGTCGTGCCCATGTTCCATGTGAATGCATGGGGCATACCCTATTCAGCGACGATGACGGGCGCGAAGCTTGTCCTGCCCGCGGGGCAGCTCGACGGTGCCTCGCTTTACGAGCTCATGACTGAGGAGAAGGTTACCCTCTCGCTGGGCGTGCCCACGGTCTGGCTCGGCCTCCTGCATTATTGCGATAAGGAGAACCTGCGGCTCGACCATCTGGAACGCACGGTAATCGGAGGTTCGGCCTGCCCTGAAACGATGATCCGCCAATTTCAGGAGAAGCACGGCGTGTTCGTGATCCACGCCTGGGGCATGACGGAAACGTCGCCGCTGGGCACAGTGAACAGCATGACCGCGCATATGGCGAGCTTGCCGCTTGAAGAGCGCTACAAGCTGCAGGCCAAGCAAGGCCGCCCGATGTTCGGGATCGAGCTGAAAATCATCGGCCCGGATGGTAAGGATCTTCCCCGCGACGGCAAGGCCTTCGGCCGGCTTTTGGTGCGCGGCCCCTGGGTCGCAAGCGGTTATTATAAGCACGAGGATCGCAGCGCTTGGGTCGATGGCTGGTTCGACACCGGTGACGTTGCGACCATCGACGAAACCGGCACGCTCAATATCGTCGACCGCTCGAAGGACGTGATCAAATCGGGCGGCGAGTGGATCAGCTCGGTGGAGCTTGAGAATATCGGCATCTCGCATCCCGCCGTGGCGGAGTGCGCGGTCGTTGGCGTGCCGCATCCGAAGTGGGACGAGCGGCCCGTGCTCCTCGTCGTCAAGAAGGAAGGGCATGAGGTGACGAAGGCCGAGCTCTTGGCTTTCCTCGAAGGCAAAGTTGCCAAATGGTGGCTGCCCGACGATGTGGTCTTTGTGCAGGCGCTGCCTCACACAGCGACGGGCAAACTCTTAAAGCGTCAGCTCCGGGATGAGTTCGCCAGCGTCCTTATGCTGCAGATTGCTGCGGCATCCTAGGCGGCAGAGTCATCCCGAATCCGGTTGAGCCGTTCACATGCGTCATTGCGAGGGGCTTTAGCCCTGAAGCAATCCAGAAGCTGGAAATACAAGCGTAAACAGCGCGTTGCACTGGATCGCCGCGGCGGCGTTGCCGCCTCGCGATGACGGTTCTGGAATCGCCGGAAGCATTCAACAGGATCTGGTATCATCCAATAAGGATCGACAGGCAATAGGCGGACACGAGCAGCATGAGGATCGCAGTCACGGCGACCTCTGCTTGCACCCCGCCGGTTGCGCGCGGCGCCGGGTCGTCGATGATACGCTCCGCGCGCGAAAAACGCCAATAGCCCAAGCCGAGCAGAATAACGCCGGTCAGCATGAAGGCTAGGCCCTCGTAACGGCCAATCGGTCCGCTGAGCCGGTCCATTCTGATTTTGTTTTCTATTTCCGCAGGCGCATTCGCAGCGAGCGCCCGGATGAAGAGATTGAACTTCTCGAGAACGAAGCCGAAAGCGATGACCGCGATGCCGGTCCGCACCCAAGCGAGAAAAGTGCGCTCGTTGGCGGCGTGCTCTGTGAAGTTGCGGATCATGGATTCCCCCTCGTGCGGCGCGGCAAAAATAATGCCGGCGCGCCCCATAGCGGCGCCGGCATATCGAATATAAGCGCCGGAGAGGAACTAGCCTACGTGCTTAATGACGAAACGGAAAACGTCGCCGTCCTTGGTCGATTCGACGAGTTCGTTCCCAGTGGTGCGGCAGAACGAAGCCATATCGGCCACGGAGCCGGGATCGGTCGCAAGCACTTCAAGAGTGCCGCCACGAGGAACCTCGTTAAGCATTTTCTTCGTTTTAAGGATGGGCAGCGGACAGTTCAGCCCCTTCGCATCCAACATTTTGTCAGCCATGAATTCCTCCCTCACGCGAGTAGTTGTCGTCTTGGTTCTGTGCGCGTCCGCGCTTAGATGTAGAGATTGACGTTCGATTTGAGAGCGTTCTCCATATAGGTCGCCGCGCCGCCAAGTATGGGCCCCTTGATCATGTCTTCCATCTTGTATTCGAAGAGGTCCATGGTCATCTGGCACGCGATCATCTTGACGTCCGCTTCGAGCGCCATCTCGCGAAGTTCCTCGATGGAGGCGACGCCCTTCTTCTTGATCATGTTTTTCATCATGCTGGTCGCCATCGAGTCGATGCCCGGGATGGCCGAGACCCAGTTGGGCATAGCCATGTGCATCCCCATCATCGGCATTTTCATTGCAGGGTTACCGAGGGTGGAAATCTTCAGATTGAGCTTTTTCAGAAGCAGGGGCAGGCCGTAGAAAGTGAAGAACATCGTGGTGTCGACGCCCATGGCCGCTGCCGTGGTCGCAAGAATGAATGGGGGATAAGCCCAGTCGAGGGTACCTTTGGTGACGATGATCGTCATCGTCTTCTGATTGGCTGCACCGTTACCTTCTGCCATGACCGGTTCCTTCCCCTGCACTTCGGTGAACACCTAGTGAACACATTCGAATATCTCTATTTATTGGGCTCATGTCAACATCCGCATGATTTATTGCAGCAACAGAATGGCATGAGCACGGCGGCATCCTGACAGGAAGCCGCCGTCAAAAAAAGCGGATATTAGGTAACGCGCTTCAGCTTACCGATACCCATCATTTGCATGGCCCACTTTTCATAGAGCGGCTCGCTCTCGCCACGGCGCATTTTGCGGATGAAATAGCTTTCGAAGGCGATCTTCGCTCTGTGCACCCATTTGCCCTCGGACGACCAATTCACGTTCCGGGGCGGGATCTGGGGCTGCGCAACGAAGGCGATGCCGCCGTCGCCGAAATCGGCAAGGCAGACCGCGTTCCAGGTTGCTTCATGGGTCGGCTCTTTACCCCGAAGTATCTGGCCGATGTTGAGGGCCGTAGCCGTCACCATGGATTCGATCATAAACCCGGTCTTCGGCACGCCGCAGGGAACAGGCGTCGGTCCCATCGGCGGGATGGCAATGCAAACGCCGACGGAGAAGACGTTCTTGTGGGTGGGGTTGCGCTGGTGCTTATCGACCAGGATAAACCCGCGCGGATTGACGAGTCCCTCGACGCCGCGCACAGCCGCGATGCCGCGGAAGGCTGGAAGCATCATCGAGAAGCCGAAGGGCAATTCATGGGTCTTCGCGACAGACCCGTCCTCGGCCACTTCTTCCACCGTCAGTTTGCCCGGCTCGGCTTTTTTCATGCGCGCGTTGCAGATCCACTTGATGTGCTTGTCGCGCATTCCGCTTTCGAGAATGCCTTTCGTATCGCCCACGCCGTCAAGGCCGAGATGGCCGACATAAGGCTCGGCTGTCACGAAGGTCATCGGCACTTTGTCGCGAATCTTTCTGCGCCGCAGCTCGGTGTCGAGGATGAACGTATATTCGTAAGCGGGGCCGAAGCAGGACGCGCCTTGCACCGCGCCCGTTATGATCGGTCCGGGCTTTTTGCAAAACTCCTCGAAGGCGGCGGCGGCGGTCGATGCGTGGTCGACGTGGCAAATCGACTGCGTATAGCCGCCATGCGGGCCAAGCCCTTCGATCTCGTCGAAGGCAAGCTCAGGGCCTGTGCAAATGATCAGAAAGTCATAATCGATGGCCGAGCCGTCCTCAAGTTCGAGCCGGCTCTCGGCTGCATGCACGCGTTTTGCCGCGACGGGCTTGAAGGTGATCCCGCGCTTAGCGAAGGTGCGTGTGAGGTCGATCTCGACGTCGGAGCGCTTACGCCAGTTCACCGCAACCCACGGATTGGAAGGGACGAAATGGTATTTCGCTTCCTTCGTGACGACGGTGAGCTTATCGCCCCTGCGCAACTGATCGCGCATTTCATAGGCCATGATAACGCCGCTCAACCCGGCGCCCAGCACGACGACGTGTGCCATACTCTTTATCTCTCCCCTTAGGTTTCCTCTGCGCGTCCAGAATCAGTGTCCCGCACGCCTGCTTTTTGATATTCACACATTCTGATCCAAAAATGCGAGCTTGAAAATGATCTTATCGGCTAAGCCCAAGCCCGAGGATCGATGCGCTGTTCAGACCGGAGATTTAAAGCCGAGTTGCGGCGAATTTGCAACAAGGGGGGCGTTGGCGTCCGGCTCTCCGGGTTGAAGCGGGCACAGCTTATCGCGCAACGTGACAACCGTTCCAATTATGATTATGGCAGGGCCGTGCAGGCGGGCCTGGTCAGCCAATGCGGCAATAGACTCAATGGTTCCAGTCACAACTCGCTGGTTCGGGCGTGTACCGTTATCGACGATGGCGGCGGGCATGCGAGGGTCCGCCCCATGCGCGATAAACTCTTCCATTAAACTTGGCAGGTGGCCGAGGCCCATAAAAATCGCGACAGTTTGCCGCGGCTGAATGAGAGCGTTCCAAGCGAGGCTGAGCTTGCCGGTTTTGGCATGGCCGGTGACGAAAACGCACGCCTGAGCGTGATCGCGATGAGTGAGGGGAATGCCCGCATAGGCTGCGCAGCCCGTGGCGGCAGTGATGCCGGGAACGACCTGAACCGGGATGCCCGCTTCGGCAAGCTCTTCGATCTCTTCGCCGCCGCGGCCGAACATAAAAGGATCGCCCCCCTTCAGCCGGAGCACGCGCTTGCCCTCTTTTGCAAGCTTCACGAGCTGTGCTGTGATCGCCTCCTGCGGCACGATGTGATCGTCGGGAAGCTTGCCGACGTAGATGTGCTCCGCTTCACGGCGGACGAGGTTGAGGATCCCATGGGGTAGAAGACGGTCGTAGAGTACCACATCCGCACGCTGCATCAGACGTAGAGCGCGGAAGGTTAGAAGATCGGGATCTCCGGGCCCCGCCCCCACAAGATAAACCTCGCCCAGAGGCGGGCGCGTTTCATCGCCGGCGGCGGCAAGCGCGCGCTCGAGTTCCTGCCTCGCTTCCTCCTCGTGGCCAGCCAGGAAGCGGTCGGCGACGGGGCCTTCCAGGACCCTTTCCCAAAAGCGCCGCCGTAGCGCGGTATTGCCAATACTCTTGCTGAGGCGCTCGCGATATGCGCCGGCAAAGGCAACGAGACGCCCGTAAGCAGCCGGGATCGTGCTCTCAAGCCGCGCGCGGATCATCCTTGCGAAGACCGGCGAGACCCCGCCGGTGGATATGGCGATGACGAGAGGATCGCGATCGACGATGGAAGGCATGACGAAGTCGCATAAATCGGGAGAGTCGGCGACATTGATCGGGATACCGGCTTGGCGTGCGAGTTCGGCAACCGCCCGGTCCGCCGCCGCGTTGCCGGTTGCGCAGAAGACCAAGGCACAGCCCTGAATTCCGGAAAGCGCGGGCGCGCCTTGAACGTGCTCGAAGCCGTCCTTGCCGGCAATCGTCCGGAAGTCGTCGCTCAGCGCCGCGCTGAAAACGCGGACCTTGGCGCCTGCCCTAAGCGCAAGCTCCGCTCTGCGCGCAGCGACGGTGCCCCCGCCGGCAACGGCGACGGATTTGCCTTTGATTTGAAAGAAAACCGGAAGCTGCTCCACGGCTGGGTCCTTATTGTTCGCGCTCTGTTTCGCGTTCGCCCCAAAGTTTCATAACTTTTGCCCAGGCTAGCGCGGTCTTAGGGTCCACATCGAGAACGGTGATGCGCCTGCCTTCCCTTATCGTCACTCGCAGGAGCCGCATCCCGCTTTCGAACCGCACCTCATCCAGGCGCACCTCACGCCCAAATGGCGCGCTAAGCGTTTCGAGGCGCTCTTTTACTTCCTCTGCCATCGCTTCGCCCCGTTACCGGCCGGTGCCGATGATCGACGTAAAGGCGGTCTCCAAGCGGTCCTGCCACCTGCGCGGCGTATCTGGATACTCGGGCTTGAGATCGAAAGACAAGTGGATCTCACCTTGACGGGCGGCCTCCTTTACAAGCTCCTCAAGCTGCTCGAAGGAGGTCACCTCTGGATGGGAAATGATGAGTTCGCTAATCTGGACCATGTATTTTTCCTTGGCACAGCGGATCGCGCGATTTGAGTGCGGCTGCGGGCTAAGCAAACATTCGTAGGCTGCCCAAAGAATGCAAGCTTAGAGTCTTTTGTTTTCGCGGAGTTTTTATCCCAAAACCGGTGGCCACTTTTGGGAAACTCTGCTTACGAGCCCAAACGGTCGTAGTAGCGCACGCGGTAAAGAAGCCTTCCTTCCGGCGCGCCCTCGTTGTCGAAGCCTGACCGGTTATGAAGGACGTTATTGCACACGATGCCTTCACCGGGGTTCATCTTATAGGAAATAATGAGAGGATCGTTCTCGAGGATCTCCCCCAGAGCGTCCAGCGCGCGGCGCGTTGTCCCGTCCTGCCGCCAAGAAACGTTACGTTTGCGTGCCGTATACCTCATGATGAGAGCGTTCCGGATCGGATCGATAAAGAACACCGGGCCCGTATTGTGAGGCCGGTGGCGGCCGTGCGCCTCCTCCCCCGGAGGAATTGTCATAGCCTCGGGATGCATGAGAGCCTCGATAAAGGCTGGATCGCGGTCGCGCAGGCGGATGTACGCGATGTCGTGATCGAGCAGGCCATTGACGCCGCCTTGCGCGGCATCCCTCACACAATGCAGCAGCATGGCCTGAACGCAGCGCGATGGGCCGTGATAGTTATAGTAGCCATCGGTGTGCCAGCTAATGGGGCGGTTAGAATAGGGAATGTAGCCAGCCCGGCCTCCTGTGCCAGCGACCTCGATAGCGACGATGCCGTCCGCCTCGCCGGAGCGGTGATCCTCCATCTGCCGGAGATTGAGGGCGGCTGCGAGCGCCCGCAATGCGGGCCGGGTCCGGACCGGGTCGGCGCCCAGCGGGCCGCTATCGTATAGCGCCATATTTGCCCTGCGGCAAAGAGTCGTAAGGGCAGTTAATTCATCAGGGGATGGCGAAGCAAGGTCGCGTATCGAAACACGCAACTCTCCGGCAACTCTGGGATAGCCCGCGAGCTTCGCAGAACGCCAAGCCGCATAGCTTTCCTCGTCCTTTAGGCTAAAAGGCCCCTTGCTAGCGCCCTCAGCCTCCGCTCTTATAGATAACGCGCCGGGAGTGCCTCTTTCCATTTGTTTCCGTATCCTGCTCTGGCGTGTAATTTAATGCCAATTCGCCTCAAAAAAAGATGAGCAAGCCCATCTTATTCACAAATATGAATATTGTCATCAGTCGGGTTGCATGCTAGCGTGTCGGAAATTCGGCCCATGATAGGCCGCTTTGAAACAAGAAACCAACAGCAACGAAAGACGGGCGGCATTTGCGCGCTTGCCTATTCGGGGCAGGAAACGTAAGGCTGAGAATCCGTCTATTTATTGCGGATTTGTCAGCAAAATTGAGGAGGCTTCATGGCGAGTGACGACGTAACGAAGACGGCGCAGAATGGCTGCGGTGCCTCCGGGGCATGCGGTTGCGGTCAGCCCAGCAAGCATGCGACGCCGCTGCTCGATGAATTGGAATCCGGCCCTTGGCCGAGCTTCGTGACCGGGCTTAAGCGCCTGCGCGATAACGAAGGCGCGTCTTACGCTCCGATGATGAACGATCTGCTCGGGCAGCTCGAGCACTCCTATGAGGAACGGCTCGGCTTCTGGAAGGGCGGCACGGTTTCGGTCCTCGGTTATGGCGGCGGCATCATTCCGCGCTTCTCCGAGGTCGCCAGCAAGTTTCCGGCATCGAAAGAATTCCACACGCTGCGCGTGATGCCGCCGGCGGGCTACCATTACACCACCGAGCTCCTCCGCAAGTTTTGCGATGTCTGGGAGAAACATGGGTCGGGCCTTATCGCCCTCCACGGCCAGAGCGGCGACATCATGTTCCAGGGCTGCACGACCGAGAACACGCAGAAGGCGTTCGACGAGCTGAACGAGATGGGCTTCGATCTCGGCGGTGCTGGCCCTGCCATGCGGACATCGATGAGCTGCGTTGGACATGCGCGCTGCGAGAAGTCTTGCTATGACGAGGTCAAAGCGCATCGGACGGTGCTCAATGAATTCCTCGATGAGATGCACCGGCCAGCTCTGCCCTATAAGTTCAAGTTCAAGTTCTCGGGCTGCCCCAACGACTGCGTTAACGCCATTCACCGTTCGGACTTTGCCCTGATCGGCACCTGGCGCGACGATATGAAAGTCAACCAGGAGGAAGTGAAAGCCTACGTCGCTTCCCACGGCCGTAAATACACCATCGACAGCGTGATCGCGATGTGCCCGACGCGGGCCCTGAGCCTTAACGACGACGATACGCTCGATGTCGACAACAAGTCCTGCGTGCGTTGCATGCACTGCATGAACGTCATGACGAAGGCGCTTGCGCCTGGCGACGATCGCGGCGCTTCGATCCTGATCGGCGGCAAGCGCTCGCTCAAGGTTGGCGACATGATGGGCATCATGATGGTGCCGTTCATCAAACTGGATACGGATGAGGACTACGAGAAGCTGGTCGAGTTCGCCCGCAATCTCATCGACTTCTTCGCTGAGAACGCTTTGGAGCACGAGCGTATTGGCGAGTGTATCGACCGGATCGGCTTGCCGGCCTTCCTTGAGGCCGTCGGCATCAATCCCGACCCGAACATGGTGAACCACCCGCGCACGTCTAGCTACGTTCGAACCGACGACTTCACGGAGGAAGCCGAGAAGTATTTCGAGCGCAAGGCAAGAGAAGCTGGGCTGACTGTAGCGGCCGAGTAGTTTGAGCGGGATTGGGGTGTGACGCTCCTCCCCGGAGCTGTCATCCCATCCCGCTCTCCCCGGTCTTTCTCAAATTAATCCGCGGAGATTTCAACGATGAGCACTGCTGCAACACCGCGCCGCGCAATTGAATCCGGCGTTCCGGATCCTTTCCCCCTTATGCATCCAATCATGAGGAAGAACTACGGCAATTGGGCTTGGCATGACCGCATGCGGCCCGGCGTTCTTCATCACGTCGCCAAGAACGGCGACGAAATCTGGACGGTGCGCGCGGGTACGCCGCGTCAGATGGACGTCTTCACCATCCGCAAGCTTTGCGACATCGCCGACCATTTCGCCGAGGGCCATGTGCGCTTCACGACGCGCAGCAACATCGAGTTCATGGTCAGCGCCAA
>Ga0074046_10005253_pt1 | contig 10370 bp, 4 predicted proteins | sample BogForMeECP23OM3_FD_94441 | JGI IMG/M metagenome (GOLD analysis project Ga0074046, IMG submission 94441) | Bog forest soil microbial communities from Calvert Island, British Columbia, Canada - Bog Forest MetaG ECP23OM3 | ecosystem: Environmental > Terrestrial > Soil > Wetlands ...
ACCTAGCAGGCTGCGGAAAAAGTTCGATTAGTTATGAATTCGTCCACTCCGAGTAGTTGTTAGTGTTATTGAGCGAGCATCTAAGGGCCGCGGAGTAGAGCGCCGACAGGTTCTGGTGTTCGCTTCAGGTAGCGATTGGCAAGAGGTTGCGCATCCTCACCAAGTTGTAGGCGGCGGCCGCGAAGGTAAACACCCAACCGACCCGGTCGGCACCCCGATGCCGGGTCTTGCGCAAGCCGCCGATGGTCTTGATCCAACCGAAGATCTCTTCCACCCGTTTGCGCTTGATCTGACTGATGGCGTAGCCCAGATGCCGAGTGGTGCGGTGGTCGATGGCGCTGTGCCCTTTGCGCGCGACGTGCGGAGTAACCTGATGCGCGCGCAACTCACGCACCAATTCCTTCTGATCGTAACCCTTATCGGCGCCCAGCGTGACTCGATGCTGGCCCGCGATCTGGGTCGCCATCGCGAGGGCCGCCTGGGGTTCTGCACTGCCGCTGGCCTGAGTCAGGCGGGTGTTGACCACCAAGCCGTGGCGATTGTCCATCTGCACATGCCCGGCGTAACAGAGCTTGGCCTCTTTGCCCGACCCTTTGCGGGCCAGGCGCGCCTCCGGATCGGTGGTCGACTGGTGCGTGGCGTTGGTGCGTCGCTCGCCGTGAAAGTCCACGCTCGGGTTGCCGGGATCATCGGGTGGAGTTTGCTGGTTATCCCCTTTGCGTTTGAAACTCTTGTGTCCGGCCCAAGCCTCGATCAGCGTGCCGTCGACCGTAAAATGCTCATTAGAGAGGAGGCCTCGGGCGCCCGCCTGATCGAGCACCGCGTTGAAAAAGCCCTGCGCTACCTCGGCCACCAGCAAACGCTCGCGGTTCTTGGTGAAGACGGTCACGTCCCATACCGGGTCGTCGATGTTGAGCCCCACAAACCAGCGAAACAGGAAGTTGTAATCTAGCTGCTCCATCAAAAGTCGCTCGCTGCGCACCGTGTAAAGCACTTGCAAAAGCAGCCCACGCAGAAGCTTTTCCGGCGCGATCGACGGCCGCCCGCTGCTCGCGTAGACCGCGTCGAAGCGCCACGACGACTCCTTAAGAGCGGCGTCCACCATTGTCCGGATGGCTCGCAACGGATGATCCTTGGGTACTCGCCGTTCCGCCGATATGTAACTGAACATTCCGCTCTGCTGATGGTCCACCCCTCGCATCTCCGCCACCTCCTCCCACGACCTCTTCCTACGCCACTATATCCAACCGACTGGAAAACTCCGAGTTTTTCCGCAGCCTGCTAGGTGTGGAGTTGGAACAGGTTGTTCCGCGGAAGGCGGGAGATCGGGGTGCGGCCGCCGATGCCGAGATGAGGGCGGTGATGGTTGTAGGAATGCAAGCCAGGGGAGGAGCGCGTCGGCGCGCTGCCGGGAATGATTGTAGGGTCTGGCGTAAGCCCATTGGCGCATAGCGGTCTGGATGAAGCGTTCGGCCTTGCCGTTGGTGCGCGGGGTGTAAGGGCGGGTAAAGATGTGCCGCATCCTGCGGCTGCGGCACAGGTCGGCAATAAGGTAAGAGCGATAGGCGGAGCCATTGTCGGTCATGATGCGGGCGACCTGAGATGCCGCGCCTGGAAGTGATCGAGGGCGCGGGCGAGCAACGCGTGGTGGTCTCCTTGCGCTCGTTGGGCAGGACTTCGGCGTAGGCCAGGCGCGAATGGTCGTCGATGCAGACGTGGGCGACTTCGAAGCCGGCCCCGAGGCTGCGCTTTTGGTGAGTGCCGGTGATGCGTGAGCCGACGCGGTGGAAGCGGCCGAGCTTCTTGGTGTCGAGATGGAGCAAGTCGCCGGCGGCGGGATACTCGTAACGTTGGATGGGCGGCGGCGCTGACAGGGCGCTTAGCCGGGACAGCCCGCCCCGCTTGAGCAGTCGGCTCGCTGTGGCGATGCTGAGCGCGAGCTGCGCGGCGATGTGCTTCATCAGCATGCGCTGGCGGCGCAACTCGAGCGCCTGCGCGGCCGCCGCCGGAGCAGTCGGACAATGCAGCCCGTGAGGACGCGAGCTGCGGTCGGCCAGTCCGGCCGGACCTTCGCGGGCGAAACGACCGACCCACTTGCGCACCGTCTTGTCGCACTCCCAAGCCCGCCGCGACTATCTTTAGAGGTTCTCCCGCCTTCACCCGCCTGACCAGTGCTCTCTGTGCAAGGTTCCGTGCCGATTTTGCTCGACGGCCTTTCCAGCGGCGGCCCGAGGGGCTAGTTTCGCGTCTGAATGGCTTACCAAATCGGTGCGACGTGAGGTCGTATGAGCAACTGTCTTGCAGAGACAAGACCCGCTATTCCGTGAGCAGCAGCCTACCGGCGCGTGCATGACCGGCGACTACTCAGCGTGCCGCCGGTCGCCGGTGCTCTGTCGTCACGTTACGCTTAGCGTTATGAAAAAGTTTCAGTTTGGCAACGCCCGGTTCGCTTAAATCGAAGTCGTCGCCGCTAATTCTGCGTGAAGAGCCAGACTACGCTCTCCGCGGGCTGGAGGGTGAGGCTCGCGGTGCTATCGTTGGCTACGGTTTCAGTCTTGAGATTTGGCCCTAAGACATGATACCGCGTGACCGATGATGCTCCTGGATACATGTAGGAAGTGAGATCTATCTGAGCAGTCTTAGGCAGGTCAGTGAAGTTGATGACTGTGAGGAGCCTACCATTAGGTCCTTGCTTGGCACCCGTGACAAAGGAAGGACCTAGATTGATAGCATTCATTTGAGGCTGGAGGACATACGGCTCCAGCATTTGGATGAGGTTAAAAGCATTAGACATGGCTGCCCAGCGGTCTTGGCCTTCGCCTGCCGGCGAACAGCCGGTTTGGAGATTCGCAGATCCCACGGTGGAACTTTGACGAGAATATATCCATAGGCCACTGTCAAACGCGTAGTTGCGAACGCCCGCCATTCCTGTCGCTTCCGCATAGATGATTTCGGCTGCAACCTGCTCTGGCGTGACACCTGGTTGCTGAAGGCCATCTTCACCCGGCTGATAGGAATTTGCCGCGACTTCCTTCGTATATTCTGGACCACTGCATTGGGTGAGAAGAAGTTGCGGTTGGTTGACCTGGACATAGCCCAGACGGTCAACAACAATCGCGTTCATGTTCATGGCAATAATGGCATTTGAGTCTCCCCAAGGGTAGACAGTGCGAAAAGAGGAAGCATCCGTCCAGTACCAATCAGCGTACTGAGACACGTCCGGATTCCCCATCCATGAAGCATCCGACTGCGGGCTCTGTAGTGCTTGTACCGCCCAAGTGAGCGGAGGATGAGGAACACTATCTATAACATTAATGAGCGCCTGCCAATAATCATTGTTGTCAGTCACAAGGCCTCCCTGCTCGTCATAGGCTTCGACCGAGGCAACACTCCCGCCGCTTGTTATTCGCTGCAGCGCATACTGGACGGCAGCCTCCCCCCAAGAGGTAGAGGCGTCATATTCGTCCGGGCTGCGCCCCATATCATCGCCAGTCGCAACGTAGGAGAAACCATTGGTCTGGAGCCAACTCTCCTGGGGCGTCCAGAAGTTTTGGTCCCACTGCGTCTCCCATTGAGAAAGGTCGAAGGTGGAAGCCGTGTAACCCAGATCAACGGGATTTTGGTAGAAGCCACCGTCAAGTGCGTTTACTCCTGCGGCGTGGAAAGCATTGGGGTCAGGGACAACTCCGTAATTGCCGTTGGGACCCGGAGGTGTATTGAACAGTGTCCTAACCCAGAAAGAGTTAGCAGAACTATAGGAATACAGTACCTGGCCACTCGAAGAGAAATGCGGAAAATCGTGTGGACGGACAACAATGCGAGTTGTCCTAGTAAGTCCCCCCGAGCTGATGCTGATGAAAGCGACTCCTTGGGCAACTCCGGTGACATTCCCGTTGGAATCCACGGTTGCTACAGAAGGAGTATCAGTCGAGAAGGTGACGTTGCTTGGGCTGAGCGGCTGCACGGACTCGTCAGTGTACACCATCTCAGGCATCAGGCCCACGGTCTCGCCAGGAGCCAAGTACACGTCCCACCACTGCGCTTGCACCGCCAAAGGCAACTGTCCGTTCTCGACGTCGACCTGAATGTCGTCCATCGCCGCGGGATTGTCACTAGGGTTCAAATTCGGATTAGCTGAAGATGGTGCAGGGTCTTCATAAATGAATAGGTCGTGAATGCCATTACTCAATTTTGTAGTATCAAGCGTGTACCGGTTATCGGTGAAGTCGGTGACGACGCTGGGATAACTTACCCAAACCTGCTGGCCGTCCAGTATGTGACCGACGGCTTGAACGCCATTGGAGTCATGTGCCTGCGCATACCAGGGAATCTGGCCACTTACGGTTTGGCCATTGGCCGGAGAAGTGGTTGTAACAGTCGCGTCGCTGTTCTGGATCATGAATGAGACCGCTGGGCTCTGGGCAATAGTATTGCCGGCGGAGTCTTCGGCGACGGCGACAACACTCACGGTACCATTCCAATACCAATTGGAGTTCCAGACGTAACTGTAAGGATTGGAGGTGACTGGTTGGTTGTGCGTGGCGGAGTGCCCCTGAACAAGGTAATCCACCTGAGAGAAGGCGGAAGGATCGCTTGCTTGAGCAGCGAAGGTGACGTTGCCATTGATTATTGCTCCCGGGATTGGACTCGTGACCTGAAGGGTGAGTGATGGCGTCGGCGATGGCGCTGACGTAACCGTGGGGGTTGGCGTGGTTATCGGGGTAGTGGTTGCCGTCGCAGTGGCGCTCGACGTCGCGGTCAGGGTGGGAGTTGGGGTGGCCGTCGCAGTCTGAGTTCGTGTGGCGGTTGGCGTGGCCGCCGCGGTCGCGGTTGCCGTAGCGGTGGCGCTCGCTGTCGCGGTCGGGGTCAGAGTTGAGGTTGCGGTCGCAGTCTGAGTTGGTGTGACGGTCGGCGTGGCCGTCGCGGTAGTGGTTGCCGTGGCGGGTCCAAGCGCAAAAGCATCGGCGTGGGCGCTATGACTAGTTAGACGCTCAAGCAACACAGGACCAGAAGCAGCGATTGAAGTCGTCCCCGCATCGAAGACGGATGATATTCCGTAACCCAGAAACGAATCATTATCGATCGCGGAATTATTAAAAGTGTAACCACTCGGCCCGATCCAGTTGTATGTGGTCTTGTCGTCAGCAGCCCAGAACTGAACCACCGCGTCATCGCTGTGTCCTGCGGTAAACGCTGGAATCGTAATACCACTTCCCGCATTTGCGGCGTATACATCGCTGGTGCCGTCCAGAGTACCGCCCGCCAGCCCATTTAAGCAGACCAATGCGAGGTTGGTATCAGTGTGCGGCCCCGCACCAGTAAAATGGACCGAATAATTGGTCTCTCCAGCCGCCCAGGTATGGGACAGGATATTGACCCATTCCCCATCCCCTCCAGGCTGATACGTATGCTGCGAGGTCCAGGTGCCAGGGTAGACTGTGATTGCCGGGACAGAAGCGTCTCCCGAGTAATAACTATCAATGATGTAAAAACACTGAGTCAGCCCATCGTAAAGCTGACCCGCATCCGGCACAGCAGTATCGACCCAGTTAAAGTTATAGGTTGCCGTGGTGCCCTGAACTCCGCTCAGAGTGATGTTCGGAGCCGTTGGGTATGCGGCCGGTGCCCAGGCGGGAGAGCTGGCGGGCATGAACGCGATACTGCCACACTCCCACTTTCGACTTGTGTCAATCGAATACTGATGAGTACTTCCTGTCGCCGTTACACCAGCCGTCGCTTCCACGTAGTCACTAAGTGTAATTCCTGAACCGGCGTAGCTCGACGAGTCAGTGCCGGGATTACTGGCCAACCGCTGATTCTCACCAGTCGGACATCCGTTGATTTGGGTACCACTCGTACAGAACCCGGTCGCATTGTTATTGATCGCGCAAAAGTTCACGATCAAATCGCCGTTGACCGTGGTGGTCTCACTTGGAGGAGCCGGAAACGCGCTGATGCCTCCGGCCGGCGTTGCAGTCACGTCAATTCCATTCGTACCGCGTACCGCGTAGATGATTCCGGGACCGTGCGCAACGGTGCCCTGGAAGAAGTAGACTTGCGGGATTTGGATAGTGTCGGTGTTGCCCGCGTCCTCACTCACCAGCGTACAATTGGTCATCACTACTTTATGCTGAGCGACGGTGCTGACCACGCAATCGGTATTATTCCCGGCGTTCGAAAAGCCGGAGAGCCCCACGTGTGCGCCTGGCGGTGGAACCGTGCGAAGGTCCGTAGTGACTGAATCAATAGAATTATCGGTTGCCAACGCCGAGATATCCGTACCAACAATGAAGTTGTTTGGATCGGTTGCCGTCACCACGTGACGCCAGCAATCTAAATAAGGGTTGCCACCTTCATTCGCAGGATAACCACTGCACTCCGTCCACGTCGGAGTCAACGGACCGGCTAGCACTATACTTTGGTTATTAGAGAAAACCGCCACAAGTTGATCGCCGATCTGCGTCCCATATGGAACTGAGCATGCCTCAGACACCACCCCACTCGTATAGGGACCGGAAGCGGGAACGCCGAACGAGCAGAGTTGTGCGCCGATGAACTCATATTGCTGCGCCGCACCGGGCGAGGGCGTTGAAGTGGGCGTCGCTGTGGCTGTTGTAGTCCCCGTGGGAGCGGTCGTAGGAGTACTCGTCGCCGTGGCCGTTGCAGTAGGAGTCGCTGTAACCGTAGGAGTCGGAGTAGCGGTCGCCGTTGCTGTGGCTGCCGGAGTCGCAGTAGCCGTGGCTGTCGGACTAGGCGTTGGAGATGCCGCGCCGCCATTGTACGTCCAATCGAGTATCTGCTGAATCGCTGTCGAGCCGCCCGTTGCGCCGCTAAACCCGACATAGCCCGAGTTCGCGAGGTTGGTGTATTGATCGACATCACTTGGAATGTTTACCGTATAGCTCGTCGTGAAAGACGCGAGCGTCACATTATCGGTGATTGTCTCGGCCAGGATCGTGCCGTTATAGCCGAGCTGAACATGGAAGCTGTCGCCGCTCTGGAGGTTGATCGAACTCGGCAGGCTGACCGAGGCCTTTTGGTTGCCCGCGATCCATAACCCGGTTGTATTGCCCTGATAGAACGCGAAGCTGACCGCAACACTATTCGATAGGCCGCCGATGCCGAGACCACTTCCATCAGCACCTAAAGCAGTCGGAGAGGACACCATTGCAAGTGTAAAACCATTAGCAGTTGGTTTTGTCAGAAAAAAGTCGAAATTGACGTTAAATGATTGAATATTGACTTGGTTTGTGCAAAACGCGCTTCCAGCCTCGTAGCCTCCACCGTTTGTTAATTGCAGGTTCCTTTTACCAATGGCTGCGCTACCGTTAAGCAGCATAGAAGAGAGGGGGCATGAAGTAGCAATTGCGGTTGCTGTGCTCGTCGGAGTGCTGGTCGCCGTCGTGGTTGCCGTGGCTGTAGCCGTGTGAGTTGGCGTGGCCGTAGAAGTAACGGTTGGAGTCGCCGTTGCCGCTGCTGTGGCGGTCGGCGTTGAGGTCGAGGTGGCTGTTGTGGTCCCCGTGGGAGCGGGCGTAGGAGTACTCGTCGCCGTTGGCGTTGCAGTAGGAGTTCGAGTTGCCGTCGCAGTCGTCGTTGATGTCGCAGTCGCCGTCGCTGTTTGAGTGGCCGTAGGCGTCGGAGAAGATGCCAGGGCACCATTGTACGTCCAGTCGAGTATCTGCTGAATGGCGCCTGAGCCGCCTGACGCGCCACTGAAACCGACGTAGCCCGAATTGACCAACTTCGTGTATTGGTCAATGTCCCCTGGGATGTTCACTTGATAAGTCTGAGAAAACGACGCCAGCGTTACATTGTCGGTGATTGTCTCGGCGAGGTTCGTGCCGTTGTAAGCGAGGTGAACATGGAAGCTGTCTCCACTTTTGAGATTGATCGAGCCAGGAAGATTGACCGATACTTGTTGACTTCCTGCAATCCAGAGTCCAGTAGAGTTAGCGTTATTGAGTGCGAAGCTGACTGCAACCGTGTTAGAGAGGCCACCTATACCGAGGTTGCTGCCATTGGTTCCAAGGTCTGATGGCGATGCGGCGATGACGAAGGTCAAACCATTAGCGACGCCATTCGTTATCAGGAAATCGAAATCGGTCGCAAAGACGTTGATCGGAACTGCGGTCGTATAGAACGCGGTCGACGCCTCGTAAGTATCGCCATCCGTCAACTCGAGTGTGCCGGCCGATACCTGAGCTTTGCCGTTAAGCTCGAGTCCCCGAGCGGTGAAGGTCGGATAAGACTGCGCAGCAGCGTGGGGCGCGAGCGCCAGCAGCAGCACGAGATGGGAAACAACAACTCGTTTCGTCATGCCCACCCGCGCGTATGATCGCTCCTTCTGTGCGTAAACCGGAATTTCCGTTTTGAGTATCCGATTCCAGCTCCGCTATAGATCCGACGGCCTCCCTGCGCACCATCCGCCGCGCCCTGTTCCAGCTGGCACCAATGAGGTGCGGATGTGGCTGAGCCCGATCGCCTACAACCTCGGGAATTTGTGGCGGCGGCTGGCCACGCGAATCGGCCAAGTACTGCCCGATGAGTTCAACCAGGTCCAGTCGTTCGTCCAACTCCCGAACCAAAATCAAGCCGCCGTCGGAGGTCACCCAGCCGCCTTGGAAATCCACCCTCAACGAGCTGTTGAACGAGAGCCGAAAAGGGCCGCTTTTGTCCTCACGCAGTGGCCGTCTTCAACCGCCACAGTCCTAATCGCATTCAAACCAGCATGAATAGAAGCTTTTATAGTACCCTATCAAATTAGTATTTTAGAGAGAAACGGAAATCCGAGATAATTTGTCGTAGCTCCCGCTAGCGGCCTCACCTCGATCAGATTAACCCGAGCTTGTGAGCAGCAGAATCCAGTCACCGTGCGCGAGATGGAACTCCACGCCTCGGTCGCCGGGACATTCGATTCGATAGATGCCGAAGGCGGGGCGCAGCAACCGAATCCGGCAACATCGTGCTCTGGTGGCATGCACAGCTTCATCAGGAACGAGTTGATTAGGAAAACCAGATGGCCGCGCGGACGCCACAGGCGTGCAGCCCCGTGAACCCAGGGGCTGCGTCTCTGCCCACCGGCAGGCCCCGTACTGAGAAGTCGCTGAGTCGAAGCTCGCATCGGGGTAGGCGACCGACTCGGCGTTGCCATGTGGATGAGCTCGAAATCGAGGCCATGCTGGAGCTGGCGGCGTCGCGCGGTAGCGAGCTGCGCTGACGAATTGTCGATTGCCACGACAGTCCTCCTCGCCGCGCAAGCCAGGATGAGACGTGCGCTGCGCCGCAGCCGAGCTCGATAGGACCTGGTCGAGCGCAACTTTATGCAGCCCTCGATGGGTTCGGTCGGTGATTGCTTCGGCAACGCCATGTGCGAGAGCTTTTTCGCCACGCTCGAATGCGAGCTGCTCGACCGCCGCCCTTTCCACAGCTAAGCCGAAGCCCGCCTGGCGCTCTTCGAGTTCATCGAGCGCTGGTACAACCCGCATCGCCGTCACGCCGCCCTCGACTATCTGTGGCCAATCAACTATGAAAGGAGGCACTACTCAGAAGAGTCGGCCGCAAGCCCTCCGCCGTCCACTCAACCTAGGTACCTCCACAGATTGTGATTGCTGCGTAAAGAAATCTTATTGAAAAAAAATATCCACTTGAAGCGGACAACCACGGTAGTCAATTTCTCATTTTACTAAGCTTTGATCGCGCTAGCGGCATTTATTTCGCAGCCATGACTACCGTCTGCTTCCACAATAGACCAATTTGTATGATGAATTAATTGACCTAGCGACAATCGGTCTGATAAATAACCAGCGACATGAGCAAGCGACGAATTTGCGGGGAGCTTGATTCTTGACTCGTCGACCGGTTCCCGCTGTTTGTGGCCAGCTTGTCGGCGGTTTTTTTCTGCTGACCTCTGGGGGTCGGGCAGAAGCCATTTGGAGCGTACAGCGGAATATCGGGAGTCACGATTCGGAATAATATTGTCAGGGCGAATTGGTAGAAGTTCCGGTGCGTCACGTTGGGTGCTGTTGGGGTTGGAGGAGGATGGATGTATACGCGCTACGCGTCGAGCTGTTTTGTATCCGTCTGTTTGGTCGTAGTAGGCGTTAGCATGCGTATCTACCGCGTGGGCCGCTACCCTGCGCGAGGATGGGCATGATGAAACGAGTTGCTTTTGTTTCCTATCTAGCGCTGCTCCTGGCGCTCGCGCCCCGCGCTGCTGCGCAGTCTTATCCGACCTTCACCGCGCTCGGACTCGAGCTTAACGGCAATGCTCAGATTTCGGCCCGCACGCTCGAGTTGACGGATGGCGATACTTACGAGGCGTCGACCGCGTTCTATACGACCGCAGTTCCGATCAACGTCTTTGCGACCGA
>Ga0074046_10005254_pt1 | contig 10367 bp, 10 predicted proteins | sample BogForMeECP23OM3_FD_94441 | JGI IMG/M metagenome (GOLD analysis project Ga0074046, IMG submission 94441) | Bog forest soil microbial communities from Calvert Island, British Columbia, Canada - Bog Forest MetaG ECP23OM3 | ecosystem: Environmental > Terrestrial > Soil > Wetlands ...
CCGGCTGTGCAATTCGTGTGCAAGACCATCTCGAGCGATAGTACTTCCGTACTAGTGGAGTAGGCCTTTGGTACCCTTGCTCCTAAGCGCCGCAGACCTGTATTTATAAGGCTGCCAGAGCCCTGTCTCGGTGTCGTCAGACGAAAGAATGGCGAAACTGCGGACTGGCTGAGTATTTATTAATTGGCGCAAGGAGTTGGTGTGCCCTACTTGACACTATCCTAGTAACGGATAGAGTGTCTCCGTTCGTCCAATCCGTCCACGGAGGCACAAATGTCACGTAAACTTGGGGCTATCGCCCTTGGAATGGCTATTCTTGTAGGCGCAATGGGTGTAAAGTCCGTTATAAGAGCTAGCTACGGTTCGGTACTCACGGCCAACGGCCCTGCACCGGCGCCGACCAAAAACCCGTATGGGAAGAAGCCGGTGGTGCAACCGACGACTGTGCCGGAAGCCCGTTAATAACGCGAGAGTTGCGCGCTAAATTACCGGACCCGGCAAACGGAGAGAAATGCCGGGTCCGATATTTCTAATAATCTGGGTAGTGGGAACAGCCTTTGAGCTGTCGTTTGTTATTTGTTCGTTTCTCCGCAAGTCTTTCCTGCAATACTTATTCCTCAATTTATATCTGCTTTTTTCAGTCGTCGGAAGCGTGGCGCGTTTTGGGGTTTTGACCCATTACGGTCAGGATTCCGACCAATACATGTACTGCTATTACTACACCGATCTGGTTTTGACTCTCACGCTGTTTGTGGCATTGCTTAGTTTGTACATGCGGGTATTTAGCGAGTTAAAGGCCAAGCAATTTTTATATTTTGTAGCCATGGTGGTGTTGCTCGGGACGGCATTTTTCTCCTACGCCGTCGTGAATCAGACGTCGGATCGACTGTCGACTAGTTTCGCCTATGAACTCTCTCAAAACCTCTATTTTGTCGGTCTGATACTCACCTATATCCTGTGGGGCGCAGTCATGAAGTTGCGTGAAACGCGCACGCGCGTCGTGCAGTTCGTTTTGTCACTCGGTATCTATTTCAGCGCCTACGCCGCTTGCTATGCTATGGTCACCATGTCGGAAAAGCCAGGTGTAACACAATATCTGAGCCCCTTGCTCGGGTGTCTGCTGCCCTTATCCTGGACCATCACTCTGATGCGCTATAGCGAAGAATCCAGGCTGGCTACGGCGCATCTTGTGGCGGTGCAAAGATGATGGCCGCCCTGATCCTCTTGATTTCTCTGGTTACTCTGTCGATGTTTTTCGTTTCCTATTGTCGGTCGATGATGGCATCTGCGGCCAGACATGAATTGTCGGAAGAAGTTCGCGACGTGACTGGAATTAAAGAGTCAGCGTCTGCGCGCGACTACGAGCGGGTCGTGCAGATTTTGCATCTCTGCCCGGAACGGCCCGAGGATCGATCGTCTCTTCGCGCCGTGAACCTTTACTATGCTGGCCTTAAAATGGTGCAGGGAGCTCTGGCAACGCTCACCCCCGGCCTGAAATCCTGGACGGATCAGGAGCAGGCCAGTTGCGCCTACTTTGCCGCCGTTGCGCTAGACCGGCGAATCTCGTTTAACCGGGAAATGCTGGCACAACAGGATTCCTAAGCAATCGGTTCTCTGCTTACTTTTACGCGTCTACCCCAGTGCTCCCGGATTCCAATTTTCCTGCGGACTGCTATCCTATCCCGGTCTACTCCTTCACCGGAGTGAGCGTCCGCAGCGCAAAAATAGCCGGTGAATCGAACATGCTATCAGTGTGGAGCGGTGCTCCCCAAGGGCACGCTTAGTTGTATTTTCTGTGACCCACCCGAGTCTACGCACTCTGGCGAGTATTCGTCTGCCACTCAGGGAAACCTGGCGATTCAGCCCGGGAACGATGCCACCTGGCGTGGAGAGCTGAACGAGCGTGTTCAGGCTTACCGTGCGAAACGGCGGAAGCCAGCCGACGATGAAGCGCAAACGGAACTGCCATTTCTGCGGCAGGAAGAACTACCGGAAGCAATAAGCGTGCAATTGGATGAATTATCATCCGACCGGAAGAGGATAGAGGATGATTTTGCCTTCACCATCGCCATCGGACGCTCCGCAAAAAGAAAAGAAGTCGAGCTAGAAACCCAATACTTTATTGACGTTTCGCTGCCGCCTAAGGAGATCGAAGAAAACCCCTCGAAAGTGAGTGCAACAGTGCTACCGCAAGAGGGGGGAGTGTACCCGGCGGCCACGCTCTATGAGCGCCGGAGTGCAGCGTGGATTGACCTAGCCTGCCTGTCCTTTGCTTACGGCGCATTCCTGACGTTGTTCGGTTCACTTGGCGGGCACTTTGCGTTCAGCAAACTGAATGCCGCGCTGTACTTCTTTACATTCGCCTTTGTGTATCTGCAATACTTCGGGTTGTTCACGATTTTTGGCGGCACGACTCCCGGAATGATGATTCGCGGATTGCAGGTAGCCACATTTTCTGGTGAAGAGCCAACGCTGCGGCATTTGCTGGTGCGGGCGCTGGGATATTTTCTGTCTGCAGGGACATTGTTTTTGGGTTTCCTGTGGGCGTTGTGGGATGAAGATGGGTTGACCTGGCACGATCGGATTTCTAAAACATACCTGCGGGCACCGGAGCCTTTGGCGTAGCTCGATGAAACGCAAGCGGCAACGTTCCGCTAATCGTAATCTAGAATGAGCCTCGGAACAAAATCAGGAGACAACCGGCGCGGCTGCCGGACCTGTCTTCACTACTTTTTCGTCGGAAGCAATTTGGCCGTCGCGAATGAAAATGATGCGGTGTGCGTGCTGCGCGACATCCATTTCGTGGGTGACCAGAATGATCGTGTTTCCCTGGCGGTGAAGATTTTCGAATAGATTCATAATCTCTTCGCCGGTTTTGGAATCGAGATTTCCAGTCGGCTCATCGGCAAGCACGATCGAAGGATCGTTCACCAGAGCGCGGGCAACCGCGACGCGTTGGCGCTGCCCACCGGAAAGCTCGTTCGGTTTATGGGTCATCCGCGAAGTTAGATCGACGCGCTGCAAGGCCAGCTTGGCCTTTTCGATGCGCTCCTCGGACGGAGTGCCGTTATAGATCAGCGGCAACTCAACATTGTGCAGAGCAGAGGCGCGAGGCAGAAGATTGAAGGTTTGGAAGACGAACCCAATCTCCTTATTGCGGATGTAAGCCAGTTCATCATCGTCTAGTTCACTGACCAAACGCCCTGCCAACCAGTAACGGCCGGAACTCGGAGAATCGAGACAACCGATTAAATTCATGAGCGTGGATTTGCCGGAACCGGATGGGCCCATGATCGCGACATACTCGCCCTTGCGGATTTCCAGGTCGATGCCTCGCAGCGCATGCACCTGTTCCGCCCCCATCTCATACACCTTAGCCAAGCCTTCCGTGCGGATGACCACGCCACTGTCGATCAGATCTTGGCGATAGGACGCAGAGCATGTGGCTTCTACAGGCATCTTTTTCTCCTAAATCCCTGGCGTTACTGCTGGTCGTCTATCTTCTTGGGCGCGGAATTATCAATTTTAACAGTAGAGTCCGGCTTTAAGGTCCGCAACGCCTTGTAACTTCCGACGACGATTTCGTCCCCTGGCTGCAGTCCCTTGGTGATTTCAATATCGGTCACTCCGGATATTCCAGTTTCCACCGGCCGAAAGATTGCTTTCTTTCCGTTGACGACGAATACGCCCTGCACTTCATCTTTCTTGGGGTCGCTGGAGGAGGCGACCGGGGCAGCTGCAAGAGTGACGCTGCCCTTCTTTTCCTCTTTTCCTTGCTTGGCTGCTTCCTCTAACTCTTTTCTGGATCGAACCGCCAACGCCTGAATCGGAATGGCCACAACATCTTTTCTTTCGGCGGTCTTTATTTTGGCGGTGGTCGAAAGACCTGGGCGGAGATTTTCTGGCGGGCTTGCCAACGTAACCACAACCTTGAAATCCTTGGCTTCCTGGTTGCTGGTGGTCGTTTGCGTGGTGGCCAGACCGGAGCTGCGGAGCACGGCCTGCGAACCAATTTCCGTTACTTTGCCTTTGAAGACTTTGCCGGGCACAGCGTCAATTGTGACATCTGCATCTTGGCCGATTTTTACATTCACGATGTCGGTTTCATCGACTTTCACTTCGGAGGTAACCACGGACATGTCTGAAAGAGTCATCAGGAAGCTGCCGTTGGCGTTCTGAATGCCGGGCACGACATATTCGCCGAGACGAACGGGAAGATAACTGACAATTCCGTTGATTGGCGAGGTATAGGTAGTTTTCTGCAAAATATCCTTGGTACGGACGAGCACCGCCCTGCTTTGATCGAGCTGCGAGCGGACTACTTCGAGTTGCGCCTTCTGCGAAAGCATATGGGCCCTGGCGGAGTCCGCGGCGGCAACTGCAGCATCATAGGTTGTTTTGCGTTGATCGAAATCTTGTTTTGGAATCAAGCCATCCTTGAGCAAGCCCTTACCACGCTCGAAATCCAGATTGGCCTTCTCTAAGTTCGCTTGCGCCTGAATCAGATCCGCTTTCGAGGAATTGTAACTGGCATCGGCCGCCGCAATGCTGGACTGGTTGGAGTTGATCATGGCGTCCTGAGCCTGAACATCAGCGCTGGCCTGGACGTTCTCCTGAAGGAGCAGTTTGTCGCCTTTTTTGATGTGATCGCCTTCTTTGACGATGATTTCCGTGATTCGGCCAAATCCCTGCGCGGTGATATTTGTATAGGTCGTGGGCTTGATTTCGCCCGATGCCGTAACCATAGACATGAGTGAATCCTGCTTGGCGACCTTAGCGGTCTGAACCGTGATTACACCTTTATTCGCCTGGTTGATGCTGAAAAGAACGATCCCGCCGAGCACAATGGCGCCGCCCGCGCCGATAAGGACCTTCTGCCACGTCTTCATGTGAACCCTTCCAAGAATCCCCTAGAAAACCACCACGCGCACAGGGAGATACTGCAAACTAGATTTCGCACGGACCTACTTGTAATACGTCCAAACGGGGCTAAATGTTTCGCCTCTGAAAGACTATCGCCGGGGACCCCGACCGATGAACAAGGGGCACGGCCGCTGACCTTAGGACGCTGTACATATTGTAGGTCCAAAGTGCAGGAAAACAAAGAGTTGCAGCAGTCGACGCAATCCGCCAAAGCCACCACGTGGCTCTCATGAATTAGACGCGGGGAGAGTCAATTTGGTCAGCCGGACCGAGGCGGTTTACTAATTCTACCTGCCCTGTTCGTACTCACCACCCTTCATTGGTTTTCAGTAGCTTAACTTAGGTTGCCCTCAGTTGTGCCAAATGACTTCATTTGCAGGCTAAGGTGCACCAAGAGTGCACCACACTAATCCGGATTTTGACCGATTGCTCCCGGATGAAAGTCACAAATTAAGCGGTCAAGTCCCGGTAACCGCGGAAACCGGAAAAGCCCGAACGAGGTTGACCGGTAAGGCGATTTATCAAGTGCTTGCCATAAAACCGGGAAACGGATCATTCTGTGGGAGTGTGAACAGCGTTCGACTTACCAGATAGAACCATACCAGATACAACGGTCCGGCAATCGTCATCAAAAAAGCCGCCCAGGGTGCGAACAGCCCAAGAAGGATGCGCAACAGGTCGAGTCCGAAACTGAGAATGCCCACATAAGCACAGGCTTTGCTGAAAACTTCGGTCCGTATCATCGCGGCCGACATCAACACACCGCCGCACTGCACCAGAATGCCGCCCAAGATTGCACCTGTGCCATGCCAAAGATCGGACGCCAGAATTGCCTCACCCGCCGCCTCCAGTTGTCGACGGGTTGTTTCGGAATCGGCAAGCGCATGTTTCTCACTGAGCCAGAGCATCGAGAAGGCACCGGGCGTTGCAAGCAACAGGGTCACCCCAACAAATACGAGCAATAGTGAGACAAGAGGAAGCGCAGGATCTACGCGTTTCAAAGCCATGAACAGGCCTAGAAACACGCAATAGTAGAGCGGCATGGCGATCATTGTGAGAAAATCCAGCCGCATCAGTCCCAACACTCTATTCGTCTGCAATAACGCGAAAGCTTCGATGGCTGATGTTGGGGGTCCGCCCAACAGGATGATCTGACACATTGTGCCCAGCGAATATAAGATCAATAGACAACCTGCCGCTCCACCTGCCACGTATATGAAACGACGATAGGGTGTGAGGGACTCGCAGCTTTCCAGATTCTTCCGTCGGTCGCTGGAATCCATTCGTTGGTTCCTCAGGCCCCGAAACTCAACTTGCATCGGTTCGGAGTCTAGCCTGCCTTCGATCGCCTGGATATTACCATCCATTCTGCTCGGGATTTCGCCGGCTCATCAAGTGCGCTGACACTCCTGATCAACACGAAATCAGTAGAGTCAAGTACGAGGATTTCCGGTAAGCCGAGTTTCCATGAGTTAGTCCGGCGCCTCCCATCCGAATGCCACGGGTCAGCGGTGCAACCACTTCCGGGCGCCGTGGATAATCACGTAGAAAAACATCCCCATTGCTGCGGTATCGAGAAAATAATGCCAGTGAAGAAAATGCGATTGACCTATGTAGTCATTCTGGCCGAACCGACTACCAGCCATCATGAGGCAACAAGCTGCCGCAATAAGTACTGCATCGTTATCATCATCATTCTTCCGCTCTGGGTCAGACATGGCAGTCACTCCTTCGCGCAATAGTCCAGCCGATGGCTGCACCGGAATCACCGTTCTGGATTCCATGCTTCTAAATCAAATACGATAAGGCCGCGAAATTAGTCTCGTCTGTGATTTGAGACAGCTTGCTTTCGCCGGATGTGCACGACAAGAATCACGCTAAATCCTGGCGAACGCCAGTAATTTATCGGAGGCGCGCATTGTTGTGCATGGGCGCGCATTGCTCCAGCGTTTTGCAAAAGCGGGGAACTCTAGACAAGTTTCTGGCGCAAGTGACGCGTCGAAGGCGCGGTCTAAGCTTGTGACCCAAATTTATCTTAGCCGCTAAGTCGAGGGACACGGTTACAGGCTTGGCGCTTGCGCGTGTCTTCGGTTTGTTTACCACGGTTTTCCAAATCGACCGATTGACGCTCAGTACGTCGCCGATAAAATCCAGTCCTCGTGCTGCCGGTCCGCTCGGCTGCGGCGTGGCTTATTCCAGTAATACAAACTGGATCGGTTGATCATTCGTCAACTGGCAGAGATTCTGGAATCTTATCGGGGTTCTATGTGGAACCCCTCCAGTGGTGTCATTTTTCACACCGCGAGCGGTGAACCAATGGACCTCGACAAATTAGGCCCGCGAGTGGACTGGTATGGTGTGGCTGGCATGGGTTTCGTCGTGGCATCGCGTCGAATTCTTAGGAGATGAAAAAGTTGTCCAACGCATCCTCCGTCATGCAAAATCGCATGTTTCCAAAGATCGTTACATCATGGCCTTCGATCCTGCCGTACTGGCTGCGATGCGGAAGAGGGGAGCGATCTTGGATACGATGGGCCAGAGTGCACCATGTAAATTAGGGCAGTCGTGGTAGGCTGTTCAAAGCAAACCGTCGGAGAGGTGGCCGAGAGGCTGAAGGCGGCGGTTTGTTAATTCTACCTGCCCTGTTCGTACTCACCGCTTTTCACGCATTTAGAATGACTTACGATGTTGTCGGTTGTATGGAATTACCTCATTTGCGCGCTAGAGTGCACCAAAAGTGCACCAAGCCATTAATTGTTGCCTCGCCGCCGAGTCTTTCGCGGGTTTTGACAGGCAAAAGATCGCTGCTATTGCGATTTTTTCACGGCTTTCAGGAGGACGATGTCCGCAGTGACGTTGCCGCGCGCAGCCGCCATAGATTTGCCATCGGTCGACCAGGCGAAATTGTAGATGAGACCGGACGGGAAATGCGTGAGCTGTTTCGGGGCACCGCCGGAGAGCGGTTGGCGCCAGATGTCGGAAACTCCCCCTCGCGTGATCGAGTAATCGATGGCACGCCCATCAGGGGACCAAATGGCTTCACCGCCCCCGGTCGGAAACTCGAAGGAGTACATCACCGGGCCACCCCGCACCGTAGCAACATTCATCTTGGCGCGAGAGCCCATATTGTCCGGATCCTGCCAATGGTAGAGGACCAGGTTGGAGTCCGGGGAGAGCGAAGAAAACCCGACCAGGCCGCCAGACGAAGGAATGGCCAGGACCTTCGGCTGTGTACCTCCACTGCTAGGAACCAAATAAAGGCCGTGTGGGTCATCACGGATATACGTAACCCATTGTCCGTCCGGAGAACAATGCGGAAAAGCAGTGAACGTGGTTGCCGCTATCTGAACGGGGTTGCTGCCGTTGGCATCGATGCGCCAAATATTGATCTGTTCGTTTTCGGCGGCTTGATACACGATGTGCTTGCCGTCGCCGCAACCGAGGGAAAAGAGAATGTGTCGCTCACTGCCTGCGACCAGAGTGGGATTGCTGCCATCGGTGGCGATGGAATAGACCTCGCCGCCATCCGTGGAGTAAGCAAAGTGATCCTTACCGAGAAAAGATACAAGGTTAACGGGCGAGCCCCCTGAGGTAATCTGCCGGGCTTTCGCGGAATCACCATTGGGGAGAAGCCACACATCCGAACTGCGATTGTTTTCGATGGCCACAAGCGAAGAACCGTCCCTGGAGAGATCGAGCCACTGCAGGCTGTAGTTTGTGAGATCGTGGGAGAGCCGATGCGCCTCACCGCCCGGATAGGAAATTGTGTAGAGCTGGCCTCGCCTGTTGGGACCGCGTTCAGAAATGGGGATTAGCAACCCGGTGCCGTCAGGAAGCCAAATGGGTTGGCCGAGATCCTCGCGAGTCGAGTACAACAAACGAGAGGATCCATCGTCAGGAGAAACGGCGTAAAGGCTTTGCTGATTGTTTGGCTCGTAGAGCAAATAGACGATGGTCTTGCCGTCGGGGGACCACGCGGGCCGTACCAGAGTGTTTGCCTGGGCGCTGCCGGGTTTGGCGCGGAGAGTACGTTCTCCGCTACCGTCGGCACTGGCTACGAGGAGATGCACTTGTCCATTTTCGGGATGACCACGCAGGAAGGCGAAGCGTTTGCCATCGGGCGAGAAACTGGGAGAGCTGTCAATATCACTTCCCACCTTCACGGGTGATCCGCCGAGAACCGGAATTTTGTACAAGTAGCTGAAGAGGGCATTTTCCTTGCTGGAAGGGACGTAGTAGATGTAGTTGGCGTCGGGCGAGAACGCTAGCCCAAAGTACGTCACCACGCCTGGTGGAATTATCTGAACGTCGCTGCCGGTGGCGACCTGGCGGACCATCAGGCTCTGCTTTTCGCCATCCACTAAAACGTAAACCACATATTGGCCATCGGGAGAGATGGCGACACCCGACGCTTTGCCGCTGCGCGTGAGCTTGGTGATTTCCATGTCCTGAAGGTTCAATGGAGTTTTGCGGCCGGCGAATTTGAAGTACGCGAATGACGCAGCGCCGAGGACAACGACAACCAGCGCCAGACCAACGAAGAGACCTGTTTTGCTTTTTTGTCCGATGGGTACCGCAGCATCGCTCGACGCAGCTGTGCCAGGTTGCGTACCAGAGGCCCGTGAAAGAGGCGCGGCGTCAGAAGAGACGGCGCGGGAGTGACGCACGGAGGAGTGCGAGACATCGCCGGGCTCGGGCGCGGAAATACGGCTGGAGCTGGTGTCACGCTGCAGGCGCTTAAGGTCTGCGTACATGTCCGAGGAGTGCTGGTAGCGCAGGCTGCGGTCCTTTTCGAGCGCCTTGCTGAGGATGCGTTCGAGGTCTACGGGTAGATCGGGATTCAGCCGCAACGGGGGAATCGGCGGACGATTCAAGATAGCGTCGAAAATGGTGGCGGTGCTTTCGCCGCGGAACGGCAATTGTCCCGTAGCCATCTCATAGAGGACGGCGCCAAAAGAAAACAGGTCGGTGCGGGTATCGAGCTCCTTGGCACGAGCCTGTTCGGGAGACATGTACGCCACGGTGCCGAGCGTGCTGCGCCAAAGGCGAAAAGGTTCGCGTGGTTGGGCGAGATGCGAAGAAGCTGTCACCACTAGCCACGCTGGGTGCGGAAGCATTCGTCGGTAACGTCGAAGATGTCTCTTCAATGACGGAAGCTTTCAAGGGCGCTTCAGCCGTCTACCTAGTTCTGCCCGAGGACATCTCACAATTGGATTTGCGGGCGCATCAAGAACGCGTTTCCGACTCTTATGCCGCAGCAATCACCAATGCCCATGTCCGGTTTGTGGTTAATCTAAGCAGTATCGGCGCTCAACACGCGAAAAATACTGGCCCCATTGTCGGTTTACATAATCAGGAACAAAAACTCAATCGAGTCGCTGAGCTCAACGTCCTTCACCTCCGCGCAGCGTATTTTATGGAAAATCTTTTCATGAGTATCGCCC
>Ga0074046_10005256_pt1 | contig 10364 bp, 8 predicted proteins | sample BogForMeECP23OM3_FD_94441 | JGI IMG/M metagenome (GOLD analysis project Ga0074046, IMG submission 94441) | Bog forest soil microbial communities from Calvert Island, British Columbia, Canada - Bog Forest MetaG ECP23OM3 | ecosystem: Environmental > Terrestrial > Soil > Wetlands ...
CGAAGACCCTTTCCTACCTCTTCCAACTCGGCGCCGAGCTCGACCCGAGCGTTGACCTGATGCGCCTCTCGGTGCCGTTTCTGCTTCGCTTCCTCGCGGGCGGAAGCTAAGACTCCCTTTGCATGCATGCTGGCGCGAATCCTGAGACAAGCGACACGGCGGTGGTTTCGAGGCGTAGGTAGTTGGCCGCTCTAGGACGCCCTTCAGGGCGCGAACGCAAGGCTCACGAGCAGGGCGACTCCCGCAACGAGGAGAAGTCCGCCCGAACCTCGGTACACCCAGCGCAGAACACGCTCGTCGAATCGGTCGCGGATGAGTCCGACACCGCCGAGTAGCACCAGCCACCAAAGGAGCGACCCCGAGAAGACTCCGAGCACAACCGTGGCCGCGGCCAGCCCGTCGAGCTCCTCTGAAGCGAGCCCAAGGGCGGCGGACACGGAGGCAATCGCCAGCAGGACGAGCGGGTTCGCGAGCGTGAGGAGAAACGTCGAGGCGAAGGCGCTCACGAGACCCTGGGCTCCAGGGGTAGACTGGGGCCAAGTCACCTCGCCACGAACGGAACGAGCACCGAGAATGCACAGAACGAGGCCGCCGCCGAGGCGCAGCACTGCCTCATGAGCGCGCAGAAAGCTCGCCACAACACTGATACTGAACGCAGCCACCGCACCGTAGAAAGTGTCGGCCAGGGCAGCGCCACAGCCGGACACAAACCCGAGGCGAAAGCCCCCGCTGAGCGTGCGGCGGATGCAGAGGGCATTCACCGGGCCAAGCGGCGCCGCAATCGAAAGCCCAACCAGAAGTCCGATCCAATAGACGCCCACGCGCTCCGCCGCCTTCCGGCTGCCCGCTGGGGCAAATCCTCGGCCTTCTTCTTTTTGGGCGCCGCCGAGGTGTAGGAGTAGCGCGGCGGTCCCCTCGCCGCCTCTGCAGCAATCACCACCGGTGATCGGGAAGGAAAGCCTTTGACGGACGGGTCGACCTCCGTCGACGACGTCCTCAGCCCTCACGGCGCTTTTTGTCGGGCTCTGCTCCGATCTCTGGTCCTGAGCCAGCTCCAGGTTGAGGTCCCTACGCTTGTTGGAGGGACCTCATCATCGATACGAGCGGATCTCGACCTAAGCGATGAGACCGATGACATCTTCGGAAGCTACCGGAGATCGGCCCTACACGGACCGTTGCAGGAGGCTGTGCGCCGAATCGACTCGGCACGCAACGTCCCTCATCGCGCAGATCAGGGTATCCGCGTCCCGCGGCGACAGGTCGTGCGGGGTCGCGGGTGCAGGCTTCGACGTCTAGGGCGAGGGCGCCTTCACGACCTTGACATAGGTCGCGACCTTGGTCACGCCATCGTCCTGTCCGTTCATCACGACCGCCCAACCCTTTTTGAGGTCGCTGATTGCCAGTTTGGCGTTCGTACCGGACAGGATTGTCGCCGAATCGGCGACGCTGTAGACGACACCCTCGTCGCTCGTGCTCTTCACGGTGAGGTTCCTCGCTTTGACATCGAGGGCCGTAATCTCGCCCGTAACGGCGAACGATACTCGCTCCTGGACGCGAGCCTGAGCGTTCGCGGTACCGGCCAGTACGAGCCCCAGCACCATTGCGGCGACTAGCGTCGAGATGTGGGATCGCATCATTTCGTTCCCCTCCTAACGGCCCCGCATGTGGGGCCTCTTCCCGAAGCATATACCACGCCCCGACGATGCACGGGGAAGATCGGAGCCGGCGCGCTGATCTGCGTCATGGCGCTGCCGTCATCTCAGGGGGTGTCTCATGGACCTTGTAGACGATCGCATAGAGCACCGGTACCACGATCATGGTCAGAACGCAGGCAAACGCCAGGCCGAACATGATCGTCACGGCCATCGCGCCGAAGAACGCGTCCTGCACGAGCGGAATCATGCCGAGCACCGTGGTCACGGCGACCAAGAGGACCGGCCGTAGCCGACTGACGCTCGCATCCAGGATCGCTTGATACGGCGCCTTGCCTTGGCCCATCTCGATGTAGAGCTCTTCCACCAGGACGATCGAGTTCTTGATCTGCTCCCCGCCCAAGCTCAGCACGCCCAAAAGGGCCATGAAGCCGAACGGCTGTCCCGTCAAGAGCAGTCCCACCGTCACGCCGATGATCGCGAACGGTACGGTCAGGTAGATGATCAGCGCGGTGCGGACGGAGTTGAAGACGCAGATGACGATGAAAAACACGAAGAGCAGCGCGACGGGAAGGGGTCTCGCCAGGGCGGCGCGAGCATTGCCGGAATCCTCGTGCTCCCCCCCCCACGCGAACGAATATCCGGGGGGCAGCTCGATCGCCTCGACCTGCGACCGCACGCGGTTAAACAGCACGCTCGGCAGGCCGGAGCGCGGGTCCGCATGGACCGTGATGGTCGGAACACGGTCGCGGCGCATAACGACCGGGTTCTCCCAACCCATCTCGACGCCGGACATGACCTGACTCAGGGGAATCATCTGGCCCGCGACCGGGCTCCAGATTTGCATGCTGTAAAGCGCGTCCAACGTGCGGCGTTCCGCCTCGGGCGGACGCGCGACAATGGGCAGGAGACGCGTCTCCTGGGGAAAGATGCCAGTCCCCACCCCCCCTGGCTCGCGGTAGAAGCCGACGGTGCGCCCTTCGAAGCCTGTTTCCAGAGTCTCCGCCACTTCGACGCGGGTGATGCCGTTGCGGCGCGCCTGCACTTCGCGCAGATCTGGCTGGATCACTTTCTCGGGTTCTCGCCAGTCGTCACGTATACCGACGGCGCCACCGTCGTCCACGAGGACCTTCTCCGCCTGGTCAGCCAGCACCCGCAGCGTCGCGGGATCGGGACCGCTGAAGCGCGCCTGGACGCGCCCGCCGGCGCCGGGGCCAAGGAGAAATTTCTTGACGACGGAGTTCGCGTTTGGAAAGTTCTGGTCCAGATATGTCTGCACAGCGGCAAGCAAGCCGTCCATCTTCCGCTCGTCCTCGACTTCCACGAGGAACTGCACGAAGGCGGGGTTTTCCCGCTCCGGCGTGTACACCAAGAGGAAGCGCAGGCCACCGCTGCCGACAAACGACGAGACGTGCTTCACCCCTGGCTGCGTCAGGAGGAACTTCTCGACCGTGGCGGCGAAGGCCTCCGAGTCTTCGATGTGTGTACCGGCCGGCAGGAAGGTGTCGACCAGGAACTGCGGCCGTGTGGCGGGCGGGAAGAAGTTCTGCGGGACCCTGCCGAAGCCATACAGAGCCGCGGCGAACGCCACGAGGATCAACACCACCACCGCCCAGCGGAAGCGCAGCGCGGTCACCAGGAGCCGGCGATAGGATTGGAAGAAGGCCCCGCGATACGCCGCGCCGGGTTCGCCTGCTCCACCGGGCTTGGGCTGGAAGAGCGCGTAACCGAGCAGCGGCGTGAGCGTGATCGCCGCCACCCAGCTCAACGTCAGCGAGAGCATGATGACCCAGAACAACGACCGGCAGTACTCGCCGGTGTTGTCGTTCGAGAGGCCGATCGCCGCGAAGGCGACGATGGCGATGGAAGTGGCGGCAAAGAGCGGTCCCTGAGAGTGCGCGACCACGTCGCGGATCGCCGGGATCTTGTCCTCGCCGCCCTCGATCCGGACCTTGATGCCCTCGGTGACGACGATCGCATTGTCGGTGAGCATGCACAGCGCGATGATGAACGCACCGAGCGAGATGCGCTCCAGCAGGATATCGCCCTTCATGTACATGAGCAGGAACGTCGCCAGGATGGTGAACAACAGCACCAGGCCGACCGACAGCCCGGCGCGCAGGCCCATGGCGATCAGCAGGACGACGAAGACGATGCTGACCGCCTTGATCAGGTTGAAGACGAAGTGGTTGGTGGCTTCGGCGACGGCGGTGGGTTGAAAGTTGATCTCGCCGATCTCGATGCCGATCGGCTGATCGGCTTTGAGCTGGTCGAGCTTCTTCTGTACGGCTGTGCCCATGGTCACGACGTTGCCGCCGCGAACCGTAGAGATGCCGAGGCCGATGGCAGGCTTGCCATCGAAGCGGAGCAAGCGGCGCGGCGGGTCCGCTTCGCTGCGCTCCAGGGACGCCACGTCCTTCAGGGCGAGCTGGGCACCTGAGCCACCAGCGCTAATCACCAGCTCGAGCATGTCCTCGGGGGAGCGAAATCCGCCTTGCGGATCGATCACGAGGTATTCGTCACCGACGCGCACACGGCCACCATCGGCGGCGACGTTGCGTGCCTGCAACTGGCTGTAGATCTGGTCCTCGTTGATGCGGAGACGCGCCAGCCGTTGCCGCGAGATCTCGAGGAAGATGACTTCCTGCGGTTCGGCGAAGAGATCAACCTTCTGCACGTCCTGCACCGTCTGCAGCTCGCGGCGCAGAAACTCGGTGTAGCGACGCAGCTCGGCCTGCGAAAAGCCCTCGCCGGAGATCGCCAGGAAGACGCCGTAGACGTCGCCGAAATCATCGATCACCAGCGACCGGCCGCGTACGGCGGGCGGCAACCTCGCCTGGACATCGCTGATCTTGTGACGCAGCTCGTCCCACACCTGTGGGATGGCATCGGCGTGGAACTCGTCCTTGATGATGGCGCTGACCACCGACCGACCGCGCAAAGACTCCGACTCGACGCGCTTGAGCTGGCCGAGCTGCTGCACGGCGCTCTCGATTGGGTTGGTGACCTCCTTCGCGACCTCTTCGGCGCTGGCACCGGGGTACGGCGTCAAGATCAGCGCTTCCTTGATCGTGAACTCGGGGTCCTCGAGCCGGCCCATGCGCAGATAGGCCGCGATCCCGCCGATCAGGATGAGGAACGCGGCGACCAGCACCACGCGGTTGTGTTGGATCGAGAACACGCCGAGGTTCATCCGGGGCCTGCTCCGAGTGCATCGCCCAGATCGCGTACCGTCATGCCGTCGCGCAAGAACCGCACTCCAGCCACGGCGATGCGGTCGCCCGGCTGCAAGCCGTCGACGATTTCAATCTGGTCACCCGACGCGACGCCGATCTTCACGGGGCGGCGTTGGACTTTCTGATCCGGCCCGATGGCCCACACCACTTCTGCCCCTGTCGCATCCTTGGAGACAGCGGAGATCGGCACGAGGATCGGGCTCCCTAAGATGCTGGCGCGGCGGTAGGTGAGCGTCACCGTGGCCGTCATCCCGGACAATACGTTGATGCCGGGCGGGACCTTCATCGCCACGCGCATCCGGTAGGTCTGCGTCGTTGGATCCGCTTGCTGCGCAACCTCCCGGATATGTACCGGGAACTGCACCCCCGGCGCGCTGTTGAGCTCCGCCACCATCTGCATGATGTCCGCCGATTGGATGTCGGCCGCCATGATCGTCTCTGGCACGTCGACGGCAATGTCGATTTCGTCGACGTCCTGGAACCGCACGACGGGCTGCTTCGCCCTGACGTTCTGGTTCGGCTCGACGAAGCGCTGGGCGATGACGCCGTCGTAGGGGGCGTACAGCGTCGCATCCTGGAGCTGAAGGTTTGCCTCGACCACCCGCGCCTCGAGCCCGCGGATCTCAGCCTCTTTGCCTGCGATGTCCTCGTGGCGGGCGGTCAGGCCCTTCGCGAGCATTTGGCGGGCGGCCTCGTGATCCGCCTGGGCAACCAGGTAGGCGGTTTTGCTGTCGTCATACTCCCGGCGCGAGATGGCTCCGGACGCAAGCAGGTCGTTGAATCGGTTGAACACCGTGCGGGCGTTGGCGAGCCTTGCCGCGGTCGCCCGCACCTGCGCCTCGAGCCGCAGTCTCTGCTCGGGTCGTTCGCCCGCTCGCAACGCCGCGAGGGCGGCGCGCGCTTGGTCGAGTTGACTCTGCCGGCCTTTCAGCTGCGCCTCGAACTCGTCCTGCCTGAGTTGGGCAATTAGCTCACCTTTGCTGACATTCTGTCCCTCGCGGACGGGAAGCTTGACGAGGACCCCGGACACCTGGAAGGCGAGCTCGACTCTCCTCGACGCTTCGACCGTTCCGGGGAGCAATCGCTCGCGCGGTTCCCCGCCGGCTGTCACGACCGTCGTCTTGACAGGACGCACAACCTCGGGCGGGGAAGACGGTGACTGCGAGCAACCCACCCCAAGCAGGAAGACCGACAGAAAGAAGGCGGCGGCCGAACAGGGGCTCCTGCCACCACAGCGATTGCGATCCATGAGCCCTTGCCTCCGCGAAGTCGCTACGGAACCGTGTGCGCCTCGGTAGAGCACTTGGCTTCCCGAACCAATTTCAGCCAGTACTCGACTCCGCTCCGGACGGAGATTGGCCCTGCGCCACTCGCAGCGCATCCTCGATGTCGTTGCCCCCGGTCGACTCCCGGACAGTCTTCGGTCGAGCAGCTGTCGATCGCCGCGCCAGTCGAGAGATCTGTCGAGCTTCCTCGACGAGTGACCCGATCGATCGCGCAACGCTGCGACGGAACAAAAGCCTAACCGCCTCGCGGACTCGCCCCGAGGCGGCCGCACGGGCCGCATCCTCGATGGCAACTCCAGCATGCATGAGGACGCTCGCGTCGCGGTAGCAGGACATTATGCAGGCCGTGCAGCGGTCCCGACAGTCCGGGATGCGATCGAGATCGAAGACCGAGCCGAGTGGCTCAGACCAGGCTTCACAGCGCCAGATCTGCAGGTTCCAATCCACGTAGAAGTGCTTGTGACCGCCCACGCAAGCAAAGGTTTCGCTTTCGCCGCGTACATGGCGCTCGATGTCGTCGATCGAAGCGGTTGGATTCAGGACAGGGAAGCCTTCCTTGAGAGCCTTGATCGATTCCAGGGCCTGGACTAGTTCCTCGGGGGTGAAATCGACCAGCGGCGAGGTCTCGCCGAAGACCAGGGACGAGGAGCCGAAGCGCTCCTTGCGTGGATAGGAGAATGTGACCGCGTCGAACCCGAATGAGCGGAGCAGGCCCGGCAGCGTCTCGTATCGTACGAGCTTGTTGACGGTGATCGAGGCAAGCGTCGTTATGCCGGACCGGCGTGCCGTGGCGAGCCCGCTGCGGAGGCGTGTTTCCAGACCCTTAAGCCCGCGATTGCTTTCGTGATCTGCCATCGAGTGGCTGTCGATGGACACAAGCAGAGTCTGCAGGCCGGCGTCGATCAGCCTCTCGATCCTGTGAGGCAACAGCCACCCGTTGGTGATGACCGCAGGTCGCATGCCTGCTTTCCGAGCATCACCCACGAGACCATCGATTGACGGATGGAGCAGAGGTTCCCCGCCCTGGAAGCCCAGATAGCGAATCCCACGGCGATGAAGAATCGGTAGCGCTCGCGCAAGCTCGGCGCGATCGATCCAGCGGCGATCGGTAACAAAGTTCTTGTCGTGCGCATAGGAGCAGAAGTCGCAGGTCGCGTTGCAGGCATTCGTCACAGAGACATCGCAGACCGCGGGGATGAAGCTGCGGGTCATCGGTGAATGTCCTCTCCGAGGAGAGTGACGCAAACCTGTTCATCGCGGAGAAAAATCGCTGACCGTGCCATAGATCTCGTCGACGTCGACGCCCGGACCTGCGTGGAATCCCACCCTCTCCGCCACTGATCCGGCCCCCGAAAGACCCCATGCCGGCGAATCATGGGCGCCCGGCGCCGGTGCACGGCGGCAGGCGCACGTCCGGCCGCGCGCTTCCCAACCCGGCGACGCGGGTTCCTGGAGCATCGGGCGACCCGAGCACGTGGGTGCCGGGGAGGTCGTCGTACTCGTGGCCTGATCTCCGGTTCCATTGAAGATGCCTCCGAGGGTGCGAGCAATGGAAGGACCACGCCGCGCAAGGAATCCCTCAATTCGTACCTATGATACGCCGCCAAACCGCGGCGTCTTGCGCCACCGCCTTCAAGGAAACGAGATTTCTTCCGGTTGAACCAATGCTTGCAAGCCTCTCGAAAGCGGCCTCGAGCCACTGCCTGAACTCCGTCACTCACTGCGACGCCGATGTGCTGCATCACGCTGTCGTCTCGGTGGCAGTCGATCATGCATGCCGTGCAGTTGTCACGCACCCTCGACGACCGGTCGCACTGAGTGATGTGGCACATTGGTTCCTTCCAGTTGTGGCATCGATAGAGATCCCGCTGCCAGTCCAGGAAGAAGAACTTCCATCCGGCGAGACACCCGAATTGCTCGGGCTCACCCCGCAGATGGCGCTGCATGTCTTCGATCGAAGCTACTGGATTCAGGACCGAGAATGCTTCGCTTGAGCTGCTTTGCCGCCTCAAAGCATTCATGCAATTCCTCGCTCGTGTACTCCACGAGGCGCGACCGTGCGTGGCTCAAATAGGAGGACGCCAGTGTCGTCAATGGATACGAGAACGTGAGCCCGCCAAACCCGAGAGATTCGAGGAAGGCCGGCAGCTTTTGGTAATCGTCGATCAGGCGATTCATCGTAACCGAAGCGGTCGACTCGATCTTGTGAAGGTGAAAGTGGGCGTTGGCGTCGCGGATCCGGGCGCACACGCCAGGGAGCCCGCGGTTCCTGTCATGTGTGTCTGCATCCGTCGCATCGATGGAGATGAAGACCGAGGTGAGCCCCGCGTCTGCCAGGGCGTCGATCCGCTTTGGCGTTAGCAGAGAACCATTTGTGACGAGCATCGGGACCATCCCGATTCTGGATGTGTAGGCGATCATCGCAATCAAGTCTCGATGCGCCAGGAACTCACCTCCTGTAAAGATCAGGAAATGAACGCCATTGGACGCGAGAATCTCCGCGGCGAGCTTTGCCTCATCGAGGGTCACCGAGATTCGGGACTTCATGGGCAAGCGATCTACCGCAAAACCGCAGAACCCTAAGCTTGCGTTGCACACGCTCGTGATGGCGAAATGACAGGTGCCCGGCCCTCCGTCCAGTGCGGCTTGCAAGCCAAGCTGCCACAAGCGACGGCGCTTCGTAGGGGTCGCGGGCATCCGTTCTCTCACGACCACGGTTCTCCTCCATCCGCGTTGCGTGGACCTGCTCCAGGGCAGCGACCGACGCGTGTGGCGAGGGTAGCGGAGTGATCTGTCCCCGGTTCCCCACGGCACCTACGTTAGACCAACGCCGCCTCGCCACCCGCATTCTGCCGACGTGGTACGGCGTCTGGGGCGCTCGGGCTCTGGTTGACCAGGCGGATCGCCATCCCGCTCAGCCGATCGTAGAGCTTCGCCTCAGCGCGAATCGGCCACCAGTCGTACAGGAAGATCTCGAGCGGTCGCCACATCGCGACCCAGCCTCCGATCAAGAGGCCCTCCTTCACGATCGCGCTGAGACGGTCACGGGGAAGGAGCCCCGCGAGGAGATCTCCCGCGGCGATCGTTGCGCCGAGGAAGACGAGGCTGATGAGCAGGCTCTTGCGTCCAACCCTGAGCAGCTGTCGCAGCTCGCGTCTCGTGACGAACGCCCGGTACGCGAAGAAGGCACGAACGGCCTCGCTGAGAACGCGCTCTTCCACCGGTGTGCCCGTCTGGCGATCGAGATGGACCAGCAAGGCCAGCGGCTGGTCCGAGCGTACCTCTCGGCTCCATCCGACGATGAACGCCTCTGCCTTCGGGTCCAGATCCCGCTCCCCGAACGGCGCCGGATCCATCGAATTGAACAGCTGCTTCAGCTCGCCCACGTGCACTTCGATCACCGCGCAGCCCTGAGGGATCGAATCCGCCGCGGGGTATCGCCCTGCCGCGCTCGCCATCGAGCCGCTCACGTTCCGGTCGGGGCAGAATCGGCCAGCGCCATCTCAGAGCCTCGGAACCACACCACGGAGGGAACACGAGTAGCAGCCTGGCACCCAGCAGCCCGCCCATGATCGCGATGGCCATTGGCGCCGAGAAGATCGTAAACTCGATCGGGATTAGGCCTTGCACGGTCGAGATGGCGGTGAGCATGGTCTAACGGCAGCGTGACCTCCTGGCATCGCCCACGCCTTGCCAGAGCGCCATCCCTTCGGCGCGCTCGAGCCTCGCTCTGTTCGATCAGGATCACGGCGTTCCGGGTGATCACGCCGAAGAGCGAGAGGATTCCGAGAATGGCCATGAATCCGAGTGGCCGGCCGGAGTCGAGAAGCCCCCCGACCACACCGATCAATCCCATGGGACGCCCGCTAGGCTGAGGAAGAGGCATTGAAAGCTCTGCGGCTGGATCATGAGGCCATGACGGGCAGCATCGCGAGCACCACCCTGAGAATGGACGCGCGATTTTCCGGCGCTCTGCTCGGCGTTTCCCACCCACCTGGTAGGAGGAGGCTCGAGGTTACCTTCCTTGGCGCCACCGCGACGCGCCCGCGGGAGCCGCCGCTGCTCAGTGGAGCATCTTTGCGTCGACGACCTGCTCGCTCCACAGCTTCCAGCTGCCGTTTTCCTGGTGGAAGATCGTGATCGCGTCGACAGTGTTGTTCACGAAGCTGCTTCCCGGCTTGGCGGTCGTC
>Ga0074046_10005257_pt1 | contig 10363 bp, 10 predicted proteins | sample BogForMeECP23OM3_FD_94441 | JGI IMG/M metagenome (GOLD analysis project Ga0074046, IMG submission 94441) | Bog forest soil microbial communities from Calvert Island, British Columbia, Canada - Bog Forest MetaG ECP23OM3 | ecosystem: Environmental > Terrestrial > Soil > Wetlands ...
CGTCCAGGTCCGCCGTGTTGTACGCAATTTCATCCACCCAGTCGATTAACTGGGATTCCAGCGGCGGGCGAAGTTCCAGCAGGTATTCCGATAATTCGGGAAATTCCGCCGCGTTGTAATCCCGCGAGTGTTTCACAATGCCCTCGCGCACCTCAAACGTCAGGTTCAGGCCCTCGAACCCGATGTAGCGCTGCTCGAAATGCTCCACGATGCGCAGCGCATGCAGGTTGTGATTGAACCGCCCGCCGTGGGCACCCATCAGCTCATTGAGTTTGCGCTCCCCGGCGTGTCCAAACGGTGGGTGGCCGATGTCGTGAACCAGGGCGAGGGATTCCACAAGGTCGCTATTGAGACCAAGCGCGCACGCCACCGTGCGCGCGATCTGTGACACCTCCAACGTGTGCGTTAAGCGGTTGCGGAAATGGTCGGAAAACCGCATCGTGAAAACCTGTGTTTTCGCTTCCAGGCGGCGGAAGGCGCGCGAGTGCACGATGCGATCGCGGTCCCGCGCGTATTCGTTCCGATAGGGATGCGGGAGCTCTGGAAAACGGCGGCCGCGCGAAGAAGCGGGCTGCATGGCCCAGGGCGCGGCTGCACAGGGTGTGTCGATGGCCGAGACCTCCCGGAAAGATTGCGGGCTGCCGAACCTCAGGACTTCGGCGGGACTGTTCCGAGGCCGCGGTCCGCCTCGTCCGCCATCGCGGTGTTTGGGTAATCCTTCTTGATTTGTTCGTAGATGGATGTCGCTTGCTTCGGATCACTCTGGCGAAGAATTCCCGCAAGCTCCAACAGAACGAGAGGTTTCGGCACAAGGACGGAGCCGGCATCGGAGAGCGCTCGCAATTCTTTCACGGCCTCCGCATTCTTCCCCGTGCGCTCGGCGATAAGGGCTTTCTGGTATTGCGCGAGAGCCGCAAGTTCCTTGTCCGAACCAGCATCCAGTTTCTTGAGTTCCTCGGATGCCTGATTCAGGCGATCCAGATCCATCAGGGATAGCGCGGAGTAGTAGCGAGCCAGCTTGCCGGCATTCGTATGGGGATATTTCTCGGCCACCACGGTGAGTTTGGCTTCCGCATCCTGGGAACGCCGCGCCTCCTCAGCATAGGTCACTTCTCCCGGAAGCGTGGGCTGGCCGGGAATGGCGAGCGGCGCGTTGTAAATCTTCATGGCGTCGTCGAACGCGGCTTGGGCCAGGGCGTTCTGGCGGTCGGAGTAGAACCTCCAAGCCAGATAGCCGGAGGCAATCACGATCACCGCCAGAAGCGCGATGGAGGCAAGGCGGGTATGGGAGAGAACGGCTTCCGCCCCATGCTCGAATGTTTCCCGGACTTTGTCCTGCTTCAGCTCTTTACGCGAAATGTGGTCGGGCATGTTCGCTCTCCTGCGTGATCTCGAAACTTATATCGTAGCACAACTAAACACGCCGCCGGCCGTAGCCCGCGGAGTAACGCTTGCCGCAAGCGGACGCGCCGTGGACGAATCGCCGCCTGCCGGACATGGTAGGTTGGGAATATGCAGACGGGTTGCGTTCACTGTGGACAGCAGCACTTGCTGAAGGACGCGGTTTTGGCCAAACACGATAAGGTGCAATTCCGCTGCACCCGGTGCGGTCAGATCACCATCGTGGAAGTCAAGCGCCGCGCCGACGAAACCGTGGTCATCTCGCCCATGCCTTCCTTCGCTCGGGCCGACGCTTCGACTGCTAAGCTGCGATTGCCTCCCGTCGACGACGGGTTGCTTTTGCCGCCGGACGTGGAGATCGTGCTGACCATCTCCACCGGCCCCTCCAAGGGCAAGTCTTTCAAACTGAAAAATCCCCGCACCGTGATCGGCCGCAAAGGCGCCGACCTGGCCCTCGATGATCCGGAGATTTCCCGCCACCATTGTGTCCTGGAGGTTCGCGAACACTCCGTGAACCTCAAGGATCTCGACTCCACAAACGGCACGTTTTTCGAGGACCAGCGGGTGCGCGCGGCGTTTTTGCAGGACGGCGCGGAGTTCCGAGTCGGCAGCAGCACCATCCGGGTGACCTTTCAACCCAAGTAATGTGCAAAACCTGAGCGGCCTCGTGTGAGATACTGGCCCGGGTGTGACAGCGTGGCGCAGAGATGAACCTCCTGACTGTCTGTCTCGTCGTACAAAATGAGCAGGAAAATTTGCCAAGGGTTCTGCAGTCCGTGCACGGGATTGCCGACGAAATCGTCGTTGTCGACGGCGGCAGCACGGATCGCACCCAGGAAATCGCCCGGGAATTTGGTGCCAGGGTGTTCTTCCGGGCATTCACCAACCATGCGGACCAGAAAAACTATGCCGCTTCCCTGGCTTCGCAGAACTGGATTTTCCTCTTGGATGCCGATGAAGAGCTGAGCGAAGAGCTGAAAGAATCGGTGCGCAGATGGAAAGAGCGGCCCCCCCAATTCGATGTTTACGACATGCCGCGGCTGACCTGCTATTTGGGCGCATGGATCCATCACTCACGCTGGTATCCAGACTGGCAGCGCCGCATCTACCGCCGCGATAAAGCCAGTTTCTCGGGCGTGATCCATTCCGCTCTGCGTTATGAAGGCCAGATTGGCCGGTTGCGCGGCAACCTCCTGCATTATACGGTTCGCACTTTTCCGGAACACGAAGCCAAACTGGAGAAATACACCACGGCCATTGCCAGGGAGATGTTCGTTCAAGGAAGGCGCAATTGGCGCGCCGCCATGTGGCTGGCCACTCCCTGGAGCTGGATACGCCATTTCTTCCTTGGGGCCGGGTTCCTGGACGGGTACCGCGGGGCGGTGATCGCGCAAATGGCCGCCCGCGGCGTGCGCTTGAAATTCGCGAAATTGGGCGCCTTGGTGCAGGCCGAAAAGCAGAAAGATTCGCACGGTGGCAAATGATTCCCCTCATTGTGGACCTGGAGACCGAGTGGCGCGGGGGGCAGAGCCAGGCGCTCCTGCTCCTGAAGGGATTGTATGAACGCGGCCATGCGGCGGAGCTCCTCACCGCAAGGGGTTCACCTCTTGGCCGTCGCGCCAGAAGAGCGGGAATCTACGTGCACGAAGTGTCCCCGGCAATGCTCCGCTTGGCGGCGGCACGCAAGATTCGCTGGCTTTTGAGCGACGATAGATTCGATTTGCTCCACGCAAACGAAGCCCATGCCTTGACTGCGGCCTGGTTGGCGGGGGCTCACAGCCAGTTGCCGTTGCTGTCCTCTCGACGGATTGGTTTTCCCTTGCAGCGCAACTGGATTTCCAGGGCAAGATTCCGGGTGCTGGATCGCTTTGTGGCCAATAGCAGAGACGTTGCCCGAAGTCTTGTCGAAAGCGGATTTCCTGCGGACCGCATCGCCATTGTCAATGAAGGCGTGGAAATCCCGAGTCGCATTTCCACGGATGAACGAAACGCTGCGCGAAAACGGTGGGGCGTGGCACAGGGGGAGTTCCTCTTCGGTTGCGCCAGTGCATTTGTGCCGGAGAAGGGCCAGCGCCACGTGATTGAGGCCCTCCGTATCGTAAGAGAGAAATTTACGAACACGCGCGCTTTGCTCGCCGGTGAAGGAAGTTGCCTGGAAGACGTGCAGCATCTTGCGACACGCCTGGATTTACAGCAGGCCGTCCTCCTTCCGGGATTTGTCACGGACATGCCACAGTTTTATGCAGCCTTGGACGCTTTCGTCTTTCCATCGGAGTTCGAGGGCTTGGGAACGGCGCTGCAAGCAGCGATGGCCTATGGTTTGCCCGTGATTTCCACGACCAGGGGCGCCCTCGGCGAAGTAGTCGAGGACGGGCGGACAGCGATCGTAGCGGAGCCAGACGCATCGAGCTTTGCCACGGCAATGGTACGCCTCCTGGGTGATGCCGCTCTGCAAAAACGGCTCGGCGAGGCGGGACGCAAAGAGGTCATCGAGCGTTTTTCGGCCGACCGCATGGTTGCGAACACGCTCGCTGTTTACGAGGATCTCGCGGGCACGGGCACGCCCGCCAACGCGCCGGCACAAACTTAACCTGATATCCGAAGTTCCCCCATTGCACGTAGGCGCCTCGTCCACCACCCGAGATTTGTCATTCCGACCGGAGGGACGGCGGTTTTGGCCGTCCCGCAGTGGAGGAATCTCTCTTCAATTTCAGATTTCAGGGGTAATCTACAAAACCCTGGCGGGCCTTTAAGCTGGAAACTGTCCCTGCTTTATTCCGGATACCCTTTGGGAAACTTCCGGCGCCAGTCCCACGCCGATTGCACGATTTCTTCCAGCGAAGAGTGTTTGGCCTCCCAGCCCAGCGCGCGCTTGAGCTTTTCATTGCTCGCAACAAGCACTGCGGGATCGCCCGGGCGTCGCGGAGACATCTTATGCGGAATCTTGCGCCCGGTGATGCTCTCCGCGGTTTTCACCACCTCCAGGTTGGAAAAGCCTCTGCTATTGCCCACGTTGAACGCTTCCCCCGGAACTCGTTCGATCTCTTCCAGTGCGCGCAGGTGCGAATCCGCAATGTCGATCACGTGGATGTAATCGCGCACGCAGCTTCCGTCTGGCGTGGGATAGTCGAAGCCGAAAATATCGAGCTGCGCGATGGCTCCCAGGGCCGTGTCCAGCACTCTGGGAATCAGGTGCGATTCTACGCGGTGGGCCTCGCCGCGCTCAACGCTCGCGCCCGCGGCATTGAAATAGCGCAATGTCACATACTTCAGCCCGGTATACGCGCGGTAATCGCCTAGAATTTGCTCGAACGTCAGTTTCGATTTGCCGTAGGGATTGATGGGCGCCTTGCGGTGATCTTCGGGGATGGGGACAACTTCGGGCTCGCCATACGTCGCGGCGGTCGAGGAAAAAATAAACTTGTCGACGCCGTGGCGCACCATCGCGTCCAGCAGGTTCACCCCGCAGCCGACATTCGCCGCGTAAAATGTGCTCGGTTCGCGCACCGACTTGGCCACCAGCGCTTCTCCGGCAAAATGCATCACCGCATCGATTTTGTGTGAGGAAAAAACCGCTTCGATTTCGGAACGAATCGCAAGATCGTTTCGGCAGAAAGTAGCAGCGGGCGGAACGGCGCCGCGGTGGCCCTCCTGGAGATTGTCGAGCGCGATCACCTGATGGCCGCGGGATAACAGCACTTCCGAGCAGATACTCCCAATATAGCCGGCGGCGCCGGTCACAAGTATGTTCAACGGTAACGCCTCCCCGAAATGATTGAAAACACGCTGACAGCTCAAGAAATCAGCAACGAGTATACAACCATTCCGCTACGGCGAAACGCGACGCTTGGAACCTCCAAAAATCACCGCGGAATACTCGGAACCTGTTTCACAAATGCTTTGGGTGGACACGGGTTCCCAGTTGCTGAGGACCGCATTCCCCCGTCTTCACACTGACTCTCAAGCCCAGGATGCCCCGGGGTCCTCTTTGCTTCCTTGCTTCGTTGCTTCATTGCTTCTTTACTTCCTTGCTTCATTGCTTCTGTACTTGGTGAGATGAGTTTCAGTCGTCCACCAAAAAGGGAAAGCGCCGAACGGCTCCTTCTCGGCCCGTCCGGCGCTCTCTTGCGCTAGTAACTTTACTTCCTTCAAGAATCTTCCAGCAGTTCCCCCCTATCCGCTCGCCAAAATTCGTCAAGCTAATTTGCAGATTCAACTACCCATCGCCCGTGCGGTTCGAGGAACTCCACACCAATCGCATAGCCTTCGCCATGGATTGGCTGGCAGTAGGCCACCCGAGCAGCGGAGCGAAACTCACCTGTGCGCGAGGCAAACACCAGCCGCGCATTCTTGTCCCAGCGCCGGATGCTGACCACGCGTGCACCCTTCGAGCTGACATTTTCCGTAAACGTTGCTTCCGCGCCCGGAAGCTGGCGATTACCTTCCAGAACCACGGGAATCTCCATCTGGATCCGGGTTTCCCGGCGGGGAGTGGGATGGATATGTCCATGTGCCATAGGTCATCCATCTCAGAGGCACGCAGCAATGCGTGCAATCGAATTCATGGGGCTGCCGCGGTGTTTCATGCGATAAAGTGCGCGGTCCGCGGCGCCCAAGAGCTTTTCTGGGGTGTCCCCGTCCTCGGGATACGCGGCGATGCCGGCACTGACCGACAGAGTGGGATTTTCGGCTTGCGTTGCCAGCCGCTCGCGAATGCGGGAAGCAACACGCAATGCAATGTCCCGTGGAGCTTCCGGAAGAACCAGCGCGAATTCGTCGCCGCCGTACCGTGCTGCGGTGTCAATCGCTCGTGAGTGATTCCGCAAAATCTTGCCTAGTCGGACCAGGGATCGGCTGCCCACCAGATGCCCATAGCGGTCGTTGATGGTTTTCAGGCCATCCATGTCCATCAGGACAATGCTGAACGGGCGCTGCGTCCGCCGGGAACGGTCCAATTCCGATTCGATCACCGCGATCAGCCGCCGGTAATTCGCCAGCCCGGTGAGCGGGTCGCTGACAGCCAGTGTGCGAACCTGATCGAAGAGCCGCGCCTGATCGATCAACGCGCCGAAAAGTATGATCGAGTAGCTAGCCACCTTGCTCAGTTCCGCAAGAAAAAACGGTCCGTCAAAAAGACGCCGGGAGAACAGTGCGGCGATATGGCAGCAGACGTTCAGCAGCGCCACCAGAAACAGCGAATAATCATACAGGGACGCGTCGCTGTCGCTTTTCTTGCCTTGCTGATACCTGCGATAGAAGAAAATCGCCGCAAGCACAAACAAGATGCCAGGCAGCGCTTCCCAGGGCCGCGAGAAGAAGGCCCCCGCCTTCGCTAACGGGGTCGCCGGTGCAGCTATGAACGCGGCGCTCGTCACATAAGCGGCCACCGCCACCACGAACAAAGCTCCGGCAGTCTCCCGGCTCGGTTGCCGCGCCGTTGGTATGAATCGTTCCACGGCCAGTGCCGCCAGCAGCAGCACCGCCAGCAACGTGCGCCCGACCATCCAGCCCATGGGCACATGCGACAGCGCCACTGGGCCGAGGCGCAAGAGATCATTTAATCCAAAGTAGCCCAGCGTCTCGATCATCCCCGACAGCACAAACCCGAACGCGAGAATCAACGCGATGCGATCGTGGGTTCCGCGAAAACGTACCAGCGCGTTCGCGGCATAGCAGAAGCACAGCAGTGAACCGCCCACCTCGAGATAGAGGTAGACGTTGGGCGAACCGGAAACGTGGGATTGCCGCGCGTACAGCACAACACCAACGAAGAGAACCGCCAGGAGGCTATAGGCAACGGCGGGCAGATGCCCGCGATCCTTGCGGAAAAACCCCGTGATTTTGGCCCAATCTCCCAACACATCCCCCAAATGCCTAAGAAAACCGGCAATACCGTGGAATGCACGTACAGGCCCTTTTGGAGTGGCCGGGGAATGTTTGTAACTAACTAAAAATAGACGAGTTATTGAGAACCACAGAAGAGGGCGTCCCGCTTGAGACAGGGCCCGAGACGGCAAATTGTACCCTAAGGGGCCGAATCAGCATATTATCGTGAGTGTATCCAGAGAGTTAGCAGAGGTTTAGACAAGATAAGCCCAAAAGTGTGCAAAGTCTCAACCTGAGACTGTCTCAACTTGGGATGAGTCGCCTTTTTACGGCTTCGCCGGCGCTGGGAGGTCTCTCGCGGTGACCGCGCTCGTAAAGTTCTGCCGCTTGTGCGTGCCGTCGCAGAAAGGCGAATTGCTGGAGTGGCCGCAGCGGCAAAGGGAAACGCCTGTCCGCCCACCCAGCCCGAATGCCTTTCCTTCCTGATCCACGATCTCGAAATCCCCTTCGATGCGCAGCGGGCCGTTATTGAAAATAGTGACCTTTGTGCCAGCCATAGCGTCCTCCGTTCGTCATCACGGCAGCAATCTCATGAGTGCTTCTCAGGGGGTCGGAGCTTTAGCTCCGACATTAAGTGCTTGGCTATCACTGGGCTCCGGTAGACCCTGGGCTTCAGCCCAGGGCGCGAAGCGCCCCTGAGGAAATGGTGTCATGCCTTTTTCCGCAGCCTGTTCAGCCGGACGAGAAGGCCTCCATATTCACGGTTCCCGCCCCTGAGGTGTCTGCGCACGCCAGCGCAGCAACTACGGGACACGCTCAAGTCCGTCAGTACCGTGCCACGCTGGGATCCACTTCCGTGGACCAGGACAATATGCCGCCGCGCAGATTCTGCACCTTGCGGAATCCCGCTTTACGCAGAAAATCTACCGCTTCCGCAGAGCGCTTCCCGCTCCGGCAATGCGCCACAATCTCGTGCGAAGAGTCCAGCTCGTGAACGCGCCGCGGCAATTCCCCCAGCGGGATCAGATGCCCCTTCAAGTTGCAGATCTGGTATTCGTGAGGTTCGCGCACATCCAGAATATAGATCTCGTCGCCGCGATCCAGCCGCTCTTTCAGCTCGCGCGCCGTAATCTCCGGAACGTGCAAATCCGTTTCCGGCTCTTCTTCCCCGCGTATCCCGCAAAATTCGTTGTAGTCAATCAGCTTGTGTATCTTGCGATGCGTTCCGCACATCGGGCAGCTTGAGTTCTTGCGCAACTTCAGCTCCCGGAACTTCATCGTCAGCGCATCGAATAGCAGCAGTCTCCCCACAAGCGAATCGCCGCGCCCCAGGATCAGCTTGATCGTCTCCAGCGCCTGCAAGGAGCCGATGATGCCTGGCAGTACGCCCAGCACGCCGCCTTCCGCGCACGACGGCACCAGCCCCGGCGGGGGCGGTTCCGGATAGAGACAGCGGTAGCACGGGCCGTCGGGCATCCCGAACACGGTAGCCTGGCCTTCAAATCGGAAAATCGAGCCGTAAACATTCGGCTTGCCCAGAAGAATGCAGGCGTCGTTCACCAGATAACGCGTGGGAAAATTGTCGGTGCCGTCGACGATCACATCATAGTCTTTGAACAGCTCCAGGGCATTCTCGCTGGTGAGCTTCATTTCGTACGACGTGATTTCCACGTCCGGATTCAAGTTGCTCAGGCGCGCCTTGGCCGCTGCGGTTTTCGGCTTGCCTACATCGCTGGTGCCAAACGTCACCTGCCGCTGCAGGTTCGTGAAATCCACCACATCGAAATCCACCAGCCCGATATTCCCCACGCCCGCAGCCGTAAGGTAAAGCCCGAGCGGCGCGCCCAGTCCGCCGGTGCCGATCAGCAGTACTTTCGCGCCTTTCAGCTTAAGCTGACCCTCCATGCCCACTTCCGGCATGATCAGGTGGCGGCTGTATCGCAGTATCTCTTCATTGGTCAAGCTCGTCGCCGGCGGGTGCCCAATCAACGGCTGTGCTTTGGTGGACATAGTACTCCTCGCATAACCATTCTACCTGCTGCCCGCGCTTCGGAGAAGCCATTCATCGCGTCCGCGCATCGTTTGTCTGGCCAAGGTGCACCTTTGACAAACGTCTCCACGCCACCCGTTAGAGAGCGTCAGGTACTGGTAAGATTGCGGGAGGAAGAGAACGAGTCTCGGACGTTGAGTCATGAACCTCTCTGCCAAGTTGAATCCCTTTGGACATGTTGCTGTTTTGCTTTTTGCCCTTAGCGTGCTGGCATTCCCTTCAGTTGCGCAGACAGACGGCTTCGACGCACCGCTAAAAAAGAACGTAGTGGATGTTGGTCCAGCTCCCTACTACCCCGCGGGGTCGAGGGTTCGAGCCAAGTTGTCCTGTTATTTCTTCCCGACTTTCGTGGTCAAAGAATATGACACGGGACAAAAAGGAGCAGAATTGGAGATTGTTACGACCGAGAAGGGAGCCACCCCGGCGTGCACCCGGACCCATGCACCAGGGGAACGGGTCATCGAAGTGGACTGGGGTGGTGGATTCAAAGGAGCCAAAGGGAACCTAGTGTTCTTCTACGCTCCTGACGGCACAAATGGGGGAATGCCATTTGCCATTTACGAGGCAAGAACCGGCGCTAAGGTTTTTCAGGATGTGGCTTTTGATTCAACCTACCTGAGCAACAAAGTGGAGGTATCGCTCTTCAACCGCCCGCGGGTCAGAAGCGCTCCAGATGGACAGGTCTCTCTTAGGTATCTGCGCGTGGTCGAGGCAGACTGTGACCTACATAGAGAAAAAGCCTCTTGCTGGGAGCAAGTCAGAAAGAAACTTGAGCTGAAAAGTGCGCAAATGCCAGTTTGCAGCAGCTACAGAGGCATCCCGACCCGCTGGCCCTCTGCCGTTGCTTATCCAGTCGAGGTTCTTCTTTTCCCGCAGCCAACCATCAAGACCATCGTCGGCCCGGTCAAGTGCTGGCCAGTCGACTAACGAATGGTTGCGGTTTTTGTCAGAATCATGAAGGGACAGTTCAGTTTTGGCCAAGAAAGTATCTGATTTACGTGCAGACCGGAGAGAGCGTGATCGCCCACCTCGTCTCGCCCTTTACACCCAACACCAGGAATCGTACTCTGGAATCACCATGTGGAA
>Ga0074046_10005258_pt1 | contig 10363 bp, 9 predicted proteins | sample BogForMeECP23OM3_FD_94441 | JGI IMG/M metagenome (GOLD analysis project Ga0074046, IMG submission 94441) | Bog forest soil microbial communities from Calvert Island, British Columbia, Canada - Bog Forest MetaG ECP23OM3 | ecosystem: Environmental > Terrestrial > Soil > Wetlands ...
AGACGCGAGAGCTGAATTAGGAACGGGCTCAAGGGTCCGCATCGGCGAAGGCGACACCAATCCGAATCCCGATCGAGGCTGAGCCTGCCCACGCCCCTCCCGCGGTCGGGTTCAGGCACGGAAGTGCTTGCCCGGGCGGGTGCGTGCGACGAGGAACGACTCAGCGAACGCCCTCGGAATGTGCTCACTCCTCGATCAGATCCTGGGTGCAACATCACCGGATGCTCGTAGCATCTACCCCTGGCTAGGCAGTTCGCCACGGGCATCGGTCCAAAAGGTTCGAGCTGGGCCCTTCAAGGCACCCTGGCATCCCTGCTCCGGCCACGAGCCCCTCGAGGAGTGCCTGATCGCTGGGACGCAGTTCCTCCTTCTTTGCGAGGCAGAGGCAGAGGTGCGGAAGTGCAGGCTTCGTATCGCCGACCGCCAGATACGCCTCGGCGAGTCGCAGGTGGTCCTCGAGCGACTCGGGGTACTTTGCCACCAATCCCTCCAGAAGCTCGATTCCGATTTCGGAGCTCCCGTGAGCGACCAGGGTTGCCGGTGCCATCACATACAGCGTGCCCAGAAGGCGCGTTGCCGCACCCTCGCGAAACTCGGGATCGCGCGCCCGGCTGAGCTCGGCGTTCCGCTCGACGTCGATCACGAGTCCTGCTGCGAGAAGCCCCCTCTCTTGGATGAGGCGCCCGGTGACAGCGGCGCGGGCAAAAGGCGTCTCCGGACCACCCTTGTCGGGGGCGCGTAGGATGCTCGTATACGCAAACTCACGGTCGGTGGGGGTATCGCTTCTCTCATCGATGAGCGCCTCGAGCGCATCGTGGAGGGCGAGCGCGTTGCCCTGAGCCGATACCAGGCTGTGCGCGATCGAACCTGGCGGCTGGGGTGTGGCGCAGGCGGAAATCCCGAGCACCAGCCCGAGGGCAATTCGCGCTCGCATCCCTGGCCCCTCATCGTCCATACGCAGCCACAACCGCCGCATAGGTGTGGGCATCTGCGGCCTCGATCGAGAGGATCCCTACCTCTGCGCAGATGCTTTGCCCTTCCCCTTTGCAAAGGACGGTGAAATTGTCGCGAAACTTCTTGCGTTCGGCGCGGGGCGCGGCGGGTAGGGCAACGACCACCATGGGTGGCAGTGTCTGGCTTTCCCAGATCGACCGGATCCCTTCCGCACCTGGGATGTGGGACAGCTCCGCGAACTGGGTGTCGTCGATCAGCGCACAGTCGGCATCTCCGGCGAGAAGCTTCTTGATCGTGAGGCCGGGACGGTTGGTCTCGACCAGCGTAAACTCCGAGAGGTTGAAGCTGTCCCCTGCGACCACCCGCTCCAGGAACCGCTTATCCTCCGCGTGATTGGTCACGAGCCGCTTTCCGCGGCAGCCATCCAGGTTCGTCGCGGTTTGCGAGATGATGTGGTAGCGCTGCCCCCCCCACAAGTGACACAACTGCACTGCCTATCACCTCGAGGTGGTAGCTCTTGCGCATCGCGAGGAACGCCGACAGCGAGAAGATGCCGTAGTGCGGGGCTTGGGAGCGAATATAGGCCTCGGCAGCCTCGCGGTTCGTGCAGTACTGGCCGTGCGCGGCAGGCCAGTCGTTCTGCGCCGCCGCGATGGCCGAGATGCGATCGAGGTAGGGTTGCGCAAGAGACGCACTGCCAATGGCATGCTCGTTCAGGACCACAATCCCAACGCTCCCGCCCTCCCCACGAGAGGCTGGTCGATCGTCGGCATGCGCCATCGGTGCGGCCAGGCAGATCGTGAGAAGCACGATCACGACGTTCACCATGCCACGAGGATCTTCCACCTTGCGCGGCAAAGGCGCGTACGAACGTGCCAGCGAATTCAGAATCTTGAGGGTCACCTTATGGGCTGCCGATCCGGCATCGCGAGGGCGTCTTTCCGGATGCCATCAGAAGCTCGAACCGGGACCGAAACCAGGGAGCAGACTTCAAACGGGTCTCGCATCCATCCAGGAAAGGGCGACCGGCCGCCCCTCCGAGACGGTTTTTTTCCAGCGCCTCAAGTTCGTCCAAAGGGGCCAGGCGATCTGGGGCATCGGTTGTTGAACCAAGGAAAATCCAGCCGCGCGACAAGGCTGCGATGATTGAAGCTTCCCTGTGTTGCTCGGATCACTTCCCTCTCCTGGGCGGATCGTTGTAATGGGAGGTGCGCTCACCGCACGAAGAAAGAACCGCCAAGCAAGAAGAGACAGTCGTTGATCCCGCTGTTCGGCTGACGCAAACCGGCGTTCGAGATGTGATGGAACCTTGCCTCGGCGGTGACCGCCACGCGGGGGAGGATGAAGAAGTGAAAGCCGAGACCGGGCTGTAGGCTAAAGTTGAAGCCGTCCGACTGACCTTTCAGATCGAGATCCGTTCCTACGATTCCGGCTCCTGCCTCCACGAAGGGCACGACCCGCTCAAGCCGAAGGAAGTTGTACCGGAGCATGAGTGTGCCTCCCCCGGCGAATCCATGCTCCGGGTGGTACTCGAAGAGCAATGGGGCCTCGATCAAGAGATCAAGGTTTCCCTTGTACCAGGATGTTTCCGCGAGAGGATCGCTTAGCCCCACCCCCCAGCGAGGAATCACCGTCGCATACCGGATTTCCTTGAGATTGCCATCGTTGGAGCCCTGGAAACCGACGCCAAAACCGTACCCGCCAACGATCGACCACTCCTGTTTCCCGTATCCGAAAAGGGTGTTCGTATCTCTCTCTGCAGGAGGTGCGGGGGTGGGTTCGTTCGAATCCGCCGAGCAGGGATGGGAGAAAATCGTAGAAACAGTGAGGACCAAAGCCTTTAGGGAGCATCGACGGAAAAGCATGGGCATCGTCTCGCTCGAGTACTGGTGGCCTCGTTCTCCAAGTACCATCCTGTCACAGTCGCTTGTTCTGAGTCGAGACCTTTGCGAAATAGTGCCATGTCGTCGCCCTGCTTCCTGGAACGATCTGGTCGGAATGGGCGCAACTAGTCTAGGGCTTTCGACCCCTTGTTTGCTGAATCCGGATGGCTCTCGGGCCGACGGGGGTGGTCGTTCATTCTAGAATGCTCAATCGAGTCTGGGAAGACGACACCATGGACCACGACGCCTATCTCGAGTGAGTCCGAGCTCTGATCCCCGGAATCCGAGAGCGCGCAGCCGCGTGCGAGCAGGGAAGGAGAGATCCGCGAGTGCATCGAAGGCCCGCATTTCTTCAAGCCCGATGAGCGGGACCCTATCTCGATTTGCAAGGCGTGCTTTGCAAAGAAGATTGCGTCAGACAAAACGTAGGCCCACTGGGCCGATGATCTGGCACACGTATTCCGACAACTCCGCGGCGGCGCGCATCACCTACGGGCGCGTTCTCCGCGCAAGGCGCCTCAAGTCGGCGGCGCTCGCTATCGGAGGCCCGCTTCCTCAAGCCGGCCAGCAGCATGGACGCCAGGCATAGGTGGTCCAAACACACGTCCGGATCATCGACAATCTTCGTCGAATGTCCTGTGACTTCCGAAAACGCGATTGGCACGTGATTGTTGATGTTTCCCGTCAGGTGGGCCAACGTGGGTTTTGATGGTGCCGCCTGCCCTCTTAGCGCTTCTTACCTGGCTCCGGTGTCTTCTTTGGCGTCGAGTCGCGCTCCACGCCGAGGTAATAGCTCTTCGCCACTTCTCGTAACCAATCGCCCATCCACCACGCGACGAGTTCGATTCCGAACCTCCGGTCGAATCCTCTGGGCGTGGCTGTCGCGCTGCTGGTCCGGATGGCGCCAAGCACCATCCTCGTCCGGCCCGAGCCTGTGATTCGATGGCACCGCCAGAGCTTTCGGTTGTACGCGCGCTGGAGGAACGGCCCGGCGGCCAGGCCGGCCCGAGATCGAGGCCGAGATTCGGGACCTGATCCTGGAAATTCATCGTGCAAATCCCACCTGGGGAGCCCCCGGATCCGCGGCGAGCTGCTCAAGCTCGGGTTTACGGTCGCATAGTCGACGGTCTCCACGTACGTGCCGAGGCATCGGAAGCCGCCCTCTCAGAGCTGGCGGACGTTCCTGAGAAACTACCTTGGGGAAGCGATCGCCATCGACTTCGCCGTGGTGTCCACCATCCGCTTCGGGCTGCTCTACGTGTTCGTTGTGCTGGGTCTGGAGCGCCGCAGGCTTCTGCACGTCAACGCAAGCGCTCATCCCACGGCGGCGTGGACGGCACAGCAAATGGTCGAGGCGCTTCCCGGGGAGACGGCCCTTCGGTACTTGATCCGCGATCGGGATTCGATCTATGGAGCCGAATTCCAGCGCCGGATCGCATGGGTCTGGGCGAGGTTCCGATTGCCCCTCCCTCGCCTTGGCAGAATGGGTATGCGGAGCGGTTCGTGGGTTCCTTGCGCCGCGAGTGTTTGGATCACGTGATCGCGCTTCACGAACGGCATGTCTGTCGGATCGTCTCGAGTTATGCCCGCTACTGCAACCGCGCGCGGACTCATTTGGCACTGGCCAAGGATGCTCCTGAACCGCGGGGAATCCAAGCGCGAGCGACGGGACGCATCGTGGCGTTTCCCGAGGTGGGCGGACTTCATTATCGATACGAGCGCATGGCAGCCTGAAAGGTAACCGATCACATTCTCGGCACAGGTGAGCATGGCGTGATCGGTGCCCGCCTCGGCTGGATATTCCCCGTTGCTTACGTGCCGCTTTGGTTCTCGCGGCGAAGGTCATTTACCCACGAGATAACCTAAGCCTCTGCAACTCTCCGCGGCAAACCTCGCTAAACTCCCGCAAGGGATCGATTGCACTCCTGTCCTTCAAGGTCTCCGATAGCTCACGCAACGTAATGTTCGGCTTGAAATACGTCTCGATGATCGTTTGCATAACCCTGTCCGCGCTTTCGATGACCGCTGGCAGTGACCGAACGCGCATCCTGCTAACGAGAGCGTACAACCTCACGAGCTTGGATGTATCTGCCTTATCATGCTCAAGGGCATCTGCGTAGAGTTTTGAGGCTTCTTCGATGAAGTCCTTGTACAGGTCTTCGCGTCTGGCGATATCGTGTCCGACCTCCTCCGCTCTAACTTGTGTGCGCTGGGTCAGCCACGATGCCCCCAAAGACGCGGTCCCACCGACCACCGATCCCGCCAACGCTGCAAGCGCAGAAACATATGCTACGTCCATACTATGTCTCCGCCCCTTCACTGTGAACGCGACACTGAGCGTGATTTTGGCGCGCGCCTGCGTTCCGTCGCGGCTGAGCCCCAGGATACCAACCGAAATGAGCAGGGCACCGGGCGGCTCTGGGATAGTCGCGATCCATGTCCGTCAGGCCGCTGGGACTCGTCCAACAGATCGTCAGACCGTCGGCCAAGACCCCCGCACGCACCTTGCTAAGCGTCCAGCCTGCAGGTTAACCCCATCGGATGTGAGGACTCCCTGAGTGGCCCGCAGGCGATTCGCAGCGTCCCCAAATGGCGGCGCCGGAGATACTGCAGCCGTCGCCCGAGCCCTCGGAGGTAATGGCCTCCGGCAGAAAAAGGCAATCGAACGTTGGCCTCGCCATCTCTTGTGCTTCCCGCCGCACCGGCGCGGCGCGTTCACCGATCCCCCCTGCAAAAGACCAAGAGATCCAGCCTCCAATGCGGCTGTGAGAGCACCGATCTGCTTTCGCAGCTGGTGGTAGAACATCTCGACAGGCAGTGCGGCACGCGGCTCTTTATCTCTTTGTTCGAGGACCAGTCGATTACCGACGGCCTCGGGATGCGGAAGGTCCAAGTGCTCGAGTTCCGAAAAGAACTCCTGAAGGGCCGCTGCCGGGAGCGAGAGATCCTTGTCCACAGCTTCGAACTCCGCTCGCGCAGTCCGTATTCAAAGGGAGGCGCTTGGCAGCCCGATGCGCTCGATCGCGCCTTCCACAAGAAGGATCTCTTCTTAGCGGTTGACTCGATAGAGAGGAAATTTGAGGGAAGACGACCCACTGTTCAGGCAAAAGATGATCCGCGAATCCGTGACTCCGCCATCGGTCGAAGTGTCGGTGGAATGACCGCTTCGTTTGCGATCAAGGTCGTTCGCCACGCGAGAACCATGGTAAGCCGTCGCACTCGGTGATGCTCAGGCTGCAGACGCCTCATGCTTCAACTGCGCCATGGCTGCTTCGACGACTTTGTCAGGCGTGAAGCCAAACTTCCCCTGCAAGGCCTTGAGCGGGGCGGAAGCCCCGAAGGTCTGCATTCCGATGACTGCCCCGCTCGGACCTACGTAACGCTCCCAGCCGAAGATCGAGGCCTGTTCCACCGCAACGCGGGCCCTTACGCGGGGCGGAAGGACGCTCTCCCGGTAGTCTTGGCTCTGGTGTTCAAAAATGTCCCAAGAGGGCATCGAAACCACCCGAGAGCGGATCCCCTGGGCGATGAGCTTTTCGTGGGCCTCGACGGCGAGGATGAGCTCGCTACCCGTGGCAATCAGAATGACCTCCGGGCTCCCGTCCGGTGGGTCCCCCAGTACGTAGGCGCCGCGGGCAACGCCAGCGGCGGGGGCATATTTCTGCCGATCGAGAGTCGGTAAAGGCTGGCGCGAGAGTGCGAGGGCGGCGGGGCGGTGGCGCAGCTGCATCACGTACCGGTAGGCCTCGAGCACCTCGTTGGCGTCGCCCGGACGCAGCAGGGTGAGCCCTGGGATGGCACGGAGCGAGGCCAAGTGCTCCACGGGCTGATGGGTTGGGCCGTCCTCCCCGTCGCCCATGGCGTCGTGGGTAAAGACGAAGAGCGTGGGTAGCTCCATCAGCGCCGAAAGCCGGATTGCAGGCCGCGCGTAGTCGCTGAAGATGAAGAAGGTCGCTCCGAAGGGCCGGAGCTTCGAGAGTGCGAGCCCGTTTACGATCGCGCCCATGGCATGCTCGCGGATTCCAAAATGCAGATTTTTCCCGCCCGGGCTCCCGGCCTGGAAATCGCCCGCTCCGTCGAAACCAAGGATCGTCTTGTTCGAAGGTCCGAGGTCTGCCGAACCCCCGAGGAACCACGGCACATTTTGGGCGAGCACGTTCAGCACCTTGCCCGAGGCTTCGCGGCCTGCGAGACCTTTCGGGTCCGCAGGGAACGACGGCAGGTTGCGATCCCATCCCTCGGGGAGTTCCCGCTTTTGCATCTGCTCAATCTCGGTGGCGAGCGCGGGATACTTGGATCGATACCCAGCGAAGAGCTCCGTCCACGCCCGATTGGCCGCTGCCCCCCGCGCGCCAATCCCTGCCGCGAAGTGCTCTCGCACCCCTTCCGGCACAAGGAACTTCGCATCCTCGGGCCACCCGTACGCGCGCTTGCACAGGCGCACCTCCTCCTCGCCAAGCGGCTCGCCGTGGGCGGCGGCGGTGTCCTGCCGGTGTGGCGAGCCGTAGCCGATGTGGCTATCGAGAATGATCAAGGTCGGGCGGCCTGTCGTCTTGCGAAAGACATCGAAGGCATGCTGGATACGGTCGATATCGTTGGCATCGCCGACCCGGAGCACGTTCCAGTCGTACGCCAGAAAGCGGGCTGCGACGTCCTCGGTGAAGGTGATCCGCGTATTCCCTTCGATCGTGATGTGGTTGTTGTCATAGACCCAGCACAGGTTGTCGAGACCCAGGTGGCCGGCGAGCGATGCGGCCTCGGAGCCAATGCCTTCCATGAGGCAGCCGTCCCCGCAGATGGCATAAACGTCGTAGTCGAAGACGCCGAAGCCCGGTCGGTTGTAGCGGTGGGCCAGCCACTTTTCCGCGATCACCATGCCGACACTCGTGGCGATCCCCTGCCCGAGGGGGCCGGTCGTCGTCTCCACGCCCGAAACCCAGTGGTACTCGGGATGACCCGGCGCCTTGCTGCCAAGCTGACGGAAGTGGCGGATGTCTTCCAGGCTCACCGAGGGCTGACCCAGCGTCTCGTAGTCCGCGTTCACCGCACGTGTCTCAGTCAGGTACAAGAGGGACCAGAGCAGCATCGACGCATGGCCGTTTGAAAGGACGAACCGGTCCCGATTGGGCCAGATCGGATCCTTCGGATCGAAGCGAAGGATGCGATTCCATAGGACATAGACCAGCGGTGCGAGTGCCATCGGAGTCCCAGGGTGCCCCGAGTTTGCGGCTTGCACCGCATCGATCGAGAGCGTGCGAATCGTGTTGATGGCGAGCTCTTCAGATCGGGTCTCCCTCATGGCTTTCTCCCCTTCTCATCCAACGGCTCTCCCGCCAAGGATGTGATGAATTCCCCGTTCCTCGCCACCATGAGCACCGCCACTGAGCGTGGCTGAACCCGGCACGCCGAGCCCTGAACTTTTGGCGCCGCTGCCCATTCGCAAATATCATCGGGGGAATCCAAGGACGTGTCGATGCAGCGCCGCCACTTCTCGTTCGCTCCTCCCAACCAAGGAATTTCGAAATCGAGCGGCTCCCAATAGGCGTTGATCATGACGTGCAGTGAGACCCGGTCACCGAGCAGCCGAACGGTCGCAGCGAGGGAGTGGGACTCATCGCTCCAGTCGGGCTTATTCAACTCGATGCCATGCCATTGCACCAGTTGTTGACGCAGCAACTCGTGCAGCGTCATCTCGAATGGCTCGACCGTCATGCGAAAGCGGATCAGCAGTCTCACAAAACGGTGAACGTCCGCGTGCCTTGCCACGAGCTCCCAGTCGAACCAGGAGATCTCGTTATCCTGACAATAGGCGTTATTGTTGCCTCGTTGCGTGCGGCGAACCTCGTCTCCCATGAGCAACATCGGCGTTCCCACGGAAAGGAGAGTCAGCGTCAAAAAGTTCTTCACCTGCCGATTTCGCAAGCGCTCTACGGAGAGATCGTCGGTGGGTCCCTCGGCGCCGCAGTTCCAGCTTAGGTTGGAGTCCGATCCGTCGCGATTGCCCTCCCCATTGGCCTCGTTGTGCTTGCAGTTGTAGGAGACCAAGTCATTCAGCGTGAATCCGTCGTGGCATGCGACAAAGTTGACGCTCTCTTCTGGCTCGCGTTGTCTGTACTCGTAGATGTCCGGGCTGCCGGTCAATCGGTACGCCAGCGCTCGGACCGTCCCACGATCGCCCTTTAGAAAACCCCGTACGTCATCTCGAAAACGGCCGTTCCATTCCTTCCAGCTCTCTCCGGCGAAGCGCCCGAGCTCGTAGAGCCCTGCGGCGTCCCACGCTTCTGCGATCAGCTTGATGTTTGCGAGAACCGGATCTGATTCAATGTCCAAGATCACTGGGGGAGAGCTCAGCGGCCGACCCTCTTCGTCGCGAGACAGGATTGCCGCCAGGTCGAAGCGAAAACCGTCGACGTGCATTTCGCTAACCCACCAGCGGAGACTGTCGAGGATGAGTCGCCGAACCACGGATTGATTGGCGTTTAAGGTATTGCCGCAGCCAGAGTAGTCGGCGTAGGTCGCCTTGTTTTGGCCGAGGAGATAGTAGGTGTCGTTTGAGAGGCCCCGCAAGCACAGTGTCGGGCCGTGCTCGTTGCCCTCTGCCGTGTGGTTGTATACGACATCCAAGATGACCTCGATGCCCGCGCGATGCAGTGCTTTGAGCATGTCGCGAAACTCATCGAGTGCCGAGAGCGGCTCCGACCGAGAGCTGTAACCAGGATGGGGTGCGAAGAACGAGATGGGGGAGTATCCCCAGGCATTCGCGAGGCCCAAAGGCGCGTCCTCTGCGTCGAATGCGAATACCGGGAGGAGCTCGACCGCGTTCACGCCAAGGTCCTGCAGGTAGGGGATCTTCTCAATCACGCCTGCGTACGTACCTCGCCGAATGCGGCCCACGCCCGAGTTCGGGTTTCGGGTGAAGGCGCCGACGTGCATCTCGTAAAGAACTGTCTTGGCAAAGGGCGTCCGCGGCGGAGCGTCATCTTCCCAGTCGTAGGTGCTCGGGTCGACGACGACGCTCTTTAGCGCGGAGGATGCATTGTCTCCCGGTCTGCATGCATCCTCCCGGCTCCGGTGCGCGGGTCGCGCCACGCACTTCCCGTAGGGATCGAGCAGCACCTTGTCGTGGTCGAAGCGAAGCCCGCACTCAGGCGCGAATGGCCCTCCTGCGCGCCAGGCATAGAGCTGGCCGGCCCTCACTCCGGGTAGGAAGGTATGCCAGTAGTGATAGGTGCGCTGCGTGCGGGGATCAAGGTCGATCACGTACGATGGCTTGGCATCGTCTACGTGGTTGAAGAGAAGGAGCTGCACTGCCGCGCTGTGCTTGGAGAACACACTAAAGTTAACACCGTCTTGCATCGCGGTAGCGCCGAGGGGGAAGCTCCGGCCCTTCTGATGGACCCGTGTCTCTTCCTTCATTCTCTTGCTTCTCGCAGTCGTAGGGCCTCCTTCAAGCCGCGCACTTCAGGCTTCAAGGCGTGCAACTTCGCCCAACCGGCGCAAGTGCCGCTCTGCTTGGCTAAACTGCG
>Ga0074046_10005261_pt1 | contig 10362 bp, 6 predicted proteins | sample BogForMeECP23OM3_FD_94441 | JGI IMG/M metagenome (GOLD analysis project Ga0074046, IMG submission 94441) | Bog forest soil microbial communities from Calvert Island, British Columbia, Canada - Bog Forest MetaG ECP23OM3 | ecosystem: Environmental > Terrestrial > Soil > Wetlands ...
AGATTCGCATGGACCCATCCTCACCCTATGCGATGCAGAGGTTAATCGGCCTGAAGGACCGCTTCCAGATCGCCTTCGCCTGCGATACCGACCATGACCGGCACGGAATCGTTACCCGAAGCGCGGGATTGCTGCCGCCCAATCATTACCTTTCCGTCGCCATCTTCTACCTCTTCCAACACCGGCCGAAGTGGCGCAAGGAAGCGGCGATCGGCAAAACGGTGGTGAGCAGCCAGATGATCGATCGCGTCGCCGCGAAGCTTGGCCGCAAGCTCTACGAAGTGCCAGTGGGCTTCAAGTGGTTCGTGGATGGCTTGCTCGACGGTTCGCTCGGCTTCGGCGGCGAAGAAAGCGCGGGTGCGTCGTTCGTCCGCCTGGATGGCAGTGTGTGGACGACGGACAAAGATGGAATTATCCCGGCTTTGTTGGCGGCGGAGATCACGGCGCGGATGGGCCGCGATCCCGGCGAAATCTACCGCGAACTCACGCGCGAGTTCGGCGAGCCTGTTTACGACCGCGTTGAGGCGCCAGCGACCCCGGCACAAAAAGAGCTGCTGGCGAAACTCTCACCCCAGCAGGTTAAGATCACCGAACTGGCGGGGGGAAAAATCCAGACTGTCCTCACCCACGCGCCGGGCAACGGCGCCTCCATCGGCGGGTTGAAGGTAATCGCTGAAAGCGGATGGTTCGCGGCGCGACCATCAGGGACCGAGGACATCTATAAGATTTATGCGGAGAGCTTCCGGGAGGCGGACCATCTGCGCCGCATCCTGGAGGAAGCTCAGACGATTGTCAGCGATGCACTGGCGGCGTCGGATCCGAGAGAGAAATCATGACCGACCAAACCCGCGTCAGCCACCCCATCTACAATCTTCTACCCACGGGAATCGAGGGAGTCGATTGCCTGGCGGAGCTTGCCCTGGACATGCGCTGGTCGTGGAACCATGCCACCGACCGGCTGTGGAGCACGCTTGATCCCACACTATGGGAACTCACTCAAAATCCCTGGGTCGTCCTGCAGACGGTCTCGCGCGATCGGATCGAGCGTGTGCTCGCCGATCCTGCCTTCCGTAAGAACGTTGATGACCTGCTGCGAGCCAAACATCAGGCGGCGGAGACGCCGGCATGGTTTCAGCAAAAGCATCCCCAAGCTCCCTTGACCTGCGTCGCATATTTCAGCATGGAATTCATGTTGAGCGAAGCGCTCCCCATCTATTCGGGAGGACTTGGCAATGTGGCCGGCGATCAGCTCAAAGCGGCCAGCGATTTGGGCGTGCCGGTGGTGGGAGTGGGGCTGCTCTTCCAACAAGGCTATTTTCGCCAGGTGATCGATAAAGACGGAGCGCAACAGGCTCTTTACCCGTACAACGATCCCGGACAGTTGCCGATCACGCCGGTGCGCCAGGCGAACGGCGAGTGGCTGCGGTGGGAGATCGCGTTGCCTGGCTACTCGGTCTGGCTGCGCGCCTGGCAGGTCCAGGTCGGCAGAGTGAAGCTCTATCTGCTGGACAGCAATGACGCGGCGAACTATCCGGCTCATCGAGGGATCACCAGCGAGCTGTATGGGGGCGGGCCGGAGTTGCGCCTCAAGCAAGAACTGCTGCTCGGGATCGGCGGCTGGCGGTTGCTCCGCGCGCTCGGCCTCAAGCCGGAAGTCTGTCACCTGAATGAAGGGCATGCAGCGTTCGCCGTGTTGGAACGGGCCCGCAGTTTCATGGAAGAGACCGGACATCCCTTCGAAGTGGCGCTGGCCGTGACGCGAGCGGGAAACCTCTTCACCACACACACGGCGGTGCCGGCCGGCTTTGACCGTTTCCCGCCGGCCCTAGTCGAACCCTACCTCACTCGCTATGCCGAGCAGAAGCTGGGCATAAGTCCACACGATTTGCTGGCCCTGGGCCGCCAGAATCCGAATGACGCGTCGGAGAGTTTCAACATGGCCTATCTCGCAATCCGCGGGAGCGGGGCGGTGAATGGCGTAAGCCGCTTGCATGGGAAAGTCAGCCGGCGCCTCTTTGGGCCTCTCTTTCCGCACTGGCCCGAGGAAGAGATCCCCGTCGGATATGTGACCAACGGAGTCCATATGCCAACCTGGGACTCCGCGGCGTCCGACGATCTTTGGATGGCAGCCTGTGGCAAGGGGCGTTGGCTGGGGACGGCAGAAAATCTGGAGCAGGACATTCGCCGCGTCTCCGACACCACGCTCTGGAAACTTCGCACCGCCGCCAGCAAGTCTCTTGTGGAATGCGCTCGCGGACGATTGTCCCGGGAACTGGCTGTCGCCGGCGCGTCGCCCGAGGCGATTGAAGAAGCGAAACATCTATTCGATCCCAGCACATTGACACTGGGCTTTGCGCGGCGCTTCGCGACCTACAAGAGGCCGAACTTGCTGCTGCACGACCCGCAGCGGCTGCTTCGTTTGTTGACCAATCCGCAGCGGCCGGTGCAACTCGTCATTGCTGGCAAGGCGCACCCGGAGGACGAGGCGGGAAAGGCCCTGATTCAGCAATGGGTGCAGTTCATCCGCCGACCCGAGACACGCCCCCATGCGATCTTTCTCAGCGATTACGACATGCTTCTGACCGAGCGCCTGGTGCAGGGCGTGGATGTTTGGATCAACACCCCGCGCCGGCCCTGGGAGGCTTGCGGGACGAGCGGCATGAAGGTGCTCGTCAATGGAGGCATCAATCTCTCGGAGTTGGATGGCTGGTGGGCGGAAGCCTACACGCCTGAAGTGGGGTGGGCGTTGGGAGACGGTCAGGAGCATGGCGACGATCCCGCCTGGGATGCGGCCGAAGCCGACGCGCTCTACGACCGGCTCGAACGCGAGGTGATCCCGGAGTTTTATACCCGAGACCAGAGCGGCATTCCCAACGCATGGGTTAAGCGGATGCGGGAAAGCATGGCGCGATTGACACCGCGCTTCTCCGCCCACCGCGCCGTGCGCGAATACACCGAGCAGCATTACCTTCCGGCGGCAGCCGCCTACCGGGCGCGAGCGGAGAACAAAGGCGCAGTGGGCAGGCAAATGGTCGATTGGCAGAATGCGGTCGATGGAAAGTGGGACTCGTTGCGCTTCGGAGACTTGCGCGTCGAAACCAACACGGACCGTCACGTGTTTGAAGTCGAAATCTTTCTGAACGATCTCGATCCGAATGCGGTGCGAGTTGAGCTTTATGCGGACGGAATCAACGGCGGCGATCCCGTACGCGAAGAAATGAAGTGCGCGCGACCGCTTCCTGACGCATCCCGCCCCTGCATCTATCACGCAACCGTACCCACTGCGCGTCCAGCGAGAGACTACACGGCGCGAGCGATGCCGCACTGCGACGGCGTTGCGATCCCACTGGAAGACGCCCGAATCCTGTGGCAACACTGACCGCGATGCGAGAAGACCAAAGGCTTGTTTATGGACGGGTGGCGCTCACCGGCGACAGGCGATACAGGACGCTCCCATGGGGCGGCAGTGTCACCGTCAGGGAGGGGGCGGAATCCAGATTCTGGCGCGCCCAAAGATCGCGCACCTTATATATCTTTCCCGCCAGCCCCATATCTTTCCATTCGTATCGCAGGACTGCGCTGGATTCACTGATATTGAACACGGCCAAGTAGCGATCGTCGTCCCGACCATCGCCCGATCCAGGCTGCGCCAGCCAGACCACCGCCTTGCCGGTATTGATCACCGGATGGTTCCCGGTTGAGTGCTGGTCCACGGCGATGACCTCGGGATTCGTGAGCAAAGATAACGTCCACGCGTCCGCAGAGGGCAGTTCGCCGCCGACCATGAGAGGAGAGGGAAAGATGACCCAGAGGGTCATCAACGTTCGCTGTTCATCGCGAGTAAGTCTGGTAGTGCGCGGCTCACCCCATCCGGCAGCGGGCCCCAGACGCCCTAGTGGAAGCATGTCCGCGTCGGGCCAATGCTCCGGTTCGGCTTTCCCGGCCCACTTGGCAGCGTTGTCAAACTGATCGCCGAGCCCCTTGGGATACGGGCCATCGTTATGCCAGATATCCCAAATATCATCGGAAATCCTCCACATTTGCGCATACTTCCGCATCTCGTCCATCTTTTCCAACGGCGCTGGCCCAGGGGAAAGGCTAAGCACAACGGGCCTCCCGGCTTTGTCCAAGGCCTGTCTGATCATTCGAACGTCATCGCCTTTGTAGGGATGGCTGCTGATGCAATCTACTTTGATCAGATCGACTCCCCATGCCGCATACATCATGGCAATGGAGTCGTAATAGGCTTGGGCTGCCGGTTGGGCGGGGTTCGTGCCAAAATTATCGAAGTTCCAGGGACAGGTGTCGGAGGAATCCGCGCCGTCCGCGGCCGTGTAGGACGAATCGGCAATCGGAATTTTGTTGACCACCGCCTGTTTGGGAATGCCACGCAAAATGTGAATTCCAAATCGGAGCCCGAGCGAATGAACATAGTCCGCTAAAGGTTTGAAACCGGCATCGTTGGCGGCAGACGGAAACCGGTTCACCGCTGGCACGTAACGGCCATACTTGTCGAGGCTGTACTGGAAAGTTCTGGAATTGCCTTCCGCCGTAGGGTTCGCGACAAACCACTCCATGTCGACGACCACGTACTGCCAGCCGAAGGCTTTCAGATGTGCGGCCATCCACTGTGCATTTGCTTTTACCTGGCCCTCGTCGATCGTCGTTCCGTAACCATCCCAGCTATTCCACCCCATCGGCGGAGTCATGGCCAATGACGGTGCGTCAACTGGCGACATGGGAACGGGCGCGTGCGACTTTTCCTGACAGAGCAGGCCGCGTGAACAGAGGAAGAGCAAGCAGACAAGCAGTAGAATCGGCCTTTGCATAGGACCTCCGCTTTCATGAATCTGCATCAGCCACGCGATGCCGCCTTGGCAGCCTGAAGCTCTGCTGGGAGGCCAAAGCCATGGTGATTGTGTGCCCCTAAGGCCTTAGATTTTAATTTACCATTAAGAGCTCTTGCGAAAGTCTTGCTTGTGCGCTGACGAGAAAGGAAGGCTAACGATGGCAAGCTACATTGGCGCTATAGATCAGGGAACGACAAGTTCGCGCTTCATCGTGTTCGATCGTTCCGGACGCATCGTGAGCACCGCTCAAAGAGAGCACGAGCAGATCTATCCCAAACCGGGATGGGTCGAGCACGATCCCGAAGAAATTTGGCGGCGTACGGATGGCGTCATCCAGGAAGCGATGGACGCTCGCGGGCTGCGGCCGGAAGATCTGGCGGCGATCGGGATTACCAACCAGCGCGAAACCACTGTGGTCTGGCACAAGAAGAATGGCAAGCCCGTTTACAACGCAATTGTCTGGCAGGACACGCGCGTGGCTCCCGCCGTCGCCGAGTTCGCTGCTCTTGGCGGACAGGATCGCTATCGCGCCAGGACCGGCCTTCCGCTCGCTACTTATTTCAGCGGTCTCAAGATTCGCTGGATTCTCGAAAATATTGCGGGCGCGCGCGCGCAAGCCGAAGCCGGCGATTTGCTGTTTGGCAATATCGACACTTTTCTGATCTGGCATCTCACCGGCGGAACGCGTGGCGGCGTCCACGTGACCGATGTGACCAATGCCAGCCGCACGCAACTGATGAACCTCAACACACTGCAGTGGGATCGGGACATATTGGAAGACTTCGGAATTCCGATTGAGATGTTGCCGAAGATTGCCTCGAGCAGCGAAGTGTACGGTGCCGCGCAACTGCCGGCCGTTGCGGGAGTCGCGATTGCCGGTGATCTCGGCGATCAGCAAGCTGCGCTGGTCGGCCAAGCCTGCTTCAAGCCAGGAGAAGCGAAGAACACCTACGGCACCGGCTGCTTCATGCTGATGAACACTGGGGAAAAGGCAGTACTCTCGAACTTCGGCCTGGTGACCACGCTGGCCTATAAGTTCGGCGCGAAGCCGGCATGCTATGCGCTGGAAGGAAGCATCGCAATTACCGGCGCCCTGGTGCAGTGGCTCCGCGATAATCTCGGACTCATTGAAAAGAGTTCAGACATTGAGGCGCTCGCCCGCACCGTAAATGATAACGGCGGCGTCTACTTCGTTCCCGCCTTCTCCGGCTTGTACGCGCCGTACTGGAAGGATGACGCGCGCGGCGTGATTGCCGGCTTGACCCGCTTTGTGAACAAAGGACACATCGCCCGCGCGGTGCTGGAAGCGACCGCGTTCCAGGTCCGCGAGGTGGTCGACGCCATGGCCAGGGACTTGGGCATTACGCTCGATGTCCTGCGCACCGACGGTGGCATGGTGATGAACGATTTGCTGATGCAATTCCAGTCCGACATTCTGGCGAAGCCTCTGGTGCGTCCGATGGTGAAGGAAACGACTGCGCTGGGCGCTGCCTACGCTGCCGGACTGGCAGTCGGCTTCTTCCGGGACACCGACGATCTCGTCGCCAATTGGGCCATCGATCAACGGTGGGAGCCGGCGATGGATGAAGAATCTCGCGAGCGGCTTTATCACTTCTGGAAGAAGGCGGTGACGCGCTCGTTCGACTGGGTGGAGTCGCTGTAGGCCGTTTTTGGGTGGCGCAGCGCTTTAGCGCTGCGGTAAAGGGAGCTTATTTTTCGGATCGGCTTCAGCCGCTGCGGTCGGAGTGTCGCGGAGGAAAGACTTAGAAAAACTTGAGGAGGTCCACACCCAAATGCATGGACCATTTCTAGGCGAATTCATGGGTACGCTAGTTTTGATCTTGCTGGGCGACGGTGTCGTCGCCAATGTTCTGCTGAAAAAATCGAAAGGCGAGAACTCCGGCTGGATTGTCATCGCAACCGCATGGGGGTTGGCCGTGGTCGCGGGCATCTTTACGGCCATCGCTTTTGGCAGTCCGGGCGCCCACATTAATCCGGCAATCACATTGGCTGTGGCCCTGCTGTCGGGGAACTGGTCGAACGTCGGCCTCTTCTGGGCCGCGCAAATCCTGGGAGCTTTCGCCGGCGCTACTCTCGTCTGGATGACTTATCTGCCCCACTGGAAAGTAACGCCCGACACGGAAGCGAAGCTGGCGATTTTTTGTACCACACCGGCCATCCGCAACCTTCCCGCGAATCTGTTGACCGAGATTATTGCCACCACGTGCTTGATTGTGGTTGGCTTCAGTTTCGGGAGCAAGGCGGTCTCAACCACCGGGCTGCCGGCTGGATTCGGCCCGTGGCTGTGGGGAGTCCTGGTGTGGGCGCTGGGCCTGAGTCTCGGCGGACCGACCGGATACGCGATGAACCCCGCCCGTGACCTTGGTCCGCGCGTGGCTCACGCTATCCTGCCCATCAGCGACAAAGGGAACTCAGATTGGGGATACGCGCTCGTGCCGATCATTGGCCCCTTGATCGCTGGTGGCATCGGCGCTGCAATTATCAAACTGGTGGGTGTCCAGTGACGCGCGCCACACTTCCGGAGGCGTCGCTGCAAGAGGCATCATTGCAAAGAGAGCAACTATGAATCGAAGCGAAATGTGGCGCCGTATCGAAGCGCATCCACAAACCTGGGACATAATCGTCGTGGGCGGCGGAGCGACGGGCGTAGGCGTTGCCATCGATGCCGCGGCGCGCGGCTACGACGTGCTGCTGCTTGAGCAGAGCGACTTCGGCAAAGGAACCTCCAGTCGCAGCACCAAGCTGGCGCACGGTGGCGTGCGCTATTTGGAGCAGGGCAATATCGGCCTGGTTATGGAAGCGCTCAAGGAGCGCGGACTGCTTCTGCAAAACGCGCCCCACCTGGTGCACGATCTGGCCTTCGTCGTGCCCAACTACGACTGGTGGGAGGCTCCATTCTACGGTCTCGGCCTGAAGCTGTATCAACTGCTGGCTGGCAAGTACGGGTTTGGCGCTTCAGGCATTCTTTCCAGAGAAGAGACGCTCGAACATCTGCCTACATTGAAGACCGAAGGCCTGCGCGGCGGCGCCGTCTACTACGATGGACAATTCGATGACGCCCGGCTGCTCATCCACATGGTGGCCACCGCTTTCGAGCAGGGCGCCACGTTGCTGAACTATGTCGAAGTCACGGGACTGACCAAGGACGCGCAGGGATTTGTAGACGGAGTCAGCGCCCGTGATATCGAAACCGGCAACGAATTTCGCGCATCCGCGAAGGTTGTGGTCAACGCCACCGGAGCTTTCAGCGATCTGCTTCGACTCCAGGCGGAGCCTTCCGCCGAGCCGATGATCGTCCCCAGCCAGGGCATTCATCTGGTCTTCGACGCGAGCTTCCTGCAGGGTGAAAGCGCGATCATGGTCCCACACACCAGCGATGGCCGCGTGTTATTCGCGATTCCGTGGCACGGTCACACCCTGGTCGGAACCACCGACACGCCCATCCCAGCGGCGACGCTCGAACCGGTCGCGATGGAGCAGGAAATCGAATTCATCCTCGCGACCGCCGGGCAATACCTGACGAAAGAACCTACGCGCGGCGATGTGTTGAGCGTATTCGCCGGCATCCGGCCGCTGGTAGGCGCCACGGGCGTGGCCAGCGGCGTTTCCAAGACGGCGGCACTGTCACGCGATCACGTCATCCAGATCGATCGCTCCGCTCTGATCACCATCTGCGGTGGAAAGTGGACGACGTATCGCCACATGGCCGAGGATTGCGTCGATCAGGCGGCAACGCTCGGCCAGTTGCCGGAAAAGCCATGCGTGACGCAACACCTGAACATCCACGGCTTCCACGGCGCAGCCGAACAATTCGGCTCGCTGGCGGTCTATGGTTCGGACGCGTACGAGATTCGCAAACTCATCGAGACGGACGCCGGGCTCGCCGCACCGCTGCATGCCGCGCTGCCCTACGTAAAGGCGGAGGTGATCTGGGCGGCGCGCCATGAAATGGCCCGTACCGTGGAAGACACGCTCGCCAGGCGCACCCGCGCGCTGTTCTTGAATGCGCGCGCAGCCCTCGAAATGGCGCCCGCCGTCGCGGACCTGATGGCTTCAGAACTCGGTTGGGACGAGGCGGCCCGGGCGAAACAGTTGGCTGCATTTCGCGAGGTTGCTTCGAACTACACGCTTCATCCCTGAGTGGTTGGCCCGGCACGCGTTCTGCACGGTTCGGAATTTATGCAATCGCTTCTAGTACCCTGACCGTTAACCGACCAAGTGGATTAGTGCCGGGTTGCCCGTCGCTCGGGAGAAACTCAGCGACCGTCAGCGGCAGACTTCCCCGAAGCGGACTTCTGGACAACCTCCCGCCTACACCGATCCATAAGGTTGTTAGCGCATAAGCGTAGCGCCGCGGAGGACACGCGTGATCCATGCTGTGACCGAAAACAGATCCCCGGCGCTGAGAGCGGGCGGAAGAAGATTGGTAAAGGCGCGATCCCGAGAGCCCCGCTGCTTGGCGCGCACGATCAGTGATAACAGCCATATAGGTGGCTGGCGCTCCCGATGAGGCCCGTTGAATCCGAGCGCATTCACGTCAGACTCTGAGGATAACTCTCAAGCACCGGCGGCGATGCGGTCACTCCACATTGACTGTAGTCTGGTAGGTCATGGCCGGTTGAATGTCCAGTGTTTCGGCATGGCCGAGGCGCGTTTTGAGGATCCCGCGAATCGTGGGCAGTGCAGCGGTGTTGTTCGCATCCGTCTCCATATCCGCCACGAGATTGACCATGGTCGTGCATGTCGAAGGCGCGGGCCTATACGACTGCACATCCAGCTCGTATGTGCCGGTGGAAGACCCGCGAGCTCGACGGAATCGTCGACCATCCATTCTCGTTGCGACGGCGGCCGGATGCGAAAGCCGAAAACTCTCTGCTGGAGACTTGCGCCTCTTGTCTGATCGGGATCGGAATTGATGTTGCGAACGCGGACCCCCATGCCGGTACCGCGGCCAGAGTCAAATCCGCCGTAAATCCTTCCCCCTCCTTGACCGCAATCGATGAAGCTGATGCGGGATCAGTAACTCCAGGGTAAGAAGTGGTTGGATAAACTACATCCAAGAGGGCTTTCTCTTCCGGTGATAGATCGGCTCCAATTTGCCGCTGTGCCTGGGCGAGCGAGCCGAACCAGGGTTGGGCAGAGACAACCACGAAGTAGCGCCCCGATTCGAGATGAGCAAAGCGATAGTACCCGCGATCGTCGGAAGATACTTGAGCTACGAGGAAGTTCCGCGCAAACCCCGCGCTCGCATCAGACCCAAACAGCAAAATTGTGGCGTTCGACACCGGTTCGGCGCAGGTAACGGAGCGGAACAAGTTCTGGAAGGGCCAGCCGCTGGCAAGGTGAAAGCGAACACAGCGGGCGATCTGGCGCACGCGAACGCCGATTTTGAAGAGTTGGGCGCGGAGGGTTTCGATCTGGGCCGAGCGCCAAGGCTGGGGCAACTGCAAGCGGAACAGGTTGACCAGGTTGTAAGCGAAGCCGTGCAGCA
>Ga0074046_10005262_pt1 | contig 10360 bp, 10 predicted proteins | sample BogForMeECP23OM3_FD_94441 | JGI IMG/M metagenome (GOLD analysis project Ga0074046, IMG submission 94441) | Bog forest soil microbial communities from Calvert Island, British Columbia, Canada - Bog Forest MetaG ECP23OM3 | ecosystem: Environmental > Terrestrial > Soil > Wetlands ...
ACCAGGAGATTGGAATGCAACGCAAAGCCAGTGCAGTGTGGAAGGGCGGTCTTAAAGACGGGAAAGGGACAGTTTCGTCCACCAGCGGCGTTCTTTCGAATACGCCCTATTCGTTTACCACGCGGTTTGAAAATACTCCCGGGACGAATCCGGAAGAACTGATTGCGGCAGCGCATGCCGCATGCTTTTCGATGGCGCTGTCAGCGCAACTCGGAGGTGCGAACCTGACCCCGGAGAGCATCAGCACCGCCGCCACCCTCACCATGGAAAAACTCGATGCCGGCTGGACCATCACGGCAGTGCACCTGGATGTGACCGCCAAGGTGCCGGGCGCAAGCGCGGACGCTTTCAGCACGGCCGCCCAAAATGCCAAAGCCGGCTGCCCCGTATCGAAGGTTCTGAACGCGAAGATTACGATGGATGCCAAGCTCGGCTAGAATTCTGAGAGTAGCGCCGCCGTGCCGCGGGCGAGATTAGCTTTGCTCGCGCAGCGCCTGCCGCAGCTTGTGATTGAGTTTCACTGCTTCCTGCGACGCCTGGTCGATCATTTTGACCCAGCGCTGCAAGTTCTCGGGCGGGCCTGCCTGCGAAATCAGGTAGGTGGCTTGCACAATGGTTTCGAGCACGTTGCTCAGATCGTGCGCCATTAAGCGAAGCTCTTTCGCCAGTTCTGCGGGGATTTTATCGGAGGCGTTTCCCATAATCATGGGCGTCCTGAAGCGTTGCCAATGACGCAACGTGACGTTGCGCTCGTTTGACACCCAGGCGCCAGCCAGTAGATATTAGTGTAGTCCCCCTAAAAAAGGGCCTGCCGATCTTTTCTTTTATGCGGATATGGCGGAACTGGCAGACGCGCTAGGTTCAGGTCCTAGTGGCCGCAAGGTCGTGGAGGTTCGAGTCCTCTTATCCGCACCAAAACTCAGCTCCTGGCGGCGCATGGATCACAATCGACGGCCTGATGAGGCACGATGCTGGAAGTCAAACTCATCCTTTGTCCCATTGATTTCTCAGAGTTCTCGGTAAGGGCGTATCGCTATGCGCTATCTCTCGCCGAACACTACCGGGCCCAGGTGGTGGCGCAACATATAGTAGAGATATGGCGATATCCTTCCGTTGGCTTTGTTGCCTCTGCGCAACTCTATGACGAGTTCTGCCAGGCAGTTCGCGAGAGCGGCAGGTAGCAGCTTCAGGAATTCGTCAAGAACCACACCCACGATAAAATTCAGCCCGAGCTCGTGGTGCACCTGGGAATGGCTCCGGACTCTATTCTCTCGTTTGCGCAAGCGCGGAAAGCGGACGTAATCGTCATGGGAACGCACGGCCAGCGCGGCTATGACCGCCTGATGCTGGGGTCGGTGACCGACCGAGTGATGCGCAAGGCTCCCTGCCCCGTTCTAGTAGTATCTCAGCCGCCCCACGACTCTATGGCCGCAGGTGAACAACGGCGCCACCACCTGAACCGAATCCTTTACTGTACCGATTTTTCCAAGAATTCAGAACAGGCCTTGAACTATGCCATTTCTGCCGCAGCGGAGTACGAGGCCGAACTCACCCTCCTGCACGTGTTGGAGCAGGTCCCAAGTCCTGCCAAGTCCACCGAGGCCATAGCGGCAGTGACCGCGCAACTCGATAAACTGATTCCACCGGAGAGGCGCAAGACCCTCAAGATCAAGACGGCAGCGCGCATCGGAAAACCTTACCAGCAAATCATCCAATTCGCACTGGAAGCGCAAATCGACATGGTGACGATGGGAGTGCGCGGCCGTGGCGCCTTGGACCTGGCGGTGTTTGGTTCGACAACCTATCGGGTCATGCAGTTGGGACCCTGCCCTGTTCTCGCCGTCCCCGTTTGAACCGAGAATCCTAGTCCCGAAGGGACGACCGAGTTTAGCCCAGCGCTTTAGCGCTGGGAAAGCTGGAAGAAATGAGTTAAGTCCCGGAGGGACGACCGAGAGGTTACCATGAAACAGCAAAGCCCTCTTCTGGTTTGAGGAAGGCTCTGGGGGGTAGTTATTGCACTATTTGCGCGCCGCCAGTTTTAACCTGCGGGTTGAGTTGGTTGACCGAAGGAAAGCATCGGCAGCATCAGCAAAAGAACAAGAATTGAGTTTTTCATTTAGCCCCTACTAAAAAATCATCGACCAAAATCCATCTGTCTTTGATTTTTTCCCAAAGGAAAACTCGCACTAGACTATCTTCATCCGATCCCGACGCAAACTGTAAGACTGCTCGTGTTTCGTTCGACCAGTGACTTTCCGGGCGACCGGAACTCGGGCCTACGTAGCGTTCACGTATCTGTTCAGGAAAGTTGGTCGAAAGTTACTTCCTTTAGGCCGAAAAATGCGAGGAGCGTAGGCTTGAGCATGTTTGTCACGGACACGCTTTGGCCGCGTCCTCACGCGCCCGCAGACAACCTATGCGTGCTCCGGCTTTGCGCAATTCCGTACTGGCGGATCTTGTAGAGCAGAGCCTTATAGCTGATCTTCAGCAGCGCCGCCGCTTGTTTCCGATTCCAGTTCGTCTCTTCCAGCGCCCGCGCGATCGCTTCCGCCTCAGCTTCATCTTTGGCATTGCGCGACAGCGACTTCAGGCCGCCCACCGCCTCAGCGCCCGCGGCTGCGCTTCGGTCAGCCACATAGGCGTGCATTCCCCGGCCGCCATCGGGCCGCGGCTGCAACTCAGAGGCCGCCAGCGTTTCGTCTCCCAGCACCAGGTAGCGCTTGATAAAGTTGCTCAGTTCGCGCAAATTGCCCGGCCAGGAATGCCGCAGGCATGCCTCCAGCAACGCGGGGGACAGTGGTAACGGCGGACGAGCATACGACTCTGACATGCGCGACATGAAGTGCTTCAGCAGAATCGGGATTTCTTCCTTGCGGTCGCGCAGCGGCGGTAGTGACATCGTGAAAGCGTTCAGGCGGTAATAAAGATCTTCCCGCAAACGCTTGCTGGCGAGCGCTTCGGGAATGTCAATGTTGGTGGCGGCAAGGATGCGGACGTCGACTTTCACTAAAGTGCGGCTGCCCAGGCGGGAGAACTGCTGGTCCTGCAGCACGTGCAGCAGCTTGGCCTGCAGCCCCGGCGGCATTTCCCCAATTTCGTCGAGCAGGATGGTGCCTTTGTTGCACAGTTCGAACTTACCCGGCTTCGGATGAGTGGCGCCGGTGAAGGCTCCCGCTTCGTATCCGAACAGTTCGCTCTCCAGCAGATCGGCGGGCACCGCCGCGCAGTTCACTTTGAGGAAGGTGCGGTGGGCGCGCGGTGAAAGCTTGTGGATCAGCCTCGCCAGCACTTCCTTGCCGGTACCGCTTTCCCCCAGCAGAAGGACAGGGATTTCGACGTTCGCGACCAGCGCGGCCTGCGAACGAATCTTCTTCATCGCCGGGCTGGCAGCGACGAAGAACACGTCGTCGCAAAGTTCTTCGACCTCGCCCGCGTAGCTCTCACCCTTGGCCGTGCCGACGCACTGTCCAATGACCGCATCGAGTTCAGCCTTCTGGAACGGCTTGGTCAGATAATCGACCGCGCCCAGGCGCATCGCCTGCACCACTTTGCGCGTGTCATTCACGCAAGACAGCATCACCACTTTCAATCCCGGCTTGAGGTGGCGGAGTTTTTCCAGAGTCTCTAACCCGTCAATACCCGGCATGAGCAGATCGAGCAACACCAAGTCGGGGCTCAGGCCCTTTTCCACCCGCTCCACCGCTTCCTCGCCGGTGCTGGCGGTTTGCACTTTGTGCTCATCCACTTCCAGCAGCGTGCGGATATACCGCAACATTCCCGGTTCGTCATCCACCAGCAAGATGTTGGCGGCTTCGCTCATTCGGTTCCTCGTGGCGGACTGCTCATAATTGGCTTCAGCGGAATGATAAATGAAAACTTGCAACCCGCACCCGGTTCGCTTTCAACCCAGATCTTCCCGCCCATCCCCTGGAGTAGGCGCCGGGCAATGGCCAGCCCCAGGCCCATCCCCTCGGACGATTCACTGCCCGGCAGACGAAAGAAATCATCGAAGATTTCCAGGTGAAACTCCGGCCGAATTCCCGGTCCCGTGTCAGCCACGCTCACTTTGACCGCGTTCGGGATGTTCATTGACTGACGCCGCCGGTCTCCGTTGGTTGCGGATTCACTCACGCTGCGGCGCTCCCACATATGGGGCTCGGCGTGCAGCCACACGGTGCCGCCCTGGGGGGTGTACTTGCACGCGTTCTCCAGCAGATTGGAAATCACGCGCTGGATCTTGGGCAAGTCGAAGGCAAAGGGCGTCAGTTTGTCGTTGGCCAGAAAATAGAGTGCGAGTCCGCGCTCCTGAAACCGGGCGGACCAGAGCCGGCAAACTTCGGAAAGGCAGACGTTCATGTCCCCTTCCACAAACTGCATGCGCAGTTCTCCGGTTTCGAGCAGGCTGAAGGTCAGAAAGTCCTGAATGAAGTGCTGCAAGCGTTGTCCGCTCAAAAACATGTCGCCCATGATCTCGCGCTGGCGTTCATTGAGTGGTCCCAGTTTCTGACTTTGCAGCAGTTCGATGTAGCCATTCAGAATCGCCAGGGGCGTCTTCAGGTCGTGTGCGGCGGAGGCCAGAGCGGTCGTCGTCTTGCGCAAGCGATCGCGTAATTGTTCCAGATCGCGTGTCACATCGTCTGCCGCGTTGGGCGAGGAAGCCCGAGCCTTGGCAGTGGACGGCGGATCCTCTTTCGGACTACTGCCTTTGGGGGCAGTAGCTGGGCTTTTGTCTAACGTTGAAGACATGAGAACCAAGTATGCACACGCCAATTAATGGGGAGGATGTTCCTCTACCTTCAGAACACAGGGGGGTAATTTGATCGTATGTCAGGGGTCCCACACTGTCAATTGGAAAAGGCCCAAAACCGGCACTGAAGCGAAAAACGTTGCACTTTTTTGGTATGACCAATAGTCATTCATGGAAATCCGGGGCCCTCCAATTACCTCGGTAATCTCCGTGCAGGTGGCGAGGTTTGGACCGATTCCAAACACGATTTACCTCCATCCCCAAGTTTGGCCCCTGAGATGCGACCTTAGGACCGTTATTACCTCCTTTTTAAGGTGGTCCTGATACGTGCGTCGCAGCTTGTTGAAGAAGGAACATCGCAAGTGGCCACGATTGCAACTTGCTATTCCGGTTTTTGTCCGCACTCGTGACCGAAATGGCAAGGATTCTCTGGAGTTTGCCACCGCCGTCAACATCTCTCCTGGGGGTGCCTTGGTGGTTGTTCGCCGTTCTTTGCCAAAATCGACGCTGCTTTCCCTGGAGATTCCCAGCGCTCCCATCGGTTCTGCCGACGGTTTGAAGACTTCTTCCCGCATCATGCAGGCAAAGGCCGTGTGGGTTGCGCACCTCGATGACTATCACCTTCTGGGTCTGAAGTTCGCTCGCCCCCTGAACACCGACGCTGCGGCCGTTTCCGGCTGGCATTTGAGAAGAGCTGGTTCTGCAGTGTGAATTGTTTTTCCCTTTCCATCTCAGTTCAAGTATGGCACTTTAGTGCCATGCCAGTTCGTCCTGCTCTCGGAGTACTATCACGCCAACCCATTCATAAGTTGAGCATTTAACGGAACTCTCCACAGTCGTTCTGTGCTCTTCCCCGGTTTGGTGCTTGGGTTGCACTTTTAGTGCATGCGGATGGCACCTACTGCATGGGGGGGCATTCAGCCTATGACAACACTTCCGGTAATTCCTCTGGCGCAGGCACTGGGCGAGGTTCCCCCTGATAACATCATTTTTGGTCACTCTGAGGTCATGCAGGCGGTTCGTTCGCGGCTGGGCAAAGTGGCCGCCGCCAACGTTCCGGTTTTGATCACCGGCGAGAGCGGCACCGGAAAAGACATCATTGCCCGGCTCATCCATGGACTGTCCCCTTGGAAGAGTGGTCCCTATGTAAAGGTGAACTGCCCGGCGATTCCCGGAACGCTGCTCGAAAGCGAGCTGTTTGGCTACGAAAAAGGAGCCTTCACCGGCGCCTTTGGCTCCAAGCCAGGGCGGGTCGAGCTGGCCCACCGCGGCACCTTGTTTCTGGATGAGATTTCCGAGCTCGACCCATCCTTGCAATCGAAGCTCTTGCAGCTCTTGCAGGATGGGCAATTCTGCCGCATCGGCGCTCAGGAAGACAAGAAGGTCGAGGTGCGGGTGGTGTGCGCGACCAACCGCCATCTGGAAGCCGAGATCGAGGCCGGCTCTTTCCGCCAGGATCTTTACTACCGTATCAATGTGGTGAATCTGCGCATGCCGGCGCTCCGCGAACGCCGTGGCGACATTGAAGATCTCTGCAGCTACTTCCTCGAATATTACAACCATAAGTTCAACTGCCGCGCTCGGCCTCTATCGAACGAAGTTCTGGCGGTGCTGCAGAAATATCACTGGCCGGGAAACATTCGCGAACTGGAAAACATGATCAAGCGCTATGTGATTTTGGGCCATGAAGAAGTAATCACCAACGACCTGGTGGCACGCGAGCCCGACTTCTTCAATCCCGACATCTCGTTCGACGGGCCGATTTCGCTGAAGAAGCTCACCCGCCAGTGCGTGCACGAACTGGAGCGCAAGGTCATCCTGAAGGTGCTGCAGCAGCACCATTGGAACCGCAAGCAGGCAGCCCGCACGCTCGGCATCAGCTATCGTGCCCTGCTCTACAAGATTCGCGATGCCGGCTTGCCTTCGAACCGCGCCCTGCGCCTGCGCCAGGCGGAGAAGAGCGCCACCGACGCTGACCACACCCCCTCAACCACCGGAGTCGTGGCCGCCTGAGGCCTGACAGTAGAAAGAATCAGAACTCATCTCATAAGTGATTTTGGGAAGGGCACGGCTTCACAGCTTGCGGAAAAAGTCGATGTTGCGGTTGTTTTTGGGTGGCGCAGCGGTTTACCGCTGCGGTAAGCGCTTTGTTTTGAATTCGGCTTTAAAGCCGTGCCCTTCCCGTTCGTGGAGAAGGTCAGGTCCGTTAGCGTCGCCGGACGGTGGGGAAGATTCCCTGCTTTTCGCATCGGGTTGCGGGCCAGTGCGATTCGATTTCGACTGCTCCCTCTTCTCCGGGCACGAGTCAAAGGCAGCGGACAGGAGTGTCCGCTCTACACAAACCAATCCTCCGGGGACGCCACCAAACCGCGCTGCACCGGATTCCGATGCATGTGGCGCAGCTTCTCGAAAAGCACTATGAAGACTCTGTCCAGCTGTAGAACTGCCCCACTCAAGCCAAAATCAGGCTTGAGTGGGCCACCCGTCGGAAGGGTGTAGGGGTCCTTCGACTCCGCAGGGACTTCACTTCGTGAAGTCCCTGCTGCGCTCAGGATGACAAGTTGGAGGTGAATATGGGGTGGAGCATCCGCACTGCGGCTGTGGTCACGGAAGATGCCGAGCTGCGCTCGGCTTGGACGGGCGAGGGCGCCCGTCCCCACACGAGCCGGACTACTCTTCTACCGGCTGCGCGTCCAGTTCCTGAGCGGGTTCGCCTCCGGCCAAGCCTTGGGCGATGATCAGGCGGCGAGCTTCGATTCGCAGTCCGGGCAAGGCGCGTCCAAACCAGATGGCTCCGAGGACGCAGGCTACTCCTCCGGCGGCAACGGTGATGGGCGCACCGATGCGGTCGGCCAAGGCTCCGCCGAAGAAAGCTCCGAAGGGAGCCATGCCCATGAACATCATCGAATACAGGGACATGACGCGGCCGCGCAGCCCGTCGGGAACCATGGTCTGGATCAGCGTATTCGAGCAGGCCATCTGCAACATCATCGAGTAACCGGCGGGCAGCAGAAGCGCGGCCGACAACCAGAAGGAACGCGAGAACGAAAAAAGAAACAGGCTGGTACCGAAGCAGGCGCAAGTGATTGCCACCCACCGCCCCAGGCCTTTTACTCCGGTTTTGGCGGCCAGCGTCAAAGCGCCAAACAGCGCGCCCACTCCGGTTGCGCCCATCAGGATGCCGAGGCCGCGCGCTCCGCCGTGCAGAATTTTGTCGGCGAAGACCGGCATCAGCACGGTGTAAGGCATACCGACCAGGCTCACCAGTCCAAGCAGCAACAGCAGCGCACGGATGACCTTGGTGTGGTTGACCCAGCGAAAACCTTCAATGATGTCTTCAATCGGCGAACCCTTGCTGGCACGCGGGGCGCAGTGCACGTGCATCAGCAGCAGACCGACGATCACGGCGATGTAGCTAATTGAGTTGGCGGCAAAGCACCAGCCTTCGCCGATTTTCGCTACCAGGATTCCGGCGATGGCTGGGCCGATGACGCGCGCTCCGTTGAACATCGAAGAATTCAGCGCGATGGCGTTCATCAGGTCTTCCTTGCCGACCATATCGACGAGGAAGGACTGGCGGCCGGGAATGTCGAAGGCGTTCACCACTCCGAGCGAAGCTGCCAGCACGAAGATGTGCCACACTTGGACGCGCCCGCTCAGCGTGAGAAACGCCAGAATGCCCGCGAGGATCATGGCGGCGGTCTGAGTGGCAATCACCAGGCGCTGGCGATTGACGCGATCGGCGGTGATGCCTCCGAGGGGAGCCACGAGGAAGACCGGAATCTGGCTGGCAAAGCCGACGCTGCCGAGCAGCAGCGCGGATTTCGTCAGGCGATAGACGAGCCACGCCTGAGCCACGGTCTGCATCCAGGTGCCGATGAGAGAGATGAGTTGTCCGCTGAAGAAGAGCTGAAAGTTGCGGTGGCGCAAGGCGCGCAGAGTTGCGGCCCATTTCGGCAGGCGCGCCTTATTCGCAGCCGCTTCTTCAGCCGCGTCGGAATTTATCTCTTCCGTCACTCTCTAAACTTTTTCATATCTTGCGGATGACGGCAACCGGCGGGAAGATTTCCACAGCGCTACCGACTTGGAACTTCCCCGCGGGTTCGATCCGCGATAGAGTTAAGGTCCATCGAATCGAGAAAGCCGGTTCGCGGAAGGATGTAATTATGAGCACAAATCCCAATGGTATTGAACGTCGAGGCGCGCAGCGTTTTGAAGTGCAACTGCCGTTGTCGGTTCATTTCGACGGACGGACTGTGCCCGGTTTTACGCAAGACTTGAGTGGCCGTGGAATTTTCTTTTACGCCGAGGCGGAGCTCCCGTTAGGAGCGGTCGTGGAAATGACTTTTACCATGCCGTCCGAAATCACCCTGACAGAAAACATGCCGGTGCGGTGTCGCGGACGGGTATTACGCTCCTCTGCTTCCCCAGCGGGTCATGCTCAGGACGGGCAGCGAAACGGGTTCGCCGCGCAGTTCGATTCTTACGAGTACCTGCCTGCCGACGCGTCCATCGCTCATTTCGTGCGAGTAAGTGCCGACGGAGCGGCTTCCGGCTCGGTTCCTCGCTGACAACCATTCTATTGCGTCCTTCTGTCATCTTTTCAAGCGGTGGGCTTTTGCCTTACAATCAGAGCAACTAGCATTCTGGCGGGTTGTTTCCGCTGGTTGAAAGCTCCCCTGTCAACCTGCCGCTTCGTCTTGGGTCCTCTTCGATTACGAAGGTCATTTGGCCCCGAGGCTGGAAGTTCGTAGCATGACAATGAGCACTGAGAAGCGAGTCATGCCCGGGATCGCCGTCGCTCTCCTCACCGAGGACCGCGAACAATCCGTCACCATGCACAGCCGGGTGGAGAGCACCAACCTGGCCCGCACGGTCTTGAGCCATGTCGGCTTCCCTGCGGGACCGAGCGACGCCATTCTGCGGCAATTGCAGGATCAGCATGCCGAAGTCGTTCTGGTGGAGATTGATCCCAAGAATCCGCAGCGAGCCATCCGCACCATCGAACTGATCCACGGCGGCATTCCCGAAGTCACAATTTTCGCGGTGGGCGAACTGAACCAGCCCGCGAACATTGTTTCTGCCATGCGCGCGGGTGCCCGTGAGTTTTTGGATCATGCTTCGAGCCGTGAGGCCTTGATCGAAGCTTTTACTCGGTTCTCAGCCACGCTGAGCCGGGCGCAGCGCAGTTCCAGCAAGGCTCGCGTCTTCACTTTTCTGAACGCCAAGGGCGGAGCCGGCGCCACTACCACCGCGGTGAATACCGCCGTCGCCTTGCAGGAGACTCATGGTCGTGTGGTGCTGGTGGACTTCGCTTCTATCGGCCATACCGCCCTGCAACTGAATCTGCGGCCGCAATTCACGCTGGTCGACGCGCTGCAGAACCTGCATCGCATGGATGGTTCGCTGCTCGACGGCCTGATGACGCCCTATCGCAATGGCCTTCACCTGCTGGCTGGGGCGCAGCAGCCGTACAGCGGAATCCCGACCGCGTCGGAACTGGCTCGGCTGTTCGACTTGCTGGTCAGCCAGTATCACTTCGGGGTGATCGATGGCTCAGGGCGGATGGATGCCACGATGCAGATGGTCTGCGACCTCTCGAACGCGGTGTTG
>Ga0074046_10005263_pt1 | contig 10360 bp, 7 predicted proteins | sample BogForMeECP23OM3_FD_94441 | JGI IMG/M metagenome (GOLD analysis project Ga0074046, IMG submission 94441) | Bog forest soil microbial communities from Calvert Island, British Columbia, Canada - Bog Forest MetaG ECP23OM3 | ecosystem: Environmental > Terrestrial > Soil > Wetlands ...
CAGCGGAGCGGATTGGGATGCGCGATGCGCGCGAGGTTATTCGGCTGAAGTCTGCGTCGGTGTCGACGCACGAGATCGCCCGGCGGCTCGGCCTGGCGCGCTCGACGGTGCGGGAGACGTTGAGGCGGGCGGATACCGCGGGCCTCGCCTGGCCGCTGCCGGACGACATGACCGACGGGGCGCTGGAGGCGGCGCTCTACGCCAGCCGGCGCAGCAAGCGCGGCCACCGGCGCATCGAGGAGCCGGATTGGGCCGGCATGCATCGCGAGCTGAAGCGCAAGCACGTCACCCTGCTGATCCTGTGGGACGAATACGTCGCGGCTGACCCGGGCGGCTACAGCTACTCGCGGTTCTGCGAGCTCTACCGGGCGTTCGAGAAGACGCTGTCGGTGACGATGCGGCAGACGCACGCCGCCGGCGAGCGGCTGTTCGTCGATTACGCCGGCGACGGCGTCCCAGTCGTCATCGACCGGCTCACCGGTGAGATCCGCATGGCGCAGATCTTCGTCGCCGTGCTGGGGGCGTCGAGCTTCACCTTCGCCAAGGCGACCTGGACGCAGGCGCTGCCGGACTGGATCGCCGCCCACGTCCGCGCCTTCGAGGCGATCGGCGGCGTTCCCGAGCTCGTCGTGCCGGACAACACGAAGACCGCGATCGTCAAGGCGTGCTTCTACGAGCCCGAGGTCAATCGCACCTACGCCGAGATGGCGGCGCATTACGGAACCGCCATCCTGCCGGCGAGGCCGAGACGGCCACGCGACAAAGCCAAGGTCGAGCAGGCCGTGCTGATCGTCGAGCGCTGGCTGCTCGGCCGGCTTCGGCGACGGATCTTCCACAGTCTCGCCGAGGTCGACGCCGCGCTCGGCGAACTCATGACGCAGCTCAATGAACGCCAGCCCCTGCGCAGGCTCGGCGTCACCCGCCGCCGGCTGCTCGAGGAGTCGACCGCCCGGCGCTGAAAGCGCTGCCGGGCGAGCCTTACGAATACAGCGAGTGGCGCGGCTGCCGGGTCGGCGTCGACTATCAGTCGACGTCGACGCCCACTATTATTCCGTTCCCTACCGCTTCTTCCGCGCCGAGGTCGACGTACGCCTGACCGCTGGCGGCGTCGAGATCTTCCACAAGGGCGAGCGCATCGCCGTCCACTTGAGATCCAGCGGCAACCGGAAACACACGACCGTTTCCGAGCACATGCCCTCGAGCCACCGCCGTTACGCCGGCTGGACGATCGAGCGCATCCGGGAAGACGCCCGCAAGATTGGCAAGGCGACCGCGGCGCTGTGCGAGCAGATTCTCGAGTCCCGGCCTCATCCCGAGCAGGGCTATCGCGCCTGCCTCGGCATCGTCCGTCTCGCCGGCTCCTACGGGGCCGCGCGCGTCGAAGCGGCCGCGGAGCACGCCATCGAAATCGGCGCCCGGACCTACGGCTCCGTCAAATCCATCCTCGACAACAAGCTCGATCGGAGGCCGGCGCCCAGGCGCCCCGCGGACACCGCTCCGATTCGCCATTCCAACATCCGCGGGCCCCGCTACTACCATTGAGGAGAACCTCGACGTGCTCAAGCATCCCACCCTCGACCAGCTTCACGCTCTCGGCCTCCACGGGATGGCCAAGGCCTTCGCCGAGCTCTCCGACGCCGACGGGGCCAAGGATCTCGTTCACGCGGACTGGCTCGCCCTGCTCCTCGACAAGGAGATCTCGTGGCGCAGGGACAAGCGCCTGGCCGCGCGGCTGAGCGCGGCGAAGCTCCGCCAGCAGGCGAGCGTCGAAGACGTCGACTACCGCGCCGCGCGAGGCCTCGATCGCGCCTTGTTCCAAAGGCTCTCCGAGGGGGACTGGATCGTCGCCCACGACAATCTGGTCCTGGTCGGCCCAGCCGGCGTCGGAAAGAGCTGGCTGGCTTGCGCCATCGGCCACAAGGCCTGCCGCGACAATCGCGCCGTCCTCTATCATCGCTGGCCGAAACTCTGCGGGGACCTGGCGCTCGCCCGAGGCGACGGGCACCATTCCCGCCTGATCAGAGCCCTCGGCCGCGCCGATCTCCTCATCCTCGACGACTTCGGTCTCGAGCCCCTCGACGCCAGCGCCCGCCACGATCTGCTCGAAATCCTCGAGGAGCGATACGGCCGCCGATCGACGATCGTCACCTCCCAGCTCCCCCTATCCGCCTGGCACGAGGTCGTCGGAGACCCCACCTACGCCGACGCCATCCTGGATCGCCTCGTCCACAACGCGCATCGCATCGAGCTGACCGGCGAGAGTCTGCGCCGCACCCGCGGCAAGCCGTCGAAAGCGGCTTGACGAGAAACCACGTCGGAGGAAGAAACTCACTCGGCCAACAAGCGCGGCGCCCCGGGCGGGATCATCTCGTTACAGGCGGGCGGCATCATCCAGGAATCCCTGGGCGCAATCATCCCGTTTTAGACGGGCGGCTTCATCGGAATCGGCACTATCGGCGCATCGATGCTGGTCATGAAGACGACGGCCGCCGAGGGATTCCGCTCAGCGAGGCACTTTGCAGCCTGGCTCGGCTTAACGCCGAAGGATCATTCGACTGCCGGAAAGGTCCGGTTGGGCGTTATTACGCGAGCAGGCGATGAAGCTTTGCGAAGCGTTCTGGTGGCTGGAGCCACCGCAGTGATCCAACACTTGGAACGCGGACGACGCAACGTCTCGCCCTGGCTCGTTGAGCTGCTCAAGCGCAAACCACCGAAACTCGTCGCTGTGGCTCTGGCGAACAAGATTGCCCGTATTGCCTGGATGATGATGATGACCGGCGAAAAATACCGGGACAATGCGATGCCGATCGGCGTTGCGGGCAAAGCGTAGCTATCGGCCAACCGCGGGGAGCAGCGGAGTTGCAACCGCGCTGAGCCGAGGTAGGAACTTGCAGGAAAAGAGCAGATGGTGTGATCGATCGATCGATCGATCCAAGACGCGGGCCACTCCGGAATTTGCAATGGCCAATGAGAGGTCGCTTTCTTGTTCGGGACCAGCGTCGCGGAAACCATCTTGGCCAGCGGTCACGCGCGGCCGCACAAACAGGCCGGACATATGATCGCAAGCGATCCGATCAAAACAATTGCTCGACATCTTGCAAGGAGGGGCCGTCCACATATGCAAAATGGACAACGTGCTCGCCTGAGCCGCTTGCGATTTCAAGGATGACGCCCTTTGTCGGCAGGACATCACGCAGGACACCGACAATGAAATCGCGATTACGCAGTGTTGCAGGGGCATATTGGCGGGGGTCGTTCATCTTGCGCAGAAGCTCCCAGAATTCGGACCCCCTTCCGAGAAGCGGCGTCGCAATCGGAAATTGAACGCCCAACGGTATCTGCGGCGCCTCGCGCGGCAGCCTCGCACTCCATTCGACTTGTCCGTTGTCAAAGTGCACCGCGCCGCGTCGTGCTGCGAACAGATGCTCCATGATGAGCCCCGCCACAAAACCAGATAGTGCAGATGACGACAAGCGCACTATCGGGCGATTTCGCGAGGGGTTTGCCGATCCGGCTGTCATTTTCTGGCGGCGTCGAAGGCAGCATTCGGCGGGAGACCTGCCGTCCAGCCTTTCTCCGGAATGGCAAGGGTCCGCCCAAAGCGGGCATCGTCCTTGAAAGGGACACCGACTATAGGATCGCGGTCACAGGGGCTTGCGGGCGGGAAGCCAGCACGTAGAAGCCAGCACGTAATTGAATGCGCAATAGACCGTTTTGGCCTCGAAATCGAGCAAAAGCTTGTATGGCGGACGCCCGACAAATTGAAACCGCCCTCGCCAAACGTGGACGAACCGGGCGTCAAGGTCTCAGGCCGCGGGACATTGGGGGTCACGGTGCACAACTGATGCGGTTGGATCTGCATACACTGTGTAGGCGAGCCAAGTCGGATCACCGGAAATCTTGATTTTCGCCCGCGCGTTTTGGACCGCCTGCCCGATTGCCTCACCGGCCAGAAGATGCGCGTAAAACGTGGTTGCGAAGTCGAATGCTGGAGTGTCATAAACGGACCAGTAAGTGCCGACGAACGCTCCCGCCCCGGACGCGAGAAACTCGGTGGCCCATCCCCCGATCCCCGTGAGTGACATCCCCGGCCGTCCGGTCTGGCAGGCATTAAGGAAGACTAGCGGGCGGGACCGCCCCAGCCGCCTGACCTCGCCGGCCAAGTTCTCGGGCGTAAACGTTTGATGCCTTTCCAGGATCATGACGCCCCGGTTGGGATCCGATGTGCAATGCAGGCCATGTCCGGTGAAATGCCAGGCCCCATACCGGCCGGACGCCAGCGCGCGCTGCAGGTCGAGGAAATTGGCGGCCACCGGATCGACCTGCCTTCCGCTGCCTGCGAGACCGAGAACCGCATCCCGTTCGAACGGTGCCGTTGCGAGCCCGGAATCCGCAGGCACGACGAGGGCCATGCGGGTCACATCCAGGGGGAACTTGAAGGAGACGCCCGGCCTCCAACGAGTGAGCCTGAACGCCTCGCACAGGAACTGCCCATCCGCAGGCTCGCCGTTCTCCTCCCCGACGAGCCGACAGAGTTCCCACGGAACCCAGGGCTCTTCGGACTGCACCAGCATTGACAGATTGTGGCTGCGCAGGTTCCAGAGGATGGATCGAAGCTCGGGCGGAAACACACGCTCGAACAGGTTCGCGCCCTTGTCGCGCAGCTTTTGCTGGGCAATCGCGCGATCCTCGACCGTGTCCAGTCGCAGCCTCTCTATGTCCGCGAAAAAGCCCTCGAAATACTGAGTGGCATCGGCCTCGAGCATGACCGGGCCGAACAACGTGAGATTGTGCGGCTTTTCGAGGTTCGGGGCGGTCAACCGCGTAATGAAACCGGGCTTACCGTTGATCCTGCGCTCCTCGATCAACAACATCATATCTGGCACGCGCACGCTCGCAGGCGACAGAGCCGCGCTGCTCTCCCGTGAACCGCGATCGCTCGCGCGACCGGCCGTCACAATCAGCGGACGCAGGGTAAGCGAGCCGAGCGCTTCTCCTTTATGGAACGCCAAAACCCGCAGATCCCCGGGGCCTATCGCCGTCGCGCGCAGCTTGAACTGCAACGGGAGGGTCTCGGTGTCGCCGGCCACTAGGCTTCCTTCCGCGCTGCCCTCCAGCTCAAAACCGCGCCGCGCTTGGACGACGATGTCCACCGGTGTGCCGGTTGGCAACACGACCGGCAGATCTGCTCCGGCAAGAGATCCACCGATCGCCACGAGCATCGAGGTCGACGAGCCAAGTTCCACTTCCATCGGAAAGGCTGCACTGAGTCTGCGGACGACAGCCGTTTGTTCGGCCGGCGACGCGTCTTGCGCATTTCTGCGCGTGTCCGTTGCTGGGGGAATGTAATTGGCATCGAAAAAGCCAACCACGCTGCCCTCGTCGCGTATGATGCAGCGGTCTGGCATCAAATTGGCGTCGACTTGCGCATCCACGAGTGGAACGACGTCCGCCTCTTGTAGGCGCAGCGCCGCCTCGATCGCCCGGGCGCCCCCCAACTGCTCAATCATCGCCTCCGACGCGAGCAGCCAAAGCCGTTCATGCGGCGAGGCTCCCTGATGCACGATGACATGGGTCGGTTTGATCGTGCTAATCAGCTGGCGCACATCGTCCGCCATCCAGCTCGATTCGACGGTGATGAACGATGACAGTGCTATATCGCGAGCTTGCATGGCGATCGCCCTCATGCGGTTTCAACCAGAGTTGGGGTCTAGAAGCCTGCCGCCTTGTTGGCGTCAGCGGTCAGCCAAGTCAGCGCGGTTCAGTCGGCGAACCCAACCCCATAAAAGGCGAATCCGGCCCAAAAGAACGGATGTGCGAAAGGCCTCTGCCCAGGATTGACGGCGAAATAGCGCATGAGCCGGAAGGCCTGCTGCTCCGTCTCCCCCGAACTCTCATACTGTCGTCGGTACAGGTCCTCGAGTCCCAATTCCGTGGCCGTGCTCGCGCAAACCCAGGCTTGCGCCAATCGGAGCGCGTTGGCCGGGTCTATGCGCTCGTTCATATGATGCCAGTAGAACCGTGTCATCAGCAAGGAAGTGGAGATGTCCGGGACCGGCCAAAATGTACTGATGACCGCCGGGACGCCAGCTTGGAGCAACGCGCCGGAAAATCCCACGGCCTCGTTCGGGACGCGCAAGTCGTGCAACGCCGTCTGGCATGACGAGAGCACAAAGAGTTTGACATGCGAGATGTCTATCCATCCTTCCAAGACCTCTTTCAGGCGCAAGCGATCGCCGTGCGCCAGCACCATCGCGGACTCCAACGGGTTCCGCACGTCGAAATAGGAGTGGCCCGCAAAATGGAGGTACGTCGCTTTTGCCGCTGCTTCGGTCACGTTCTTCAGCGACGCTTCTGACGCCAGCAGCACCTCGGCGGCATCGGTGTCGAACAGCGCCGACAGCCGCTCCGTTTCGAGGCGCGCAAATGGCAACGGATCGGCGTCGCCGACGGGGTCTCCGATCGCCAAGAGGCGCTGGCCAAACACGCTGCGCTCCGCCAGCGACTTTCTCGCCTCTTGCACGACCCTGGCGGACGGAGCGCAGGTCAACACCAGGTCCTCTGTCGCCGCGTGCAGCGGCAGGAAGCTGAGCAGGCCGACGGATATCAACGTGGCTCGTCTAGCCCCTTGGTGCGACAGCGCCTCGGTGAGGGGGGCCATCAGGTCGTCGCGCAGTGCGGGCCAAAGCTCCGACAGCGCCTTCTGGAGTAGATCGGATCGATCGGTCATGATCCCGGTAAAGTAACTCACGACGGTTGGACGCGCTCCCTCAACCGTGGCCTGTTCCAGCCCGTGCGATCTGAGCCCGTCGAGCCAAACTGCCTCCACTTCGGTCGAAGCTCCCGCTTCTCCGCGGACCAGCAATCCCAAACCGCCGTAAGTCGTATCGACCAAATAGATCAGCGGCCCGACCTGACCTGCAAGGTCGCGGAGCTCGAAAAAGGAAAGGCCCGCGCCAACCTCGGGAACGGTCTTCCGTATCCGCCCGAGAAGCGCAGTGAGCTTCTTACTCGCGGCGCGAATCTCGTCGGCGATCGCGCCGTAGTTCCGCGAGCCGGTTTGGCCCACGTTTCTTGCCTCGGCTTCCAGGCCGACGACTTGCTCGCGCAACGTCTCAAACTCCGCGCGATCACCGGCGCTCGCGCCTTCAAGCGGCGCTCCGCGGCGCTCCAGGACCTCGGCAATGCGGCGGGCAAGCCGCCGTTCTGTCTCCTCCACGGCCTCCGCGAGCCTGCCGAGCTTCGCCATTGCGTACGCATCGTTGGCAATAATCCGAGCGACTTGCGCGAGCTGGTTTTCTCGATCGGCCGGCACGGCTCCCCATTCGTAGATGAGCTCGTTGGCTGCGAAAATGCTGCGATAGGCGGCGTGTGCGGCCTTCCACTGTCGCCGCTTGAAATGCAGATCGCCCAGCCCCAGCGCCGCTCGCACGTGCAGGTGCGGGGACAACCCTGGGCGGAATACGGAAAGAGCGCGAACAAGAGCATTACGGGCCTCGCGGAAGCAACGCTTTCGCTCGCTTTCGGCGGAGCTTTCATCGCCGGCCAGCGTGTAGGCCGTGGCCAGGTTCACGTTGATGGAGGCCCAGATGTCGGGCGCCGAGCGCCGACTGACGACGTCACAGGCCTGTTGGAAGAAGCTGATGGCCCTCTGCAGCGCGCCGACTTCGACGCGCTTGGCCTTTTCGTTGTAGAGCAGGCCGAGGCTGTTGAGGATGGCGCCGAACGCGTGCGGATGTTGGTCCTGCGTGTAAACCTCCATCGCGTCGCGGTAGTGCCGCTCCGCAAGGTCCTCGCTCGACCGGTCGCCCCGCGTCGCGCGATTGAGGTGGACGTTCGCCAGGTTCAAACTGGCCATGGCCCATTTCGCGGGGTACGCAACCCGGGTCCAGATCCCCAGCGCCGCCTCGAAACGCTCCCGAGCCCTGTCGAGGTTGTCGCCCCTAGGACCAAACGGCCGAGTGCGGTACGCCGTCCCGAGGTTGTTCTGCGCCATGGCGAAATCGCCGGGATGGTCAGCCAACGTCAGGACCTGCAACGCCTGGTGAAAGCACCGGATGGCAATCTCGGTGTTTTCTCCTTTCGGCCCGACGATTCTCTCCAGAAAGGCGTTGCCGAGGTTGTTCTGGGTGATCGCCCACTCGTAGGGCATGCCGGCCATCGTCCTGACGCGCAACGCCTTTTCGTAGCAGTCCTTGGCAGTCTCCAAGTTGTCGGCCTTGGACCCCTCGATCCGCGTGTAATAGGCGGCCCCCAGGTTGTTCTGCACTTGCGCCCAGTTCTTCGGATCGAGGTCGTAGGTGATGACCTCAAGCGCGTGACGGTATGCGGCGATCGCCTTTTCGATATTGGCCCGGATATCCCCATCGCCGCGCTGACGGTAGGCCTCGCCGATCACGTTCTGCGCCTGGCCCCATAATCTCGGGAGCATGCTCCTGAGCGCGCCGTCGTTCACGATCTCGTTTGCACGGTCGATCGCCGCATCAAACCCGCTCCCCTTGTTGCCGGCCAGCGCAGACAACTGTTCGGCGAGAAGGCAAACGAGGATGGCGCGCATCAGCGGGAATCTTCGTCGATCGACCAGCGGCAGAAACTGCTCGATGGCGGGAGCGAGCTGCTCCGGCTCCAGGGCGCGCGCGTGCGCGATGACCTGCTGGAGGGCCTGGTAGCGCGGATCGCGCTGGGCGAGGATGTCAAGCCGGTCGCGTTCCTGGGCGATCGAGACGAGCGATTGCTCGGTCAGGTGCGGCGGACTCTCGTCATCTTTTTCTTGCCGCATTCTGACCAGCCGGGCGGTCGCGTCCGCGGGCGCGAACTTGCGCCCATCGACCTCCGCGAACGCCGCATCAATCCCCACCTGCATGCTGCGCGTGACGAGGTCGAGGTGTTCTCTGATGAACCGCGTCATGTCCGGATCGTTGGCGAACAGTTTCAGGGACCGCTGCATCATTTCCGTCGCGGACCGCGTCAGCAAAGCGTCTTGGCGCCCGCGAAGCGCCTCGCGGGTCTCTTCCCATGTGGGGGGCGCCATATACGCCTTGAGCGCCTCGATGAGCTCGGCGTCGAGGTCGCCGACGCGATCGCCCCCGCCGTCGAGCTTGTCCGCAAGCGCGCGGTCTGCGCCCAGGACCCGGCACGCGTCCAGGAACGCGCGCGCGGCCTCGATCCGTTGCGCTCCGATTGCACTCGGCTCGTCCTTGGCCATCTGCCGCAGCATCACGTCTGCAAGCGGCGTCAGCAGCTTCGGCTGACGATCCAAGACGCCGCGAGCGCCGGTCCAGGTCGTGCAGTTGACGAATTCCAGAGTCGCCTTGGAGACTTCGTCGAGCTCCATCGGCTGCCAGCCGCGGGCTTCCGGCGAGAAGAAGAAGCGGGCCATTTCTTGCGACATGGTCGTGAGCGGATCGACCCATGCCTCGTTCCAGGTCGGGCCGAGGCGCTCCTTCAGGATACGCAGCAACGCGCCAGCCTGCGCTTCGTCCTCCTGCGGAGACGTCCGCTTGGCTGGCAGAAACAGCACGGCCGGGTCGGCGCCGGGCCGGTACAGCAAGAGCGGCGCGTCGAGTTCCGTCACATGAGCTTTATCGCTCGGACAGGCGACCTGGTGAACGGTTCCGCAGCGAAGCCGATCGATGATGCCGGGCAGTTCGGTCGTATCGGCGATCAACCAGATCTTCGCCTGACCCACCGCGTCGCAAGCAGGGCATTTGAACTCGCGCTGTTGCATGAACGAAGGCATAGTCGCCTTTAGCTGGCGAACGCCAATCAGACTTGCGCCCGGCGACCTTATATCCGTTCTCTTTCGAATATGAAAGGTTAGGAGAGCTGGGGGCGTTGTCACGCGAACCTGAATTTGCGATGCGACGTCCGGAAGTTACAGCTCCAGCTCATGCCGCCGTCGCGGCTCGCCACGTCCGGAACGCTTCGTCTCTGAAGACGCGGAGAGTGCGGCGGGAGGTGAGATGGCGTTGGACGTTGAACGTGTTGTGGACGGCGGCATGAACGGACAGGAACCGTTGGGCTGATCCGGGCGATTTGAACCGCTGCATCTTGCGCTCGCGTCGTCGCGTCGGCTGATGCGAATTCTCGGCCCGATTGTTCTTCTGCAAGCCCTGTTCATGGCGAGCCGACAATCCCATCTCCGACTTGGCCGCACCGTAAGAGCGCAGCTTGTCGGTCACCAGGACATCCGGCGCGAACCCTTGTTTCTTGAGCAGCTTGCGCATCAGTTTCAGGACTGCAGCCTTGTCGCGCCGTCGTTGCACCAGGAGATCGAGAACCTCGCCTTCATCGTCGACCGCGCGCCAGAGCCAGAACCGCCGGCCCGCAATCGTCACGGCCATCTCGTCGAGATGCCACC
>Ga0074046_10005264_pt1 | contig 10360 bp, 6 predicted proteins | sample BogForMeECP23OM3_FD_94441 | JGI IMG/M metagenome (GOLD analysis project Ga0074046, IMG submission 94441) | Bog forest soil microbial communities from Calvert Island, British Columbia, Canada - Bog Forest MetaG ECP23OM3 | ecosystem: Environmental > Terrestrial > Soil > Wetlands ...
GATATCGAGCGCAACCACGAGGCTTATGTCAATCAGAGCTCGGTCATTGCGTCCAAGCCCGTCCGGCTGCTGCTGCTAGCGCCGGAGAAAGCTAGGGCGCTTGTTCCAGCGCAAGAATGAGGCGTTACAATGAGATGGCAAGGCCGCCGCGAAAGCGAAAATGTCGAAGATCGCCGCAATGACGGTGGCGGATATGACGATGGCCCCGGCGGGGGCGGGTTTGGCATACCTTTCCCTGGGGGTGGCGGAGGCGGCGGGTTCCAGATTCCGATGGGTCAGGGCGGCGGCGGCATTGGCATCGTTGGCACGCTCGTTATCCTTGGCATAGCGCTGCTTCTGGGCGTGGACCCGCGCGTTATCTTGAACGGAGGCGGCGGCGGGGGGGAGTACCCCGGCGGCGCACGCCAAATTCAACTTCCGCATAGTTCCGCCGAGCCGCGGGCCGTTAGCGCCGGGGACGATAGCCAGAAGCGCTTCGTCGCGGTCGTGCTTGGCGATACCGAGGACATTTGGACGAAACTGTTCCGCGACATGGGCCGCACCTATGCCCCGCCGAAGCTTGTTCTGTTCCGTGGTGGAATTCAGTCCGGCTGCGGGCTCGCCAACGCACAAATGGGGCCATTCTACTGCCCAACGAACCGGAAGGTTTACATCGACCTCTCCTTTTACGACATGCTGAAGCGCCGCTTCAAAGCGCCAGGCGAATTCGCGCAGGCCTACGTCATCGCGCATGAAGTGGGTCACCACATCCAGAATTCGCTTGGCCAGCTGCAGCAGGTCCAGCGGCTGCAGGCGGCGGCATCGGGGACGGAGCGCAACGCTCTGCAGGTTCGCGTGGAGCTGCAGGCAGATTGCTATGCCGGTGTTTGGGCCAAAAATACCGATCGCATCAACAAAATGCTTGAACCGGGCGATATCGAGAGCGCCATTCGCGCGGCCCAAGCGATCGGCGACGACGCCATCCAGAAGAGCACGCGCGGCTATGTGGTGCCCGATTCCTTCACGCATGGCTCGTCCGGGCAGCGCATGCGCTGGTTCAAGAAGGGCTATGACGAGGGCACCGTCAGCGCTTGCGATACCTTCGGTAACCAGACTTTATGAGGACGGAAAAAAGCCGCCTTCGTCTCAAATGGCGCAGATGCTGTCGGACGATTGCGGCCCGCAGCTCCAGCGAGGCCCGGCTTTCGTTTTTGACAGCCCGGCGCTTGCGCTCTAAGCAACGAATGGGCTCACATTCTCACGAGGCTAAATACGATGGTCGCATTTCACGCAGTGGTGCTTGCGGCGGGGCAGGGAACCCGCATGAAATCGGCAATTCCAAAGGTTTTGCATCCGCTGGCCGGGGCGCCTCTCGTCGCCCATGTCATGAGCGCGGCGGCAGCGGCGGGCGCTTACCGCTGTTCGGCGGTGATCCCGCCCGATTCATCGGGCTTTGGCAAGCTGCACACGCCGGTCGAAACGCGGTTTTTCGAGCAGAGAGAGCGCTTGGGGACGGCGCATGCCGTGCTTATGGCGTGGGAGGCTTTGCAAGAGGAGACGGGACCGGTTCTCGTCCTCTACGGCGACACTCCGCTCGTTAGGCCGGAAAGCCTCAAGCTCCTTGCTGAGGCTCTCGAAAGCGGCGCGCAAATGGTGGTGATGGGTTTCAACGCTAAAGACCCCAAGGGATACGGGCGCCTCATCACCGGGCAGGGCGGGGAGCTACTAGCTATCCGCGAGGAGAAGGACGCGAGCCCTGCCGAGCGCGGTCTTACTCTGTGCAACTCGGGCATCATGGCGTTCCAGGGCAATATCCTCTTGGAGCTTCTCGGCCGCATCGATAACAAGAACAAAGCCGGTGAGTATTACTTAACCGATGCAGTCGAGATCGCACGCGAGAAAGGCCATAGGGTAGCGTTCGAGATAATCGGCGAGGACGAGGTTCGCGGTGTCAACACCCGCGCGCAATTGGCCGAGGCCGAGGCGATCCTGCAGGACCGCCTGCGGCGGAACGCGATGGACGGCGGTGCGACCCTTATCGCGCCTGCGACCGTGACCTTTAGCCACGATACTGTTATCGGTCAGGATGTGCTCATCGAGCCCAACGTGTTTTTCGGGCCGGGCACGTCGATCGGCGACGGCGTGACGGTCAAGGCCTTCAGCCACATCGAGGGCGCTATCGTGGAAAGCGGCGCGATGGTTGGCCCCTTTGCGCGGCTGCGTCCTGGGACGCGGCTCGGCGCTGGCGTGCGTATTGGTAACTTTGTCGAGCTTAAGTCCGCCGATGTGAAGGCCGGAGCTAAGGTCAATCACCTAAGCTATATTGGCGACGCCACGGTCGGAGAGAAGGCGAATATCGGGGCCGGGACCATCACCTGCAACTATGACGGCTACGCCAAGCACAAGACCGAGATCGGCGCGGGTGCCTTCATCGGCTCCAACAGCGCCCTTGTAGCGCCGGTGCGTATAGGGGAGGGCGCCTATGTCGGCTCGGGCAGCGTGATCGGCAAGGACGTGCCCGATCATGCGCTCGCGGTCACGCGTGCGCCGCAGGTTACCCGCGAGGAATGGGCCCGCCGCATGCGCGCCCGGCACGAGGCGGCACACGCGCATGGCCCGGCGGCACAGCCACATGCGAACGAGCCCGTGAGTAGCGCCGCAGCCGATATCCCCAAAAGTCACGCTTCGGATTAAGCCCCATCTTAAGGCGTACTTGAAATACTCTGTAGTACAACTTGAGTTGGCGGGCGGCGGCGATTCGGCTAAGTCAACGCCATACTCCTGGCGAACAGCCTTTACCGGGGCATAAAGGAAAGTATCCGATGTGCGGAATCATTGGCATTTTAGGAAAAGAACCTGCGGCACCGCGTCTTGTCGAGGCGCTGCGCCGGCTGGAATACAGGGGCTACGATTCCGCTGGCGTTGCAACGCTTGAAAATGGGGTTCTGGTAAGGCGCCGCGCCGAAGGAAAGCTTGCGGCACTGGAGCGCCTGCTCGCCGCCGAGCCCCTCTCAGGCACCTGCGGTATCGGCCATACAAGATGGGCGACGCATGGCAAGCCTGTGGTGCGCAACGCGCATCCGCACGCAACCGCCCGGGTGGGCGCCGTGCATAACGGCATCATCGAGAACTTCCGCGAGCTGCGCGAGGAGCTTGAGCGCGGCGGCGCTGTATTCGAAAGCGACACAGATACCGAGGCCGTGGTGCAGCTCCTCGACCGTGAGCTGGCCGCGGGGGCCGCTCCCGCCGATGCGGTAAGGGCGGTGCTCTCGCAGCTCCAAGGCGCTTTCGCCCTGGCTATCCTGTTCTCCGGCCGGCCGGATATGATGATCGGTGCGCGCCGCGGCAGCCCGCTCGCTGTAGGCTATGGCAATGGCGAGATGTTTCTCGGATCGGATGCCATGGCGCTAGCGCCCTTTACCGACCGCGTCACCTTCCTTGAGGAAGGCGATTGGGTGGTGCTGTCGCACTCGGGCGCTATTATTTATGACGAGACGGGCGCGCAAGCCAGCCGGCCGGTCGTGCGCACGGCGGCGTCTGCGCTCCTGATCGACAAGGGCAACCACCGCCATTTCATGGCCAAGGAAATTCACGAGCAGCCCGAGGTGGTCAGCCGCACGCTGGCGCACTATGTGCGCTTTGAAGACAACTCCATCCAATTACCCGGCAAACCGCTGCCCTTCGACCGGCTTTCCAAGCTCACGCTCTGCGCGTGCGGCACGGCCTTCTACGCGGCTTTGACCGCGAAATATTGGTTCGAGCACTTCGCGAAGCTGCCGGTCGAGGTGGATATTGGTTCGGAATTCCGCTATCGCGAAGCCCCATTGCCCAAGGATGGGCTTGCGGTTTTCGTGTCCCAATCGGGTGAGACCGCCGATACGCTTGCAAGCCTTCGCTACTGTAAAGAGCACGGGCAGTCGATAGCCGCCGTCGTGAACGTTCCGGAATCGAGCATCGCGCGCGAAGCCGATTCGGTGCTTCCCACACTCGCCGGACCCGAGATCGGGGTCGCCTCCACCAAGGCCTTCACTTGCCAGCTTACCGTTCTCGCCTGCATGGCGATCGCGGCGGGGCGCAAACGCGGAGTATTGACACAGGCGGAGGAGCAGGAGCTGGTGCGCTCGCTCATTCAGCTGCCGCGGCTTATGACCGATGTGCTGCGCCGCGAAGGCGAGTTCCATGCTTTGGGTCATGCCCTTTCGAAGGCGCCCTTGGTGCTCTATCTCGGCCGCGGCCCGGCCTATCCGCTTGCCCTTGAGGGCGCGCTAAAACTGAAAGAAATCTCCTATCTCCATGCCGAGGGTTTTGCCGCCGGCGAGTTGAAGCATGGGCCGATCGCGCTGATCGACGAAAGCGTGCCGGTCATCGCAATGGCTCCGAAAAACATCCTTTACGATAAGATGGTCTCGAACATGCAAGAGGTCGCAGCACGCGGCGGCCAGCTCATCGTGTTCAGCGATGCCCCAGAGGCGGCATCGAGCGTAAAGGCGCAACTGCACTTCAACTTGCCTGCGGCGCATGCACTCGCGGTGCCGATCCTCTATGCGATCCCGATTCAACTGATTGCCTATCACACCGCGGTGGAGATGGGTACGGACGTCGACCAGCCGCGTAATTTGGCGAAATCGGTGACCGTCGAATAAGCTCCAGCCGCACTGACCGGCTCACCGCGATGCGGTTGCCGCCAGCGCGGCGCTTACCACTGCATCGGGCGGATAGCGGTGCTGAAACCAGCACAAGTTGCGCAACTTGCTGTGCACAACCCCAAAAATGCGCGGCCCCGTTGTGGATAGTTTATGGCGCCCCGGTCCGGGCGCGATGGAATCGCGTTACACGATTTAGACATGGCTATGCCCCAATTTACTGATTGAAGTATTTTTGGAGCGTTGCGCCAGCGCTACGGTCTATCGGGTGAAATCACGGTTTCTATGCAGGCATCAGGCATCATACGCCTTTCCGCCGCTTTGGCCTTGAGCCTTGGGATTCTTACCTGGGCGCCAGGCGGTATACCGGCGGCGCTCGCAGAAAGCAGCGACCCGCTCGGTATCGAAATGGTTTCGCAGGCCCTGAAAGCCTACGAGTCCGGCGACTACAAAACCGCATCCGTCTCTCTCGATCGGGCATTCCAGGCCGGTTTGTCCAAGGAGCTGTCGGCTCGCGCAATATTGCTGCGCGCTCAAATCAATGAGCGGAGCGGTGCGCTCGCCCGGGCGCTTCAAGATTATTCGAATGCATTGTGGATGGATACGCTACCGCCAGCGGAGCGCAAAAGGGCGTCCGACGGCAAGCAGCGCGTTATCGCGGCGATGGGGTTGACCGCGGCCGCGCCTGCAGCTCCGGTGGGGCCTGGAGGAGTCAAGCCTGCAAGAACGCAGGGCGCGGCGGGTTCGAGCGTTGCGCAAGCCGCACCGGAGAGTTCCTCCGAGGGCGTGTTCAGCATGTTCGATGGCATTTTCACCTCACAAAAGCCGAGCCCGCCAAGCCCGCCACCCCCGCCCCCAGCCAGTGCACCTGTGACAAGCTGGCAGACGGCCACTGCAGCTTCGCCGGCCCCAGCAGCGTCGGCCAGCCCCGTTCTGACCCGGGCCAAGGAGGCTGATTTGGGTGAGGCCAAGGCCCCGGCGCCGCCAAAGGTTGCTCAAGCGAAACAGCCGGTGCAGCCGCCGATAAGAATGGCATCGATTCAGCCGGTATCAGTTTCGTCAGCCATGAGCGCGAACGGCTTTTTGATCCTCTTCGGGTCCGCCGGCAGTGAAGCGGCCGGCCGGACCAAGGCCCATCAGATCAAGGCCGCGCTCGCCGATATTCTTGTGAGCCGCGAACTCGATGTCGAGGCCAGCAACGGTGGCGGCTTCCAAATCGTGGCCGGCCCTTACAAGACTAAAGCTGCGGCGGCGGCGCTGTGCTCGGCGATGAAGCAGCGCGGAGTCGCCTGCGAAGTAACCCCGTAACGGCAAGGCAAGATCGGCATTGGCCGAGGCGCTTCCCGAGCCGGGCCTACTGGGTAAACCCTCCTCCGAAGAGCGAATGCCGCACGGCTGATGCATCACCCCGCCTGCAAGAGCCGCATGGCGTCGGCGCGCTCGAAAAGAGCGAGACAGCGCCGCGCGGCCAATCCTTGCGCGGATTTGAGATAGGGGTCGCGGCCGAGGATGTACTTAGACAGGTCCGCCGCTCGCTCGATCAGCGAAGCCGCTTGCGGCCACGGCGCGAGCCTAAAGCCTGGATCGCCGCTTTGGCGCGGGCCTAGCACCTCGCCGCCGCCGCGCAAGCGTAAATCTTCCTCCGCGATCACGAAGCCGTCGTCGACCTGCCGGAGGATGTCGAGGCGCGCTTTGGCGGTCTCCGAGAGCGGCGCCTTATAAAAGAGAATGCAGGACGATTGCGCCGAGCCGCGGCCCACGCGCCCGCGCAATTGGTGAAGCTGGGCGAGGCCGAACATCTCGGCATTCTCGACGATCATCACGGTGGCGTTCGGCACGTTGACGCCCACCTCGATCACAGTGGTCGCAACGAGGATGGAGGTTTCGCGGGCGGCAAAAGCGGCAATGGCCGCATCCTTCTCCGCACCGGACAGCTTTCCGTGCACGAGCCCCACCCGCTCGCCGAAAACCTGGCGCAGATGCGCTGCGCGCTCTTCCGCCGCGGTCATTTCGCGCGCTGTCTCGCCTTCGACCGCTGGGCAGACCCAATAAACCTGCGCGCCTTCCCGTAAAGCGCGGTGCAGCCCGTCTACCAGCTCCTCCAGCCGGTCCTGCGGGATTGCGCGCGTCGAGACCGGTTTGCGGCCGGCCGGCTGTTCGGTCAGCTTCGAGACGTCGAGGTCGCCATGCAGCGAAAGAAGGAGCGTGCGCGGGATCGGCGTTGCGGTCATGACGAGAATGTCGGCGTCGCCGTTGCGCGCTTTTTCCTGCAACGCGAGCCGCTGCGCCACGCCGAAGCGGTGCTGCTCGTCCACGATGGCGAGGCCGAGATCGTGAAAGACGACGTCGGGCTGAAAGAGCGCGTGCGTTCCCGCAACGATCTGGATGCCGCCTGTGCCGAGCTTTTCGAGGAGCGCTGCGCGGGCCTTGCCTTGCTCGCGCCCCGACAGATAGCCGAGCGAAATTCCAGCCGCCTGGCAAAGCGGCGTGAGCGTATCGAGATGCTGCCGCCCGAGCACATCGGTCGGCGCCATGAGGGCCGCTTGGGTTCCGGCCTCCACCGCAGCCGCCATCGCAAGCGCCGCAACCACGGTTTTTCCGGCTCCGACATCGCCTTGCAGCAGGCGGAGCATGCGCTGGGGCGCTGCCATGTCCGCTTTGATCTCGGCGAGCGCCTGTTCTTGCGAGCGGGTTAGGCTGTACGGCAGGGCGTTGCGCATCGCTTGTGCGAGACGGCCGTCGCCAACAAGCGAGCGCCCGGCAAGCTGGCGGTAGCCGCGCCGCACGAGCGCAATGGCAAGCTGGGCCGAGAAAATTTCATCGAAGCCGAGCCTTTCGCGCGCTTTAGGCCAATGCGTAACATCGCCCAGCGATTGCGGCCTGTGCAGAAGATGAAGCGCCCGCGTGAACGAAGGCCAGTTTTCGGCCTCGACAAGCGAGGCATCGAGCCACTCGGGAAACTCAGGGACACGGCCAAGCGCATCGCCCATGAGGCGGTACAGGAATTTCTGGGTGAGCCCGAGGGTGAGCGGATAAATGGGCTCGATGGCGGGCAGCTTGCCGCGTTCGCCCGGCGCCAGAATGTAGTCCGGGTGCGCCATCTGGAGGCGGGAGCCGTACTTCTCCACGCGGCCCGACACGAGGCGCGGCTCGTTGAGAGGAAGGAGCCGTTTGACGGCGTTTCTATCGCCGTGGAAGAAGACGATGTCGAGGGCCCCGCTTTCATCCTCGCAGACCACGCGCAAGGGCGCGCGCTGCGCTCCCTTCGATGGCGCGTTGTAGCGCACGGCCTGCACCACAAGCGTGGCCGTGCTTCCCGGCACCGCCTCTTGCACCGAAGGGGAAAGCCTCCTGTCGAGATAGCCGGTAGGCAGATGCCACAGAAGATCGACGACCCTCGGCGCGTTCAACGGCTTCGCCAAAACCTTCGTCAAAAGCTCCTCGCCGCGCGGCCCGAGCCCCTTCAGGCTTGTCAGCGGTGCGGCCAGCCCTTCGAAGCCGGGCGCAGCGGCCGGCCCGGGGCGTGAAGGAGCGTCTTCATTTGCGAGCGTCATGAGGTGAGGAGATGAGCGCTTTTGGGCGCTATTCCAAGGCAATTGAGCTTCGTTGAATTGGAAGGAATCGATCATGCGCCTATATTGCGCGAAAGATGTCCTATTAACCGGCGCAGCTTCGCGCGATCCACAGGGCTTTTCATGGACGGGCTTGAAATCAGACGCAAGCGCGCGCTTTATCGCGCCAATCACCGGGGCACCAAAGAGCTGGATCTCATCTTGGGGCGTTATGCGAACGAGCGCGTTCCAGGCATGGACGAGGCCAAGCTCTTGGCTTTCGAACAGTTTCTCGCTTTGCCGGATACCGATATCGATCAATGGATCCGGGGATTCGGCGCGCCGGACGGGATCGCGGCGTCCGTTGCCGATGTGCGCGCGTTCTTGGGGCTAGAGGATTAGACCCCCTTACCTCAGCCCTCTCCCCAAGGGGAGAGGGAGTTCGGGCGTCCCTTCTCCCCTCGGGGAGAAGGACAGGATGAGGGGGGGGCTTAGTTAAGGGTAATAGCCGGACATGGCGGGCGAGGGAGACGTTGCCGGTAAGGCGAAGGTGCAAACGGGCACCCCGACTGCGCTCGACAAGCTCGCGGGCGGCGAAGGCACGGTCATTGCCGCCGGTGTGCCGGAGGGTTACGACGCGTTTCTGCTCGCAGCCATCGCGCGCAGGCTGCCCACGGACACGGAATTCCAGCAAGCGGTGCTTCACATCGCCCGCGACGGTCAGCGGCTCGCGGCCATCCGCAGCCAGCTTGAGTTTTTCGCTCCGGGCGCGGATGTTTTGATCTTTCCGGCCTGGGATTGCGTTCCCTATGACCGGGTCTCTCCGGATACCGATATCGAAAGCCGCCGTATCGCGACCTTAGCGCGGCTTGCCCACGCCAAGGGCGGCAAGGCGGCGATTATCGTGCTGACGACAGTGAATGCCGCTCTCCAGCGCGTGCCGCCGCTAACGGTCGTCAAAAAGTCCGCAGCGCGCCTTGCAGCCGGCAGCCGGCTCGAAATGGAGGCGGTCATTCAGAGGCTTGAGGCCTCGGGTTTCCGGCGGACCGGAACCGTGATGGAGCCCGGCGAATACGCAGTCCGCGGCGGCATTCTCGATCTTTTCGCGCCGGGCCATGCGCGCCCCGTCCGCCTCGACTTTTTCGGCGATACGCTTGAAAGCATCCGGCAATTCGATCCGGTCTCGCAGCGCACTCAGGCCGCGCGCGAGCATATAACGCTTCTGCCCATGAGCGAGGTGCCGAGCGGGGAAGGGCCGGTCAAGCATTTCCGCCAGCGCTATGTCGAGCTGTTCGGCCCCAGCAAGGGCGACGATGCGCTTTACGAGGCGGTGTCGGCGGCGGGGCGCTACCCCGGTATGGAGCATTGGCTGCCGCTGTTTTACAGCTACATGGACACGCTGTTCGATTATTTGCCGGACGCGGTTGTGACGCTCGATCATTTGAGCGGGGACGCAAAGGACCGCCGGCTTGAGACGATCGCCGATCACTATGAGGCGCGCAAGGAGGGGCTGGAGCACCGGTCGTTCGGCGCGCCTCCCTATAATCCGCTGCCGCCGGATGCGCTTTATTTGACGGGGGCGGAGTGGGAGCGCAAGCTTTCTCACCATAAGCTCAGGCTGTTCACGCCCTTCCCGCAGCCGCAAGCGCCGGGCCTCATCCAAATCGATTTCAAGGGCAAGCAGGGCAGGAGCTTCGCTATCGAGCGGGCGGAGTCCTCCGAGAAGCTGATGCCCGCCGTTACCAGTCATATCGCCGCGCTTCAAGGCCTCGGCAAGCGGGTGATCGTGGCTTGCTGGACGAACGGCGCGCGCGAGCGTCTGGGCGCCATGTTCGGCGCGCATGGCGTCAAGGAGATCGAGAAGGTTGCCAATATCGCCGAGGCCCGCAAAGCCGCCAAGAGCGCAGTGTGCTTTGCGCTGCTGGGGCTCGAAAGCGGGTTCGAGACGCCCGACCTCGCCATCGTCGCCGAGCAGGACATTTTAGGCGATAGGCTCATCCGCCGCCGCAAGGCAAAGAAGGCAAGCGATGTGCTTATCGAGGCGTCGAGCCTCACGCCCGGCGATCTGATGGTGCACGCCGATCACGGCATCGGGCGGTTCATCGGGCTCAAGACCATCGACGCGGCAGGGGCGCCTCACGATTGCGTCGAACTCGAATACGCAGGCGGCGACAAGCTGTTTCTGCC
>Ga0074046_10005265_pt1 | contig 10360 bp, 9 predicted proteins | sample BogForMeECP23OM3_FD_94441 | JGI IMG/M metagenome (GOLD analysis project Ga0074046, IMG submission 94441) | Bog forest soil microbial communities from Calvert Island, British Columbia, Canada - Bog Forest MetaG ECP23OM3 | ecosystem: Environmental > Terrestrial > Soil > Wetlands ...
GTCAGTCATACTTGCTGTGACGCGGGGCGCAGGTGTGGAGTGGCGTGCGTAAATGCAGACGAGGCAGAAACGCTTTTTGCCGAAGGCGCTGGCGGTTGAATTGCGGCGCTTGCCATGGCGGCTTCTTGGGTTTTCGCTGTTCGCGTTAGCCGCGGCCTGCTGGCTGGCCCTGTTAAGCTGGTCCTTTGTGGACCCTGGCCCGAACTACGCAACGGTCTCCGAGCCGCATAATTGGCTCGGCTACCGCGGTGCAAGCTTCGCCGATACCGTGATGGAGGGCTTCGGGCTTGCTTCGCCCTTGCTGGTGCTGCCGCTCGCTGCGCTCGGGATTCAAATTGCCACGGGCTATTCTCCGCTGCAGCCTAAGCTGAGGTTCCTCTATTGGGCAGGCGCGCTCCTCACCTCTCCGGCCTTCTTTGCATCGCTGCAAGCGCCGCCGCGCTGGCTTCCCGGCACGGGGCTTGGCGGTATTTTCGGCGACATTGCCGCCGCGCGGATCGCAAAGCTGTCGTCCCTCATTCCGCCGCTCATGCTCTGGCCCATCTCGGCAGTGCTGCTTTTTTTCATCGCGTCATGGTGTGTGTGGCGCGCCTGCGGCCTCAGCGCGCGGGATTTGGCGCTTGCGTTTCAAAGCCCGGCGTCAGGGGGAATAGACCGAGTGCCAGCCCGCGAGGAGTTTGTGGAACCTGCCCCTCGCGAGCCCTTGGCCAATAGAGTGACGAGTTGGACGAAGTTTTTCTCCCCCCGCAACAGGGCGCTCGTCCCGGCAAGTCCGCGTGAGTTCTGGATGACCCAGCCGCGGCCCGATCCCTCGCTTCCCGGCACTGCGGCGGCAAGGCAGCGTGAAATGGGCGCTTCGGCCCAAGAAAGTCCGCCGGCCGCCGCTCCCTCCCCTTTCACGAAGTGGGGGGGCCGGTCTACCTCAATGGAGACGGCGGAAGGAACAGGCGTTTGCGCAGTGACGGCTGCGGAAGACTTAGCGGGGTTTCAGTCCTCGCAACATCGCGAGCACGAGTCCGCAGACCGGAGGGCCGAACCCGGCTCAAGCGGGAACTTCGGCAACGGCATTCGCATCGAGCCCTTCTTCGGGCCAAGGCCCAGCCCGGCGCCCAGCGGCGGCACCGGGGACGATACGGCCTCCAATGGGCAAACGCCGGTTTCGCCCTTCCTGCGCTTGACGGGTAGAGCGGCGAAAGCTGCCAACGCAAGCGCTCAGCGCATCTTCGAGAGCATCGGCAATGGCGTCAAAGTCCGCAAGCCCGCTATCTTTGTGAACGATGAGCAGTCCGCTTTCGCAGACCGCTCCGGGGAGCGCCCGGAAATTGAAGACTTTAGCGCTGCCCTGCCGCCGCTCTCGCTTCTGTCGCCCATGCAGGCCACACCGCACAGCCGCGATGGTGCGGACCCTGTTCACATGCAGCGTGCAGCAGCTCTGATGAACGTGCTTGAAGATTTCGGCGTCAAGGGACGGATATCGGGGATTTTCCCCGGCCCGGTTATCACGCTTTTCGAGCTGGAGCCCGCGCGTGGAACCAAATCCTCGCGCGTTGTAGGCCTTGCCGACGATATCGCCCGCTCGATGAGCGCGGTCTCAGCGCGTATCGCGGTGGTTCCCGGCCGGGACGCTATCGGCATCGAGCTTCCGAACCCGAAGCGCGAGTTCGTTTCTTTGAGGGGAATTCTGGAGTCGCCCGCCTTTCAGAACTCTCAAGCCGCGCTGCCGCTCGCGCTCGGCAAGTCCATCGGCGGCGAGCCGATTGCTGTCGATCTCGCACGCATGCCGCACCTTTTGATTGCGGGAACGACCGGCTCCGGCAAGTCTGTGGGGATCAACGCCATGATCCTCTCGCTCCTCTTCAGGCTGCCTGCCAGCCAATGTAATTTCATCATGATCGACCCGAAGATGCTGGAGCTGTCAGCCTACGATGGCATACCGCATCTGCTCGCACCGGTGGTGACGGACCCGAAGAAGGCCGTCGCGGCGCTGAAGTGGGCCGTGAAGGAGATGAACTCCCGCTACGAGCGCATGAGCAAGCTCGGAGTGCGCAATGTGACGAGCTACAATGCGAGAGTGGCCGCGGCGCAGCTGAGAGGCCAGCCGCTGCGGCGGACGATCCAGACAGGCTTTCACCCCATAAGCGGAGCGCCTATTGAGGAGGAGGAGATTATCGAACCCGTCTCCATGCCCTATCTCGTCATAGTGATCGACGAGATGGCGGACCTCATGATGTGTGCGGGCAAGGATGTGGAATTCGCGGTGCAGCGGCTATCGCAGATGGCGCGCGCAGCGGGCATCCACCTGATCATGGCAACGCAGCGCCCGAGTGTCGACGTCGTCACCGGCACGATCAAGGCGAACTTCCCAAGCCGCATCAGCTTTCAGGTGACCTCGAAAATAGACAGCCGCACCATCATCGGGGAGCAAGGCGCCGAGCAGCTCCTTGGGTCGGGCGACATGCTTTACATGGCTGCGGGCGGGCGCATCATCCGCGCGCACGGGCCTTTCGTTTCGGATGGCGAGGTTGAGGCAGTCGCGCGGCACTTGAAAGCGCAAGGCATGCCCTTCTATCGCGAGGACATTCTGGAGGACAGCGGCGGCTTCGAGGAAGACGCTCCTTCCAAGGCAAATGACGCCGGCAGCCGCGACCTCTACAACCAAGCGGTGGAGATCGTCTTGAAGGACCGCAAGCCAACGACGAGCTATCTCCAGCGGCGCCTTAACATAGGCTATAACCGTGCGGCGTCTCTGATCGAGCGCATGGAGCAGGAGGGAATAGTCGGCGCGCCGGGAAGGACCGGCCGGCGCGAAATCCTCGCCGATGCGGCGCAATAGCAATGCATTCGCGCATACGGCGGCTTGGCTTTCCGGTAGAAAATTCTCAAGCAAGGAAGCGAGCTTGAGGTAGATTCGCCACTGTCAAGCGTATAATCACACATTTTTGCTTTGCATCCAGCTTCACACATGCTATCTTTAGACCATTGAGAGGTTGGTGCCAGTCACCATCGGTAGTGCCCCCCCGTCTAGCCGAAGGCCCAGTCTCTCAGCGCCGGCTTCCCTCCCGGCGCAGCGTGAAAACGCAAAAGCGCCCAACCTTCGCCGGAGTTGGGCGCTTTTTTCATGCCCATGCTACGAATCGCCACATGGAACATAAATAGCGTCCGGCTTCGGCAGGGCTTGGTCTCGCGTTTGCTGACGCAGACTGAGCCTGACGTTCTCTGCCTGCAAGAAATCAAATGCAGGGAAGAGGTCTTTCCGTTCGAGGCCTTCCACGAGCTCGGATATCCCCACATCGCGATCAGCGGACAGGCGGGATATCACGGGGTCGCCACGCTCTCCAAGCTTCCGCTCTTGCCGCTGCCGCGGGAAAGCTTTTGCGGCACGGCCGAAGCCCGTCATCTCGGCTGCGCCGTGAACCTCGCCGGCAGCGGGACGCTCGCCATCCATAATATCTACGTGCCCGCCGGGGGAGATATCCCGGACCCCGCCATCAATCCCAAATTCAAGCAAAAACTTGCCTATCTCGAATCTCTCGCCGCCTGGCGCGAAACCCGCGGCAGCCACGCCCTTCTTCTTGGCGATTTCAACGTTGCGCCGCTGGAAACCGATGTCTGGTCCCACAAGCAGCTCTTGAATGTCGTAAGTCACACCCCCGTCGAAGTTGCGGCTCTGACAAAAGTTCAGGACGGCGGCGGATGGATCGATCTTGTACGGACTATCATTCCGGCCGAACGGAAGCTCTATACTTGGTGGAGCTATCGCGCGCGGGATTGGGAAGCGTCGGACCGCGGCCGCCGTTTGGACCACATTTGGGGAAGCGCTTCGCTGGCCGGAAAAGCACGCACCGTAACGGTGCTCAAAGAAGCCCGCGGCTGGAACGGGCCATCGGACCATGTTCCCGTCATTGCCGAACTCGATTTGTAAGCTAATCAGCAGCTTGTGCCTGACGGAATAGCCCTGCAGCGTACTCGTTGTAGACGAGCGAGCCGAAATTGGCTACACTGCGCGCTTCAGGGCTAAGTCCTTGATTCTTGGGGAATAGTTTAATGGTAGAACAGCGGACTCTGACTCCGCTAGTCTTGGTTCGAGTCCAGGTTCCCCAGCCATTGCGCCATCAACGTGATAGCTTGCATTTCCGCGAAAGACCGAATGGGAGCGCCGGTACCGCGTCTACGCGTAGCTTCGTTCGCGCACGTTCCTGAAGTCAGCTCTGCCGGTGCTTGACTGGCCCTGGCCGTCGATCGGTCTCGACGGCGCGCCCCATACCGGACCAAGGTTAGGTGGCTACTTCCACTTTGCGCATCCTCTCTGCAGACAAAAATAGAAGTGGCGGAAAATAGGGGCGCGGATCATTACCCTGCGGCGCCCCCGGCTGCTGCAGCCATTTCCTCATCAGCTCGTTTTGGATCAGCGCTGTCGATCAGCGCCTTCAGGAAAATCAAGACCACCTCATCGGCGGGCTGGGCGCTCGCAACCGTCCCTTGAATTGCAAATCCGCTCCACAGGGCATTGAACCCTATCGCCATTTGCAGCGGATCGAGCTTTGGCGCGAGATGATGGCGATCGAATAAGAGTGCGAAACCTTTGGCGAACTCGGTCTGAATAAACGATTTGCTCTCGTCATATTTGGCGGCGAAGTCCGGGTTCCGATTCGCGTGCATCTGGAGTTCGAGGGCGAGCATGGACCAGCTCCTGTCGGCCTGGAGCGTCTTCAGCCAGCCCGCGATTTCGAGCAATGTCTCTTCAAGATCATCGGGCGCTGTAGCCTCGATGATCTCATGAAACGCGACGGCCTCTTGCTGCATGTGCTCTTCCATCAGCGCAAGGAGCATCGCCTGCTTGCTCTGGAAGTTGGAATAGAAAGCGCCCTGGGAAAAGCCGGCGGCTTCTGAGATGTTTCGCACCGAAGCTGCTGAAATTCCGCGGCGCGCAATTTCCTTCTGGGCCGCCGCCAATAGCCGCGAGCGCGTCTGCAGGTGACTCTCTTCCCGCGTAAGGCGGTTTCGGGCGTGACTGCTCATGACTCATTTGATAGCGATTGCTATTGAAATAGCAAGCGCTATATATTAATAGCATGCGCACGATACCGGTCTCAGCATGGTGCTAGAACCACAGGCGGCGCTCTGGCATCATCTTCGCAATGAAGAAGCATATTCTGAATATTGAGGCTTTCCCTAACCCAACCTTCACAGGCGCGCTGTTGCGCCCTTTACTTCGCAGGTACCCGGAATGACGCGCCGTTTCGGCAGATATGCAATTCTCGTAGTCGCCCTCGCGGCGGCCGTTGCGGCCTTTTGGGTGGCGATCCGGCCGCAGCCTCTGATCGTCCAGGGCGAAGTCGAAGCGACCCGCGTCGATCTCGCGCCACGCGTTTCAGGGCGAGTGAAGAAGCTCAACGCCGAAGTGGGCGATACGGTCAAGGCCGGCGAGGCCGTTATCGAATTGGAAAGTCCGCAATTGCAGGCGAGCCTGGTGAGCGCCGAGGCGGCCCTCCTTGTGGCGAAAGCGGACCGGGACCGGGTTTATGCTACGCGCCGCGAGACTATCGATGCGCGCAAAGCCGAGCTTGAAAAGGCCCAATCCGACATCGTTCTCGCGGAGCAAGTCTACAGTCGCCAGAAGCAGCTCCTGCAATCCGGAGACGCGCCGCAACAGCGGATGGACGAGGCGACGAACAAGCTGGACGCGGCCAGGAGAGCGCGGGATGCGGCACAGGCCAATCTCGCTTTCGCTCAGAGAGGAAGCAGCGACGAAGAAAAGGTGCTGGCCGATGCGAGAGTGAAGCAGGCCGAAGCCACGCTTGAGCAGACCCGCACCGACGTTGCCGAACTCATCATCCACACGCCGGTCAGCGGCGAGGTCACGACCCGCGTTGCCGAACTCGGGGTGCTGTTCAGTCCAGGGGCGCAACTCCTCTCTATCGTCGATCTTAGCGATGTCTGGCTGACCTTCAATCTGCGGGAGGATCTTTTGGCCGGCCTGAAGACGGGCGACACCTTCGACGTTCGCTTCCCGGCCTTGGGCGGCAAGACCGTGACCGTCCGGGTCACCGCGATCAACGCGCAAGGACAATACGCCAACTGGCGCGCGACCAAGGCGACGGGGGATTTCGACCTCAGAACCTTCGAGATCCGCGCCAAGCCCGTCTCAGCCATCGGGGGATTGCGTCCTGGCATGAGCGGCATCGTGGTATGGAAGCGCTCGGCGGCAAGCGAGCGCCAGAGATGAGCATCCCGTCCAGGCGGGCGCGGCCCGGATTCCTGCTGGTTCTTCAACGCGAGCTGCGCTGGATCCGGCGGCGTCCGGCCCTCACTTTCATGACCCTTGTCTTTCCGCTTTCGCTGTTCGGCTTCCTTGCCGCGGTTTTCTACGCGGGATTACCGGCCGACCTGCCGGTGGCCGTGCTGGACAAGGATAGGTCCACACTGTCGCGTCAAGTGATCCGCATGATCGACGCGACGCTGGACGCCTCGGTCGCTTACCGCGTCGAGGATCTCACCGCGGGCCGCGAACTGATCCTCCAAGGCAAAGTCTACGCCGTCGTCATGATCCCCGCCAACCTGGAACGCGACGTCGCGGCCGGCCGGCGGCCGGACATTGTCGTCTTCTACAACAACCAGTTCATGACCGCCGGCAGCATCCTGTCGCGTGCCATCGGAGATGCGCTCGCGAATGCGGCGGCAGGCGCCGGGATCTCCGCCCAGACCAAACGCGGCGAGCCGTTCCAATCGGCGCAGGCATCGCTCACGCCGATTCCGATTCAACAGAGTCCGCTGTTCAACCCGTCGCTGAACTACGTCTATTTTCTGCTCGCGGCTCTCATTCCGGCGATCCTACAGATCTTTATTTGTGCCGCATCGGCCTATTCGATCGGGCTGGAGCGAAGCAGCATCGCCAACATGCGTGTTCTCACCAGACTTGGCGGAGGCATCGCCCCGGCGATGTTCGGCAAGCTCCTGCCCTATACGCTCGCCTTCTCCGCGACGTTGTGGATTGCCGACGCTATGCTGTTCGGGTATCTCGGCACACCGTTTCGCGGTGACTGGCGGCTGCTCGCGGTCTCGGGCATCCTGTTCGTCGTTGCCTATCAGCTGATCGGCAGCCTCTTCTCGCTTGTAGGGCGCGATCTGGTCCAAGCCCTGGGGTTTGCGGGAATCTACACGGCGCCGTCGTTCGGTTTCATCGGCGTCAGCTTTCCAAGATCGGCCATGCCGCCCTTTGCACAGGTCTGGGGCGCCCTCCTCCCGGTGACCTGGTACATGCAGATAAGGATCGACCAGACCCTCAGAGGCGCCCCGATCGCGGAGTCGCTTCGCCCGTTGGGGTATCTCGCATTAACCGTCGCGATCCTCACGATCCTCGCCGTTCTGCGCCTCCTGCAACTGCGCAGAGCGCGCTTGCGCGCGGCGGGCTCTATTAAGGAGGCCACGGCATGACGCCTCTCTTGCGCGCGTTTCGAACTGAGTTCTGGCGCATATGGACGGATCCAGGCGCTGCTTCCACCATGGTCTTGGCCGTTCTCATTTACGCGGTCTTCTATCCGCAGCCCTATCTCAACGAAGCGGTGCGGCGCGTGCCGGTCATCGTTGTCGACCAGGACAACAGCGCGACCAGCCGGGAGCTGATTCGCCGCATCGACGCCACCGACGGGGCGGCGGTTGCCGCCAGCGCCACGGACATGCAGGCGGCGCGAGATGCGTTCTTCGCCCGCAAGGTCTCCGCCATCGTCGTCGTGCCCGTCGATTTCGAGCGCGATCTGATGGCCGGACGCCAATCCCCGATCGCCGCCTATGGCGACGGCGGATACTTCCTCATCTACAGACAAGTGATTGGCGCCATCAGAGCGGCGGCCGGATCGCTCGGCACCGATATCGCGAGTAACCGCCTAGTCGCGGCCGGCGCGGACCCCGCATCGGCCCGCGCTCTGGCCGATCCAATGCCGGCGACGCTCATCCCGCTGTTCAACCCCCAAGGGGGCTACGCCAGTTACGTCGTGCCTGCGGCGTTCGTTCTTATCCTGCAGCAGACTCTGCTAATGGGCATCGGCATTCTAGGCACGGCGACACGGAAACCCTCCGAAGACGGCGAGGACGATGAAATCGCCTGCCTTTTCGGCAAGGTGCTGGCCTATGTCGCTCTCTACGGCGTTTGGTTCTACCTCTACCTTGTTATCATGCCCTACTGGTATCATCTGCCGCGATTGGGTTCGGCAGTGGACCTCGTGCTTTTAGGGCTGCCCTTCCTGCTCGCGACCAGCTTTCTCGGGCTGACGCTCGCCAATCTGCTGCCCAGCCGCGAAAGCGTCGTTCTTATGCTTGTGGTGCTCGGTCTGCCTCTGTTCTTCCTGTCCGGCATATCCTGGCCGTACGAATCCCAGCCCGAAAACATTCGCCTCGCGAGCCAGTTCATCCCCAGCACGTCTGCGATGCGCGGGCTTGTCCGCATCGGGCAGATGGGGGCGTCTCTGGCGGATGTTCGCCAGGAATGGATTGTTTTGTGGGCTTTGACCGGTCTTTACGGCGCGACGGCGCTGATCGGCCAGTGGCGGCGCAAGAGCGCGGTACAGTTCTAAGACCAGCCCGTCTCGCGCGTGATCTTCCATACCGCCTCCTTGCGCCACGCCGGACATGAAGGCTCAGCCCCCCCTTCCCGCAGACAAGCCAGTCTCGCCGGAGGTGGTCACAGGGCACTCTAGCTCCGGCCGGTCACGACGTTCCAAGGTCCGTGTTTTTGATCGGAAGATTCCGGATCCGCTTTCCCGTTGCAGCAAAAATTGCGTTCAGAACAGCAGGAGCGCCTACCGCGATGGCCGGCTCACCGGCGCCGCCCCAGAAGCCGCCCGAAGGCATGAGGATCGTTTCAACCTCGGGCATTTCGTCGATGCGAATGACCGGGTAGCTGTCGAAATTCTCCTGCTCGACCTTTCCGTCCTAGACCGTGATCTCTCCATAGAGGGCGGCAGAAAGACCGTAGGCAAATGAGCCCTCGACCTGCGCTTCGATCTGCTGCGGATTGACGGCATGACCCGGGTCGGTCGCGGCGACGATGCGATGCACCTTCACCTTTCCGTCCTTTACGGAAACCTCGGCACAGGCCGCGATATAGCTGCCGTAAGCTGTGCATTGCGCGAGGCCGCGCCCATGGCCTCGATCGAGCGGCTTACCCCAGCCGCCGCATTCTGCTGCGGCGTTCAGCACCGCAAGGTTCTTCGGGTACTTACCCATAAGCTTCCGGCGAAACTCCAGCGGATCTTGCCCCGTGGCGTGCGCCAGCTCATCCGTGAAACATTCCAGGTAAATCGAGCTGCTCCCGTAAAACCCACAATAGCGGTGTCGATGCCTCGGCTGCGACCTCCACCGCTTTGCCGTTTACGTTGATTTGGGCGATGAAACCTCCCTGCCATCCTGGCAAAAACGGTCGCACATAAGACTGCTCTGGCTCTCCCTCTCAGCCCGATGGCGGCCGAAATCCCAGTTCGGTAGAACAAATAGCGGCTGCTTTCGTGGCATGCCACGGCAGCTCACCGAGATGTGATTGCGCCGTCTTGAATGTGCAGGGCCTGGTACCTTTTGCCGTTAAAGATCGAGAGTGACTTGTCCGCGCGCTCTTGAAACGCAGAGCATCATACGATCCTGCCGGGCATTGGGGGACAGGACAGCGTCGCGGTGAATGACGGCGCCGTCGCGGTAGCCGCATTCGCAACTCCCGCAGACCCCAAGCTCGCAAGAGGACGAAAGGACGAAGCCGGCCTGTCTGAGGGTTTCGAGCGCCGATTTATCGGCTGGAACGCGGAGCCTCTGCCCAGTCGATGCGATTGTGATGACAAAGGGTTCGGGTATGAAGTTCTCATCGAATGCCGGCTGGAATAGCTCGAAGTGCAGGTGGTCCTGCGGCCAGTGGGCGGCCGCGACGCGCACGGATTCGGTAAGACGTTGCGGACCGCAGCAGTAAAGATGGGTGCCCTCCGCCGGCTCGGGCAAATCGGAAGACGCATCGAACCGGCGGCGTTCGGGGCCGCTTGCAGGATAGAAGGTCACGTTGTCACTGCATTGCCTCTGCAGTTCCTCGAAAAAAGGAGGGCGTGCGAGGGAAGAGCAATAGGCGAGCTGAAAGGGCGTACCCGTCTTCCGGACGGCCTGTACCATCCCCAAAAACGGGGTGATGCCGATACCGCCCGCAACAAAAACATGCCGCTTCGCGGACGCGTGGAGCCGGAAATTGCACCGGGGCGCCGAAACATGCAAGCCGTTGACTTAATCTGTTGACGATTGCGGCAGAGGGCGCGGTCCCGCGGGAAGGCTGCTCCATCAAGAGAAGTAAATTATGTCCTCATATTCCAGCGGCGCCTGAGCTAGCCCAAGA
>Ga0074046_10005266_pt1 | contig 10360 bp, 9 predicted proteins | sample BogForMeECP23OM3_FD_94441 | JGI IMG/M metagenome (GOLD analysis project Ga0074046, IMG submission 94441) | Bog forest soil microbial communities from Calvert Island, British Columbia, Canada - Bog Forest MetaG ECP23OM3 | ecosystem: Environmental > Terrestrial > Soil > Wetlands ...
CGAGAGATGCATGGGCTCGAGCTCGGCAAACTGGCGCGTGTGCGTGCGATCGTAAACCACGCGGCCGACGATAGCGAAGAGCAGGCCTGCGATGATGCCATGCGAGAACATTTGCAGCACTGCGCCGTCGACCCCGATCTGGTTGAGCGTCATGAGACCGAGCAGCACGAAGCCCATGTGGCTGACGCTGGAGTAGCCGATGACGAATTTGAAATCGGTTTGCGCCAGAGCGACCAGCGCGCCATAAACGATGCCGACGACCGCGAGCCACGCGAAGACGTCGCGCCAGGAGCCAATCCCGAGCAAAGAGAATCCCCAAGCATCGAGGCCGTGTGGAAAAAGGCCGATGCCGACCCTTAGGCAGCCGTATGCGCCGAGCTTCATGACCACGCCGGCGAGCAGCATGGAAGCAGCGGTGGGTGCGGCAACGTGGCCGGTAGGCGCCCAGGTATGGAAGGGCCACATGCCTGCAAGAATCGCAAAACCCACGAAGACCAGCGGGAAGCACCACATCTGGAAACTGACCGGCAAGCCCGCGCTCGCAAGCGCGGAGAGTGTCGTCGAGTGCGAACCGGCGGTGACATAGGCGGCAAGCAAGCCGATGAGCACCATGGCCGAGCCGACGAAGGAGTAAATCGCAAGCTTCATGGCGCCGTATTCGCGGCGCGTCGAGCCCCAGATGGCGATGAGGAAATATTTGGGAACGATGGCGATTTCGTAAAAGACAAAGAGCAGAAAGAGGTCGCCGCTCAAAAACACGCCGTAGACGCCGCCAATGAGCGCGAGATAAAACGCGAAAAACTGATTGGTGCGGAGTTCGACGTTCCAACTGAAGAGAACACCTGCGACCGCGGCGATGCCGGTGAGCAGAACCAGCACGCGGCTGATGCCGTCGGCAGCAAGCAGGAAGTGGATGCCCATGGAAGGCACCCAGAGCGCGTCGACAAACACCTGGCGCCCCTGGCCAAAGCCTGCGGCGTAGCCACCGACGGCGAAGCCAAGACCCACCACGGCCACGGTGAGCGCGAACCAGCGCGCAAGGACGGGTTTGTCCTTGGGCAGCAGCGCCGCGATCAGTGCGCCGGCGAACGAAATGGTTATGGTCCAAGCCATTCTCTAAAATCTCCAGTGCGCCAGCAGGTTCTCGACCGTGGGATTGATAGTGTTCACGATGAGCTGGGGCACAAGACCGAGCAGGAACATGAGTCCGATGACGGGCGCGAGAGCCATGCGCTCGCCGTGATGCAGATCGGGAAATGCGGCCCAGTGCTCCCGAACGGGGCCGCTGAATACTTTCTGAATGACAGTAAGTATCACCACAGCCGTGACGAGCAAACCAAGCACCGACACGGTGGCCGCGACCCACGCCAACGGAAAAACTCCGCGGAAGATGAGGAACTCGCCGACAAAACCATTAAGTCCAGGCAGACCGAGCGAGGAGAAGAGCGCGATGCCCATGAGTCCCGCGAAGACTGGCGCGGGCTTGCGCAGACCGCCGAAGTCGTTGATGCCGCGCAGACCGCCGGAGCGAAATTGCATCATCGAGACGAACCAGAAAAGCGCGGCGGCGGTCAGCCCGTGGTTGAACATCTGCAGGATGACGCCGTTCAGCGCCGCGGCCTGGCTAGCCTGTTGCGCCGCGCCGGCCGCGGGAACCGCCAGCGCGAAGATGCCCAGCAGGCAGTAGCCCAGGTGATTGATCGAGGAATACGCAAGGACGCGCTTGAGATCGGTTTGCGCGGCCGCGGCCCACGCGCCCATCACGACGGTGGCAGCGGCAAGAAACAGCAGCGGCGTGCGCATGGCGGCAATCTGCGGGCCGAAGATCGGAATGGCGATGCGCAGCAGGCCGTAGACGCCCATCTTCGACATGGCGCCCGTGAGCAGCATCGTAACGGGCGAAGGCGCCTCAGCGTACGCTGCAGGCAGCCACGTGTGGAAAGGCATGAGCGGCACTTTGACCGCGAAGCCGGCGAGCACGCCGATGGCGAGCCACGGCATCACGGGCCCAAGATGCGCGGCGACCATTTGCGCGAGCTGGCCGGATGCGGCCAGCTGCGCGAGCTGGATGAAGTCCATGGTGCCGGGCGCGGCGACACCCGTGTTGGAAGGGTTGGTAGTGGCGAAGAAGATGGCGAGGAACGAGAGCAAGAGCGCGACGGAGCCCGCCATGGTGTAGATGAAAAATTGCGTGGCCGCGGGACCGCGCTTCGGGCCGCCCCACAATTTGATGAGGAAAAATGCGGGGATGAGGCTGAGTTCCCAGAATAAAAACCAGTGAAAGAAATTGAGCGCGGTGAAGGAGCCGAAGAGTCCCGCCTCGAGCGTCAGCACCAGGCCGAAAAAGAGCCCGGGCATGTGGTGCACGCGATGCTGCGCGGCATCGACCGCCATGAGTGTGACGATGGCGGAAAGCACCAGCATGAGGCCACCGAGGCCATCGACGCCCAGGTGATACTCGATGCCCAGCGAAGGCGCCCAGGCCACGCGCTCCACGAGACCGATGCTGCCGTCGGCGGGAATGCGCGTCCAGATGAAGAGCGCAAGTAGCAGGCAGGCCAGCGTGGTGAAGAGCGCCACGGTGCGGGCATGACGGCCGGAGAAGAGCGCGAGCGCCGCGCCAACCAGCGGCAGCACGGTGAGCAGCGTCAGGATTGGGAACGCGAGCGAGTTCATGGCCGGCTGCACCAAAGAAGCATTGCGACGAGCGCGATCACCGCCGCGGCCAGAAAGCGCAGGTAGTTCTGCACGCGGCCGCCCTCGACGCGTGACAGCAGCCCGCCGCCCGAGGAAAGCTCCTCGCAGGTTTTGTCGAAGCCGCCGTCGACCCAATCGATGTCGAGCAGGCGGTTGAGCTGCGCCCAAAGGCCGAAGAGCCACGTGATGGCAGCAACGATGCCGCCCCAGATGCGGCGGTCGAACCAGTCGGCCACGCGCGCCCACCACGTGTAGAAGGCGATCACGGTCGCTCCGTAGAGTTCATCGACGTAGAGGCGATCGCGCAACGGCGCCCAAAGCCAGGGCACGGATTTTTCGAGCGCGTCAGGAGCTTCGGGTTTGGGCGACTTGTTACCGTAGAGCCGCCAGCCAAGGCCGAGACCGAGGAAGACGATCAGCGACGACAAGAGCATGAGCTGCAGCAGGCCGGGCTCGGCGAATCCGTGAAGGTCGAACGTGGCAGCGCGACTTTCAAGGAACGCGTGGAACCACGGCCATGCCGGCGTGCCGATGACGCCGAGTGCGATGGCGAAGAAGGCGAGAATCGCTAGCGGAAGCGTCATCACCTTCGGGCTTTCGTGTGCAGTTTCATGGCCGCGCCAGTAGCCGAAGAAAACGTAGCAGACCTGGCGCGTCATGTAGAACGCGGTGAGCAGCGCGCCGAAGACCAGCAGATAAAACGGACCCTTCGAAATGTCCCAATTTTTCGCGGCCTCGAGGATGCCGTCCTTCGACCAGAATCCGGAGAAGAGCAGCGGGAAACCGCACAGCGCCAGCATGCCGATGGCGTAGGTGAGGAAAGTGAGCGGCATGTCGGAGCGAAGGCCACCCATGCGGCGAATGTCCTGCTCCTCATGGCAGCCGTGGATGACCGAGCCCGCGCCGAGAAAGAGCAGCGCCTTGAAGAAGGCGTGCGTGATGAGGTGGAACATGCCGACCGCAACGCCGCCGAGGCCGAGACCGGCCATCATGTAGCCGAGCTGCGAGATGGTGGAGTAGGCGAGGATGCGCTTGATATCGTTTTGCGCGACGGCGATGAGTGCGGCGAAAACCGCGGTGGACGCGCCCACCCAGGTGACGGCGGTGAGCGCCGCGGTACTCCCATGGGGAGCGGCGCCGATTGACATGAGGGGATAAACCCGCGCGACGAGAAAGACGCCGGCCGCAACCATGGTGGCCGCGTGAATAAGCGCGGAAACGGGCGTAGGGCCTTCCATGGCGTCGGGCAGCCATACGTGCAGGGGAAGCTGACCGCTCTTGCCCACGGCTCCGGCAAAAATGAGCAGGCCGATGGCCCCGGCGGCGCTCAATCCCAGGCCCGCGTGCTGCGAGAGCAGATTGACGAGCTTGAGACCTTCAAGCGAGCCAACGCCGTGGTTATAGAACAGCAGCGTGCCGGTCTGCGAGAACAACCACACGATGCCGAGAAGGAAGAAGATGTCGCCAACACGCGTGGTGACGAAAGCTTTTTTTGCGGCGGCCGCGGCGGAAGGCTTCTGATACCAGAAGCCGATGAGGAGATAAGAGGTGAGGCCAACGATCTCCCAGCACATGAAGAGCAGCAGCAGGCTATTCGAGATCACCACGCCCAGCATGGCCCCGGCAAATAGCGACATGAAGCAGAAGAACCGGGTGAAGTTCTCGTCGTGGGCCATGTAGCCCACGGAATAGATGAAGATGAGCAAGCCGACGAAGCTGACCATCACTAGCATGATGGCGGCGAGAGGATCGAGAACCCAGCCCAGATCCACGGTTGAAGATCCGAAGCGGAACCAGGTGAAATTGACGAACTCGCGGACGACGGAGCCGTGCGCCCATCCGGCCACCGCGTGACAGAACGCAACGAGCGAGAGCACCAGCGAAATCGAGAGCGAGCCAATGGCGAGCGAGGCGGCGAGTTTGCGGCGCGGCCGCTTGAGGAGCGCGATCCCGCCCGATGCCACCATGGGCACAACGGGAATGAGCCACAAAATACCCGTGATGGCGGAGGCGGCGAATTGTGGAGTGAATGCTGCGGATTGCTGCATCAAGCTTTCACCCCTTCATCCTGTTGATCTTGTCGAGTTCGGTGGTGTGGGTGTGGCGATGGATGGCAATGACCAGGCCCAGGCCGACGGCAGCTTCGGCGGCGGCCACGGCAATGGAAAAAATGGCGAACATCATGCCGGTGAGCAATTCGGGATGCGGGCCGAAGCGCCAGAACGCGATCAGGTTAAGGTTGGCGGCGTTCAACATGAGCTCAATGCCGATGAGCACGAGAATCGCATTGCGGCGCGTAAGCGCGCCGGCGAGACCTATGGCAAAGAGCAGAGCGGCAACCAGTAGATAACCGGCGAGCGGCGTGGTCATGCCTGTCATCTGGGCCTCTCTTTCTCGTGCATGGCCACGATGACCGCGCCAATGGTGGCCGCAGTGAGTAGCAGGGCGACAATCTCCAGTGGCAGCACGTAGCGGCCCACCAGCGCGTTGCCGATGTCGTGTACCGTGACGGCGGGAACGGCGGTCTGCTGCGGCACGGCGCGGACACTTTGCAACACGGCCCACGCAAGAACCGCAAAGACGCCGGCGGCAATGACGAGGCCGACAAACCAGGTACGGCTGAAGACGCCGTCTTTGGGCAGTTCGGAACCGCGCGTGAGCAGAATAGCGAACACAATAAGGATGGCGACAGCGCCGATGTAGACGAGAATTTGCGCGAAACCGGCGAACTGCGCGTCGAGTTGCAAAAACAGCAACGCCAATCCGGCAAAGGCCACCGTGGTGGCGAGAGCGCAATGCACCAGGTGCTTGAGGAGCACAGCGGCCAGACCGCCTCCGATGGTGAGGGCCGCAAGCAGATAGAAGACGACGTTCATGGATGGCTCCTATTCAGCATAGCGGTATCTCCTGGGCCCGAAGTGCTCGCTGCGCATCTCCACGCGGCCCATGAATACGTACACCGCGGCAAGAATCGCGGTGCAAACCACCCAGCGCATCCAGCCTTCGCCCATGAAATGCCAGAGCGCGGTCACGATGAGATTGAGCAGCGTGTAGGGTAGACAGAATTTCCACGCAAAATTCATCAGCTGGTCCTGGCGCAGGCGGGGCAACGTGCCGCGCATCCAGATGAAGACGAAGATGGAGAGCATCACCTTGGAGAAGAACCAGATCCACGAGGGAATGAAAGTGAGAAAAGAAAACGGCGCCGACCATCCTCCCAGGAAGAGCGTGGTGCCCAGGCCGGAGATGGAAAACATGGCCAGATATTCACCGAGAAAGAAAAGCGCGAATTTGAAGCCCGAATATTCGGTGTGATAGCCGGCGACCAGCTCCGACTCGCCTTCCGGCAGATCGAAAGGCGAGCGATTGGTTTCCGCCGTGGCGGCGATGGCGTACATCACAAATCCGGCTAAACCCCAGGGCGTAAAAATGTACCAGTGAGGGAAGATGCCCGTGTAGCTGTCCTGCGCTGCGACGATATTTGTTAATGAGAGCGAGCCGGCAATCATGACCACGGAGACGCTCGAGAGCAGCAGCACCACTTCGTAGCTGATCATCTGCGCCACGGCGCGCATGGCGCCCAGCAGCGAATATTTGTTGCGGCTGGACCAGCCGGCCATGAAAACCGAGAGCTCCGTGGCCGCGCTCATAGAGAAAAAGTAGAGCAGCCCCGCGTCCAGATCGACCAGCACCATGTTGCGGCCCATGGGCAGCACGGCAAATTCCATGAAGACCGCGACCACCAGCGAGAGCGGCGCAAGAAAATGCACCACCATATTGGCGCTGAAGGGAACGATGTCTTCCTTGGTGAGCGACTTGATGCCGTCGGCGATGGGCTGGAAGAGGCCGTAAGGGCCAACGCGGTTGGGGCCGAGACGATTCTGGATGCGCCCCAGGCCTTTGCGCTCAAACACCGTAGTGAGCGCGAAGAGGCCGGGAAAGATGCAGACGATGGCGATGACTTCCAGCACGACGCCCGCGGTGGGACGCAGCGCAGCGGGCAAAAAGTCCACGAGCCAGTTGCGAAGAAGGATGAAGATCTGGTCCAGATTAGTGAAGAAGGGTGATGTCGCCATCGGCTAGCTTCCTCCTCCGGGGGGCGGTGCGGGAGGCGTGGGCGCGGCAGCTTTGGCAGCGGCTGCTTCGGAGGCAGCTTTCGCCTTGGCTTCCACTTTGGCCTTCTCCTGGCCCAGGCGCGCATCGACTTCCGATGCTTCCGTGGGATGGATCGAGTGATAGTATTCGTTCGATCTGGCCAGCTGCTTGCGATCGTAGAGCAGGCCGCCGAAGCGATCGTCAGTGGCCAGTTCGAACTCCGTATCCATCTTGATGGCCTCGAATGGGCAAACTTCAACGCAAATCTGGCAGCTCATGCAAACCGAAATATCGATGTCGAAGCGGGTGGGATAAAACTGCTGCTTGCCCACATAATCCGGCTTCTTGTCCTTGCTTTTGTCGATGTAAATGCACTTGGGCGGGCACTCCTTCTCGCAGATTTGGCAAGCCACGCAACGCAAGCCCGCCTCCCAATCTGCTCCGTCGTAAACGAGAAAGGGAAATACGCGCGCGGCTTCGACCGTGGGAATCCGCTCCTCGGGATACTCCACCGTGGTCAGCCGTTCTTTGGAAACGTAACTACCGAAGAAATTCTTCGCCGTCTCCGCCATTCCCTTCAGGATGCCTTCACCTAGCAAAGCGAATTCCTCCAAAATCAACGATCAGCAGAACTATGAAACTGAGAGCCATTAAGACGATGCAAACATCTAGCAGAACGACGAGCCTGTTACCGGGGTAAAGTTGCCTAAACTTCCTCCTCACTTCAGTTCCCCACCGTAAGTACGACAGGCGCTCATTTTCAGGCACTCGCTCGTTGATCTTGCCAACCATGGCGAATGAGATCAGATTGGCAAAAACCGCAAAGGAACCCATTACGCAGCCAGCAATCACGTCAGGCAATGAAATTTGCGTCGTCCCCTTCATAGTCGCCTCTCGCCAGCCTCTTAACCGCCTGTTCTCTACCGTCTGTTCCCTGTTCCCTGTTCCCTAATCCCTGTTCCCTGCTCTACCGATCCACTTCTCCCAGCACAATATCCACGCTGCCAAAAATCAGCACCACATCGGCGACGTTGCTGCCCAGGCACATATCTTCAAGAACTGTCAGATTGATCAGACTGGGCGGGCGCACGCGATAGCGATACGGATTCGGCCCGCCGTCGCTGATGAGATAAAAACCCAGTTCGCCCTTGGGCGCTTCAATGCGGCCGTAGGCCTCGCCGGGCTTGGGCCGGAAGCCGCGAATCTTGGCTTTCGGATCCATAATGGGGCCACCGGGAATTTCCTTGAGCGCCTGCTCGACGATCTTGATCGACTCGCGTATCTCCAGAATGCGCACCATGTAGCGGTCGTACACGTCGCCATGATCGCCCAGCGGCACACGAAACTTGAAGCGATCGTAAATACCGTAGTGATCGACCTTGCGAATGTCGTAATCGACGCCCGAAGCGCGCAGCATCGGCCCGGTGACGCCGGCGTTCACGGCCAGCCCCGGTTTCAAAATGCCCACGCCCTGGCAACGCGCCATCAAAATCTCATTCGATGACAGCAGCGTTTCGAATTCTTCGACAAACTGGGGCAGGCCGGCGACCACCTTGCGCGTGGCCTCGAGCCAGGCCGCGGAAACGTCCACGCGGCAGCCGCCGAAGCGCATGTAGTTGCACATCATGCGCGAGCCGGTGAGCGACTCAAAGAGGTCGAGGATTTTCTCGCGCTCTTTGAAGGCGTACATGAGCGGCGTGCCGCTGGCGCCCATCTCCTGAATCAAAAATCCAATCGACGAGGCGTGATTCTGAATGCGCGTGAGCTCGCCGAGAATGACGCGAATATATTGGGCGCGCTCGGGAACCTCCTGGCCGGCGAGCTTTTCCACTGCCAGCGCGTAGGCCCAGTTGTTGGTGAGCGAGCAGATGTAATCGAGGCGGTCGGTGTAAGGCATCGACGCCAGATAGCTGGCCTGCTCAGCGATCTTCTCGTGGTTGCGATGCAAGTAGCCGAAGACCGGCTTGAGGCGTACGACGCGCTCGCCGTCGAGCGCCAAATCCATGCGGAAGACACCGTGCGTCGACGGGTGGTGCGGCCCCATGGCGACTTCGAGCAGTTCGCCTTCGCCGTCGGGAGCAATCACCGGCGGACGGTTCCAGCCGTCGAGTCTCTCGGATTTTGTTTCTACTGCATTCATCGTCAGGTTTCAGTTCACAGTTCGAAGTTCACAGTTCGTAGTCTCGCGTTTGCTTTTGCCGAGTCCCTTAGTCCCTCAGTCCCTAGTCCCCGCTTTTATGCTCCCGCGCACGCGCCAGCACGTGGTCGTGCGGGGTGGGCTCGTACTCGTAATCGTCCGGCTCCACGTAATCCCTGCGCATGGGGTGGTCCTTGAATCCCTCCCACATCAGCAGGCGGCGCAGGTCCGGATGGCCAGTAAAGACGATGCCGTATAGATCGAAGACCTCGCGCTCCTGAAACTCAGCGGAGCGCCAGACGGGCGTGAGCGAAGGCAGTTCCACCTGATCAGTGCGGTTCGCGGTCTTCATGCGAATCACCAGCGGACCGTGCTTTTTCGCGACGGAATAGAGGTGATAGACCGCCTCAAGACAGCCCGGCTCGACGCGCTTGCGGGTTTCTTCAACGGTCTCTTCCACCGGCTGCTCGACCCCGTCGACGGTTTTCGTTACTTGACGTGTTACTTTCACTTTTTCCGCGATCTCTTTGTCGGGCCAGTCAATTCCAGTGACATTGGAGAGGAAATCGAGGGCAAGATCCGCGTCGTCGCGCAAGAATGTCGCGACGGCAACGGCGCTCGCGGGCGCGAGACGCAGCGAGTGCTCCGCGGCAGGGCCGGGATTGGACACAAACTCCACTCCCGCGCCGGGAACCGCCGCCTCAATCGCCGCCTTGATCTCCTGCATTGTCTTCATTTCAGTTCACAGTTCGTAGTTCACAGTTCGCAGCTTCGCGTTTGTTTGCGCCGAGTCTCTTAGTCCCTCAGTCCCTTAGTCCCTGTATCTGCACCGGCCACACCCCCTGATTCGAGGTCGGTTCCAGATCGTGCTCTCCCTGTTCAGGCACCCGAAACTCGCCCTGTGCATCGGCATCCAGATAGCGCGGGCGGTCCGGACCGGTCAGATGCTGGCCGTCAATTTTTTTCTGCAGCGTGATGAAGGCCTGGATGAGCGCTTCCGGCCGGGGCGGGCAACCGGGAATGTGCACATCGACAGGAATGTAACGGTCGATGCCCTTGAGCACGTTGTAGCCCTGCTTGAACGGCCCTCCGGAAATGGCGCATGCGCCCATGGCGATGACGTAGCGCGGCTCAGCCATCTGGTTGTAAAGGCGCACCACCTGCGGGGCCATTTTCTTGGTCACCGTGCCGGAGACAATCATCAGATCGGCCTGGCGCGGCGAGGGACGAAACACCTCGGCGCCGAAACGGGCCAGATCGTAACGCGCCATGGTAGTCGCGATCATCTCAATGGCGCAGCAGGCAAGGCCGAACTGCATGGGCCATACCGAGCTGCGGCGCCCCCAGTTGTAGAGCTCCTGGATGGTCGTAACGAACACGCCCTGCTTGCCCAGCTCGATCTTGAGATGTTGATCCATGTCGTTGCACTCC
>Ga0074046_10005267_pt1 | contig 10360 bp, 8 predicted proteins | sample BogForMeECP23OM3_FD_94441 | JGI IMG/M metagenome (GOLD analysis project Ga0074046, IMG submission 94441) | Bog forest soil microbial communities from Calvert Island, British Columbia, Canada - Bog Forest MetaG ECP23OM3 | ecosystem: Environmental > Terrestrial > Soil > Wetlands ...
CGGGCGCGTGTGTGTGGGCCCCAGGAAGGCGCTCATTGAGCCCATAAAAAGCATATGCGAGTCCAAATGATGCGCTGATTGTACCTCAGTAGGAATTCAGGTCCCTAACAGCCTTCTGCTTAGCTGAAGACTAGCGATATCACTAGTTACAAATGTGTAACCGTGTGGCACTCCAGCTGATCAGTAGCCGCCGTTGGATCGACCCGGCCTACGCAGCGCTCGCCGCCGGGACAGATTTTGGCGCCTATCCGTTTGAAAAGCCTGCCTGAAGGAACGGAATTGCGCCGGGATCACCGAGCGGCCTATCTCATGGCACGGTCGCCGTTCGCCGCCCGTGCCAGGGCCGCGAAGCCTGCGACGTCCACCTCCTCCGCGCGCATCGTCGGATTGAGCCCCGCCTCCGCAAGCAGCGCGGCGAGGTCGAGGCCGCGCGACGCGGCGAAGGATTTGAGCGACTGGCGCAGCATCTTGCGCCGCTGCCCGAAGGCGGCGAGCGTCGCGGCCGACAGCACGCGGGCGTCGCAACGGTCGGGCGCGGCCCGCGGAATCAGTTCGACGACGGTCGAGGTCACTTTCGGCGGCGGGGTGAAGGCGGCAGGCGGCACGTCGAACAGGATTTTGGCCTCGGCGCGCCATCCGGCCAGCACCCCGAGGCGGCCGTAGTCGGCGCGCTCCGCCGGCGTCGCGACGATCCGCAGCGCGACCTCGCGCTGGAACATGAGAATTAGGCAATCGTAGAACGGCGGCCAGGGTTCGCATTCGAGCCAGCGCGTGAGCAGCGGCGTCGCGACATTGTAGGGGAGGCTCGCGCAGATCCGGATCGGCGCCCGGTCGGCCTTGCCGACCAGCGTCTCGGGCTTGACCGTCAGCGCATCGGCGGAAATCACCTCGAGGCGGCCCGGCCAGCGCGCCCCGATCTCGGCGAGCGCGGGCAGGGCGCGCTCGTCGCGCTCGATCGCGATCACCTTCCTCGCGCCTTCCGACAGGAGGGCGCGAGTCAGGCCGCCGGGCCCGGGTCCGACCTCGACGACGGCCACGCCGGCGAGCGGGCCCGCCGCGCGAGCGATCTTTGCCGTGAGGTTGAGGTCGAACAGGAAATTCTGGCCGAGCGCCTTGCGGGCGTCGAGCCCGTGCCGCGCCACGATCTCGCGCAGCGGCGGCAGTCCGTCGGCTGCGACCGTCATCGCGTCAGCCGGTCGGCAAGCTTCAGCGCCGCGATGAGGCTCGAAGGATTGGCGATTCCCTTGCCGGCGATATCGAACGCCGTGCCGTGGTCGGGCGAGGTGCGCACGAAGGGCAGGCCGAGGGTGACGTTGACGCCTTCGTCGAACGCGAGCGTCTTGACCGGGATCAGGCCTTGGTCGTGGTACATAGTCAGCGCGACGTCGTACCGCCCCCGAGCGTCCGCGTGGAACATCGTGTCGGCTGGCAAAGGGCCGGTGACGTCGATCCCCTCCGCGCGCAAGATCTCGAGCGCCGGAGCGATGATCGTCGACTCTTCGCTTCCCATCGCGCCGCCTTCACCGGCATGCGGATTGAGGCCGGCGACAGCGAGTCGGGGTCGGGCGAGACCGAAGCGAGCGCGCAGATCGCGGTCGACCACCCGCGCCGTCTTCGCGATGAGCTCCGCGGTCAGCGCCTTCGGCGCTTCAGAGAGCGGGATATGGATGGTGACCGGCACGACAGCCAACGTCTCCGACCAGATCATCATGACCGGAAAAGCCGCCTCGCCCCAGGCCTTGGCGAGTTCGCCCAGATATTCCGTATGACCGGGGAAGCGGAACCCGGCGTCGTAAAGCACGGCCTTGGCGATCGGATTGGTGACGACGGCGCGCGCTGCGCCGTCGCACACCGTCTGGACGGCGCGGGCGATCGATTCGATCGTCGCTGCGGCGTTGCGCGCGTCGGGGCGCCCAGGTTCGGCATCCACCCCGTGCTCCAGCGGGACGACCGGCAAGCCCTGGTCGACGACTCCCGCGACGCGGTCGGGCTCGGTTTCGACGATCGGCGTCTCGAAGCTCGCCCTCTTCGCGGCGGCGGTGAGCAGCGCCGGGGAGGCGAGGACGAAGAAGGGCGGGTCGCCCGCCGCCCTTGCGCGCCAAGCCGCGAGCGTGATCTCGGGACCGATCCCGGCCGGATCCCCCATCGTCATCGCAAGAGGCGGCTTCTCGGACGTCATGCAAAGGGCTCCGCGCCTGGTCGGGTCAGGCCGTCACAGGCCGACGTTCCCCTTGATGTCGCCGATGGTGCGCAGCGTGAGCTGGAACATCAGCGTCTGGTTGCGCACGGCCGGATTGTAGATGACGGGTCCGCCGGCGTAGAGCGGGTAGGCCGCCGGAGCGCTGAGGGCCGACGAATACTTCACAGTAAAGGTGGTGCAGTCATCCTTGTAGCCGAGTCCGAACGAATAGCCGACCGGGTAGAAGATCGGGGTCTCCTGACCGGCCGTGTCGTAATAATGCCGCGACATGTCGAGGACGAGCGATCCGTTGACCGACCAACGATCGAGGAAACTATAGGACGCGCTGCTGGTCAGGCCTTCGCGCGGATACTCCCAGCCGAGCGCTGGCTGTGCGGCGTAGAGCGCATAGTCGAGACTGGTGCTGGCCCCGGCCACGTTCGCCTTGGCGATGGCGTCGAAGCGATCAAGCTGGAACGTCGTGCTGTCGAACTGCTGCTTGCTGATGAACGAAACCGGCGCCGAGGTCGGTTGGAGCGTCTCGCCGGCGACGAAATTGGAGAATTTCTTGTCGAGGCCGGAGTCCAGGCCGGTGTCGGCGACGTCGTAGAGCGTGTAGGAATTCTGGCCGGCGACCTGGATCGATTCCCCGCCGATGACGTCGGCATGGCCGCCGTTGGCGAAATTGGCCGTATACTGGAGGCCGTAGTTGAGCCGCGTCCCGCCCTCGATCCGGTCGTAGCCGGAGAACTTGTCCCAGGCGAATAGGTTCGTCTCGTCGAAGACGAGGCTCTGGGCGTCCTCATTGGGCTGGATGCTAGGAATGACTTCGCTCGGCCGGACGACGAGCTGCCCGATCGGCGTGATCGTTTGTGTTCCCCACCAGGAACTCATGGTGAAGGGATAACGGTATTCGACGCCGACGCCCGCCATACCGCGGGCGAACGAGCCTTGATCGCCCCCGGAGAAGAACGCAGCCTGGCTCGAGTTCGCCACCGTGCTCGACCCGATCGAGCTCGCGTAGGTGATCGAGCCGGTCTCGTTGAGCTCGGTCGATTCGCCGTCGAGGCGACCGAAGACGAATGGCTTCCACACCTCTCCGATCGGGTCGATATAGCTGCGCTGCCAGGAGACCTGCCCGGTTGCTCGGGCGTAGTCGCCGGCGATGCTGCGCAGCATGCAGGCGCCCGGATAGTAGGTGTTGACATATTGGCCGGCGACGACTCTCTCGCAAACGTTGTAGAGGTGATAGGCGTTGTCGAAAGTCTCGAGGCCCGTGGACTGGAACGCGGCGTTGGTCTGGTTGATATTGGCGACGTTAATGTCGATTGTCGCTTCGCCGCCGATTCCATTGCTGCGGTCCTCCGGAACAGCGAAGACGCGGTTGTAGTCGAACACTGGCGCCGCCACCGGCAGCGTGCGGTTGTCGTCGTTGGCGGTCGTGCCCTCGAAGTGGTAAGCGCTCAGGTCGAAGAAGCTATGGTCGGCCTGGCCGCGCAGGTAGATCGACGAAACGACGTCCTGAAAGTAATAGTTGCTGAAGTCGATGCCCTGCAGCCTGTAGTCGTTGGCGAAGAACTTGTCCGACAGCCAGGTTGCGTTCCAGCCGAACTGCCAATCCTGGTTCAGGAAAAAGTTGCCCTTGGTTTCGATCGAGCCGCGCAGTCGTTGGTCTCCGGCGCCATAGGGATACGAGGGAAACAGATTGGGTTCTTGCTCGTCGATTCCGGTCGCGCGAATGCTGTACTGGCCGTTCGACAGTCGCTGCCGCCAGTCGACCTCGCCGAGGAATCCCTGTTTCGACAGGTACGTCGGAATAAGCGTCAGATCATAACTTGGCGCTAGATTGATGAAATAGGGCAGGCTCAGGCCGTAGCCGAGTTTGCTGCCGGAAACGAACGAAGGCGCCAGAACCCCCGTCTGCTTGTTGACAGTCGAATCCGGCGAGGAGAAATAGGGCATGTAGAAGACCGGGACGCCCCAGACGAGCATCTGCGCGTCCTCGTAGTAGATTGTATGGGTCTCCTGGTTCTCGATGATCCGAGCCGCGCGCACCTGCCAGAAGGGCGGCCGCTCGGGATGATCCTTACAAGGTTCGCAGGCCGTGTAAGCGCCCTTGTTCAGAACAGTGATGTCGCCGTTCGATCGTTCCACCCGCGGCGATGTGAAGCGCGTCTTGTCGGAGGTCAGCACCTGGACGCTGTCGATGAAGCCGTCCCGGAAATTGTCGCTGAGCTCAAACCGGCTGCCGTAAACGACGTCGCCGTGCTCGTCCGTCATCTTCGCGTGGCCCTCGGCGTAGACCCGCTTGGTGGCGCGATTGTAGACCACACGATCGGCCTGAAGAACGCGGCCCTGGTAGAAAAGCTGGACGGACCCGACAGCCGAAACGGTGTTCTTGTCCTTGTCGTAGACGAGTTCGTCAGCCTCGATGACGAGCTTGTCCGGGGTCTTTGCCGCCTCTGCGCTCGGTTGAGCCGGGGGCGCCTGCGCCGCGCTCGCCGGCGGGGCAAAGCCGAGCCAGAAGATGAGCGTGGCGAAAGCCGTCCACGTCAGTGTCGGCAACAGCTTTGCTCTCGCGGCTGGAATACGAGAACTCGACTCAAAGGAGGAGCTGACGGACGAGCCCATCAACCATCCTCTTGCTGCAACAAGACATAAACGCCAAACAAACACCCGACCAGACCAGGCGACCATCCCGCGACCGACGCGCTGATGAACCCGGCCTCGCCCAGATCGTTGATCACTTTGGTCGCCACATAAAGCATGAACCCAGCTGTGACGCCACCTGAAACCATATACTCGACGCCGCCCATTCGGAAGAATCTTAACGAAAAGCAAGCGGCGACCAACACCATCGCCGCGAGCAGCAGCGGCCGAGCCAGCAGCTCCTGATACCGCAATCGGTAGGGCGTCGCGTCCAGCCCAGCTTGAGCCGTCTGTTCGGCGAGGCCGGGAAGGCTCCAAAAGGACACTGTTTCCGGCGACCCAAAGGCCTGAGTGACCTCGCGGCGAGTAAGGGTCGTCGCCAGCAAATAGGTCGAGGCGGGAAGGGTCTCAAATCCCGGCGTCACCACTTTGGCGTCGTGCAGTTCCCAGTAGCCCTCGTGGAGCTCTCCGGAGGCGGCGTCGACGCGCTCGATGAAGTTCCCCTTGCCGTCAAAGTTGAATACCTCGACGCCGCTGATATTGGCGCCGTCCGCCCCCTTGCCGCGGGCGTGGATGATGGCCTGTCCGTCGACGCTCTTTTGCCGTAGCCACAGGTCGCCCCAGGGGTTCGACTGGCCGCCGAAAACCGAGGTCTCGATTTCGTCAGACCTATCCTTCATCCACGTCGACGCTGGATTGTACGCGACGACCGATAGAACTCCGCCCAGGACGATCACGATGATAGGGGGCGCCAAGATCTGCCAGACCGAAACGCCGGCAGCGCGCGCGACCACGAGCTCCATTTTCCGGGACAGATTGAGGAAGGCGATCATCGAGCCGAACAGTACGGCAAAGGGGAGCGCCTGCTCCGCGACGGTCGGCGTCCGAAGGAAGGACAACGACGCCATGAGAAAGCCGGTCGCCTTCGGCGCGTCGCCGGACCGGCGGAGCATTTCCACAACGTCGACGGTGTAGATGAGGAAGAATACGAAAAGAAAGACGGCGATCACGGTGCGCGCAAAACGGCCGGCGAGATAAAGCGAAAGCGTTCGGCCGATCATGTCGAACTTGCCGAGATGCGACGCAGGGAGGCAGGAAAGAGCTGGCGTCGAAAGATCATCGCCAAGGCGCCGAAGATGGCGCCGATCGGAATGGCCCAGACGAAGAACACGGCGGATGGAACGCCGACCGTCAGCGTTGTCGCCGCGATGCCAAGCATTCGGACGAGGACAAACGCAAGAATCGCTCCACCGATCGCGAGACCGCGACCCTGTCGCGTCGTGCGCGCCTCGCCGAGCGAAGCGAATGCGATCAGCCCGGCGACCAGCGCATAGAGCGGACTAGCGAGGCGGTCGAGAAGCTCGCTACGGATATGGCCGGCCATCCCCGGATCGGCTTGGTCCTTGGGGTCCGGCGCCATCAGTTCGGCGGTGCTTCGCTGCCGAGGCCGCTTGACCCCACTGATGGCGTGAGCGAACTGGGAGAGGTCGATGGTATAGTCGTCGAAGGTCACCATTGCGGTGTCGCCGGCCGACTGCGGGCGCAGGAGAACGCCTTTCGACAGCTGAAGATAGCTGGCGCCGTCCTTGTCGAACGTCTTTCCGGCCTCTGCAATGTAGGTCGAGGGCTTGGCAAGGTCGCGGCGGTCCTGCATGAAGACCCCTCGCAGCGCGCCGTCTGGGGTTCGCTCCCGATAGTGAAATACGAAGCCCAGCTCAAGAGTGGAAAAAGCGCCGGGCCTGGCGAAGTTGGAAATAAAGTCGGCGCGGATGAACGTCGTCAGGTTCTCGATCGCGCCGAAGCTCCAAGGGAGGAGCTGCACATAGACGGTCGCGACGATGGCAAACACCGCGACCGAGAGCAACGCCAGCGGCCTCAGCAACCGCGCTGGGGACACGCCCGCGGCCGCCATGACGACCAGTTCGCTGTCGCCGTTAAGTTTGTTGAGAGTATACAGAATTCCAGCAAACAGCGCGACAGGCGCAATGACCGCCACGAGCGAGGGCAACGCTAAGCCGGTCATCATGAGGAAAATGATGATCGTCTGGCCTTTGCTGGTCAGAAGGTCGATCTGACGCAAGGCCTGGGTGATCCATATAACACCCGTAAGCACGACGAGGCCCGTCAAAAAGGCCGTCGCGGCGGTCCTCAGCAGGTAACGTTCAATACCACTCATGTGCGCCCACGTCCCGGGCGCCGGCTTGGTTCGCCGCGCCAACCCGCTTCCAGCGAGCGCCTGTCCCCGACCGCCGTGTATTTCAAGACGAGGCGCCCCCGTTGCCCACAAGGGCCCTTGATCCGGAATTTCATGCCGAGGAATCGCGGCATCTTATTGACGGCCGCAGCAAAGCCCCGATATCTCGGCCCTTGACCCGCGTGCGATCCGCACGCGCGGTTCCTTATCCGGACATGGAATGCCTGTCGCATGAGCATAGCCGTCAAAATCGCCTTTGGACCTCTGTCCGCGCCAATAGGCGGTGCGCTCGTGCTTTTCGTGGGCGCCGACATGAAGCCGGCGCCCGCAGTGGCCCCGCAATTCGGGGATGTCGAACCCCTGATTCGCGCCGCTGCCAAAGCCTCCAATTTCAAGGGCGCCCAGCGAACCGCCCTCGACATTCTCGCCCCTTCGGGTCTCGACGCATCGCGATTGATAGTCGTCGGCGTCGCGCCGGGCAAGGACAACGCCCCGATGGACATGACGATGCTCGGCGGCTTCGTATTCGGCAAGGTTAACGGCGCGCAGAAGGTCGAGGTGGCCTTCGAGGCGCCGGCAGGGACCTGGGACGCCGCGGCGGCGGCGGATTTCGCTCTCGGCCTCAGGCTTCGCGGTTATCGTTTCGACAAGTACAAGACACGCAAGAAGGAGACGGACGAGGAGAACGCCGCGCTGCCAGAATTCGTCATCGGCTCGAGCCACGCGGCTGCGGCGCGGGCCGCTTGGCAAGAGCGTTCTGCCGTCGCCGATGGCGTAGAAATCGCCCGCAATCTCGTCAACGAGCCGCCGAACGTGCTCTTTCCCGCTGAATTCGCGGATCGCGCCGCAGCGCTCGAAAAGCTCGGGGTAGAAGCGAACGTTCTCGACGAGAAGGTGATGAGCAAGCTCGGGATGAACGCGCTGATCGGGGTCGGGCGGGGGTCGGCGCGCGACAGCCGCCTCGTGACCCTGCGCTGGAACGGCGCCCGCTCGAAGCGGACGAAGCCCATCGTCGTGATCGGCAAGGGCGTTTGCTTCGATTCGGGCGGGATCTCGATCAAGCCCTCAGCCGGCATGGAGGACATGAAGGGGGACATGGGAGGGGCGGCCTGCGTCGTTGGCCTCATGCATGCGCTGGCGACTCGCAAGGCCAAGGCGCATGTCGTCGGCGTCATCGGCCTCGTCGAGAACATGCCCGATGGAGACGCGATCCGGCCGGGCGATGTTCTCACCTCGATGTCCGGGCAAACGATCGAGGTCGTCAACACGGACGCCGAGGGCAGGCTCGTGCTCGCGGACGCGCTTTGGTACGCCCAGCAGACCTTTTCGCCGCGGGCTATGATCGATCTCGCCACCCTCACCGGCGCAATCATGGTCGCGCTCGGCCAGGAATACGCAGGCCTCTTCTCCAACGACGACGAGTTGGCGCAGCGGCTCATCGCCGCGGGGGAGGCGACCGGGGAGAAGGCGTGGCGCATGCCCCTCGCACAAGCCTATGACAAGTTGATCGATTCCAAGATCGCCGACATGAAGAACACCGGCGGACGCCACGGCGGGTCGATCACCGCTGCCCAGTTCTTGCAACGGTTTGTTAAGGATGCGCCCTGGGCCCATATCGACGTCGCGGGAGTCGCCATGGGATCGCCATCGTCGGACATCAATCCGTCGTGGGGCTCGGGCTGGGGCGTGCGACTCTTGAACCGTCTCATTGCCGACTCCTACGAGGATTAGATACGCTTCCAAGAATCAGGGCTGGGAGACTAGGATGCGGCTGGGACCCACGGTGTTGGCGCTCGCGCTCGCGGCATGGAGCGCGGGCGGCAGGCCCGCCTGGGCCGTCGCCGGGTGCGACGCCTTTTCCGCCGCCCTCCGCACGAATGCGAGCGACCTCGGGGTCGAGTTCTCCCGCGCCATCGTCGTGTCGCGGACGCGCTCCAACGCCAACGTGTTCGACGTCAACACCAAGGTCGACGTCGACGCGACGCTCAGCTGCCGCGGCGACACCTTCCTCCGTTTCGAGGCGCGAATCAGCGAGCCGGCCAACGCCCGCACGACCACGAATTTCGAGCGCTTCCAGACGGCGGCGCTCAAGGCGGCGCTCGGCTGGGACGCGGGGAAGAGCCGCGGCGTGCTCAAGGGCATGACCGCCGACGCGCGCGAATATCTCGTCGCCTCGCGCCAGCGCGGCGACGTCTACATCGCCGGCAAGACCGAAGAGCACGAGGCGGGCGGCGTCAGCCTCGGCCTGATGGCGACCGATTCGGACCGCACCTTCGTCATCGTCGGTCCGGCGGCCCAATAGGCAGGCGCCCGCATGGGTGAATTCCGCTTTCATCACCTCGAGCGCCGGCGCGTCGATCAGGCGCTGCCCGCACTTCTCGAGCACGCCTACGACGAGGGCCGGCGCGTCGTCGTGCGTGCCTCGTCCCAGGAGATGGTCGAGGCGCTGAACAATCGATTGTGGACCTATGACGATGCGAGCTTTCTGCCGCACGGCGCAGCGGGCGACGGCGACCCGATGACAGAGCCGATTTTCCTGACGGCGAAAGTGGAGAATCCCAACGCCGCGACCATGCTGGTCCTGCTCGCCGGGGCAGAGACGAGTACAGACGACGAGGTGTTCGACCATGTCGTGCGGCTGTTTGACGGCCGCGACGAGGAAGCGCTCGCCGAGGCGCGGCGCGAATGGAAGCGGCTCAAGGACGAAGGTCGATCGCTCAGCTACTGGCGCGAGGGCGAGGACGGCGGATGGGAAAGAGCGCGCTGACGGCGGCGGCCGGACCGCAGCCGGCCGCCTTTGAGCCCGCGCCATTTGACGCTGAGCGAGCGATATCAAAGCTTAGGGCGCCAAAACCTGTCGCTCCGTCGCTCCAGCGGGCCCGGGAGCCTCGAGTTACACAGGCTCGCCTAGGGTAACGCCTCGGCCAAATTCCTCCAAGCGGAACCAACGAAATCCAAGAAAAACCAAGAAAAAACGACTTGGATTTCCTTGGATTTCTTCGTCCGATTCGGGGCTTTTCAACGGGTTATGAGCAATCCAAGAAAAAAAGAGGCGATGCCCCTCTTCCGCGAGGCCCTTTCGCGCCGCGGCGCCCACACCGTTTCAGAACACCGACGATCGGCCGCTTCGGCCGGGCCTTCGCCAGGCGCAACGCGTTGCAGGCGGCGGCAAGGCGGAACGGCTTCATCGACGGAAGCGGGCAACTGAACCTTCCCCTCCAGGGACATATATGGAACAAACTTGCAACTTTGGCAAGAGAAACTTTCCCAGTCGCGCCGGGCTCCCCGCCTGCGCACGCCGGATATTAGTGTATAAACAGGGGCTTGGGGAACACGAG
>Ga0074046_10005270_pt1 | contig 10354 bp, 4 predicted proteins | sample BogForMeECP23OM3_FD_94441 | JGI IMG/M metagenome (GOLD analysis project Ga0074046, IMG submission 94441) | Bog forest soil microbial communities from Calvert Island, British Columbia, Canada - Bog Forest MetaG ECP23OM3 | ecosystem: Environmental > Terrestrial > Soil > Wetlands ...
TGGGGGCGAGGACACGCTTGGGAATCCAGGGTGTTTAAGAACTTGGGGCGCTACGAGCTTGAAGACCAGCTTGCCGGTGTCGCCTACCTGAAGTCTCTCCCTTATGTCGACCCCATGCGGATCGGTATTACCGGGTGGTCCTACGGCGGCTATATGACGCTCTATGCGCTGACTCACGCGCCTGAGGTGTTCAAGTGCGGCGCGGCGGGTGGTCCCGTTACCGACTTCAAGTTCTACGACAGCATATACACCGAGCGCTACATGCGCACGCCCCAGGAAAACCCGGACGGATACAAAACTTCCTCCCCGCTCGAGGCCGCCGATAAGCTGAAAGCCAAAGTGCTGCTGATGCAGGGCACCGACGACGACAACGTCCACATGCAGAACACCCTGAACTTCGTGGAAGCTCTGGTCAAGGCGCGCACGCTCTTCGATCTCTACCTCCAGCCGGGAGAAAAGCACGGATTCGCTAGTGAGGCAGCAAGGCTCTACCTCACCCAGCGCATGCTGGAATTCTTCAAGCAGAACCTCTAGTGGCCTGACAAATCCCCCTGCCCCGCTGTCACGCTGAGGACGCCGTTCTTTGGTTGACGAAGCATCTCCGCAGTTTCGTTGCGCCCCCGCGCAGTGGATTCCTCTTGCGGGCTGCTGAGATCCTTCGTCCGTCAGCCGACGGACTCAGGATGACAGCGCTGAGCGTCTGACCTCATTCAAATTGCAGCACAACCTCCGCGACCCCGGACTTCCCGCTCAGGAGTTTTGCATGGACGGTCTCACCTTCGCTGCCGGCCTGCACCTCTGCTCCTGTCGCCTTTGATTCTTTGAAGGTCCGGCCCGCTGTGTAAATGGTGAGCGTGGTAGGATAGGTTTCGACCAGCTCAATCTTCAGTCGCAATTCCTTTTTGCTTGCGTCCCATTTCTCGTCTTTCAATTCCACGCCTCCCATGGTGATGTGACGGTCAGTCCCAATCAGTTGAGGATGACCTTGGGCGGGCCGTAGCGAAAGCACTTGGCAGGCATGGGCAGGCAGGTCGGCAGAGTATTCCCCGCGCACCTTGCCCAGGAACTTCTGGTTCCAGAAATCAAACAGCAGATAGTCGCGGTTGCGGTCGAGCCCAACCTTGTCAAACCGGACCGCGAAATGTCGCGGGGGGGGAGGAGTAAGGTAAGTTGTCACGGGAATCAGCTCCAAGCCCGCTGGCTTATCGGGCAGGGCCTCAAGCCTCTGATTCTCTTCTATCGCCCTTTCGCGCACTGAGCCCAGCGCCATGAAATCGCCGTAAGCACGCTGGGTTCCGAGCAACTTGTCGTTGTTCCCGATGATGTCGTAGACATTCGGCTCCTTGCCCAGCAGTATTTCATTTCCATCGTTATCCCAATTGAAGAGTCCCGCCACGGCCCAGGAACCGAAGGGGCGCGCGATATGGAGCATCCAGACATGCCGATCGACGGCGGCAGGGTAGAGTTCCATAGGTGTAATGTCTGCCACGGGAATGATCTTCTTGGGCAGGTCACGGCGGTCCTCGGGTAGCGCGGGCACGTCGTCACTGAGCATCAGGAGTTGCCCCGAAAGGCCTAGAACTGAGGTCCACGTGCGAGCCTCTTCGAGCGTCAGCGGCGGCCGGACCAGGAGCACATCCGGGTCGCCGTACCAGGCGATGTTGTGCGTGTAATAGCCGCGCCGCATGGCCTCGAGCGCCGTGCGGAGACCGCGGAAAGAAGGTGGCTCTTTTTCGCCCACCACATCCCCACCCAGCCGGGCAGCTTGAGCAATGCCCATCGACTCGGTGGGATAAACCGGGCCACAGGCGGAGAAGAAGACGTTCGGCTTCGAGTTCATCGCTTGCCGGATCAGGCCCAGGGTCTCACGAAAGGCGGCATCGGCATCGAGCGTAGGATCGTGAGCGCGCACGCGGTTTTGTCCCCAGATGTCACGCGTGTCGTTTTCACCGTCGAGCTTGAAGTAGTCGAAGCCCCAATCGAGAGTATGGCGCCGGTACGTTTCGTAGAGAAACTTCTTCAGGGCGGGGTTGGAGAAGTCCGCCACATAGGTCCCGAACCAGGTGCCTACTTTGGCGTTCCCGTTCTCTTCGTGCAGGAACCAGTCCTTGTGAGCGTTGTAAAAGTTCTCGTCGGTATTGCCAAAAACCGCCAGCCACAACCCCGGCTTGAGTCCCTGGGCGCGTATCTGGTCGGCAAGCCACTTCATGCCGTGTGGGAACTTCCCGTTGGCGTCGGTCCAACTGCCTCCAATCGGTGCTCCACCTTCGCCGCCGCCCGCCACCTGCCAGCCGGCATCGATCAACACGTATTCGAGACCGAAGGGCTTGTATTCGCGCGCTAAAGCCGCGGCGTTCTTCGTGATGTCCCCTTCTTTAACATAGGAGTAAAAGAAGTACCAGGAGCACCAGCCCACAGGAGCATGCGGCCATTTTTTCTTGTCCAGCGGGGCGTAAAATGGCAGCCGCTTGGCGTAGACGTGGTCAACCAGCTCGAAGCTACAGATTGGCGCGCTGCCCAGCGCACCACCCGCTGAGATGCTGTACCCGGTCGTGCCGGCACTGAAGCCCGCCTCCCGCGCCAGGACTTTCACCGCCTGATCGCGAAACCGGTCGTATACGCAATCGTTCAGCCTGCTCGCGGCGCGCCCGCTTACCATTTGCTGAATGTCGTCCTCCACACCATCCAGGCGCGCCTGAAGCGGCTCCGGCCCAGCCTCGAGGTCAGCCAGGACGGTGGCTGTTGCTACCGTTTTGGCGGGCAGCCCAGCCAGTGATAAATCGATGCCCGAACCCGCCGCGTGAAGAACCAATTCATAACTCTGCTTCCCCTCGACCTTAACCACTGTCTCCCCGGCCCTGTTGCCAGCCGCGAGCGTCAGTTTCGCGTCCACAGCGTCCGACGCAAGTTTTTGTGTGCCCGACGTTGCCTGAATCCGCAAACCACTCACCCAGGTGACACCGCGATAGGCAAGCTCCAAATGGTGGCCATCTGCTGCCAACTTCACGGTCCATGCACTTGCACCCTCTGCAACATTCGTAGCCAAAGTGAGTGAAGCTATGCCAAGAAGGCTTACCAATTTGAAACGAACGGTACGCATGATGACCTCCGATCATGTACCAGACACCCAGCACTCGAAACCCGCACCCCATCCGTCTTCCTCATCTACGACCTACGACTTACCACCTACCGGGTACTAACTACCTGTTTTTTCAACAACATCCCCGCATTTTAAGCGTAACTCATCTGTTATCAATAACATTCCCGCTTCGCCCTCAGTTTTCCACAGCGGTCCTTTGTTTTCAGTGGCATTCCCGCTTTGCACGTTCATTTTTCTTCCATTCCCTCGTCGGAACCGACTTCTTGTCCTAGAGAAAACACGGACTTTCCTGCGCTTTTCCGGCTGCTCGGCGTTTCATCGGCAATGGACCGGAACGTTGGAATCGCATGGAAGAAAAGTGTTCCCATAGAACCAAAGGCGCTTCCGGAACCGCAACTTAGAATCCTAGCCTACTTTTTGCGCGTGTCAAGAGACATCGAGTCCGCTTCGGTCCGCCAAAGGAAGCGCAGAGTCTCGTTTTTCAGCGAGTTTGCGGCTTGTGCATGTGCAATGGGGGGATCATCCCCTTTCATGTCCCACTTGCGCCGCCTGGGGTTGGAAAGGCAGAAGCCAGGAGTCATCCGCCAATGAGAACGGCGGAAGGAGCCAGAATGAAGAGGATCTGCTTTCTGCTGTCCTAAGGAATGGGGATGGGGATGGGTATTCAGGTCGTATTACGCTTCCGAAACTCCTTAGAAGCCCTTTCGTACTCCTTGTTATCAGGCTTGAGCGTATAGGCTATACGATACTGGTTGAAGGCTTCAGCCCGGTCGCCCGCTGACTCCAAATGGAGTCCAAGGTTGAAATGAGCCACGTCATTATTGGGCATCAAGCGTACCGCTTCACGAAATTCTGCTATCACGTTCTCCCAGTGCTTTCCGACCATCTTCTCCACATCTTTCTTATTGATGTTGCGCGCCTTCTCGCGTCTTGACCAATAAGGATAGCACGCAGGCGCAACGCCAAGAGCAAAATGCGCGGGGCCAGAGTTGGGGTTCAAGCGCAACGCCTCGCGTAACTCCGAGATCTCACCGATCAAATCGTGCCTGTTTGCGAGCGCCATCGCGAGGTGGTAATGCGTGCTGTAGTCATTGGGGTTCAAGCGCAGCGCCTCACGGAATTCCGCTATCGCACCATCGTGGTCGCCCTCGTTGTAGAGCGCGACGCCCAGGTTGTCGTGCACCCCGGCAGAGTTCGGGGCTGTAACCTGACCAAGAACAGGTATGCACCCCACAAACATTACCACGTACAATACTAAGACGAGTCGCTTCATGATGATTCTCCTTTCACCCTTTCCATCCAACCGGACCTTTCAGCCGGTAAACCATCGGGCGGCTGCCCTTTGGCTTCTTCGAGCTATCCGGGTCCTCTGAATACCAGCGCACCGGACCTGAAACACCTTGCCCCTGTTGTTCCATTACCGCGGGGTCGGTAGGCGAACTGCCCGACCCCGTGGTTCAATGCTACATTAGCGAAGGCTTACCTATTTAGTCCACATAGATGTAGGTGTAGTTAATAGTAGTTGTCGCCTGATTACCATCAGAGAACATGAACAACTCAGGGTCCTGAGTTGGAAATGGTGTTGTGTCGCTGCATCCGCCTGGACCTGGGATTTGCTCGAGTGCTGTGATGGTAATGGTTACTGTTGCCGAGTTTGATCCGGAAGTTGGACTGACGGTGATAGTGTTGCCTTCACTATCGTACTCAGATGGTGTAAATGCTGACCATGTCACTCCGGGTGCTGTTGTGATGTTGACAGTGGTCGTCAGAGTGCCGCCGGCGCAGCCACCGAGAGATCCGAGGGTGACTGTTGACGGAGTGACCGCGTCGGAGGCTTGTACCGTTACCGTAGCCTGCCCGCAGGCCTCCGCTCCGACTAGGTCCACGACACAAACTTGGAAAGGGTAGGTCCCTGCCACCGTGGGGGTGCCGGAAAGTTTTCCATTCAGGTCCATGACCATCCCCAGTGGGGGAGCGCCGTAGGCAAGCGAACCTAGAGTAAAGTAGTAAGGAGACTCGCCGCCCGTCGCCGTCGCGACCTGGACGCTGCAACTTGTTGGAGGGCTGGTGAGTGGGCACGTGTTGTTCTGTACCGGATTCAAGGTGGGGCCAGGCTCAACAACCGTGACGGTCAAGGTGAAATTAGCCGTGCGGGGTGGCACGTCTGAACTCGTAAGCGTGACGGTGAGAAGACCCGTGCTGAGGGGTGTTCCCGTAGGAAGAAGCGGCGCAGTGCCGGACAACGTACAATTCGCGCCTACCGTCAGCCACGTGGGCGCCGTGGAGCCGGCCGCCACTTTGCAAGTGATCGGAGCTGTGCCTCCTGTCGTCGTGATGGTGGCAGAACCATCCTCACCAGAGGTCCAGGCGGGCAAAACCGTGGTGCTAGCGTAGAAGGCGCCGGCCCCGTTTAGACCCACTCCGATGGGCACAGCCGTAGGTGTGATACCGACCAAAGGAATATTGGTCATGTTGTTGGCTGAGCCGACGAAAGTATCGATGGCTGCCTGAAGATCAGAAGTCCCCGCGGTTGCTGACAGCGGGATGGAACCGCCGCCGGGCGTTGGGATGCTGACAGGACTGGTCCCGTTCATTCCATCCAGAATTCCATCCGACAGATCCTCTGCGAGAGCAGCCACAAGATCGATAGTTCGAACACCTAACCCGGAGGCCTCGGTTGAAATCCCCGCCAGAACTAGGCCGTAATCTCTCTGATCCCGATTAGCGGTTTCCACGAGGGCCACGCTGCTGGCCGGCACCGGAAGCGTTCCCACGATGTCGGGCAAATTATACTGTTGGGCGACCCCCAAGTTGGCCACGGCGACTGCTGTTGCCAAGGGTATTCCCCCTGCGGCCAGAACTATGGCACGGGCCGCTGCCATATCTGTGAGCGGAGACAAAGTCGCCTGGGAAGTCCCCGCCGCGAGGGCAGCGCTCAACGTGTCGGAGGCCAACAGATTCACAGTCTGCCCCGAGGTCTGATCGGTGTAACTTCCTCCGGAGGATTGTGCCAGAATAACTTGACTCGAACCTGAAGGTACCGATACCGAGTAGTTGCCGCCGGAATCGGTTACTGTCGACGCCAATACGCTTCCGGTCGTGCCGTCAGGGTTGAGGGCGGAGAAAGTTAGATTACCGCCAACCACTTGACCATCCATCATCACATTACCCGTGATCACGATGGAAGCGGCAGCAGTAACAGTGACCGTCGCAGAGGCTGATTTCGTGGCATCCGCGACACTAACCGCTGATACAGTAACGGTACTTGGGCTGGGGACGGCGCTGGGTGCGGTGTAAAGCCCGCTGCTCGAAATTGTGCCGAGGGTCGAGTTCCCGCCCTGAACGCTGTTCACACTCCAATTTACCGCCGAGCTGTAGTTTCCCGTTCCCGTAACGGTCGCGGTACATTGCGAAGTCTGCCCGGTCGCGACCGAGGCGGGATTACAGGAGACCGAAACCGAGGTGATGGTCGGCGGCGTCGTGACGGTCACCGTGGTGTTGCCGGTCTTGGTGGCATCCTGGACCGACGTAGCGGTTACGGTCACCGTGCCGGCCGTGGCGGGTGCGGTAAACGACCCTGAAGAATTGATTGTCCCCGCGCTCGCGGACCACGTGACGGACGAGCTGTAACTTCCCGTTCCTGTAACCGTCGCCGCGCATTGCGAAGTCTGCCCGACCAGCACCGAGGTGGGATTACAGGAGACCGAAACCGAAGTGATGGTTGACGACGGTGCCGTGACGGTCACCGTGGTGATGTTGGCCTTGGTGGCATCCTGGACCGACGTAGCCATCACGGTCACCGTGTTCGGGTTAGGGACCGTGCCCGGCGCGGTGTAAAGCCCGCTGCTCGAAATTGTGCCGAGGGTCGGGTTCCCGCCCGGAATGGTGTTCACACTCCAATTTACCGCCGAGCTGTAATTTCCCGTTCCCGTAACCGTCGCCGTGCATTGCGAAGTCCCTCCGGTCTGCACCGAGGTAGGATTACAGGAGACCGAAACTGAAGTGATGGTGGCCGGAGGCGAGGACGCACTCGAACCGCCTCCTCCACCACAAGCGGACTGGAAAACAGAGGTTATTAATACGAAAACGGACATAGCGAGCACAAGTCGCAAAGAAATGAGGTTGGGGTAGCGCTTGCGGAGCAGCATGAGGGACCCTCCTGAGGCAGCGCCGGCTGTCTTGATCCGCAGCTACGAGTACTGGCAGGCTACGGAATCCGATATCATTTTCGCCCACTTTGCTTGACAAGGCAAGGGCACTGAAGGAAGGGGCTTGAAAGAACGCAGCAATCGGGGTAAATGTGGAGAGGTCCTCGAAAGCCTAGCTTCCGGGGTATTCACGATGGCGAGCTTCTGGCAGAATCTGCGTTATACCCTCCGCGTGCTGGGCAAGAATCCCGGCTTCACCGCCGTTGCGGTGCTCTCCCTGGCGCTGGGAATCGGCGCCAATACCGCCATCTTCTCCCTGCTTGATGCTCTGCTCCTTCGTGACCTTGCGGTGCGGCAGCCGGAGCGCCTTGTGGAGCTTTCCGTAGTCCGCCGAGGCGACAAGATCATGTTCTCGTTTCCGATGTTTCGGGAGATCGAACGCGGGCAAAGGGTCTTTTCCGGCTTGATTGGCTGGAGTTTCGGCGAGATGGCCAATGTGGAAATCAATGGCGTGCTCTCGCAGGCCGAGGCACGCTCGGTCACCGGGAATTACTATTCCGAACTGGGCGCGACTCCTCTTCTGGGAAGGTTAATCACGCCAGACGATGTGAATCTTGGGCGGGCCGGAGCGTCGCCAGTGGCCGTGCTCAGTTACGGATTCTGGCAACGTCGCTTTGGCGGCGCCTCCGACGTTGTCGGGAAGGGAATTGGCATTGAGGGACAGCCCTTTACCATCATCGGCGTGACGCGGAAGTGGTTTACGGGCATGAGCACGGGCGAAGCGCCGGACGTGACGATCCCGATGAAGAGCACTGATGATCGGGCGCTGCTTTGGGTGTTCATCACCGGCCGGCTTAGGGACGGTGTCAACGTCGCCCAAGCTCGCGCGCAACTCCAATCGTTCTGGCCTGAGGTGCTGCGCGCGACGGCTTCGACCGAGACTCCAGGACTGCGGCGTCAACTATTCTTCTCGATGGGTTTGGATGTTGCGCCAGCCGCGACGGGCATTAACGCCACGCTGCGGTCCCATTTTACGCGGCCGCTTTATGTGCTCATGGGCGTTGTTGGACTGATCCTCCTGGTCGCCTGCGTGAACCTGGCGAGCCTGATGCTGGCACGCGCCGTGGCGCGCAGCCATGAAATGAGCGTGCGCGTGGCCCTGGGAGCCAGCCGCTGGGCGCTGGCTCAGCAGGTCTTGACGGAGAGTCTGGTGCTGTCAATCTTCGGAGGGTTGCTGGGGCTTGCATTTGCGTTCTGGGGGAGCCGCCTGCTTGTGGCTCTCATGACGGAGGGCTACCTCACACCGGTCGTGCTCGACCTGAGCCCTGATTGGCGTGTGCTCTGCCTCACCGCGTCGGTGGCCATCCTGACCGGAATCCTCTTTGGTCTGGCTCCCGCATAGCGCTCGGCGCGCGAAGACCCGGCTTACGTATTGCAGCAGACTGTGCGCGGCTTGGCTGGCTCAACGGGGAAGTTGGGCAAGGCGCTCATCGTCATACAGGTCGCCCTTTCTCTTGTCTTGCTGCTAGGCGCCGGTCTTTTGGCGCGAAGCTTCCGGAGGTTGTGCGCCGTCGATCCTGGCCTCCAGGAGAGCGTGCTCGAGGTGACCTTGTATCCCAGGCCCGGCGGTTACCAGGACCTGGATGTGAACAGCTATCACAGGCAACTCCTCGAGCGGATCTCCAGCCTGCCCGGCGTGGATTCGGTTGGCTTCTCGGATATTTCCGTCGGTGGCGGGCAAGGCTGGCGGGACACAGTTTCGACGATGTCAGCCGATTCGAGGGCAGGCGTCGACCTGATGGCGATCGGGGCGATGGTCTCGCCGGGGTTTTTCCAAACGCTCGGAGTCAGCCTGGTTCGTGGCCGTGATTTTGACTGGAGGGACGACGAGCAACACCCCCGTGTCGCCATCGTCAGCAACCGTCTTGCCGAGCGGCTTTTCCCGTCGGGCAATGCCCTCGGCCAGCGCATTCGCTTCGGCTTCATGCCCGAACTTCAGGATCTCGAAATCGTGGGCATCGCGCGCAATGCGCGGATTTTCGATCTCCGCAATGCGGCTGCCCTCGCTGTTTATCTTCCCTATCTTCAGCATCCAAAATTCACGCAACAGGGCGATCTTTTTGTGCGCGCCAAGCAGGCTCCCGAAGCGCTAGCCAGGAGCGTAGGACATCAGATCGAGATGTTCGGGCGCGAATACCCCCTGCGCACCAAAACGGTTGGGCAAGAGATCAGCCGGGCGCTTGTAGAAGGGCGCGTCACCGCCCTGCTGGCCGGCTTTTTCGCGGCTTTGGCGCTCCTACTGGCTTCGGTCGGCCTGTACGGGCTGATGTCCTATGCCGTTACCCGCCGCACCCGCGAAATCGGTGTTCGCATGACGCTCGGCGCGCAGCCAGCGACCGTTCTTTGGGCGGTACTGCGAGAAGCGCTGGCGCTTGCTCTGTTTGGAATAATGCTCGGAATTCCTTGCGCGCTGGCCGCCAGCCGGCTCATCGCTAGCATGCTTTTCGGGCTTTCGCCGAACGACTTGCCTACCGTTGCCGCGGTCTCGCTGTTGCTCCTCAGTGTGGCTCTGCTTGCTGGCTACTTGCCGGCGCGGCGGGCCTCGCGCATCGATCCAATGGTTGCGCTACGCATGGAATCTGGGGAGTAGGGAACAGGGAACAGGGAACAGGGAACAGGGAATAGGGAATAGGGGCTGGGGAATGGGGAATGGGGAGAGGAATCTCATTAATCTCCCACACCACTTCCCCATTTTTGTTGCTCAGTGCTTACTGCCTGCTGCTTACTATTAAGGGTGGAGCAACGAGGATCGCCGCTACGAACAGCGTCGAGGGGATTTGCCAGCAACCTGCTATAATGCACGCCCATGAAGCAAATATCTCAGGTATCGGAGTCCCACTTATGCTAGAAGCGAACGACAACCCAAAGCTGGATCATGCGCCCCGACTGTTTTCAGCCGGCAATACCTTACCCTTCATTTTGGTGACTGCGTTGTTTTTGCTTTGGGGTATTCCTAACAACTTGAACGACGTTTTGATCAAGCAGTTTATGAAGTCATTCGAGATGACACGTCTCAAGGCGGGTTTTATCCAATCAGCTTTCTACA
>Ga0074046_10005271_pt1 | contig 10352 bp, 7 predicted proteins | sample BogForMeECP23OM3_FD_94441 | JGI IMG/M metagenome (GOLD analysis project Ga0074046, IMG submission 94441) | Bog forest soil microbial communities from Calvert Island, British Columbia, Canada - Bog Forest MetaG ECP23OM3 | ecosystem: Environmental > Terrestrial > Soil > Wetlands ...
CACCGGTTCGGCCGTGGCGAACAGGTACTTCACGTTGTCGATGGTGGTGGTGTAGTGGACGACGTTGCCCGTCTGCCCGTGAAGCGCGCCCGAAGCCGCCAACAGCAAGCCCGCCAGCGCAATACCGCCGCCTTTCAGCTGCATGGAGTCAGCCTCATTCTGCCCTATGAATGGTGGAGCGACGGGCGTACTCGCGAGCCTGCCCTGAGCGAAGCCGAAGGGTCCACCGCGAACTCAGGGTCCAGCCAAGCCGGGACGTCCGGCTCTCCACCAGCACGACACTTCAGAACGAATACATCAGAACGAATACTTCAACGAGAACTGAACCAGTCGCGGCGTGCCGTTGGTTTGAGTGATCTCGCCGACTGCACTGGTGCCACTTGGATTAGTGGCTTCAACGTTCGCATTCCCAGTTCCTAACGGATTTTGGAATGACGGATGGTTGAACAGATTGAAGAACTCGGCGCGGAAATGCAGGCTCTGCCGTTCGCCCAACTTGAACCCCTTGCCGAGCGTGAAGTCGACGTTCGCCTGCGCCGGGCCGATGATGCAATTGCGCGGAGAGTTCCCATAACCGGTAGAGCCGTCCACCCCGACAATAGGCGCCGGTTGATAGGCACTGGGGTTGACCCAGTTTGCGATCTTGGTGGCAAGGCTGCCCGAATTTAAAGCGTTACCGCAACTGAAGCCGGGAGCGAAATTGGCCGTAGCCACCGGGCTGCTGGAGAGCTGATAATCCGATCCGCCACTCGAATCAAAAATCGTGATGGGAGAACCGGATTGCACGACGATCACGCTGTTGACCTCCCAGCCACCCAGCGCATATCCCATGGCATCGTGGTGGCCGGCGAAGAAAGGCAGCCAGTAATTGAAGCTGGTGACAAAGCGGTGGCGATGATCGAAGTCGGAAAGACCGCGCGACGCCGCCCCACTGAGCTGATTGTTGACGCGCGTGATGAAGGCCACGCTGGCGGTGGAAACGTCGTCGATCGACTTGGAATATGTGTACGCGCTTTGCAGGTACAGTCCTTTCGAGAAGCGGTGCGAAAGCGTGGCTTGCAAACCGTTGTAGTGGGAATCGGAATTGGGAAAGAACCCCTCAACCCCAGCCGAATAAGTTCCGATGTAGGGCGTTCGTGCCGCGGAATTGGCAATCGTGTTTTGCGTGATCGAGTACACGGTTCCATTGGGGTTCCCTGGCAAGCAAGGGTCGCTGGGAATGCTGCCGCATCTCACGGTCACGGTGATGGGATTGGCCGCGCTGGCAAGAGCTGGCTGGTCCGGATCGAAGGTAGAGCGCAGACGCGTGCCCTTGGTGCCTACGTATCCCAGTTCGAGGGCCCAATTTCCGCCCAGCTGGCGTTGCACCGAAAAGTTCCACTGCTGCGTGGTCGCCGCAACCCAGTGCAGGGGAACGGGAAGCGTAAACCAGTCGCCGGCGGCGCTGTTGGCGGCATTCGAGAAAATGGGTCCCGTGAGTGTGTTGCCTCCCGCAAAGCCCTGGAAAAAGGAGGGCTGCGGCACGTCGGCCGCGGTTACCGTACCCAGGGCCGGGAAGATGCCCATGAAGCTTCCCATTGCCCCTGGCGTAGTTGGCCCGCCGATCAATGGATAAATCGGAGACGTAAACGACAGGTTGTCGACCGCGCCGATATCTTCGCGGACGCTGTAGATGCCATAGCCAGACCGAATCACCGTGGTGTGCTTGCCCCCGATGTCATAGGCGAAGCCGATGCGAGGCTCGGGTACCGTAGCAAACTCGTTGTTCAGGGCTGCACTGTTCAGCGTACCGCTGAAGCCCGGAATACCGAACTTACCCACACAGCTCGGATACACGAACGAATTGCCGATCGTGATGGCGTTCTGGAGAACCGCGTTGCCTAAATGGCAGAGGTTGTCTTCAGCCGCACCGTTCCATTCGGTGCGGAATCCCAGATTCAGCGTCAACGATTGCGTGATCCGCCAATCGTCCTGCGCGAAAGCCCCAAAAGCGGGAATGTGGTAATCGTGATTGGCCGCGCCGCCGCCGCCGTCAGCCAGATAGGAAGCGCCCTCCAGGAAGTACTGGAAATCGCTGAGGCCGTTGGGGACGCTTGCGAAGTAGTACAGACCATTGTCCAGCACGGGAAGGTTGCGGCGAATCGAAGTGCGGTCAACTTCACCCCCGAAACGGAACGAGTGGTGCCCTTTCGTCCAACTGACCGTATCGAGATAGACGAGGGAGTCCGACAAAGCTGATTGCAGCTGGTTGGGGAAAGGTCCAAGCTGCCAACTGCCGAACTGGAACCTCATCATGTCCGGCGCGCCCGCTCCGTTTACGTAGCCTAAGTCCGTCGGCGAGGTCCCGGCGACAGGAACGTTCTGCAGAGAGTCGCTGATCACGTTCACGCCAAAACGAAACTCGTTGATCAGCGCATTGCTGAAGGAGTGCGTCTCCGCGATGCTGCCAAACCGTCCCCGCAGCGGCACGTCGAGGGGGAAATTCAGGTCGGTGGCTACCGCCGGATAGCCCGTCTGAACCTGCAGGTTATCGGCGCCGAACGGTTGGTAGGTTTCCGAATCCGACCAGAAGAACCGCCAGGAAAGCCGATCCCTGCCCTGGTTGAAATCACGGTCCCAGTTGGCCGTGAACTGATTGTCCGTGTATTTGCCCGGGTCTGTAAGTTTCAAGCGCCCGTAATTCGGCGTCGAATTGCATGAGGCGGGGGTGGTGGCGGTGGCGGGGGTGTAGGTCTGCGTGACCCCGGGAGTTCCCGAAACTGTGGGAACAAGGTAGCCTCCGGCCCCGCCAAACTGGCTGCCCGTGACATTCAGCACCGCCACGGACAGCGGATCAATCTGGGCAGCGGTGAGGGTAACTGCCGGGCAGACCGTGATTCCACCAACCAAAACCGCTGGACTGCTGAAGGCAGTCGCTAGGGCTGCCGCCGTGCGGCTACCCGAACCGCTCGGCAACACCGGAATCGAGGTGTTGATATACGTGCCCAGCGAATCGCCGCTCCGCTGCCGCGTACCCTGATAGTTCACGTAGAAGTACCCGAACTTGGCCTTCGTGCCGATCGGGCCACCCAAATCACCGCCGAAAATATTCTGCTTGAGATCAAACGGCCCGATGAAGTAGTCGGCGGCATCCAGCACCGAGTTGCGGAAATATTCCCAAAGATCTCCGTGGAAGCCGGCAGTACCGCTTTTCATGATGGCGTTGATGTTGCCGCCGCCGTTACGGCCCTGACTGGCGTCATAGAGGCTGGTGCCGACCTTGAATTCCTGGATCGAGTCGGGGTTGGGGACCGGTGTATACGTCAGTTCCCCAAACGAGTAGTCCGAGGCCGAAATTCCCTCGATCAGGTAGTTGTTGTTATCTTCTCTTCCTCCGTTGACGTCGATACGCACATCGCCACGGCCCAGGGCCGCGGCGTTGTTCAAGTTGGCCGAGGCGCCTGCCGAAAGGTCGAGCAACTGCTGGAAATTGCGCGTAGCCAGCGGCAGAGTGCTAAGGGTTGCGGAACCGATCGATTGTCCCGTGGTGGCATCCGTCGTATCGACTTGCTGCGCCTGGGCCTCCACTTCCACAACTTCCTTCACTGCACTCAGTTTAAGATTCGCAGTTATGCGCGTTGTTTCCGTGATGCGCACTGGCACATTCGGGAACTTGGTCACGGGAAAGCCCGCCGCGTTCACTTCCACCGTGTAGTTGCCTACGGACAACAGTTCGGCAGTGAATAGCCCGGATGTGTCCGTCTTCATTTGGCGCACCACCTCACCCGTGGCTTCGCTGGTGACGCTCACCTTGGCGTTCGCGATCACGGCGCCCGATGCATCCTGAACCACCCCACTGATAGCGCCCGTCGCTCCGCCTTGCGCGAAAGCGAGCGAACCCAGGCACAACACCAGCAACAGGACAGCTGAAACGCGAATCATCGACATAGAATCCCTCTCAGCGGACGGTTTTTAGTGCTTCATAAATAACACTGTTTTGGAAAACTGACAATTAGATAACTGGCAGGATCGACTGTCAAGAAGTAATGCGCCAAATAGAAATAATGAATAGTGGGCCACCCTGCCGGCAGTATGCCCTGAGTTGTCAGCTATCAGTTATCGGTATTCAGTAAAACCTTGGGCGATTGCCGCTGCAAAGAGCCGTTTTAACTGAGAACTGAGAACCGAGAACTGAGAACTAAACTACTGGATCGCGTTTCCGTAGGTCGGCACACCCTGCTGCAGCATGAAGAGCAAGGTTTGTCCGCGCGACGACCAATCGCTTTGCGCATACTGAGAGATCAGCTGCTGAGCGAGCGCGATGGCCTGGCTCTTCGATTGCTCCGATTTTTTTGTTTGATCTTCTGTCTTGTAGATCTCGATCAAAGCAGCTCGCCGAGTGGCGGCGTTGTACAGCGCCTCGGGAGCGGCGGGAGATTCGGGGTGTTCTTTTACGTACTTCTCATAGATGTCGGCTTCCTTGTCGGGACACTTCGAAGAGCCCTGCCAGTCTCCGCAGAGCTTGTTGTCGATCAGGTGGAACGCGGCGAGTTGGGCCCACTTACTGTCGGGGAACTTCTTCATCACCTGCTTCATAGATTGCTCATCGATGCCTTCGCGAAGGTTGGGATCCCGTTCTCGCGCCGAGGGGCGCGACTGCGCGTCTGATTTATCGATCTGCCATCGAATGTCGGCAGCGCGGTAAAGGGCCTCACCGGCCAACAGAGCGGTCGGGAAGATGTCATAGACCTGACGATAGAGGCGCAAGGCGTCCTGCGCTGCGCCGCGGCGCCCATGTCGGCGGCTGGCCTCGTCCTCAGAATCGACGGCCGCGCCGAACAGAATGCGGTCGCCGTTGGGAGTCGATGCCCAGACCACACCGTTGTCGAGCACCCAGCCGCTGATGGTCTTGCCCTCGTCCTCCTCGTCCATAACGAAAGCCGGATCGCGACCCGTCAAGCCGAGTATAGCTTCGACGTGCAGCCACTGCGGGCTCTTGCCGAGCAGAATCAGTTCCCGCCCGCGTTCGACCTGCGCGAGCTTGCTCGAACTCGTGTCGGGAGACAGGTAGACCACCGCTTCGCGGATCAGGGTGCCGCGATCGGCGGCCAGCAGCAGGGAGTTTCCCAGCACCATCAGGACGATCAAATGCAGTAGCTTTGGTATCGGTTTCACGGCAGCGTTCGTCTCCAGAATCGAGGGTAGCATGCAGATTAGGATGCGCGGAATGGGCTTCGACTTTGGCTGGTGGGTCAGTTTCCAGTGAGCCAATCATCCATTCCTAACCCGGCCGACCACGTTTCCATTACGGGCGTTATGGTCCGAACCCCTTCAACGCCAATTCAATCTGTTCAAGATGGTGCTCGTTATGGGAAGCGACCTTGTCGAATTCGGCCTTCAGCGTTCGAACGCCCGTTTCGCTGTGGACGAACTCACGGTGGCCATCTCGGTCATAGTGCAGACGAGCCTGATATATGATCCCCGCCCGAACTGCATCGTAGATTCGCCGGGACAGATCGAGCGGCAGCCGTGAATAGTCGAGTCCCGTTGCCCACGCATCCTGATCAAATGCCCAGAGCACTTGTCTGGGTTCGCTGAGGACCCGGCGGATGCGGTCGTTTAGAACTGTCTCCGCATCGGCGAGGTGGTGCAAGATGAACCGGACCGGCCACTTGCCCGCTCCGTAATTTCGGTCGAGTTGCTCGTTGCTCAAGTCAAAGTACCCGAGCGTTTGATTCCTCGCCGCTTCGAGCCGCGTGACAATGTCCATTTCAATCCTCTCTGATTTCCAAATCCGCTCCTGCGCGCTTCCATGAGAATCGCAATAATGAGAATCGTAACAAAGACAATAGCAACAAAGAGAATAGCAACAAACGCCCCTTGCTGTTGACAAGCACGCAACCGCTGCTGTACACCGTTGTGTCTCTTCAGCGCCGTGTTTCTGCGGCACAGATCGCCATGCTGCGTAAAAAGAACTCGAAGCGCGCCAAGGCTCGCCCATGATGTCCCACGCCGCCGCGCCCCAGATTGCGATCCGCGACCTCAAGAGCATCGACGACCTCCGCCAGTTGCAAGCAGTGGAAAAGGAAGTTTGGGGAATGGCCGATGAGGACGCCTTGCCCCTGACCCTCGCCATTGCCCTAAAAGCGGCCGGCAACGTTTTCGTGGGCGCCTTCGACCGAAACAAAGACGAGCTGGTCGGCTTCGCCTTCGGATTTCTCGGCCGCGAGCGCGGACAAACCACCATCCACTCCCACATGCTCGCCGTGCTCGACGCCTATCGGCACCTCGATCTGGGCTCGCGGCTGAAGCAGGCGCAGCGCGAACGGGCCCTGGCCGCGGGGGTTCGCGAGATGACGTGGACCTTCGATCCGCTGCAAAGTCGAAATGCGCATTTCAATTTTTCCAAGCTGGGCGTGGTTTCCGATATTTATAAGGTGGATTTTTATGGGCCGGAGACTTCCAGCATCTTGCATCGCAACGGAACCGACCGGCTGTGGGTGCGGTGGATGCTAAATTCGCGGCGGGTGCGGGATCGGCTGGCGGGCGGGACTAAGACGACGAGTGCGCGCCTGGAAGCCCTCGATGCCATGCGGCTACTGACTCCGCTCGTGCGCTTCGAGCCCAGCGGGAAACCGGGACGGGCCGACCTGGCGGAGTCACTCGCCAGGCAGCGCGTCAGCATTGAAATCCCGGGCGACATTCTGGAGGTCGAGCGCACCGACATGGGATCGGCGCGAGAGTGGCGCGACGCCACGCGATGGGCGTTCCGCGAGGCCATAAAAGCGGGATTCTTCGTGGCCGAGTTCTGCCGTTCAATTCGCGGACAGCAGGGACCCGGAGCGTATTTGCTACAACGCGGCGCGGTAAGTGATCTTATTCCGGATATATAAAAAAAGAAGAAGAGCATAGAAAATGTAGACTAGGATCATTCGGCACAGTGGACGGGAGGTATAACCTATGAGAGGAATTCTCTTCCGCGTGATATTTCTGTTGAGCCTGATCGCGCTTGCAGGCTCGGCTTTCGCGCCAGCTCAGACCGAACCGAGCGCCAAACCCGCCCAGTACTTCTTCGTACTGTTGTATCGTCCCGCTAATGCTCCGCCAATGAGCAAAGAAGCGGGTGAAAAGCTTCAGGAAGAGCACATGGCCAATATCCTCAAGATGGCTGCCGAACACAAACTGGTGATTGCCGGACCTTTCATGGATGACACCTCGCTCCGTGGAATCTTTGTGTTGCAAGCAGACTCGGCAGCGCAGGCACAAGCGTGGGCCGATAGCGATCCGGCGGTCAAAGCAGGTCGGCTGTCCGCCGAGGTGCATGGGCCCTGGCTCATTGAGCCGAGCGCCATCCATAATCCAGCCCAGTCTCCCGGATTCGAGCAATATGCGCTTGTTCTGATGAAGCGTGGCGACCATTGGAACCCAAACGCGCCGGAGTTTACCGCTGTGATGAAGCAGCATCATGCTTTCGTCCAACAGATGACAGACCAGGGAACCCTGGCCATTGCCGGACCGTTTCCGTTCAGCGATCAGGGCGAACTGCGGGGAGTCGCCATTTTCCGGGTGGGAGCAGAGCAGACTGCCAAGTTGACGCAAGACGACCCAATCGTCAAAGCTGGCCTGCTCAAACCTGAAATCCATCCCTGGGGCACAGGCAAAGGGGTGCTGGCGTCAGGACAGCCGATGCAGTAGTTAATTAGTCTTTAGCTCAATCCCAAGGGATTTTGACTGAGAGCTGAGAGCTGACAGCTGACAGCTAACTGCTGATTTGCTCGACCGATTGGCGCTGCTCCCGCAGCTGCTGCAGGAAGGTTTCGACCGGCACCTCAAACTTGTGCCGGAACAGATCGACGAGTGCGTCTTCGTTTCCAGTGACCTTGGTTGCCGAAGCCAGGAACGCAGCCACGCTGTCGTCGGGAGGGGACGTTTCCAGTCCTTCGGGTTCGACCTGGAGCTCGGGAGATTTGTCCCGGTTAGTGCGCAGCGTCGTGATCATGCGGTGCACATGATGCCGCTGCTCGGTCGTGCTTTGGACGAACTCCACTCCCATTCCGAATTCCGGATGCGCCACCATTACAATGCCCACGGCGCGAACTTCCAGCTCGGCAGTTTTGATCGAGAGGATGACACGCGTGCCTCTGGGGAAGGGTGAATTTGTCGCAAGATAGCAGCCGCCGAGGCTGAGGTCGGTGAGGCGGCAATTCACCGGTGGGTCGTCCGGTTCGGGTTCGGGCAACTGGCTGTTCAACCACTGGCAAAGAATCTTGCGCTGCTCGTCGGTGGCGTCCTTGAAGCGGACACCGGCCTGCGCGCTGCTCCCTTCCCACGCCAGCTCTCCATAGATTTCGAGCACCTCGCTCGCGCCCGGCAATGCGAGCGAGAAGCGGAGCGGGCTCTCTTTCGCGGCGCGCCCGGAAAACTGAATCGCCATGCCGCCTTCGCAGAGGTCCAGAGTCATGGCTTTGTACCGGCCGGCCCCGTAACAATCCACGGGAACTTGCACTGGCACCCGCATCTGCCGCCGCCGTTCCCGCTTCATCAGCGCGCGCACCGCACGAAAGCTGGCTTTGGCGCGCTCGACCGCAAAGGGCTTGTGGAGAACGAAATGGGCTCCCATTGCAAAGCCGCCCTTCAGTCCGACCGTAGCCTCCACCAGCGCAATGGTGAGGGCTCGCTGGTTGACGGGAGCGGCTTTGGCGCCGCGCAACACGTTGCTTGCTTCCCCGGCATTGGCCCCGTCGACGATGATGGCTTCGAAACGCTGGCGGGTAATCCGGCGGAGGGCCTCTTCCTCGTCATGGCAGATCTCGACGTCAATTTCCAAGTCGCTGAGAACCCGGCGCAGGATGCGCACCGTTCTTTCGTCAGAACTCAGCAGTAGAGACTTCAAGTTCATATGTTCGCGAACACGTTCGCACCGCGATTCAGATCGGTCTGTGTGGCCGTCCCGGCTTTGCCGAAGCGGATGATAGTAAGATCCAGTCCCAGAATTGGGTGCTTGGAATACTCTTCCCCTTCGCACTCTAAGGTTACGAGATTCCGTGGTCAACGCAATGGCCCAATCCTCCGGTTACCGTGGTCACCCCTCGCTCCAGCAGGCTGCGGCAAAACTCAGGCCCTTTTAGGGGCTGGCCGTTCGGCCGCATCATGCCCGCTGTTAGCTCTATCGGCTACAATGCACCCGTCACTTGAGGGTTTATACCTGCCCCGTGACGAACTTGGAACGTGTTCCCCGGTGCGCCAATTGCAAGTGGCTGTGCACAAAGGGGATAGGATAGACCGGATCTAGGAGCCAACTTTTCTATTGACTTATATAGAAAAACCCATTATTATCAACAGTTTCCATAAGGGCCGAGGGGCTTGAAGCTATGGTTTCGGTTTTCCTTTTGCACGTTGAATCCCCTGAACTCTCTTTGGAATCAAAGTAGATAGCGGCTTAATAGAACGAAGTCTTTATTCCACAAGAGGGTATATTTTTCATGGCTAAGCGACGCGGAAACCCTAACTGGGGCAAGCCCGAACCGATCGGGCCGGTTGTCCCCACCGTCACCGAATTCGAGCAGGTTGTGCACGAGTACAAGCTCTCCCCTGACCAGTATTTGCGGTCTACGCGGCTGCGGGAATGGGCTCGGCGCAACAAGAATTCCAAATACATCCCCGAGCCCTTGCTCGAAGCCTGGGGCTTTGAAATCGAATCGACCCTGTAACCACAGGGACCGGCTTTACTGGAGGGGTCGCCGCGAGCGACCCTTTCCTTTTTGGTGTGAGCAGCGAAGAAGGTAAGACGTTAGGGGTCGGATTGCAGAGGTTAAAAGCCCATCGCCCGAACGGAGTTGGCGATCCTAGGGGTTTCACCTCTGCAATCTGACCTCTCACTCTGACCTGAAGCTGGTCGGCACCCGAATGGAAAAGACTCTTATGACTCCGAACTCACCCTTTACCGATGTCCCCACCGCCGTCGAAGAGATTCGCGCCGGACGAATGATCGTCGTAGTCGACGACGAGGATCGCGAAAATGAAGGCGATCTAACCCTCGCCGCAGAAAAAGTCACTCCTGAAGCGATCAACTTCATGGCCAAGTACGGCCGCGGTCTCGTCTGCCTCGCCATGACCGAAGAACGCCTCGAGCACCTCCGCATCGGTCCCATGACCAGCGAAAACACCTCGCAATACGGAACCGCTTTTTGCGAAGCGATTGACGCCCGCGACGGCGTGACCACGGGGATTTCGGCGTATGATCGTTCGCACACCATCAAGACGGCCATCGATCCCGCGACGCGGCCATCGGATCTGGCTCGCCCCGGGCACGTGGTCCCCCTGCGCGCGCGCAAAGGTGGAGTGCTGGTGCGCGCCGGCCCAACCGAAGCATC
>Ga0074046_10005273_pt1 | contig 10350 bp, 5 predicted proteins | sample BogForMeECP23OM3_FD_94441 | JGI IMG/M metagenome (GOLD analysis project Ga0074046, IMG submission 94441) | Bog forest soil microbial communities from Calvert Island, British Columbia, Canada - Bog Forest MetaG ECP23OM3 | ecosystem: Environmental > Terrestrial > Soil > Wetlands ...
TCTTCTGACGGGCTGGATGACGCGCGAACTTGGTGGCGGACATTTCGCCCAGGCGCTTGCCTCGCTCGCTGTTTTACTTGCCCCGATCTACCTGGCGTTCGGCAGCTTTCTGTCGATGAATGCGTTTGAGCCCGTGTTGTGGATGGCGTGTGCGTACATTCTTGTCCGCATTCTAAAAGGCGGTGACGAACGGCTCTGGCTTCTGTTCGGCGCCGTGGCTGGCGTCGGGTTACAAAACAAGCACACCATGCTTCTGTTTGGCTTCGCAATGGTTGCAGGAATGATTCTCACGCGCGACTGGAAGCGCCTGACCAGCAAAGGGCTTTGGCTGGGCGGGCTGCTGGCGTTCGTTATCTTTCTGCCCAATCTGATCTGGGAGGCCCACCATAACTGGCCCCAGTTTGAAGTCGTGCGCAATTGCCAGAGGCTCAAGAACACTCCGGTTGGCGGGTTGCGTTTTTTCGGCGAGCAAATCTTGTTTCTCAATCCAGTCGCTTTGCCGGTGATTGCCGCGGGTCTGGCCTGGCTTCTTCTCTCGAAACGAGAAAAGCGATTCCGGGCTGTTGGGTGGGCGTTCCTCATTGTGATCATCGTGGTCATGACGCTCCATGGAAAGTCGTATTATCCCGTGCCCTTCTACTCCATCCTTCTCGCCGCCGGCAGCGTCGCACTCGAAATGCTCCTGGAAAACAGGAAGCGACTTCGCCTGACGTATATGGCCATACTTTCACTCTCTGGCTTAGTCATGCTGCCATTCGGTACTCCTATCCTTCCTCTTGATGCGCTCTTGCGTTACCAGAACGCAATCCCAATGGAGAACGTGGTCAAGATGGAACACGATTCTAAGGGAGAGGTTCACCAGCTTTACGCGGACATGTTGGGCTGGGAAAGCATGGTCGCGACGGTCGCAAGTGTGTACTACCACCTTCCATCTTCCGACCAGAAGCAGTGCGTGATCCTGGCGGGAAACTACGGGGAGGCCGGAGCCATCGATTTGCTTGGAGCGGAGTACGGTCTTCCCAAGGCAATCAGCGGTCACAACAACTACTATTATTGGGGAACAAACGGCCACACAGGCGAGGTTGTGATCCTTTTTGGACAACACGCCGAGTCTACAAAAAACATGTTCAGCTCCGTTGAACAGGCCGCCACCATCTCGAATGGCCATGGAGCCGCTGCGGAGAACCACTTGCCAGTTTATGTCTGCCGGCATCCCAGGGCTCCTCTAGAGCGGCTGTGGCCATCGCTGAGATATTACGAGTAGCTGTGATGTCACCGCCAATCTCACAACCGCAATGCGCGGTCTTGGCTGTGGCTTCTCACGATCGAAAACTTGTCTCGATCCCTACGAAAAACTCAAGCGGAGCGCGGTGAACAAACTCTCCCTCAGCGCATGAAGCTCCGGTCGCACGCGTAAGCTCCGGCCTGGATTTGATGGGCGCACCGTGTAACATTGGATGAGGCACAAGTCGCTCGAAACGACCATGCGATATCTGGCACCGGCGAGAGGGCTTGTTCCGCTAATGATGCATTCTCTGCGCGACTGCACATCATGAACTCGCCGGACCAACTTGCGGCATCGGCAAATCCCATCGGTACTCTGTTCAACCTCATGAGGTTTGCCGTGAATGACGGGCCGGGCATTCGCACCACTGTCTTCCTCAAGGGGTGTCCGCTTAGCTGCCTCTGGTGCCACAACCCCGAAAGCCAAATGCCAACGCCCGAAGTGATGTTTGCCCCGGAGCGCTGCATCGGTTGTGCTGAATGTGTCCGAACGTGCCCTAACGCCGCACTTCACTGGGACGAGGGGAAACCCGTGCGCGAAACCGAGCGATGCCAGCTTTGCGGAGAGTGCTGTGAGGAGTGTGTAGCGGAAGCACGCAAGCGCGTCGGCTATCGCACGACCGTCCCGGAGCTTCTGAGACAAGTCCTGCGAGACAGAATTATCTTCGAAGAATCGGGCGGCGGCGTTACATTCTCGGGCGGTGAGCCGCTTATGCAGGCGGAGTTCCTCTGTGCCATGCTTGCGGCCTGCCGTTGCGAAGGTATCCATACTGCTGTCGATACCTGTGGCTACGCGCCGGCAGAAACGTTCTCCCGCGTAAGCAAACAGGCGGACCTGCTCCTGTTCGACCTCAAGTTGATGAATTCCTACCGGCATCGGCAATACACCGGGGTTGGCAATCGCTTGATTGTTGAAAACTTGCGCTCGGCTGCTGGGATGAAGAGATCACTGATCGTGAGAATTCCAATCGTCCCCGGTGTCAACGACGATCAGGAAAACGCCAGCGCAACTATGAGCTTCCTGGAGTCAGCGGGCGTGCGGAATATCGACCTCCTCGCCTATCATGAAACGGGAGAGGGAAAATACCGGCGCCTTGCGGCCGAAGATCAACAGAAATTTACACCGCCCACGGACATGCAGATGCGTGGGCTTTGCGATCAGTTCGCGGCCCGCGGTTTCGTGGTTCGCATCGGAGGCTGAAGATGAACGACAGAGTCGCCATCCTGCGACAGCAAACCCTGGAATTGAAGCCCTGGCTTTCGATCGAGCGGGCGAAACTGGTGACCGAGTTCGACAAGAACTGCACTGAGCTTTCCGTGCCGGTTCGCCGGGCGCTGGCGTTGCAGTACATTCTCGAACACAAGACCATTTACATCGGCGACGGCGAATTGATTGTCGGTGAGCGCGGGCCATCACCCAAGGGAACGCCAACCTTTCCCGAGTTGTGCTGCCACAGTCTCGAAGACCTGAAGGTCCTCAATGAACGGGAGAAGATTTCCTACGCCGTAACGGACGAAGCTGCCCGCATCCAGCGCGAGGAAATAATCCCGTATTGGCGCGGCCGGTCCATGCGCGACCAGATTTTCCGCGAGATGACGCAGGAGTGGAAAGACGCGTACGAGGCCGGCATCTACACCGAATTCATGGAACAACGCGCCCCTGGCCATACGGCCCTGGGCGACAGCATCTACCGCAAGGGACTTCTCGATCTAGAAACGGACATTCATGAGAGCCTCCGCCGCTTAGATTTCCTGGGTGACCCTCGTGCCTACGACAAACAACAAGAACTGCGCGCCATGACGATGGCGGCCGATGCGGTGATCCGCTTCGCCGAGCGGCACGCGGAGGAAGCCGAGCGCTTGGCAGCTCGCGAACCGGATCTGAAGCGACGCGCCGAACTCGAGCGCATTGCGAGCAACTGTCATCACGTGCCCGCGCATGCTCCGCGCGACTTTTGGGAAGCCCTACAGTCCTACTGGTTCGTGCATCTCGGTGTCGTCACAGAGCTGAACACCTGGGATTCCTTCTGTCCAGGCCGGCTGGACCAGCATCTGTATCCGTTCTACGAGAAAGGAATTGCGGAAGGCACCTTGACCCGTGACCAGGCGCAGGAATTGCTCGAGTGCTTCTGGGTCAAGTTCAATAACCAACCCGCGCCACCGAAGGTTGGCGTAACGGCAGCGGAAAGCGGCACGTACACCGATTTCTGCAACATTAATAATGGAGGGCTGAAGAAGGACGGTACGGACGGGGTGAACGAAGTGACGTACCTCATCCTCGACGTCATCGACGAGATGCGCTTGCTGCAACCCTCGTCCAATCTGCAACTGAGCCGGAAGAATCCGGACAAGTTCCTGCGGCGCGGGCTCGAAATCGTCCGTAAGGGCTGGGGGCAGCCTTCCATCTTCAATGCCGACCTGGTCGTGGAGGAACTGCTCCGGCAAGGCAAGTCGATTGAAGATGCGCGTTGCGGTGGCACTTCAGGATGCGTAGAGACCGGCGCCTTCGGTAAGGAGGCCTACATCCTTACGGGATATTTCAACCTGCCCAAGGTCCTCGAGATCACGCTGAACAACGGATTCGACCCGCGAACCAGGAAAAAGATCGGCATCGGGACCGGTGATCCGCGGAGTTTTCAATCCTACGACGAGTTGTTCCAGGCTTTCAGTAAACAACTCGAACACTTCATGAATATTAAGGTCCGTGGCAACAACGTGATTGAGAGGCTCTATGCCCGGCACATGCCCGCCCCGTTCCTGTCTCTGCTGGTAGAAGACTGCATCGCCAAGGGCCAGGACTACAACGATGGAGGCCCCCGCTACAACTCGACCTACATCATGGGCGTTGCACCCGCCACTTGTACGGACAGCCTGACCGCTCTGAAGTACCACGTCTTTGAACATCACGACCTCAGCATGGACGAGTTGCTGGAGGCGCTCGCAACGAATTATGAAGGTAAGGAGAGAACTCGACTCCTGCTCTGGAACAAGACTCCTAATTACGGAAACGATGACGATTATGCGGATCAGATTCTGCAGGAGCTCGTCGCGAAGTTCCATGAGCTGATTGAGGGCCGGGACAACACGAAAGGCGGCAAGTATTTCGTGAACTATCTTTCTACGACCTGCCACGCGTACTTCGGCTCAGTCACCGGAGCTAGCCCAAACGGCCGCAAGGCCTGGCAGCCTCATTCTGAAGGGATTTCTCCGACGCAGGGCGCCGACCGCCATGGCCCAACGGCAGTCATCCGATCTGCTGCGAAGATGGACCACGCCAGAACGGGCGGAACGCTTCTGAATCAGAAGTTCACGCCGTCCCTGGTGCAAGGAGAGGAAGGGATCGATCGCTTGTTGCATCTCGTCCGATCATACTTCCGCATGGACGGTCATCATATTCAGTTCAACGTAGTCACCACGGAAACGCTGCGAGACGCCCAGAGGTATCCAGAAAAACACCGTGACCTAATCGTTCGGGTGGCGGGCTACAGCGACTACTTCTGCGATCTGACGAAGGCACTTCAGGACGAGATCATCGCCCGGACCGAGCAGACCACTTGCGTCCCCATGGGCGCTGCCGCCTTGCACACCTGAAACTTGGTCGAAACCGGACAGGGGGGCCCTGACTGGTTCGCGTAGGCGGGCATTCGAGAATCAGGTGTTAATCGAACGCCCAGAGTTACAATTTCAGGGCCCGAGGGGGAGACGGTGGACGGTGCCAACAGGCATCGCGTTTGAAAGGGCATTTGCTCGGTTTGATGGGTGACCTGGACCAGAACGCCTTGCCCGGATCGACACTCCAACTGGTGGACGCGTTCATCAAGGCGAACAAGGAGTTCGACCTGATCTACCTGCCAAGCAAGGACCATGCCTTCGGGTACAATGATTACCCTCGGCGGCGCATATGCGACTTCTTTGTGCGCCATCTGCTCGGGACCACGCCACCGGATTGGAACGCGATGGCGCTGGTGGAGGCACGCAGAGCCAATCCTCAGTAAGGCGGGGCAAGGAACAAGCACACGGTGAAAACTGCGGACGTAGTCGTCATAGGCGGTGGAATCAACGGCTGTTGCACGGCGTACTACCTCGCCCAACGGGGCGTGAAGCGGATCGTGCTGGTGGAAAAAGGCCACATCGCTTCCGGCCCCACGGGGCGTTCCACCGGCGTGGTGCGTCAGCACTATTCGCGGGAAACCCTGGCGGCCATGGCCCGAGACAGCGTGAAGGTGTGGCAGAACATCGAGGTGGAAATCGGAGGCGAAGCCGGGTTTGTACAGTGCGGTGTGGTCTTCTTCGCCGGTGAGAAAGACGCCGAGTCGTTGTGCCAGGCGGTAGCCATGCACCAGCGCATCGGCATCCGTGAGGAGCTCCTGTCTGCAAGCGACCTGAAGAAGATGGAGCCGGCATTGAATGTCGAGGACATTGCCTGGGGCGCTTACGAGGTTGATGGCGGCTATGCAGATCCGGCGCTGGCCACCAACAGCTTCTGTGAAGCCGCCCAACGTCTTGGCGTGGAGGTGTGGAAAAAGACCCTGGTGGTTGGGCTGCATGTTGAAGCCGGCAAGATGAAAGGGGTCGTCACCAATAAAGGGGAAATCTCCGCCGACGCTGTAATCAACGTTGCTGGTCCCTGGGGAGGCCAGATTGCCGCAATGGCTGGAGTTTACATTCCGATTACAGCCAGCCGGCATCCGGTAGTCGTTCTCCAACGGCCTTCACGCTGGGAAACACCGACGCCGGTTTGGGGCGATCTTGTGACTGGCTGGTATTTCAAACCAGAGAAGAACACTGGAATGATGGTCGGCTCGCTCCACGACATCGGGGATTCAGCGGACATCGAGGGGCACTCCACCGTGCCAGACTACGGAGAGATCGAGACTTACTCCGCCTCCATCGTCAAACGCTTTCCGATCATGGAAGAAGGGCTTGCGCAAGGCGGCTGGGCCGGACTCTACGACGTGACGCCGGATTGGCAGCCGGTGATTGATCGCATCGCCGAAGTGCAAGGCTTCTATTGCGCTGTGGGATTCAGCGGGAGCGGATTCAAGATCGGCCCCGCGGTGGGCAACATCATGGCCGACCTGGTGGTGGATGGGAAGTGCAGCGACTATGACATAAGCCTGTTCCGGCACGAGCGTTTTCAAGAAAAGGAATCAAGCCGCGGGACGTATGAATTTGGCATCGTGGGTTGATTTTGTTCCCCTTATCATTCCGACCTTTGGTGGAGCAAAGGAGGGAAACAGCAATCTGACGCCTCCTCAAACCGCCCGATGTGGTGGCCTTTTGCTCCAGCGTCAACATGTTCTTCACGAGGGATCTGCTTACCCGTCTTTTAGGAGCCGTGGCTCGGCAGCGACAAGGCGCCTTTTGTGAGAGTCCGCTGCTCCGAGACCATCTCACATCTTCAGCATTCTCGATGCGGCAACGGCTGGCGGCAACGCGGCGTGTTTCAGTAGACGTCTAGATCGTGGGCGGAAACGACGCGGCCCGAATATCCCTGCCAAACGGCCGCGAGCAACTGCTCCTCCGACATGTCCATGAACAACTGGTGGTAGAGGATCAGCAAGCCGGGCCTAGCCTGAGCCGCAATCCGGTGGACGGGCGGCAACAAGCGGCAAGACTAAAGGGGAAACTACTCATCATCATGGGCGGACTCGATGAGAACGTAGTGCCGGGATCAACCTTGCAGTTTGTCGATGCGCTCATGAAAGCCAACAAGGACTTCGACCTCATTTACATGCCACAAGAAAGCCACGGCTCCGGATATGGACCTTACACGGCCAGGCGGATATGCGAATTCTTCGTCAGTCATCTGCAAGCTGAGGCGAATCCAGAATAGCGAGGACAAAATGCCGCGGGAAGGTCGCGCGTGTCGAGGCACCTTTGCACAGGCAAGTTGGATCATAGCTTGGCCCTTGCTATGATGACGCTGGTTGGTCACCAATCGACCAAGGCGTAAACTCTCAGTGTGCTGCACAGCTTCACTGAAGGGACAGAATGCGGGACGGCCTTTGCAGGGGCGGCACATGCGAATGGTCATCTGCACGGCGCCACGACTACGGAGCAGAAGATATGAAAGTGATTCGCCGATTTTTTGCCGTGATTATCGCCACGCTTTGCCCACTCGCCGTCACCGCTCAAACTTCACACCCTTTGCTGCAGCGGCCGGCGTTCAACGGCAATCTGATTGCCTTCTCTTACGCTGGCGATTTGTGGACGGTGGATCGTAATGGTGGCCACGCCTCTCGCCTGACAACCGGGACTGGCATTGAGACCGACCCGGTCTTCTCGCCCGATGGCAGCATGATCGCCTTCACGGGCGAATACGACGGCAATACGGATGTCTTTGTCGTCCCGGCAACCGGCGGAGTTCCCAAGCGCCTCACCTATCATCCGGCAGCGGATTCAGCCGTGGGGTGGACGCCGGACGGAAAATACGTGATCTTCCGGTCGAACCGCGAAAGCGGCAGCCCGCGCTATACGAAGCTGTTCAAGGTCTCGCTGAACGGCGGGCTGCCCATTGCTCTGCCGCTGCCGATGGCCTTCTCCGGCAAGTTTTCCGCGGACGGAAAATACTTTGCCTACTCGCCTGTGGGCGGCGCATCGCAGTTCAATTATTCCGCCTATGTTGCATGGAGAAACTACCGCGGTGGATTGGCCAGTTCGGTGTGGATTGCCGACATGGCGACGCTGGACGTGGTGAAGGTCCCGCGGGAGCGGTCGAACGACTTCAATCCTGTGTGGGTAGACAAGCAGGTCTATTTTCTTTCCGACCGCAATGGGCCGATCTCGCTGTTTCGCTTTGACCTGGCGACGAAATCTGTAACCGAGGTGGTGAAAAATGACGGCGCGGATATTCGTTCGGCGAGCGCGGGGCCGGGCGGCATCGTCTACGACCGGTTCGGCGAGCTCTTCCTGTACGACACGGCGAGCGGCCAGACACACCCGATCAGCGTTGACGTGAGCGCGGATCTGCCGGAAGTGCGGGCACGCATTTCGCCGGCAGATCGCGATATTCAGAACTATGGCATCTCGCCCACCGGGATGCGCGCAGTTTTTGAGGCGCATGGCGACATCCTGACCGTGCCCGCAAAAGAAAGCGCGACACGGGATATCTCGAGCACTCCGGGTGTGATGGAGCGCGAGCCGGCGTGGTCACCGGATGGACAGAGCATTGCATATTTCTCCGATGAGTCGGGCCAGTATGCACTGCACATCAGCAGCCAGACCGGGGCGGGCGAAGCGAGGAAGTTCCCGCTGGCGAAAGAAGCGACATATTATTTCCGCCCGGCATGGTCGCCAGACTCAAAACTGATCGCCTTCCACGACAACAAGATGGAGATCTGGCTACTGGATACGGTGACGGGCAAGGCCACAGTCATCGACAAAGGCGTTGTCGACGACGCCGACTACGACGCATCCTGGTCGCCTGACGCAAAGTGGCTCGCGTACACGCAGACGGTCTCGAACCGCTTCCATGCGCTGTTCCTGTACTCCGTCGCGTCGGGCAAGAGCACACAGATCACCGATGGCACGAGCGATGTTCGCCTCCCGGCGTTTGACCGCGGCGGGCAATATCTCTACTTCACGGAAAGCACGAATTATGGCACGTCCACGAGCGGGCTGGACATGAGCAGCGACGCCTTTGACGTCACGCGCAGCATTTACGGGCTGGCGCTGGCGGCGGATACGGTTTCTCCGGTTGCGCCGCAAAGTGAAGACGAGAAGGCGCCTGAGGCAAGAGACAAGGAGGCGAAGGACAAGAAGGAGTCCGGCGGCGAGCACGCCGATAAGGACAAATCCGATGCTGCAAAGAAATCGGATGAGGCAGGCAAGCAAGAGAAAACGGAAAGGGCTGAGAAGCCGAAACCCGTGAAGATCGATCTTGAACATCTGGAGGATCGCGCCGTCGCGCTTCCGCTGCCTCCAGCCGGTTATAGCGGTTTGGCAACGGGCAAGGAAGGCACACTTTATCTGCTGGAAGGTGGGGGAAGATTCGGGTCAGAGCGCGGCCAGACGCTGACGCGCTTCGTGCTGAAGACGAAGAAATCTGAGAAGCTGGCCGATCACGTCGCAGGCTTCGATCTATCGTTTGACGGCGAGAAAATGCTGCTGGAGATGGGGCACGAAGAATCCGATGGCGCGCAGGCGGCGGGTGGTCCAGCACCAACGTTTGTTATCGTTCCCGCCGATGCGCCCGTCAAACCCGGCGAAGGCAAACTGGACCTGTCCAAGATGGAAGTCCGCGTGGACCCGCGTGCCGAGTGGCGGCAGATGTTTCGCGAGATATGGCAAATCGAGCGCAGCTTCTTCTACGACCCGCACTATCACGGCGTGGACACGGTTGCGGAAGAAGCGAAATACGAACCCTATCTGGACGAGGTGGGCTCGCGCAGCGATCTGAATTATCTCTTTCAGGAGATGCTCGGCGATTTCTCGGTCGGCCATCTGCGCGGCGCTGGAGGAACAATTCCCCACCCCAATCACGTGCCCGGTGGTCTGCTGGGCGCCGACTACGAGATCGTCAACGGGCGGTACCGCATAGCACGCATTTACACGGGGGAGCACTGGAATCCGAAGGCGCATGCGCCGCTCGCGGAGCCGGGAGTGAAAGTCGCGGAAGGAAATTTCATCCTTGCCATCGGTGGAAAGGACCTGAGCGGCTCCGATGACATTCAGCGTCTGCTGGAGGGCACGGCGGGAACGCAAGTGGCGCTGAAGATCGCCACCGACGCGAGCGGCAAAGATGCCCATGATGTTACGGTGACGCCCATCGCCGATGATCTCAGTCTGCGCAACCTGGCGTGGATCGAGGCGAATCGGCGTAAGGTGCAGGAGTTGAGCGGCGGAAAGCTGGCCTACGTGTATCTGCCGGACACGGCGCTGGGCGGTCTGACGAACTTCAACCGCTACTACTTCGCGCAGCTCGACAAGCAGGGGGCCGTGATTGACGAGCGCTTCAACAGCGGTGGGCAGGCGGCAGACTACATCATCCACGCCATGCAGCGCACGCTGATGAGTTGGTGGGCTCCGCGCTACGGAGCGATCTACCGCACTCCGCAAGCCTCA
>Ga0074046_10005275_pt1 | contig 10349 bp, 9 predicted proteins | sample BogForMeECP23OM3_FD_94441 | JGI IMG/M metagenome (GOLD analysis project Ga0074046, IMG submission 94441) | Bog forest soil microbial communities from Calvert Island, British Columbia, Canada - Bog Forest MetaG ECP23OM3 | ecosystem: Environmental > Terrestrial > Soil > Wetlands ...
CATTTACTTCTCTAACCCTGACCGCGCATTTCGCTACGCGATGGAACTTCGCTGGCCAGATGCAAAGATTGATTGCCCGAGGTGCGGTTCCGAAGAACATTCCTTCATTTCGACCCGCAAAATTTGGTTCTGCAATGGCTGCAAGAAGCAGTTCACGGGCAAGGTTGGAACGATCTTTGAGGATTCCCCGATTGGCCTCGACAAATGGATGACTGCCGTCTGGATGCTGGCAGGTTGCAAGAACGGCATCAGCAGTTACGAACTCGCCAAGGCTATTGGCATCACCCAGAAATCTGCATGGTTCATGCTCCATAGGATTCGTGAGGCCATGCAATCCGGCAGCTTCATCAAAATGGGCGGCAATGGACCCATTGAAGTGGACGAGACTCATGTAGGCCCAAAGCCGCAAAAGATGCACCGCGCAAAGCGCCTCAAGGTTCACGGTCCTGACCGTAAGGACACTACTGCGGTAGTGATGGGAATGCTTGAACGTGAAAGCCGTCAGGTTCGTGCCAAGGTAGTACCAAACCTAAAGCGCGAGACGCTGCTGAATGAAATCCTGAATCAGATCGAAGGGGGCTCTACTGTCTACACGGATGGACTCCCAGCATACGATCACCTTGCGGCGAAGGACTATGTACACGCGACTGTCAACCACATCGAAGAGTATGTGCGCGGAGAAGTTCACACTCAGGGGATTGAGAACTTCTGGAGTCTTCTCAAGCGCGGGTTGCGCGGCACCTATGTAGCCGTTGAGCCATTTCACCTTGATCGCTATGTAGCGGAGCAGGTATTCCGGTTCAACAATCGCGCCACCAAAGACAACCCGCTGAACGACGCGGATCGGTTCCATCTGGCGATGAGCCAAGTGTCTGGCAAGCGGCTTACGTATGCTGAACTGACGGGTCATGGAACTGACTCACTCCACTCGTAAACGACAGGGACGAGGAAAACGTAGACCCTAGTCCTTGCCGGGTTTATCTTGTTTGCGTATCGGTTTTGGCTTCTCTTTCAATTCTGATTTCTTGACGCGGAAGAGCGCAGTCATCGTGCGCTCGAAATTCTCGCGTTCCTTCGCGCCTTGACGATATTTGGGTTTCATCGAATTACCTCTACTTCATCCCATTGTGCCCTATGCAATACCCCATCGAATCGCTGAGATTGGTTCCGACCAGACACTGTTCCGTGTAATATCTCCTTCCTTGTTCGTCTTGATAGCTCACACGAGCGGCCACGTAAATTACCTTTACCGGGTCCCACTATCATGGCCGGATCACCCTGGTCGTCGCGGCCACGGTACCGAACAATGTCGGCCGCCAAAGCACCTGCGGGCAGCGCTCTACCGCTGGGCAGATCGGGACGTTCTGGAGCCGCCTCCTGCACCGCGGCATGGAAGACTTGCGCGCCGGCGTCGAGCGCTTCCCAGATAATCGTCTTCACGGTCTGCTGCTTCAGCGTCAGGAGCTTCGCTTCCAGCTCTTTAAGTCCGACGATGTCAGCGGAGAATGCGGTCATGCTTGCCCCAATAAAAAGCCGCCCGAAGGCGGCTCGCACTGCACGAATGCGAAGAATCTCAGTGATGCTTATCGAAGTAATCGTTTTTTAGGTGCTTCGCAATTGCCTCAGAGAGCGACTGGACGCCAAGCGGCCCGCTGTTGCCCTTCCTCACTTGGTAAGCCCAGACTACCGCCGAATCACTACTGCGCACCAGCTTCACCGAAACTTCCGACGCGCCGTTCATCCCAATACAGTCGAGGAACAAGCATCGGGCGATCTTTCCTCCGGTCGATTCCTCCTTCGAATCAACGACACCGGACCTCAGTACGTACTGCGCGATGGCCTTGTCCTCCACAACTACGGCGGGGACTTTCTTTTTCGTCATTGCCGCGGTGAGCGCGTTCGTAAAATCCGGTTCAGCCTCGATGAAGACCTTTGGACCGTCTCCATTCGACGCCTGACCCATGGCAGCAGCGCCGCAAATTGCCAGCGCTAAGAAAAAGCACAAACCGATCTTTCGTTTCATAATCGCCTGCGACTTTAGCACGACGCTTTTACCGCCGCAACGTAACTTTGGTGCTAGCGGCCTAAAGCCTAGACAGAATGCCAATTGCCAGCGCAACAACCCCAGCCGTCGCGGCGAATACCCACAGCCCCTTAAACACGCCCCAGAAAATGGCCTTTTGCAGCCCAAATTTCTTAAGGGCGGATGAGATTGCCCGCTCGAGGATCCTCTTTTGATGTGCGTTGCCGGACATGACTCATCATCCGCCTGCACAACCTTGTGCGTCAAGTATATTATTACCTTTCCAGTCAACCGCAATTTATCAATGATTTGCAGCAGATTCGGTGGCACTGCCCTCAAATCAGTGCGATTCATTGCCCATTAACCCATTTAGAATCAATCATAAAGCGATGATGTATTTATTTACGATTAAGTAATGGCCGACCTATCCCGTAAATCCAGCAAGATCACTCAAGTGCAAAAAACGGGAACGAAAACAGGGGAGGGGGCACGGTCACTGGGCTATTTTTGTTCGCGGGCGTTCTTCACTATTTTCAAGAACCTGTGCGCCAGCTCATGGATCCATGCCTCTCGTCGCCGCACGATGGCTTCTTCGGGGATCAACTCTGATCCGATTCCCAGAGCAGTCGCTCCGGCCAGAATAAACTTGGCAGCCGTTTGCTGATTCACTCCCCCCGAAGCTATCAGCGGCACCTGGGAGAAAGGCACCTTTAGCGCTCGGATATAACTCGCGCCACCGACCTGCGCACAGGGAAATATCTTGATGAAGTCAGCCCCGGCTTTCCATGCCATGATCACCTCGGAGGCAGTCAAAACGCCGGGAAAAACGACTACTTCTTTCTTCAACGCGAACTCCACCACTTCCAGGACAAGTCCTGGGCTTGTCAGGAACCTGGCTCCGGCATCCACGCAACGACGCGCGGTCTCTTGATCCAGTACGGTTCCCGCACCCACAACCATGTCCGGGTGGCGCTTTGCAATGTCGGCAATCACATCGGTCGCCCCGGGGCATGTCATCGTGATTTCCGCGACGGGGATCCCGGCATTGTATACAGTTTCAGCGGCGTAGTGGGCATACTCTGGCTTGGACACGCGAACAGCCGCGATTATGCCAATTCCTTCGATGCAAGCCCGAACTTCTTCCCTTTTCATCGATCTGACCTGGCCAGGATTGATTTTTTAAGCGATTCTTGTCGTTTTGCCGAGAAGGTCCCGGAAGCGTTGGCTTGCTGATCTGCGTTGGCAACCAACTGAACGATCAGTAGGCAGGCTTCACAGATACACCTTTTGAGTTTGGCGACCGCGCGTTCGGGTCTCTTCGACCGATCGGGCAGGCTAGTTTTGTGACTCCAAACCTAACACACAAGCGCGGTTCCAGAAATGTGCGCACAAGATCCCTCATAAAACGAGTCCCGGGTCCGTTTGTGTGGCAGCGGCCAGAATTTCAAACTTTTCATACAGATGACTGCTCATAATGCCTCAGTGAACTACCCATCCCTGAAAATTTGTCAGTCGCTTATGAAGTTCTTATGCGCCGCTCCCTAATTTCAAGATAGGTTTCGAACACGCCGCAGGGTGACAATGGAATCCCGAAAGTAGTGGCGAATGGCCAAAAGATAGCGTTGCGCGGGGGAAAAAACAAGGTGTAGCGCATATTCATTCCAAATACACTTCAGAGTGATAAGCCATGACATTATGCCCGCGAGCCTTTTTCTGTCATTCCGATAGGCATACAGACTGGCCCGGCATCGTGAGGTCTTGTGAGCGATATAGAAATGCGGGTGGCCTCCTCCCTGGCGCTGATATGTGTTTTGCTTGCAGCGGGCTGCGGGAAGAAGAACAGTGATCTGACAGCGGAGGCGCCGCCGCCGACTTCCATAGAGCACGAGGACGACGTCAATGTGATCCACGTCGACCGGCCAGATCGTTTCCCGCTGGTTGCGGCTGTCGCGCATGAAGCGACGTCGGCTCTTAACGGGACCTGCACCGTCAATCCGGATGTGTCACGGGAGATTCCGGTGGTTTCGATCGCCTCAGGGCGCGTGGTTGCAATCCGCGTCCGGCTCGGCGATTACGTCAAGAAGGGTCAGCTCGTGATGGAAGTGCAGAGCACGGACATCACCAGTGCATTTGACCAGTACCTCAAAGCGGTCAATGACGAGCATCTGGCCAATGTTCAGTTGGAGCGGGCGAAAATCCTTTATGACAAAGGTGCGATTGCCAAGAGCCAACTCGAAATTGCGCAGGACGGCGAGGACGATGCCAGGGCCGACCTCGTTGCCGCTGAGGGGCAGCTGCACGTACTCGGTATCGACAAGGATCATCCGGGCGAGACGGTCAAGGTGTATTCCCCGGCTTCGGGGTTCATTATCCAGCAGAACGTGACTGAGGCGGCAACGGCCGGTGTCACTTACTCCGGCTCCGCGAATGCGTTCACCATTGCCGATCTCTCCCATGTATGGATCATCTGTGATGTGTATGAGAACGACCTGGCCACGGTACATCTGGGGCAGAGCGCCAATATACGGCTCAATGCATATCCGGACCGCATGCTCACCGGCACGGTTGGAGACATCGGCGCAATCCTCGATCCATCGATCCGTACCGGCAAGGTGCGTATCCAGGTTGAGAATCCGGGCTATCTGATGCGGATTGGCATGTTTGCGACCGCAACTTTGCACGGAAAGAAGCCCGAGACCTACGCAGCCGTACCCGCCTCCGCCATCCTCCATCTGCATGACCGCGATTGGGTCTACGTTCCGGCTGGCGACGGCAAGTTCCGTCGTCTCGGTGTGCAGGGCGGCAACATGCTGCCCGGCAAGATGCAGGAGGTAACCTCCGGACTCAACGTCGGGCAGCAGGTGGTGTCGAACGCCCTCGAACTGCAAAACTCGGCGGAGCAATAATGATCCGTGCGCTGGTCGATTTTGCGCTCAACAACCGCTGGATTGTGCTCAGCGCCTCCATCCTTCTTTTTGGATGGGGAATTGTCTCGTTCCACAACCTTCCCGTCGAGGCGTATCCGGATGTCGCCAACAACTATGTAGAGGTGATCACGCAGTGGCCGGGCCGAGCCGCGGAAGAAGTCGAGCAGCAGGTCACTATCCCGATTGAAATCCAGATGGCCGGCATCCCGCATATGTCCCATCTGCGCTCGTTCTCGCTGGCCGGTCTTTCCGACGTCAAGATGATCTTCGACGACGCCTCGGTGAATGACTGGAACCGGGAGAAAGTCCTTGAGCGGCTTGCGCAAGTTACTCTGCCAGCCGGGCTGACGCCTCAGATGGGCACCGACTGGAGCCCGGTGGGGCAGATTTTCTGGTACACGGTGGTAAGCAGCAATCCTCAGTACGACAACATGGAATTGAAGTCGATCGAGGACTGGACGCTGGAGAAGCAGTTCAAGTCGGTCCCCGGTGTGGTGGATGTCTCGAGCTTCGGCGGTATGACGCGCGAATACCAGGTGCGTGTCGATCCGAACAAGCTTATCTCTTACGGGTTGAGTATCGGTCAGGTAGAGCAGCAACTCGCTAACAACAACACCAACGCCGGCGGCGCGTTCATTGAACAAGGCCAACAACAGATCAACGTCCGCGAAGTCGGGCTGGTTACCAGCGTTGCGGACATTGAAAACACCGTGCTCAAGACCCAGTCCGGAACAGCCCTGCGTGTTAAAGACATTGCCACGGTGGTGCAGGGGCCGAAGATCCGGCTAGGGCAGATTGGCAAGGCGATCCACCGGGTCGACGGCAAGGTCGTCGATAACGACGACACGGTCGAGGGCATTGCGCTGCTGCAAAAGAGCGACGACTCGGACAAAGTGCTCGAAGGCATCCACGCGAAGGTCCAGGAACTCAACGACCACATACTGCCGCCCGGGGTGAAGATCGTCCCATTCCTCGACCGGAGCGACCTGCTGCACTACACCACCCATACGGTGCTGCACAACCTCGCCGAAGGCATTATTCTCGTCGTTATCATTCTGTTCTTCTTCCTGGGCAATGTACGTGGCGCGTTAATCGTTTCGCTCACCATACCCTTCGCGCTCCTGTTCGCTTCGATCTGCCTGGATCTCCGCCACATTCCGGCGAACCTGCTGTCTCTGGGCGCGCTGGATTTTGGCATGGTAGTGGATGGCGCGGTAGTCATGGTCGAGAACATTGTTCGTCATCTGAACCGGCGAAACGATCGAGAACATGGCGCCGTTATCGACCAGATACGCGAGGCGGCGCACGAAGTGCAGCGGCCAGTTTTCTACGCAATTGGCATCATCATCACCGCATACTTACCCATCTTCACGCTGCAGGCGGTCGAGGGCCGCCTTTTCCGGCCAATGGCTTGGACTGTTGCCTTCGCGCTGCTGGGCGCGCTGCTCTTCTCCATGGTGCTGGCTCCGGTGCTGTCGAGTATCCTCTTCGCCAGGGGCGCAAAAGAGTGGCACAACCCGTTTATGGCGTGGCTTACCAACCGCTATCGCCATGCCGCGACCTGGGCCATCGAACACCGCTACGTCACCGTCGGCGGGGCGGTGCTGGCGTTGTGCGTGACGGCTTTTCTGGCGTTCAGCGGGGTGATCGGATCGGAGTTCCTGCCGCACCTCGATGAAGGCGCGATCTGGGTGCGCGGCACGCTTGCTCCGAGCACCGGACCAACCGAAGGCGTGGAGGTGGTAAACAAAGCACGAGCGATTCTGGCCACGTTTCCCGAGGTAACCAAGGTCGTCAGCCAGGTGGGCAGGCCGGACGACGGCACCGATACAACCGGTTTCTTCAATACCGAATACTTCGTTGACCTGAAGCCGAAGGCCGAGTGGCGTGCTGTCTTTCGTGAGGACAAGGAAGAGCTGATCGCGGCCATGGACCGCGAACTTGAGAAGATGCCGGGGGTCATTTGGAATTTTTCGCAGCCGATTTCCGATAACGTCGAAGAGGCGGTCAGCGGCGTGAAGGGCGAGCTGGCGGTCAAGATCTACGGCGAAGATCTAAAGACACTGGAGGGGATTGGCGACCAGGTTGTTGGCATCATGGGCAAGGTGACCGGCGTAGCTGACCTCGGACTTTTCCGCGTGATCGGCCAGCCTAACCTGAACTACTCGGTGAACCGCGAAGCCGCGGCGCGCTTCGGCATCAATGTAGCCGATGTGCAGGACGCAATCCAGACGGCGGTCGGCGGCGGCGCGGTCAGTCAGGTGCTGCGAGGGGAAGCCCGCTACGACCTCGTGGTCCGCTACCTGCCGCAGTATCGAAATACCGAGGAAGCCATTGACAACATTCGGCTGCTCTCTCCTTCAGGCGAGCGCGTCTCTCTGGCGCAACTGACAACAGTAAAGACCGAGGATGGTGCCGAAGAGATCTACCGGGAAGGCGGCCAGCGGTACGTGGCCATCAAGTACAGCGTGCGAGGCCGCGACCTGGGCAGTACGGTGGAGGAGGCGATCCAGAAGGTGAACGCACAGATCAAGCTCCCGCCTGGTTACAAATTTGACTGGGCAGGAGAATACGAAAGCCAGAAGCGCTCCTCCAAACGGCTGATGCTGGTGCTTCCCATTACCATCCTCTTGATTTTTGTCATCCTCTACTCGATGTTCCACTCGGGCAAGTGGGCGCTGCTGATTATGGGAAATGTGGCGATGGCCCCGCTCGGCGGCATGCTCGCTCTGCTGCTGACCGGCACCAACTTCAGCGTGTCTTCGGGCGTGGGATTCCTGGCGCTGTTCGGCGTTTCGGTGCAGACCGGCGTCATCATGCTGGAATACATCAATCAACTTCGCGTGCGTGGCCACCCGATAGAAGAATCGGCTGTAGAAGGCGCGGTGCTGAGACTGAGGCCGATCATGATGACTATGCTGGTAGCGACCCTGGGATTGCTGCCGGCAGCCACCTCGCACGGTATCGGCTCAGACTCGCAGCGGCCCTTCGCTATCGTGATTGTAGGCGGTTTGATCGCCGCGCTCGCTATCAACGTCTTCCTGCTGCCGACGATCTATGTCTGGATCGCGGGCGAAGGCGACGTGTTGCCAACCCCGGAAATGGAGTTCGACGCCTGATGAAAGAGCCTCGCCTTCATTTTACGAACTCGTCCTATCGCGGGGTTTCGCGGTTCCCGGTTGCATCGTTGTCTGCGCGGTGCGTTGCGGGACTTCTGTTCGCGATGCTGGCAACGGCGTCCGCCGCCTGGGCACAGGCTGCGCCATCTGCGCCTCTGACTTCGGGCTTGCCCGCGGGCGCACAGCAAGCCCTTACCTGGGAGCAAGTGAAGGCCAGATTCGAAGCGGCAAACCCGGCACTTAAGGCGGATGCCCTGAACGTGGACGAGATGCACGCTGAAGAGATCACCGCCTTTCTGCGGCCCAACCCGCAGTTCAATTTCGCCGTGGATGGAACCCAGTTCCCCCCACATATGGGAGGTTGGAGGCCTCTCGCCAGCGTTCAGGAGCAAACCGCTTTCAGTTATCTCCACGAACGCCAGCATAAGCGCGAGCTTCGCCTGGAGAGCGCAGTGGAAGGCACGCGCATCACTCAGTCCGAGCATGAAGATCTGGAGCGAACTATGATCTTCACCCTACGCGGTGCATTTGTGCAGACGTTGCAGGCGAAAGCTGTCTTGGTGTTGGCAAAGGCCGATCTTGAATATTACGACAAGATCATCGAGATCAGCCGCGACCGTTTAAGAGCGGGTGACATCGCCCCGATCGATCTGGATCGGATTGAACTGCTGCGCGTCCAGTACGAGACCGAGATCCAGACGGCTATCGTGAATCTGCGCACCGCGAAAATTCAGCTCCTGCAGTTGCTCAACGAACGCACGCCCGTCGATCAGTTCGACGTCACCGGTCCCTTTGACTTTTCCGATGCTCTCAAACCGTTGGAAGATTTTCGCCAGATTGCGCTCGATGCACGCCCCGACCTGCGCGCAGCACTTCAGACCATCGAGCAATCGAAGACGAACCACAAACTGGCGATAGCCAACGGTTCGACTGACCCCACCTACAGCGGATGGTGGACGCACAATCCGTCGTTTAACAACATCGGCGTCGACGACAATACCCTCGGCCTCAGCTTCAACATACCGTTGCGGATCTTCGATCGCAACCAGGGAGAGAAGAAACGGACGCTGATCGATATTGACCGCAGTCAGCAGCTGACCGATGCCACCCGGGCGCAGGTTTTCAGCGATGTCGATTCTGCCTATGAACAGGTGCTAAGCAATATCGCACTGCTCAAGCCATACAGAGACAAGTATCGCGATCAGGCGACGCGCGTACGCGATACGGTTACGTTTTCCTACCAGCATGGCGGAGCTTCATTGATGGACTTTCTCAATGCGCAAAGCGATTATCGCGTCGTTCAGTTGGCCTATGTCCAGCTGATCGGCTCCTATCTGACTGCAGCGGACCAGTTGAATCTCGCCGTGGGGCGCGAGGTAATCCAATGACAAGTCAGGCAATTTTACAAGCAGGCTATTTTGAAATCCTTTTGCTGCCTCTCCGCATGGATTTCATTAGCGGCAAGGAAGTCAAATACGCCTTCTCACTGTGCTAGAAATTTTCCAGCAGCCAGGCGTTGACGTCGAAGGTGCTCTGACTAAATGCCAGGTAACGACCGTCGGGTGACGGGCAAGGATAACTCAGCCATTGAGCCCTCCCTCGATCAAGTAGCACCTGTGTCTTGCCATCCAGCGCCACTCGACCTATGAAATACCCTAATGTTGTCTGAGCTGCCACAAACAAAGCGTTGCCGTCCGCTGCCCAGCTCAAGTGCCAAATGCGCCAGCCATGCGGCAATGAAATGTTGCGCTCTGTACGATCCTGCATATCAAGAACCCGGATCTGCTCGCGAAGCTCGCGACTCGCAATTGCTATACGCAGCCCATCTGGTGAGACGCTCCAGGCTAAATCCGCAGGTGTCGCCCCCAGCTTTGTTCTAGCTAGCTCTTTGCCTTGGCCCTGGACGGGATCGAGCGCGTAGAAGACCACCTGTCCCTGTTCCCATCGGCTTAGGACACACGAACCAATTGGGCGAACCGGACAGCGAAAATCCCTGATAGCGTCATTCTGAGTTTCCAAAACCTGTTCTGGCGAGCCACCCGAGACAGGGAAGCGCATCAAGCTCCCTGTTGCCGATGGTGCTCGTCCGCGTGCAGACGACCAGTAGAGAATCCAGCGGCCGTCCGGGCTCATCTCGGCATTCTCCTCATCACCGGGTCCCTGAATCAGCGGTTTCGCCGCATCCTGTGTCAGTTGTTGCCGGAATATTTGACTTCTCCCGGTACGATTTGACGAAAGTAGGAGAGCCTTACTGTCGGATGTCCACCAGCTCGCGAAGTC
>Ga0074046_10005277_pt1 | contig 10348 bp, 6 predicted proteins | sample BogForMeECP23OM3_FD_94441 | JGI IMG/M metagenome (GOLD analysis project Ga0074046, IMG submission 94441) | Bog forest soil microbial communities from Calvert Island, British Columbia, Canada - Bog Forest MetaG ECP23OM3 | ecosystem: Environmental > Terrestrial > Soil > Wetlands ...
CGCAGCCCGCCCTCTGCCCGAAAGCGCCTGCAGCGCTCAAACCAGCAGCCAAAATCGCGAAAACACACCCGCCGCAAACGCAAATCTGCCACGGAATCAGTGCCCGTGAGAAATGCCGGCTAAAGGTTCTGTTCCAAATAGAGATGTCGGGCGTGCACTCCCTTACGACGGCCAGCATCGACTCCTCACGGCTTGCAAGGCGAGCCGGAGCGTCAGATTTGGCAGTTGCGCAGAATGCCGTTATCCAACCATTATGGGCTTTTGCCAGCTTGTAATCTGTTCCCACTGCTTCGGCAGTTGATAGGTCTTTGCGTAGTCCTTGATCGGCGGGCCGAGGATCTCGATCTTACTCAAATCCGACTGGCCCCGGTCGCCCGCCTGGGCGCAGAACGACAGATATCCGATCTTGCTGAAGTCGACGCCCATGAGTTCCGCTCCGACGCGGTCGGCGGCAAGCCAATCCATGCTGGCGATGCAGACCTTCTGCGCGACCGGTGTCCCGTTGACCGGCCCTGTGCCTTCCATGCCTTCGTAGCCGTCGATCACTGCCAGGTGCGGATGCAGTTTGGCGGAGAGGGCAAAGAGGTTGTAATTGATTCCGTAGGTGCCTCCGCCGTGGGTGACGCGTTTGCCGCTCATGGGCCGGTTGGCCGCATCCTTGAGCGCCGAACCAACCACCACATTCTTCAACGAAAGCGTGATACCGACCAGGTCGTGCGTCTTCAGCTTGGCTGCGGAGATGATGAAGTTGTTCGGATCGAGCATTGTCTTCGCCATACGGCAGGGATGGGGTTGAAAATCCTTCTGGTCGATGCACTGGACCACATGGAAATCATCCTTATCGAGGTCGACAAGCTTCACGCCGTACTGGGCGACAAATTTGTTGTAGCCGAGGCTCTCGAAACCATCCAGCGCCGAACCCATGGCCGGCGACTCGGCAATTGCGATGTCCTTCTTGCCGATGGACCTCAGGAATTCCAGAATACCTTCCAGATTGTCGGCATGGGAGGCAGACAACGGGTGGTTGGGAATCACATTGTTGGGCTTGATAATGACGCGCTTCTTGCCAATCGCGGCGGCAATATCTTTCTTGAACGGCTCGAGCGCCTTGAACGCAATGTTGGCGCGATCATCGCCCGCGGCCAGGGAGACCCGGCTTGTCGAGCTCTCCAGAGCGGCGGAAGGAGCGTCAGCGCCCAAAGCCGATGGCAAGCGCCCCGCCACCGCTGCAACCGTGCCGGCGGCTGCTGTCGTTTTCAGGAAATCTCTCCGGGAAGTCAAAGAGCCGGTTGTCATATTCTTAACCCTCCCTATCGCAATCGCCGAAAGCCGCGGAACGGCTTCCAGTTTCCCCATTCCGATTTTCAGGTGACGCCACAGTATAGCTCTGTTTTGCCTCGCTCGATCAAGTGTTTGAATTTATTTCAAATGAGAAAATCTGGAGTGGGGAAGAGGTGCATTTCAAATTAAGTATTTATAATTGTTTTACTTAGAAGCTTATTTCTGGTCCAAACCTTGAGTGACCCAGACCCCATAATGAGCGGAACTAGCTCCTCCGGTCTCGAAATTCTCGTTCCATGACTGCGAAGGTCTGGCCGTCCAGCACTTGCTGCGCCCGCGGAAACACGATCTGCTCCTCGACCTGGATGTGCTGTTCGGTTAGGCGCTTCAGCGTTTCAGTGCACGACAACAACCGCAGTTGGCTTTCCGGACGCAACGCTCTGGCTGAAATCCACGCCGAGTAGAGAGAGTGAACGATCGCGTGCAACCGGTCCGCTTGGCGCCGGTTATCCTCCAGCACGCCAAGCTCCTCGGAGTCTCCGGAAATGGTCTCTCCGCGAAGCCGCGGAAACAGGGATTGCTCCTCGTCCGCTGTGTGCCGAGTCACCTCCACGCGAAGACAGTCCATCGCCGATCGTACCGCCGTTATCTCTTCGCCTGTTAATTCTCTGCCGGCAGCGCGGTCCGCGATTACCCAGAGAACATGGAGAGATCGCTTGATCTTTCGGTGACAATCTTTCAGCACGCCGATCGGATCATCGAATTCGCAGTCCAGCCTGACATCGGTCTGCACCGCCAAGTGTGACACTTTTCCCTTCGGGCGTTTCTGCATCCCATGCCAACGCTTCTCGACGCGCCTCTCTTCGCGCCGGGTATCGCCGGTCTGTGCGGAGTTCAGGGTCACGACTGGAATTGAATGCCAAGTTCTCGAGTCACGATGGGCTCGACGGGTTTTTGCAGAGTTGATGCATCGTATTCGAGGATGGACTCAAGGAGCATGCCGTAGTACAAAGCGGTAAATCCCCAGAAGTGCGTTTGGCCAAGGCCGTCGCCGGTTTCGGCGTTGTAGTATTCGCGGAGTCCGGGGTTCTTGAGGAGGGCCATGTTGAAGAGGCGAGTGGCGAGCTCGCGCGCTTCGGCCTGATATCCATAAGCGCGAAGTCCCTGAAAGATCATGTAATTCGTCGGCGCCCAGGTGGAACCGCGCCAATTGCATTCGTTGTGCGAGCCCTGATAGTAGTCGGGCTCAGTCTTTGCATAACTGGCCACAGGATAAGCAAGCCAGAACTCATCGGGATTGAGCAGATGTTCGTGGATGGTCCTCCGGGCGCGCTCAGGCGTGGCTGCGCCTGCAAATAGCGGCATAAAATTTGTGGCGGACTTGACGTAGACGCGCTTGCCTGTCTTCTCATTGCGGTCGAAGTACATGCCCTGTTTCTCATCCCAGAAAGCGAAGTTGATAATGTCGACGAGTTGGTCGGCATGGCGATCGAAGTGTTTGCTGTCCTCACTGAGTTTCAGGTGCGTGGCGATGACCGCCATGGCGCGCAGTTCGCGGACGAGATAGGAAGCCAGATCCACGCCCTCGATTTCGAAAGAGCTGAGGGCGCCGGCGCGTGACCATTGGTTGTCAGTTCCGGCTGCGTCCGCGGAGTTCCAAACGGGCAGACCGTTGTGGTCCGAGTCATAGGAAAACCACTTGTCGATGTACTTCACCAGGCGGTCGTAGTAGTTGCCGCGCAGCCACTCGTAGTCGTCGTGGTTCTGCTTGCAGCCCAGCACGGCCAATTGCGCGAGGAACGGCTTGAACTGCTGCCGGTCGCGCTGCTTGATCAGGCTGCGATTGACATAGCCATCCGGCTGCTCTCGGTTGAGAAACTCCTTGAGGTTGGTGAAGCAATAGGGCCAGACACCGTAGTACGAGAGGTAGAGGTTCTCAAAGTAGAGATCCCAGTCGTAGAACTCGTTATAGGGGTAGCCGGTCAGGAATGTGCCTTCGACGCCGGGAATATGGCGCAGGCCGTGTGCCTGGATGTCGGAGTTTACGGCGCGAAGACGGTGGTCGAGTTCGGTCCAACTGCTGGCGCCGATTTGGTTGTAAAGGGTCTTCGCCGCAGCCGTGGACGGTGGTGCAACCGGAGTATCGCCCGGCGTTGAGGCGGCAGTCGCAACTGCTTGCGCCAAGCTTTGACGGCTGATGAACTCGTGCCCCAGAAGCGAGGCGGAACCGATCAGCATCATTCGCCGGCTAACGGATATGGTCGCCTTCCTCATATTTAACCTCAATCTATCCTAAGCGCGCGGTTTGTTGCGGCGCGAAATTTTTCCAGCGGGTGCAAACGCGAGAGTCGGGTTGCCCGCCTTTGCTGCTTCGGACATCGTTGCCTCGGCTTCGGCAGCGGCCGCGTGTTCTATGAGCAGATTGGCCAGGTAACGCGCGTGCCGTGGCGAAAACACGAGTCGACCAATGCCGCTCGAGTCCGGTTTTAGATCCGGGTGAATGATGACGACTTCTAGTGTGTCATCCGTTCGCGTGACTTCCAACGCGTCCCCAACCTTATCCATGGCCAGCTGACTCCTTTCCCGAGGGAGCAAGGTGGACTTGAGAATTGAACGGGATTCATCAGACTCGGCTCAATCTGAACCGCGTTCATCGGATGAATGGATTGAAATATCTTCTCTTCCTTCTCACGACGTCCCGCTGAGTGGTGAATTAAAGGGACCGGGACCGCGAGGGCGCCGCCGGAAGAGACGACGCCCCTTGGGGTTGACCTTAGCCATGCAATCAGAACGTAACGTGTCCTGACATCTGCCAATCGCGCGGCGATGTTCCGGGCGCCGAGACTTCTCCGAAGGTTGTAGAACCCACGCCCCAACCTGCACTGGGGCCGCCCCAGATCATCTTGTTCAGGAAGTTCGAGCAGTCCGCCTGCAAGATGAACGCCATCTTTTCGTGGAGGAATGGGAAGGCGCGCCGGATGGACAGGTTGTTGGTTTGATTACCGGGATTGCGAATGCCATACGCCGCCGTGCGAGGCGCATTGCCAATCAGGTACTGGGCGGAATTGGCGGTGGTTGAAATATTCGCCGGCTGCGAGAAGGCACCGATGTCGAGGTACTTGATGTTGCTCGCATTGGCGAACACGTAGCCATTAGGTCCGCTGCCGAACTTGCCATTGATGCGTGGACTGCCGGAGTATCCAGGAGTGAGAGACGGCATGCAGGTATAAGCATTCAGAGTCGTGTATCCATTGGCGCATTGGCCGCCCGAACTCCACGTGACGCCAAAGGGTGCGCCGGAACTGTATTGGTAAACTCCGGAGATCGTCCATCCGCCGGCAAGCTGCGTGACCAGCCAGTTGTTGGCGCCGATCTTGCCCTTGCCGAAGGGAAGCTGGTAGACGGCGTAGGTATTCAGAATGTACGGCGCCGAGGTCGTCGTCCAGGAGCGATCGATACGGTCTTGCTTCCAGGCCTTCGCGTGGCCGTCGATGGCCGAGGCCGGGATGGCCCACCCGCTACGGAAGTTGCCGTCGTCTCCGATATTCTTTGAGAACGTGAAGTTGAAGTTGAAGGCGAGGCCGTGGGCCGTGCGCTGGCTTACCGTGGCCTGAATCGCCTCATAGCTGTAGTTCTCCACAAACGCGCCGCCCCATCCATCCTGAAGGCCGCTGTATTGCGGAAATGCCGTCAGCATTTGCTGGATGGTCAGGTTCGAATTGGAAGGTGCTGCGTTTGCTGCAGCGATAAAGAAAGCGGGGTTTGGCAATCCGGGGACCGCCGCATTCATGATGTTCACATTCGCTGTCGTCGCGGGCGCAGTCAAAATTGAAACAGTTGAGCCTTTGGAGTTCGTCCCGTTCACGGCGCCGAGGAGGGCACGGTAAAGAGGATTCGGCTCATTGTTCCAGTATCCGCGCGCATTCTGTGCGCCGCTGTCCCAGGTGTGATGGGCCTCGTCACCCACATAGTTGATGTTCAAGGTAATGTCCCTGGTGAGGCTCCGCTCGACACCGAAGTTCCAGAAGGTGTACATTGGGGCGCGCCCGCCCGCGTAGGGATCGTCATATCCCATCTGTCCCGCGGTCACGACCGCGCCGCTGCCGTTGAGATAGTTGCCAGTATTCAGGATGGTGCTTGCAGCGCCCGGCGTGGGAGCGCTGGGGTAAGTGAACCCAGGCCCGAAGAGCGATGTGTTGGAACTGTTCAGATAGAACGATGGGCCGGCGCTGGAGCCGGAAAGAGTATCTCCCACCGCCTGGGCTGTGGTGTTGAAACCGAGAGCCTGGCCCGCGCCATTGGAAGCGCCAGGACCGCCGGAGGTACGGCCGCCGCCGGTGCCTCCGCCCTGCGAATAGACGAGACCGGAAGCCGCTCGAATCACGGTCTTGTCGTTTATCGCATAATCAAACCCCAATCGCGGACCAAAGTTTTTCCAGTAGGTCTGCAACGGCGTCACGCAGCCGCAACTGACGCTTGGGCCACCGTAGCTTCCGTCAAATTCCAGCGCACCAGGGGTTCCAGTAGCTGAGTTGATGGCGGTTGGGTTCAGGAAGGTGAAGTGGTCGAATTTCTCATGCAGTGGCGGCAGGTAGTCCCAGCGCAGCCCATAGCTGACGGTCAGCTTCTGGCTGAGTTTGTAAGTATCTTCAGCGAATGGCGCGATGGCTTTGATGCGGCTGTAAATGGTGGCAACATTCTGTAGCGGAAGCGAAATGCCCGTGGCGCCGCTGCCGGTTGCGCCCACCGCGCCCAGCAGAAAGCTTGCGTAACCATAGCCGGTTGACTTGGTGTCGATCGCCGAGCTGCCTGCCACGAAGTTTGCCGTGGCATATTGGTCGAAGGGCAGAGAAAGAACACCGGTGTAGGTGGCCGGGTTGGCGTTGTTGAGACCTTCAAATTGATACGTCATGCCAAAGGTGAACTGATGTTTGCCCTTGAGCCACAGCACGTTGTCGACCAATGCATAGTTGTTGGGGATGGTGAGCTGAGTTGAAGCGGAATTGCTGTTGGTGGTCCACGTGGTGGGGTTTACAGTGGTGGCGCCGGAAGTTGAGAACGAGACGCCGGGAAATTCCTGTCCTGCCTGCCCCTGCGGCAAGTTGGTTACACCGAATGTGCCGATTTCATACTGCGTGACGCCCTGCGTAGGGTTCGTGATCGGCATGTAAAAGCGTGTGTAGCCGATCTTGAATTGATTGGTCAGATGGTCACTGAACGTGTGCACTTCCTCGATGTTGTATTGTTTGGGGACGATGGTGGCATAGTCGCCCACAGCATAGGGCAGGGGAAGATATGGGGAGCCGAAGTTGTTGAGATAAACAAAATGCCCCATTGCGCCGACGGAAGATATGCGGTCTCTTGCGGTCCAATCGTAGTCCACGCGCCAGTCGTAAAGATGACTGTCGCGTCCGTTGACTTGCGTGCCCAGGTAGTTGTTGTTGAGCACAGCAGTGTTGACGTTGCCCGACAGGTTCGCGTTGGGCGAGTTAGGATAGTTGGGCAGGAATGACTCCATCTTCTGCGTGATCGCCGAAATTCTGCCGGCCGGAATCACGTTGTTCTTGCCGTTATAGGAAAACGCGGTGCGGGTGCAGCTCGTGCCGACGCAACTATTGGACGCCGGATCGAAGATGAAGGGATCGTTATTGGCATCGGCCAACTGAGAGAAGTCGCCCTGTTCCTCCTGTAAGGTGGGAATCGTAAGTTGGCCGGGGGTGTCGTTCAAGCGAGAGTGGTACTTGTCGTAGGCGACGAAGAAGAACAACCTGTTTCCCGTGTGAGGGACACGACCGCCGACGGATCCTGACATCTCATTTGCGTGCTCGATATTCTTCGGCGCCGCGACTGTCTGCCCCGCGGCGTTCTTTACGGTGGCTTCCTTTTGCGAGAAGTTCCATGCGTCCAGGACGGTGTTGCGCACGTAATCCGAAGCCTGGCCGTGATAATCGTGGCCTCCGGATTTCATGGTGTAATTCGATGCGCCGGCGCCCATGTACTCCGCCGGAGGGACGCTGGTGGTGATCTGGAACTGATCGACGGCTTCAACGCTCATACTCAACGCAACCGTGCGGTTGTCGCCCTGTTGATTGATGGTCTCGGATGGCACGCCGTCCAGATAGAGATAGCCCTGGTAGTTGGAAAGACCGGCAATGAGCGGCGTTCGGGATCCGGCCTGAGCGCCCGGCAACAGCACTGCAAACGCAGTGGGATCGCGCTGCTGCGTGGTGGACATGACAATCGGCAGGGCGGCGTAATCCTGATTCTCCATCGTCCCTTCCAGGATGGGGCTTACTGTATCCAGTACCGGTGGGGCCGAGGTGACGGTCACAGTCTCTGTCGCCACGCCGACCGTGAGTACCGGGTTGAACGCCAATTCAGCCAGCGCGTCGACGCGGAGATTCTCCTGCGCCATGGTTTTGAACCCCGTGGCCGTTACCGTCACTGAGTAGGTCCCGACAGGCAATGGGGAGATGGTGTAAAGGCCGGCCGAATCCGTCGTGGTTTCGGTCGAGATATGGGTTGCAGCGTTGGTGGCCCTCACATTGGCCTTAGGAACTACAGCGCCCGAACTGTCCGTCACCGTTCCGGCAACAGCGCCTTCACCGGCGGTCTGGGCCTGCAATGCGCGAGGCAGAGCGATGGCGAGAAGAAGCATCGACAATGTGACGAGGAATCCTGCGGACGCGGGACGTCCGAGACGTGAAATCCACTGCAGCATATTTGACCTCCAGGTTGAAGCTGTGAAACAGCAAGCGAAAGGGAAGAACAGGGATTTGGGGAGCAGTGCGAGTAGTTTCCCTGCTGAATTTCTTTCGAATGCGATTGTTAACGCGCAATTCGGGGATTGTCAAGAGAAAAGTGTAACGTTACATAAAAATATTTAACGATGACCATAATTTTGGATAAGTCGCTGATTTATCGATATTTGATTGAATATATCCCGGAAGAGGCAAGATTCAGGAGGTGGACGACGGGCAGAAAACGCGGATTGCCTACCAGTGCTTACGCCGACGCGAGTCCGCGGCCGTTGTGAAGCGAGGATTGCCGCACCACAAGCGAAGGCTTCAGAGCGACGTGCCGCGGCGACCGGGAGGTTTCGCCCTTCAGCAGGCTCAGCAACATCTTGGCGGCGCGAACTCCAACCAGGCTGCTATGGTGGTCAATGCTCGATAGAGGCGCTCTCAGTGTGGTATCGAAATGAAGGTTGTCGCAGCCCACAAACGCGATATCTTCGGGAATGCGAAGGCCTGCTTCAAGGACTACCTCAACCGCGGCAAACGCAATGGGATCGTTGTAGCAGAAGACGCCATCGGGCCGATTCGCCTGGAGCAAACCTCGCATCGCATCGTAGCTTTGCTGCCAGTCCTTTCCATCCGCGGTCACGTAGGGACTCACCAGGCTGGGATCGAAATTCATCCCGTGCTGCTTGAGAGCCTGTTTGTATCCCTCGTACCTGCCCAGTCCAGTGGTAAATTCCAGGCCGCGAATGTGCGCGATCCGCATGCATCCCATTGCAATGAGATGTTCAGTTGCAATGCGCCCGACAGCGACATCGTCGACGCCGACAAAGTTGGTTTTGAAGCCGGGGAAGTAGCGATCGATGAGAACAAATGGAATTTTCTGCTCTGCGAGCTGTTTGAATTTCTCAGGAGATGAATTGCAGGACGCAATGATCAAACCATCGAGACGATGCGCAAGATGCTGTTCGATGGCCGCTTCCTCAATGTCTGGATTCTCCAGAGACGAAGAGATCATTACCGCATATCCGCCCTGCTGCAATGTTGAAGAAAGCGCCTCCAGAACCTCAGCGAAGAACGGATGAAGAAGCGTGGGCACAATGATTCCGACCTGGGAACTTTGTCCCGTCACAAGGCTGCGCGCCGTCAGATTCGGCCGGTAGCCCAACTCCGTCGCCTTCGCCAACACGCGCTTGCGCGTCTTTGCAGCAACACCCGCCTGGTCGCGCATGACCTTTGACACGGTCATGACCGAGACGCCTAACGCCTTCGCTATGTCCTTCAGCGTGACTGTCGACATGTTTCAACCTGCCCGGATCCCAGTTGATCGGAATAACGGGTTCAGCAAAGAAAGGTAATCCGGCTGCCTCTGAATGGTATGGAATCGGCCGGATTCGTAGAGCAGATTACCACAGTATGCGTTTGACGGCGGGCTATTTAAACAACGACAAAGCGCTTGCATTCCATTTCGCACACAATTGCTCGATTGACTAAAAGGGAAAAGCTATTATTTCTCACGCGGAAAAGCGGGGCCACCACGAGGCTTGTTCAAAGTCAAGGAAGCCGGTCATTCGAGCGTGAGCTTCATCGTCCTGAAGTCCAGCGTGACGGCCCTCGTCTGCTTGAGAATGTCATTACCTAGATTGCCATCGAATTTTCCCAGAGCATGCGTCGGAAATACGTGAGGCGACGGCAGTGTCACTATCTTTCCGCCCACATCAAACGCCACTGGCCCCAGCAACACTGAATCGTACTCGTCGCTTCCGCCCAAACCGGTAATGGCGCGCGTCTCTTTCGTTCCTGCTTTCACCAGATCCGGAAGAGCCTTTGCAAATCCCTCGTTCAGATCGGTGTCGGCAGCGCCGGTATCGAGGCTGAGGGTGAGGGCTTTGCCTTCCACTTGCACCTGCACAATCGCCGTTGCTCCGTGGAACAGAAGGTTTTGCGCAGCCGGCGATTTCGCCCGCGCGTGCTTGCCAAATTCAAACCAGGCTCCATGCTGCCAACGAACGGTCTGCATCGCGAGTAACACCGGGAGACCAATCACACCTCGGCTCCCAACCGGAACATGAACCCATGGCTCACCGTTATCTTGCAACACAAAAAACGGAACATTCCGGAGGTGCAAACCAGCGATCACCAGGTCATTCGCAAACGCGATGTCGTATCCTGGTATCGCCTTCCCGCTCGCCTCCGTCAGATTGCTCTCAACGTGCCGCACTTTCAGCCCAAGCATCTTCGCGTCCGATACGCCCATCCCCGAAAGCGCCGCCCCGGAGTCAAAGCCATACGTCACTTCCTTCCCGTCAATCGTCATCGGCAGCCCG
>Ga0074046_10005278_pt1 | contig 10347 bp, 6 predicted proteins | sample BogForMeECP23OM3_FD_94441 | JGI IMG/M metagenome (GOLD analysis project Ga0074046, IMG submission 94441) | Bog forest soil microbial communities from Calvert Island, British Columbia, Canada - Bog Forest MetaG ECP23OM3 | ecosystem: Environmental > Terrestrial > Soil > Wetlands ...
CCAACATAGCCGACCGTGCAGCCGGGACGGCAGACCCCGATCGTAGTGTTTAGCGCATCACTGGTTCCGACGCACTCAAGTACTGAATCGGCGCCTCCCCTGGTCATCTTTATCACTTGAGAAACGGCGTCCTCGCCGCGGCTTGCAATGATATCGGTTGCCCCGAAACTTTCGGCCAGCTCCAGACGTCTTCTCTGATGTCCCAGCATAATAATGCGCGCAGCGCCAAGTCTTTTCGCCGCCAGAACTCCGCACAGCCCGACCGCTCCGTCCCCAACCACCGCGACTGTTGCTCCTTCGCCAACCCCTGCGGAAACAGCCGCATGGTGACCCGTGCCCATCACGTCGGTAAGGGGCAGTATGGCTTTGAGAAGCTTGCTTTCCGAAGCACCTTGCAGTGAAAGATCCCCGGGCAGCGCCACGAGCGTGGCGTCGGCAAAGGGGCTGCGCACCATCTCTGCTTGACCGCCGTCATTGCTCATGCCCCAAAAACCGCCGCGAACGCACGAGGTCTGCAATCCTTTCAGGCAAAACTCGCAAGTTCCGTCGGAGAAAGCGAACGGCGCCAGGACTCTATCGCCTTTTCTCAGCGTGCGAACCTCCGGACCGACTTCCTCGACGATACCCATAAATTCGTGACCCAATCGCCAGCCCGGCTTAAAAGGAGTGAGACCCCGGTAGTGCCACAAGTCTGAGCCGCAGATGCAGGCGTGCGTAACACGTACGATCGCGTCGGTCGGCTCGAGGATCTTCGGCTCCGGGACCTGCTCGACACGCAAATCTCGGGGTGCATAAAAAACGGTCGCCTTCACAATCTTTGCCCTCCGCTCAAATCAATGCGAATTTGGGAATCAATCTTCAATTCCTCAATCCTTCAATTCATCATTCACTGAAATAACTTTGAAGATAATTAGTTCTAGGCTAAAATCCATCTTTCCTGTCCATTGTCCGTAACGGCAGAATAATAACGCAAGATATTACATTCCCCATCTGCCTGCCCCCCCCGGCTAACGCGTTATTATTTCGCAGCGATTGACCGATTTTCGATGGAATGGAGGTCCTGCGATGGTTATCCGCTTTGATCCGGCCTGTTTACCCGAAAACCTGCAGGAAATGATCCAAAGCGCATCTTCACTCCCAGGCGTAAGCGGCCTCATGATTTTGGCCTGTGGCGCCAACGGATTCACGCTCGCGAGGATCGATCCAATTTTGAGCCGTGCGTCCATTCCTGTCTTCGGGGGTGTGTGTCCCGCCATCATCTACGGCCGGGAAAATGAGCCCTTGGTTGGAGTTTACACCATCGGGGAAATTGTAAATTGTGGGGCCGAATTCCTTGAGTTCTACAACAAAACTGCAGTGGTAGCCATGCTGGAAGCCGGATAATGGAAACATTGATACAGACGCAGATTTTTTATGAAATTGCGATGTCAATCGGCAACAACCTCGATTTGGGCAATATGCTCAAAGAGGGCCTTTCCGCCTACCTGAGAAAGCTCAACTGTTCGGCTGGCATCGTCTTTGAGATGCGAAAAGAAGCCGGCGGAGCTTTGCACTTCGCGCGGATTTTTTCGATTCCCCGAAACCTGTCCCTTTCGACCTGTCAGGCCGCCATGGAAGGTATCCCGCACGATTTGTCCCCTGCCTCTCTTTCGGGTTTTCTCCAGACGCTGCCCATTTCCGGGCAGGGGGATAAAGGTCGTTTTTTCCACCTTATGGACCTTCCGGGTTTTGGGCTCCTGCTTCTTGTCAGGAGCGGCATAGACCTGAGTCCGGTCATAATCGGGTCGCTCGGCCCCCTTAACCGCAAACTGGCCGACTCCTGCATCGCCTGCCTGCAGAACATGAAGATTGAAACGATCAATCAGCAGTTGACCCACGAGATTTCCGAACGCCGGCGGGCTGAGGCTGAACTCAGAAAAGTGCTGAGCGAACTGGAACTGCGCGTCGAGGAGCGCACCCGTGAGATCAAAGAGTCCAATGAGGCATTAACTGCGGTAAACCAGCGGCTCAACGACATTATTGAATTTCTCCCCGATGCAACATTTGTAACCGATAATGCTGGTAAGGTGTTGACGTGGAATCGCGCTATCGAAGAGATGACCGGGGTGCCCAAGCAGGATATGATCGGTAAAGGAGATAATGCATGTACAGTTCCATTCTACGGCGAAAGGCGGCCCCATCTTTTGGACTTGCTCGAAAAATGCGACGGGGAACTTGAAGCCAGGTATAGGGGCTTAAAGAGGAAGGGCGTTGTTTTGACTGCCGAAACATACGTCCCATGCGTGTACGGAGGCAAAGGGGCTTATGTGTTCGCCGCAGCGGCGCCGCTGTTCGATGCACAGGGCAGGCGCACGGGCGCCGTCGAATCCATCCGCGATATTACCGAACAGAAACAGGCGGAAGAAGCATTAATGCGCAACGAGGAAAAATACCGCGAACTGATTGAAAATGCCAACAGCATCATCCTCCGGATGGACAAGATGGGCAACGTGACGTTTTTCAACGAGTTCGCGCAGCGATTTTTCGGCTACAGCGAGAAGGAGATACTAGGAAAGAATGTAATGGGAACCATTGTTCCCCTCGTGGAATCGACGACCGACCGGGACCTCAAGTGGATGATCGAAGACATCGGACGTGACCCGGGCCGCTACGCGGCAAATTTTAACGAGAACATGCGCCGCAACGGCGAGAGGGTTTGGATCGCATGGACCAACAAGCCCATTTTTGACGAAAGCGGCGGGGTGGTTGAAGTCCTGTGCATCGGCAACGATATAACGGAGCGCAAACGCGAGCAGGACGAGCTGTTCAATTCCCGCCAGATGCTCCAATCGATCCTGGACAACATCCCACAGCGGGTTTTTTGGAAAGATCGAGACTCGGTCGTCCTTGGTTGCAACAAGGCGTTCGCCTTGGACCGTGGTTACGAGGATCCAGGTGAGCTGGTTGGCAGGTCCACTTATGAAACTCACTCACCGGCAGCAATCGCCGATCTCTACCGTGCCGACGATCTGGAGGTGATGCAAACCGGCAGGGCCAGGCTCAAATACGAAGAACCGCACATTAAAGCGGATGGCAGCCGGGGTTGGCTGATTACCACCAAGATGCCCATGTTTGACCCTGACGGCCGGGTAATAGGGATACTGGGAACTTACGAGGACATTACGGAGCGCAAGCTGGCGGAGATAGCGCTGCGGGAGAGTGAAGAGCGCTGCCGAAGCGTGGTTGAGAATATTCAGGACGTTTTCTACCGCACCGATGAGCACGGCGTGTTTACCATGCTCAGTCCCTCTGCGGTCGGGTTCCTGTGGCTGGACTCGCTCGATGATATCCTGGGTGCGCATATGGAGAGTATCTGGATGTATCCGGAGGAGCGCTCAAAAATGCTCGAGCGCATGCGCAGGAATGGCGCCGTCAGGGACTATGAGGTGATGCTCAAGAAAAAGGACGGTTCGCCCCTTTTTGCCGCCACCACAAGCACATTCCGCAAGGACGATCAGGGAAACATCCTCGGAGTCGAAGGGATATTTCGTGATATCACCGAGCGCAAACGGGCTGAAGAAGAGCGCATGCGCCTGGTGACAGCGATCGAACAGGCCGCGGAAGCAATCATCATAACCGATACAAATTGGATCATCGATTATGTCAATCCGGCTTTTACGGCTATGGCGGGCTATGACGGCACGGAGGTTATCGGTGAGCATTTGCGACTCCTTAAAAGCGATAAACAGGACCGGGCCTTCTACAGGGATATCCGGGAAACGCTCACAGGAGGCCAGGTATGGTCTGGACGGCTCACTAACAAGAAAAAAGACGGCTCGTTGTACGAAACGGAGGCCACGGCATCTCCCGTCCGGAACAAGTCCGGGGCTATCATCAACTATGTAGCCATCCACCGGGACATCACCCGCCAGGTGAAGCTTGAAAGAGACCTTCGCCAAGCGCAGAAGATGGAGGCCATCGGCACCCTGGCCGGGGGGATAGCCCATGACTTCAACAACATTCTGACGGCCATAGTCGGCTACTCGGAAATAGCCAGATTCACGCTTGCAGAGGCAGACCCGGTACGCCGCAACCTGGATCAGGTGCTCAACGCAAGCGCTCGTGCAACGGACTTGGTCAAACGGATCCTCGCCTTCAGCCGTCAGACCGAACAAAGGCATCAACCCGTGACCATCGTCTCCGTTGTGAAAGAAGCGCTCAAACTGTTACGCCCTTCTCTGCCTGCTACCATCGAAATTCGCCTTGAGGTTTCATTTAGTCAGGAAGAGGGAGTGATTTTTGCCGATCCAACCGAAATACACCAGGTGCTCATGAATCTTTGCACTAACGCGGCCCATGCCATGCGTGCCTGCGGCGGCGCTTTGCTCGTCAGATTGTCTTATGCGGTCGTTCATGACCGCCGGTACTCCCCGCACCCGGACCTGGAATCAGGGCCGTACGTGTGTGTCGAAGTAAGCGATACGGGCCATGGCATTGAGCCTGGGGTCTTGGAAAGAATTTTTGATCCCTACTTCACCACTAAGAGGATCGGTGAGGGTACGGGACTCGGGCTTTCGGTGGTCCAGGGAATCGTCAGGACGTATGGAGGAGTGATTACGGTACATAGCGAGCCGGGTAATGGAACCACCTTCAAGGTGTTTTTTCGAAGTATGGGGAAACAGGCCCCAACCGGAACGGAGGCAAGGGAAGCTCTTCCCGTCGGAGCCGAACGAATACTCTTTGTTGACGACGAAGCAATTCTGGCTGAGTTAGGACAGGAACTGTTGGAGTCTCTTGGCTACAAGGTCGTTACAAAAACCAACAGCCTCCAAGCCCTGGAGACCTTTCGAGCCGATCCTCACGGGTTTGATCTTGTCATCACGGACATGACCATGCCAGGCCTAAGGGGTGAAGAGCTTGCCAGGGAAATTATCGCCCTCCGGCCAGGTATGCCGATCATCCTGTGCACCGGCTACAGCGAGCTTATCAATGAAACACAGGCGCGGGAAATGGGGATCCGCGAGTTCCTCATGAAGCCCTATCTGGCCGCAAACTTCGCCGAGACCATTAGAAAAGTGCTGAATAAGCATTGAAAAATTTGGGAATTCAGGCATTGAGGAATTGAGAAATTTAAAAATTAATTCCTAAATCAGCTAAGTTCCTAAATTAACTTCAAAATAAAACCTGCAGCACGGAGTCTGTTTTCCGCAGCCTCTCTGCAATTGTCTGTGTCTGTTCTCTGTGGATTCTGCCGATTTTGTGCAGCAAATGCAGACGTTGAACTGCCCCGAAGAGGCCCTCTACCGCGGAAGGCGTGTCAAGATCGTTGTTCATCCCTGCCTCGAACGAAGCCGTGAGATCCTCGATGAGGCTGCTTGCAGGTTCGTCCTCTACGATCTGTTCGGTTTTCTCCCCGGGGATCGACAGATCTCGCGCCATCGCTCTCAGTGTATCAAGCTTCGAACTTTGCGCGCGAACTCCATCCATGCTCAGGTTGAGCTCTTTGCGGTATTGCCTCGACAGGAGGTAATAACGGATTTGCTCCCAGGAAAAGCCCTGCTCGATGAGATTCCCGGGGTAAACTATATTGTGGAGGCTTTTCGACATTTTCTTTCCGCCGACCAGAACATGCCGACCATGGAGCCAATAGTGCGCCAGTTCTTCACCCGACACCGATTCCATAACGGCGATATTGTAGTCGTGATGCCTGTAGAGGTTGTCTATGCCTCCGCAGAATATGTCCAGGGAATAGCCCAGGGTTTCAGAAATCATGGCTGGATCCTGCACGTTCCAGGAAGGCCTCCCCCTGCCTATCTCAGTGTCCCAGCAAACCTCATCGCCTCCCTTGCAGCCGCCGTGCCAGAGGATGAAATCGCCAAGGTTCCACCTGAGTCCCGGGTATGTGTCCCGCTTGAACCGCTTCCTGGTTTTAGGCCATTTGCTCATGTCCAGCCGAAACAGTTTGCCGAATCCCTTGAATTTGAGGGGATCGAAGAAGATGTCGGCTTTGTGCCGGTAGGCATAACCTTTCTCGATCAGCTTGCGGATCAGATAAACGGCCTGTTGGACGCTCGTGGATGAGCGCGGAATTCGCTCGGGCAATTTTATCCGCAGCCGTCCGGCTTCCTCAATAAAACGCCCGGCTATGGCGCCTGTAAGTTCTCCGACCGTCAGGCCGCGCTCTTGTGCTTCCTCGATGGCCTTGTCTTCAATATCCGTTAAGTTTATGGCTCGCTTGACTTCATATCCCTGGTACGCCAGATATCTTTGAAGTACATCCTCCCAGATGAAGGTGCGATAATTTCCGATATGAGGCGGGCTATAAATCGAGGGTCCACAACTGAACATCCTGACCACTCCCCGCGCATGGCCGTTTTCCGGCCGAAAGGGTTCTTTTTGTCGAGTCATTGTGTTGTAGAGCTGGAGCATCGGTTGGACCCCGTCCTGAAACGGTGAGTTTAGGTGAACGTCTCAACAGGTGAATCGGTTAACAGAACTCGCAAAGATCGTATTGAAAGCCCTGCCCAAAACCCCGATCCGGCTTTCGTCATGGCGATCAGGGGTTTCAATCTCTTAGAATTTAGAACGATTCTACGGTTTTGTAAAGCCGGGTAAAATACGCGGGCTAATCGTAAACACTGGTTTACTTCAGGACAAGTTCTGCGCGCTGGCCCACGTTGAACCACGTCTTTCATCAAAACCCGCGCTCTGCGGGGTGGGCGGCCTGTTCACCGATCTTTTTCATGAGCACCTTTCGGACCCTGCGTCCCTCCATTTCGACTACTTCAAAGCTGTATCCGCAGCATTCGAAGAGGTCTCCGACAGCCGGCACCCTCCTGAGGTGAGACATTGTAAAGCCGCCCAGCGTCTGAAAGCGCCCCTGCCGCTCACCGGGCAGTTTGCGGATGTGGAAAAAGGCTTTCAATTCGTCAACGGGCAGCATTCCTGCCACCAGCCACGTGCCTCCTTCCCGCTGAATAATCGGAGGCTCCTCCAGCACTTCTTGCGAAGCAATGTCGCCGACGATGGCCTCCAAAATATTCCTGAGGGTTATAATCCCCTCGATTGTACCATATTCGTCGACCACGACCGCCATTTGCTGGCCCGATTGCCTGAAGCTCTCCAGCACCTTTAGGACATGCGTGCTCTCATGGACGAAAAGCGGCTTATGCATCGAGGCCCTGAGGTCAAGGGGCTTCCCGCTCAGGCAACTCACAGCGATGTCGCGAACATGGACTACCCCCTTGATACTTCCCGCCTTCTGGCCGACTGGAAACCAGGTGTAAGGACTTCTGGCGATTTTTCGCCTCGTCTTGTCCGGTGACTCGTTTATATCCAGCCACACGACCTTGTTGCGCGGAGTCATCATCACGCCGACTCGGCGGTCTCCGAGCCGGAAGACTCTTTCCACCATGTTCTGCTCGGCTTCTTCGAATACGCCGGCAACCGTGGCCTGCCCTATGAGCATGCGGATTTCCTCCTCGGTTACAGGCGCCTTCTTCGTCGGCCTGAACCTGAAAAAGCCCAGCACGATATCGGTCGAAAGGCTCAGTACCCGGATAATGGGTGATGTTGCGGCGGAGAGTCTTGCCATCGGTTTTGCAACCGCCGAAGCGATGCGCTCTGGGTTGGATACGGCGATCCTTTTCGGGACAAGCTCGGCCAGGAGCGAGAAGTAGGTGATAAGCCCGACAACCAGCGCCAGGGCTATCGAGTCGCTGTAGCGCCCGATGTATGGGATCGACGAGAGCGTTGCAGCCACATGTCCGGCAAGGCTTGCCCCGCCGAAAGCCCCGCTTAGAACGCCGATGAGCGTTATTCCGATCTGTACGGTTGCCAGAAAGCGATGTGGGTTCTCGGCCAGATCCAGGGCCACGCGGGCACTCGAACTCCCCTCCTCGGCGTGCCTCTGCAGCCGCGTTTTGCTCGACGAGATCACGGCAAGCTCCGACATTGCAAAAAAACCGTTCGTCAGTATGAGCAGCAAGACAATAATGATGTCCAGTATGCCCCAAAGCATTTTTTTTCTCCGATTTACCTTTTCTTGAGTGTAGTGGCAGATTCGCAGTTCAGCAATTGGCCCATTCACCAATTCTCCTGGCGAAATCGAAGAGGCGGGTCGATTCCCGCCTCCAGTATGCATTCTTTCCGGATGGGGCCCCCGGCCCGTCAAACCACGGAAACAGAGCTCGCCTGGGTTCCCTTGTCTCCTGATTGCTCAATAAAGGTTACCTCCATCCCGACGTTCAGTGCTTCGAATTTGCCATCGAGGACCGCGTTTTTATGAAAGTAAACCTCACGCCCTTCAGGTGTCATGAGGAACCCATAGCCTTGCTCCGTAAATACCCTGATCACCCTTGCCACCGGCTTCTCAAAGTGAGTCTTCACCTCACCCCTTTGCTTTTCCGCGTACTCCGTTACGCGTCGTTTGGCGGTTTCGAACGAATTCACTATCGCCACATGGAGGTCTTCGTCAGGTTCTCTTTTCACAATCAGCTTACCGCCAGGCACGGTTATATCGATCCTCACGTTATACATTATTCCGTTTCGCTGGCTGCGGTGAGGTATGTCCACTTTCACCCGGCACCCGATGATCTGGTCGTAGAACCTGTCTAGTTTTAAAGCTTTGTCCCGAATAAGCTCTTCGGTTACATCGTTGATGCGTACGTCGCGTGCGCTGATTTCCAGTGGTAATTTCATGAGATTCTCCCCTTATGTGTTAGCAATCTCTTGGATCCGACATGTTATTCTTTCAGTTTGGAGACGATCCGGCTCCGTGATTCGAGCGTCCTGTGAACCGGACATCGGTTGGCGATCTCGAGGATTCTCTGCCGAATGGACTGGTCAAGGTCCCCCTGCAGCTCGATCTCCCTTTCAATGGAATCTATTTTGCTCCCCTTGTCTTCGCAATCCAGGCAGTCTTCCGCATGGATTTTCTCGTGCCTTAGTCTTACGATAATGGAGTCCAGAGGCAGTTTCTTGCGGTCCGCATACATTCTGATGGTCATCCCTGTACATGCGCCTAGCGCCGATACCAGCAGGTCGTAGGGAGTCGGCCCGCTATTGGCTCCTCCCACCGGGATCGGTTCATCGGCGACCAGGCGGTGTCCATTGGCTATAATCTCGGTCCGAAAGCCGGTCTTGCCCGTACGGGCTATGATTTGGTTATCGGATAGTTCTGGCTGATTATATTTTCTCTCTGAAATCTTGAGATATTTCAATGCCCAGGCCGCAAGCATCGAGCCGACGAAGAGGGAATCTTCGCGGTTGGCGAGCAGGTGCTCGGCCTTGTCCAGCGAAATGAAGCTCTTCGGATGCCGCGCCGCAGTAAAAATCTTCGCAGCCTGATCAATCGATACGATCTGGTCTACCGGAGAATGGAAGATCAAAAGGGGTCTTCTAAGTGCGCGTATCGCCTCCTCCATGTTGCCCTGCTGCAGATCGCTCAGGAACTGCTTCTTTATCTTGAAATCTCTGCCGGAGATATTGATTGTAGTCTCGCCCTCTTTTTCGAGCTCTTCCAGCGGGGGGCCATCCATGAAGCGGAATAGACCCTTGAGTTCGGCGGGTGCGGCAATGGTCGAAACCGCCTCGGCGGAAGGGATCCTTTGGGCCGCCTGAATCACTGCCGCCCCGCCGAGCGAATGACCGATGAGGAGCCTGGGCGCCTCATAGGCGTCTCTTAGAAAGTCGGCAGCCGAAATGAGGTCTGCCACGTTCGTCGAGAAACTTGTTTCGGAAAAATCCCCCTCACTTTCACCAAGGCCTGTAAAATCGAACCTCAGGACCGCTATCCCATGCAGCGCCAGCGCCCGGTTAATGTTCACGACGGCATTGAAGTTCTTGGTGCAGGTGAAACAGTGGGCAAAGACGGCAAAAGCGGTTGGCTTCTCGTCGAGCGGCAGGTCCAGGCGAGCGGCGAGCCGTTTTCCATCCGCGTTCTTAAAATAGAGCTTCTGAAATTGCATGTCGGCACTCCGCGTTGCTCGGTAATTGGCAATAAGGTGGACAAAGAGGCGCAAATCGCTTTGAAACTACCCGGATTGAGTTTAATCATTTTGCCGTGTCGTGCAATCGGATATGTCCGTGTCCGTGTGCCGGCGCCTCACGGCCTCATAGCGGCAAGCTCTTGGTGCTTCACGCGTCCATCGCATATCCGTTTTCTGCTCTCTTAAAAACTACTGTGGACAAATTCGCTTGCGTTAGGGGAAAAATTTCACTAAAATGCGCGCTGGCTTGATTGGCGTTTTTTCTTCCTGTATTTTGGTTGATAAGCTGTTTTGTGACATTTAGCTGGCAAGGCAAAAACAAAAGGAGGAGAGCCCGGAATGAAAAAAGGAAGGTTAGTCTCGTGTTTGGCCATTGCGG